>Ga0247840_10001363_pt1 | contig 48173 bp, 45 predicted proteins | sample LaCruzMarch2015__FD_192404 | JGI IMG/M metagenome (GOLD analysis project Ga0247840, IMG submission 192404) | Freshwater microbial communities from meromictic Lake La Cruz, Castile-La Mancha, Spain - LaCruzMarch2015_17m | ecosystem: Environmental > Aquatic > Freshwater > Lake | place: Spain... | reverse complement strand
CATTCGCACAGCTCTGGCCATGGGCGCGGATAAAGGTGTGCATATCTGCGATCCCGCTTTTGATAATGCCGATGCTTTTGTTGTGGGCAACGCACTGGCTGCGGTAATCAAGACGTTGCCGCACGATATTATTTTCTGCGGTCAACGCGCAATTGATGATGATGCAGGCCAGGTTGGCGCTATGATTGCTGAAGCGCTGAATTTGCCTCAGCTTACGTTGGTTACCAAGGTGGATTTTGCGGGTACTTCCGTCAAAGTTATTCGGCCGATTGAGGGCGCCCAACTTTTAGTTGAGACAAGTTTGCCCTGTGTGATTACAGCTCAAAAAGGGCTTAATGAACCACGTTACGCGTCGCTTCCCGGTATTATGAAGGCGAAAAAGAAACCGGTTGATGTGAAGAACGCTGCGGCTCTGGGTATTGCTACAGACGCAAAAGCTAAAGTAGCCAAAACCATTCCGCCACCGGCAAGGCCTCCCGGAAAGATTATCTGTGGAGATGATCCGGCGATAAAGGCGGCGGAACTAGGAAAGTTACTGCGGGAAGAAGCAAAAGCTATTTAATACCAATGCGCAATCAAACATTAATAAATTGATTGCCTTGGTATAATACCAAGTAAGCTTTCGATGGTCCATGCCTAAATACTTGAAAGCAACTTGGTCTAATTAATAAGCGGAGGATTTGAAAAATGGCAAAAGGTGTAATGATAGTTGCAGAACAGCGCGACGGCGCACTGCGAAAAATTAGCTTGGAACTGGCAGCCACAGCACGCAAGCTTGCAGACCAGTCAGGTAGTGAAGTAAGCGCAATCCTGCTTGGTTCAGGTATAGAGAGTTTGGCCGCGCAGTTGGGCAAATATGGTGTAGATAAGGTTTTTGTCGGGGACTCACCGGCTATGGAACCATATATTACAGAGGCTCACGCCGCTGTTGTGGCGAAAGTTGTTAAAGAAAACGATCCGGCAATTCTGCTTTTGGGCGCGTCGGTTCAGGGGAAAGATCTGGCTTCGCGCGTTGCCGCGAAATTAGCTACGGGTCTTGCCACAGATTGTACGGATGTCAAGATTGCCGATGGCAAACTTTTGGCAGTAAGACCTATGTATGCCGGGAAATGTTTTGGTGAAATAGTAACAAGCAGTAATCCGTCGATGGCTACTTTGCGTCCTAATGTTTTCCCCGCGGTGGAAAACGCGAAAGCCGGAACAGTGGTTAAAGTGGACGCGGCAGTTGACGCAGCGTCAATCAAAAGCAAGATTCTGGAAGTGCAGAAAGATACCAGTGGCAAAGTGGATTTGACGGAAGCTAATGTTATTGTCTCCGGCGGCCGCGGCATGAAAGGTCCCGAAGGATTCCCGATCCTCGAAGAGCTGGCCGAAGTGCTCAAAGGCACGGTTGGCGCGTCTCGCGCGGCAGTGGATGCCGGCTGGCGTCAGCAAAAAGATCAGGTTGGACAGACCGGAAAGGTTGTCTCTCCAAATCTGTACATTGCCTGCGGTATTTCCGGCGCGATTCAACATCTGGCCGGGATGAGCTCATCCAAGTGCATTGTGGCTATAAATAAAGACGCGGAAGCCCCCATCTTTACCAAGGCTGATTACGGTGTTGTGGATGATCTTTTCAAGGTTGTTCCCGAATTAACCGCCGTCTGCAAAAAGATGATGGCGTAACAAAAAAGCAGGCTGAAGGTTTTTAGGCTGAAGGCTGAAGGTAAAATCCTTCGGTCTTCAGTCTAATCATCTATAGCCTTAGACCTTATTGTCATCTGCGACCGGTATGACGATTAGTGGTGTTGTGCAAGGGTCTAATTCTAACAGCCTTCAGTCTTCAGTCTTAGTTTAAATTTCAATTTTCGGAGGATTCATGGAAAATATAAACCCAATAGGAATAGGCAACGAAGGACGCGAAGTATTTTGGAATGCTCAAAGCTTTGAGCTGCTCCTCTTTGCGTTCACCGGTGTGGCGATGGCCATATTTGCATACGGTGTCTGGCGGCGCTGGCAAATGTGGAAGGCTCTGGGCAAACCAGAAGTCCGCTGGGATAACATCGGTCAGCGGATTTGGTTGCTGATCAAAGACGGATTATTACAGATAAAAACCTGGCGAGATCCCTATCCCGGTATTATGCACGGAATGATCTTTTTTGGTTTTTTTGTTTTGTTGTTTGGCGCTATTTTTGATGCCGGCGAATTCCATATAACAGAACCATTGTTTAACTGGTCATTTCTACGCGGGAATTTTTACCTGGGCTTTTCCTTACTGATGGAAGTATTTGGCCTGAGTGTGCTGCTCGGCGTGCTAATGGCTCTTTTTCGCAGGTATGTGCAAAAGCCTGATCGCCTCGGCTACAAGGGAGTCCCTGACAATACTGCCGATGACGCGATTGCCCTTTTGCTGATTGCCGGTATCATCATCACCGGATTTATCATTGAATCATTGCGTATTTACGGCACCGGAAGCCCTGTTTGGGAAAAGTGGTCGTTTGTCGGCTGGACACTTTCGCTTGCCTATACCGGCATGGATGTTAATACCGCCAAGCTGCTGCACAAGATAAGCTGGTGGACACATACATTTATCGCCTTGACTTTTATCGCTTACATTCCCTATTCGCGCCTTCTGCACATAATTACAACATCCGCAAATCACTTCTTTTCTGATCTGAAACCGGCAGGTTCTCTGGAGCCGATTCGCGATTTTGAGAATGCGGAATCATTTGGCGCAGGCAAGCTTAACGATTTTACCTGGAAACAAATCTTTGATGCCGATGCCTGCACTCGTTGTGGCCGCTGTCAGGATGGTTGCCCGGCGTATCTTTCCGGCAAGCCCCTTTCCCCCAAGAAGATGGTTCAGGATCTTAAAACGTATTGGCTGGAAAAAGCGCCGGAGGCGATTAAAGCCAAGGCCAAGGCAGCCGTTGAGGGAGCAGAAGCACCTGCCGAAAAACTTTTGGCAGGTGAGGTAGTTGATCTGCATGAACTGTGGGCATGCACCAATTGTATGTATTGCATGGAACACTGCTCAGCCTCAATCGAGCATGTTCCCAAAATTGTCAATATGCGGCAATACAAAGTCCTCACTGATGCAGACTTTGCGCCGGAATTGCAGTTGACCTGTAAAAATATGGAAAACAATTCCAACCCCTGGGGTATAGGCGCTCATTTGCGCGGCGATTGGGCCAAGGAACTGGGTATTAAAACTCTGGCCGAAGATCCCAATGTGGAATATCTTTTCTATGTTGGCTGCTCCGGTTCGTTTGATGATCGCGGCAAGAAAATTTCCATCGCCTTTGCCAAGATTTTACAGGCAGCGGGTGTAAGCTTTGGTATTCTCGGTAATGAAGAAGGTTGCTGCGGCGATTCTGCAATGCGCGCCGGCAATGAATACCTTTTCCAGTCATTGGCTCAGGCCAACATCGCGCTGATGAATGGTTACGGAGTCAAAAAGATTATTACAGCCTGTCCGCACGGCTATAATTCCTTGAAAAAAGATTACCCCAACTTTGATGGCAAGTATGAAGTTTATCACCATACGGAAATTATCGCCAATTTGCTTGCCCAGAAAAAGATAACTCTGAAGAATGCTGTAAGCGGCACTTTCACGTATCATGATTCCTGTTTTCTGGGACGTTACAATGAAATTTATCAGCAACCACGTCAGATATTAAAGGCCATTCCCGGCATGAAGCTTGTCGAAATGGACCGCAATCTGGAAAAAAGTTTCTGTTGCGGCGCGGGTGGTGCCAGGATGTGGATGGAAGAAGATATCGGAGATAGAATTAATAACATGCGGACAGATCAAGCCATTGCCGTAAAAGCGGACACAGTTGCCGTGGCCTGTCCTTTCTGCCTCACGATGCTCTCCGATGGTATCAAGGATAAAGAAATGTCCGAGAAAATGGTATCTCTGGATATCGCGGAAATTGTCCTCAAATCAATGGGCATGGAAGAAGTTAAAACTCCCGTTGATGTTTGCGCTACGTAAAATAGCGAGATGAGAATTAAGTAATAAAAAAGCCCGCTCTGAAAAAGAGTGGGCTTTTTTTATGGCAATTTTTTCAAATTTGTTTTAGTGATTAAGTATGCCTCGCTGGTGGGGGCAATGGGTGGAAACAATTTTCACCTCATTTGTCATTGCGAAACGCCTCTCAGGCGTTGTGGCAATCTTAATATATTCAAAAACTTACGAGATTGCTTCGGTCGTTATACTCCCTCGCAATGACATTGCGACACAGTCCCCCGCTGGGGGACATTACTTCACGCTTCACCAATATCCTCCACCGGAGGACATTGTAGTCCGAAACTAAAGGAGTTTATATGGACACGGAATTAATCGATCAGTTAGTCGTTAAAAACGACAAGAAAATAGTATTCTTGATAATGGATGGCCTCGGTGGTCTCCCGCAGGAAGGCGGCACGAAAACTGAACTGGAGACGGCGATAACGCCCAATATGGATCGTCTTGCTGTAACTGGAATTTGCGGCCTTCTTGATCCGGTAGGCTATGGTATCACGCCGGGCAGCGGGCCGGCGCATTTTGCCCTCTTCGGCTATGATCCGGTAAAATTGAATGTTGGTCGCGGCTTGCTATCAGCCGCTGGTCTCGGTTTCCCCATGGCTGCGGGCGATCTTTACATGCGGGCTAATTTTGCGACCATTGATAAAAAAGGGCTGATTACCGATAGACGCGCCGGGCGTCTGGCTACAGAAAAAAATGAACTACTCTGTAAAAAGCTTCAGAACGATATCCGATTGAATACCGTCAAAGAAGTTTTTTTTCTCACAGAAAAAGAGCATCGCGCTTTAGTTGTTTTAAGAGGGGGAAGATGGTCGGAACAGATCACCGAAACCGACCCGCAAAAAACAGGTGCGCCGCCCGCGGAGGCGAAGGCGCTAATCCCAGAGGCTGCCGCAACAGCCGCAGCCGTTAACGAATTAACAAGTAAAATTATTAAAACTTTGTCCGGTGAAGATAAGGCAAATTCCGTGCTGTTGCGTGGTTACGCCCAATATCAGCTCTTCCCGAGCATGGTTGATCGATTTGGGCTTAATCCTCTGGCTGTGGCCGGCTACCCGATGTACAAAGGCATCGCGCGGCTTTTGGGGATGGCCATCGCCCCGGATACAGAGACGATCGAAGACGAAATCAAGATGCTTTGCGCGAAGTACAAAGACTATGACTATTTCTTTGTGCACATCAAGGCCACAGATTCCCGCGGAGAAGATGGCAAATTTGATGATAAAGTAAAAGTGATTGAAAAAGTTGATTCCCTGCTGCCCCAGATTTGCGCGTTAAACCCGGACGTGCTGGTGATTACCGGAGACCACTCCACACCTGCCGCCATGTCCGGGCACAGTTGGCATCCGGTGCCTGTATTGCTTTCGGCAAAGAACTGCCGGCCTGATCTGGCCACAAGCTTTGGCGAGGGTGCCTGCCTGAACGGAGGATTAGGCCGAATGCCGATGAAATACCTGATGGGAGTAACTTTGGCGCACGCCGGTAAACTGCAAAAATTCGGCGCGTAATTATTACTATGAAAACTATTATGAATAGCTTTCAAATACTGGCTTGGGATTCTGAGTTTTTTGAAATAACTATTGCCAGAGTTTTACCGGAGAGGTTGACGACAGTTCAACTTGAGCGAACAATTGCCGGGATGAAAGAAAAAAAGGTTCGATTGGCATATTGGTTATCCAACCCAAATGATAGAGAATCACAACTAGCTGCACTGGCGTGCCAAGGCTATCTGGCAGACAGGAAAGTTACATTTGTAGCTGATATAGAGCAGGTTCAAGAACCTGCAGGCAGGTTGAAATGGTTTGTTGAAGAATATACTGATACTTATACGAACAACGACCTGGAAAACCTCGCCATACAGGCCGGTGCTTATTCCAGATTCAAACTTGATCCTCGAATACCTGGGCGTAAATTTGAAGATTTGTACAAACTTTGGATTCGAAAATCCGTGAACAGAGAAATTGCAGATACGGTTTTGGTAGCGCGTCATGCGGGCAATGTTGTCGGAATGGTCACAGTAGGAGAGAAAAACGGTCGCAGCGATATAGGTTTGATTTCCGTAGATACTTGTATGCGGGGGAAAAGTATAGGTTACTCCCTTGTTTCCGCAGCCCAAAAATGGGGACGAAAAAAAGGATACAAGTTTACTCAGGTGGTTACCCAAGAAGAAAATATCGTAGCATGCAAGTTATACGAGGGATGCGGATACAGGATTGACAAGAATGAATACCTTTACCATTTCTGGATTTAATTATGAATATTCCTTTTAACAAGCCATACTTTACCGGTAAAGAGACCGACTATATCAAAGAGGCTGTCGCTACCGGGAAGATATCAGGCGATGGAATCTTTACCAGGAAGTGCCAGAATTTTTTTGAAAAGCGATACGGGTTTTTAAAAACTTTGTTGACAACCTCCTGCACGGATGCCCTGGAAATGGCCGCAATACTTTGCAATATCGAACCTGGTGACGAGGTTATTGCGCCAAGCTACACATTTGTATCCACAGTCAACGCATTCGTGTTGAGAGGGGCAAAAATTGTTTTTGCAGATAGTGACGAATTGTCGCCCAATATCGATGCTTCTAAGCTGGCCTCTTTGATCACACCAAAAACAAAAGTGATCGTTCCCGTTCATTACGCAGGTACGGCATGCAATATGGATGTCATTCTCGATTTGGCTAAGGAACATAGTTTGTTTGTAGTAGAAGATGCTGCTCAAGCGATTGATTCATTCTATATGGGAAAGCCGCTCGGGAAGCTGGGCCATTTGGCAACCTTCTCTTTCCATGAAACCAAGAACATTATTTCCGGAGAGGGAGGGATGCTTGCTGTAAACGATGCAGCATTTGCTAAACGATCTGAAATTATCCGTGAAAAGGGTACAAACCGCTCAGCATTTTTTCGTGGTGAAGTGGACAAGTATGGTTGGGTGGATATTGGCTCATCATTTCTTCCATCTGACATTATTGCAGCTTTTCTCTATGCCCAGCTAGAACACCTGGATGAAATTCAGTTAAGACGGAAAAAAATCTGGAACATCTACTATGAGGGTTTAAAAAAGCTGGAAACGAGAGGAGTTGTCAAGTTGCCTTGTATTCCGGATTATGCGACAAACAATTATCATATGTTCTATCTTGTCTGTGAGAGTTTGGTCAGTAGAAGCAATCTTATCAAACATTTGAAGCAACAGGGAATTATGGCGGTATTTCATTATCTTTCTCTCCACAAAAGTCCTTTTTACAGTAAATTTCATGACGGCAGAAATCTGCCAAATTCTGATAGGTATTCAGATTGTTTACTTCGCCTTCCATTATTCTACGAGCTCAGTGATAGTAATGTTGAAATGATTGTTGACAGTATCCTGTCTTTCTATCGGCAGAAATAGAAAGCTGTACGGGAAAAAGCCAGCCATGCAAAGTACTGCTGAGGATTTTATCATTTTGCAAAATAAAAATATTTTGATGGAGAAGTTACGTAATATTCTTCTTGTCCAGTTCGGAGATATTGGTGACGTGGTACTCACCACTCCCACCGTTTGCGCTATTCGGGATTTCTATCCGGAAGCAAGGGTTTCCATTCTTGTGCATAAGCCTTTTGGCGCGCTGCTGAAGTCTGATCCGAATATCTACGAAGTTCTGGAGCTTGCTAAAGTCAAAGGGCTGGATTTCCAAGTTCTTTACGAATACCTGAAATTTATAAGACGTTTGCGCAAAACACACTATGACCTTGTGATTGATCTGCGGACCGGTGACCGTGGGGCATTCTTTTCTTTTTTGACCGGGGCAACTCATAGGATAGGTTACAGGGCAGATGGAAAAAAAATCTGGCACAGCATTGCCTTTACAAAAATTATTCGAGCTCTTCCTGAATGGCCTAAGTCCAATTATCCCGGAGCAGAACATTCTTTAGGGCTATTGCGTGGTATCGGTATTGATGCAAAAACATCTGCACCGAAACTTTACGTCGCGCAGGACGACCGGGAAAGAGTGGCTTTGTTGCTGGCGGATTGTGGGCTGGAGCCGGGAGCCCGCTTTTATACGATCAATCCATTTTCGCGATGGAGCTACAAAGAGTGGGACAGAGGAAAATGGGTTGAGGTCATCAACAGTATTTGGGATAAATCCTCCATCCCCGCCATAATCGTAGGCTCTTCTGAAGAGTCGGCAGCCGCTGAGGGAATTATTGCAGGATGCAAAGGCCATGCATTCAATCTGGCAGGAAAAATAAATCTTGGTGAGCTTTCTGCGATTATCGCCAAAAGTACTTTCCATTTGGGTGTTGACAGCGCCGCGCCGCATATTGCCTCTGCCCTGGGAACACCGACAGTGACGATTCACGGGCCTTCCGATTGGCGCGTTTGGCGCGTTGTCAATGACTTAAATGTTATTATCTTTCCACCAATGGATTGTGTGCCATGCAGCCACAGGGGTTGTGATGACACGGAAGTAAGTCAGTGTCTTGAACAACTGGATACAGATGGAGTCACTAGTGCTGTGGAAGGGCTATTGCGTAAGCTTCTTGGTGCCAGTGTGTCTGAGCAACTTAAGACAAAGAGACGGAGCGAGGATATTTACTGACTCCTAATATTATAGACCAACCGGCGACTGGTAATTAAAATTTATATTCTTTCAAGAACCACTCAATGGTTTTTTCAATTCCAGTTTTAAGCGGTGTCAGCTTATATCCAGATGCAAGTTGTGCTAGCAACTCGACGTTAAGACATTTAGATTTAGCCCCGACATAACGTGTCGCATCGTATTGGATTTTATCGTGGTTAAATCCTGTTTTATCGCAGATAATTTCCGCAAAATGCCGTATGGTAAATTCCTCACCAGCACCAATATTGATCAGCTTGTTTTCGTATTGGTTGGCTAGTCCCAACATGATTTCCACAAAATCATCAACAAATACTAATTCTCTGCTTTGATACCCATCACCCCATAGGACGACAGGTTCGTTATGTAATTTCCCCCGCAGGATTTTTCGGATCAGGTCGAATATAAAGTGCATCTGTCGGCTATCTGTATGGTAGCCAGGTCCATAGAGCGTAGATGGAACAAGACAGAGATACTTGAGGTTAAACTGTTTGTGCAAAGCAAGCAAACCGACATAGAGCATGCGTTTGGTCATTGCGTAAGTGTAAAGGCTGTCAATCGGCGTCCCCAATAGATAATTTCCCTCGTTCAATTCTATATCAGGTGCGTATGAGCAACTGGTTCCCATGCAAATCATCTTTGCCAGGGGCTGACATTTTTGCCACCAAGCCAGAACATTGGTGTTGATCTGCTGGTTGATAATCCATTGTTCCCCCGGATGGTGAAGGCAAAAATCTCCGGCTTGTGTCCAGGCTGCCAGGTGGTATATATGGTCATATAACTGGTGTTTGAAGTTGAAAAGAGAATTCTGCTTAGTTAAATCGCAGTTTTTTGAGTTCAGCATAACTACATCATGCTCGCCTGCTGCAAGCCGCGAACACAGGGCAGTTCCGAGAAAACCACTTGCACCCGTAACCAGTATCTTCATAAATTATATCTCCTGAGGATCGACGGGAAAATAAAACTCGACCCCTTTATTCAAAAGGTGCTGATTGTTGGCCATGATTTCTTTTTTGAAATTCCAGGCCAACACATAATAAATATCCGGCAGTTCTTTTAATTCCTTTTCGATGACAATGGGGATATGCATTCCCGGGGAAAAGAGCCCCCGGCGTAATTCATTTTTTTCTACCAGAACATCAATAAACTTCGTTCCCACGCCAAAATAGTTCAGTAGCGTGTTGCCTTTGACGGGAGCGCCCATGCCAAATATTTTTTTGCCCTGCTTTTTGGCGTTTTCAAGGTAGGCAAGGTTTTCTACCTTCATCCGCTTGATGTGTTCCGCAAATTCTACATACGTTTTATATTCATTCGATCGTTCATCCACTTCAGCTTTCCGGAGCATCTGTAAGCGATCTGACGCAATGTGCTTTCCGGCATGACTGACAAAGGCTATCATTGAACCACCGTGAATAGGCGAAAGGTATGCATCAAACATGGATAGACCATGTCGATTAAGGAGCACTTCGATTGTCTGAAGATTATAATATAGAAGATGTTCATGGTAAATCTGATCAAATGCGCCATTTTCTACGATGCGTTTCATGTAAAGAAACTGTACAACAAAAACGCCATCATCATTTAATGCCTCTTTTATGCCTTCGGTAACGGAATGAAGTTCCTCTAGATGGAAAAAAACCCCGGCTGCGTTTATGACATCAAATTTTTTGGCAAGTCGTTTTGCCACTTTATGACAGAAGAAATCATTGAGCGTTGTTACACCGGCATCATTGGCAAGTTTGGCTGTTGTTTTGGATGATTCAACCCCCAGAACTTCATATCCCAACTCCTGAAAATGTTTCAACTGGGTTCCATCGTTAGAGCCGATGTCCAGAACAGCCTTTGTTTTCTTTTCTGCAAAAAATCTTGCATCTACCTGTTGTGCAACTTCCTTGAAGTGTTCACTTAAGGATTTTGTCACTCCGGACAAATATGTGTGATTCCCGAACATGATTTCTTTCTTGACCGTATAGTCAAGCTGGACAGTTGAGCAATGGTGGCAGTAAACAACCCGCAAGGGGTAGTAAGGTTCTCGACCAACCTCTACTTTAGTAAGAAAATGGTTGCACCAGGGATGGTTCCCAAGGTCTATTGCCAATTCCAATTCTGTTGAATCGCAGACACGACAAATCATGATGATCTTTTCCTCTTCAATATCCGGGTTATCTTTTTGCCGGCATCACGAAAAAGCCTTTTAGTCTTGAATCGCAGACGTTTACGTAATGATGATTTGCCTCCCAAGATTAATGACTCTCCATCGGTATTAAGGCCGTACAGATTTACTAAGTGCTTCAACTTAACATTGATGTACCGCTGATCAGTCGAATCTTCAAAATCAACGCGGAAACCCATACTTTCCATGTATTCTTCGATGGCTGATCTGGTAGAGTTTTTTGAGTCAACTACAAGCCCATGATGGTGTCTGGGAGCATTGGTGCCGCATTCGACGGTAACATACACAGCTCTCTTAATGAATTCGCCGGCACTCTTTACTACCTGATAATCGTGACCCTCTGTATCGACTTTAATCTCTTCAATAAACGTAAATCTATCCGGGATAGCCTCAATGATTTCACTTAATGGCATTGCCAGGACATTTTGAATATGGTAGCCGCCGGAAGGATGTTTGCTGGTGGGCATGTGTAAGGAAGACGTGCCGAAAATCTTGTATTGATTATTATCTCCTGCCGATTGGGCATCCGTCAGATAAAACGGCACGTAATCATGAACACCACGATCACTTACAGCACAATTAACGAGAATGAATCTGGATGCAAGGTTGCAGATATTTTCTTTGTGATACATAACGGATTGAGTATTGATAACTACTCGTTTTACTTCAGGTAACAAATCCGAGCCATGAATCAGTTCTTCAACACATCTGGGGTCTGGTTCAACCCCTACCGAACCCCTGTCCTTATGCAGATGCAAAAACGAAGCGCTATGGGAGCCATGGGTGGATAAACCGACATCTATTCGGATAAACTTTACCGTGTCAGGAAACACAAACTTCCCCTCATGAAACGCCGTTTGCGGATATGTTATTTCAGACAATTTCCCTTTATTCATTTCTTTGCTCCTAGGGGCAACCAGTTATTATATCAAACATTTGCGAACTGGTTGGCTTTGATTATCCGGTAACCTTTCATCAGTTCTTGAATTCCGCTATCCAATGTATGATCGGGCATCCACCCCAGTGACTCGATCTTTTCATTGCTAACCAAATAATCTCTTTTATCCGGATCTTCACCTATCGCTGCTTCATGTATATAAAGCGCCGGCACGTATTGCTTTAACTTTTCACAGAGTTGCATTTTTGTTAAATTAGCAGAACTTAGACCGACATTATAGGGTTCACCTTTCATTTTGTCGTAATTCTTAAGGGCGAACAGAAACGTCTTGGCGATATCTCTAATGTGAATATAATTTCTTCGGAAATGAGCTTCAAACAAAACAATAAATTTATCCGTAACTGCCCGGTAGGTGAAGTCATTGACTAAAAGATCCATCCTCATGCGCGGGCTCATGCCGAAGACCGTAGCCAGCCTGAAAGTAACAGCACTTCCCTTATCCAGATACGCTTTCTCGATTTCAACCTTGTCAATTCCGTATTGAGAAATAGGCCTGAGTGGTGATTTTTCCGTGCAGAAATTATCCTTTTCACCGATTCCATAACCACTGTTTGTACAGGGATAGATCGCTTTTTGCAGAGGGGAAATCAAATTCACGATCTTCTTTTGCGCCTTATTATTAACCATACGCGTATGCAAAGGATTAATCTTGCAGGCCGGAGCGCCGACAATTGCCGCAAGAGGAATTATCGCATCGAATTGTGGTACGAGAGTTGACATCAATCCTTCATCACAAATGTCTCCTTTGATAAAGTTGAAATCTGGATTTGCACAGCATTCTAATAACGAGTTCTGATTAAACATGAGAGAGTCAAGAACTGTTACAGCGTATCCATTTGACAATAATGTTGGCACAAGAACAGAGCCGATGTAACCTGCGCCACCGGTAACTAATATTTTTTCTTTTATCACTTGGCTAAACCTCCTTAAGGTAGTCTTCAACGATTTTATATGTATCGGGCAGGCCAATATCTATGAACCTGCCGTTGCTGATAAAAGCATAAGCATTATGCTTGATCATATCCGGTAACAAGTCCTTCTCCATCGAAATAATTTTGTTCTGTGCGACATGAACAAATAAATCCCTGTTTAAAAGATATACACCGGCATTGATAAATCCGGCAACAATCTCATTATTCTTTTCCTGGAATGAAACTATTTTATCACCATTAAGGATAACAGTTCCATATCTGCTGGCGTTCTCCACATGCTTTAATACCATGGTCAATTGAGAGTTATTTTTTTTGTGCGCCCTATAGAGAGCGATATAGCCAATTTCAACAAATGAGTCTCCATTCAGCACTAAAATATCTTGGGAATCGGTAAGTTCCATTGCAAGCCTGATGGCTCCTCCAGTTCCCAGCAATTGTTCTTCAATTGATACGAATATATCAAGACCAAATCGATAGCTGTTTTGATATTGATCAATGATCTTTTCTGCCATGTACCCGGCAGCTAAAACAACACGGTCAACAATACCGCTTTTTGCAAGAGAGTCTATCACTATATCCAGAAACGGCCTGCCATTGACCGGAGCCAAAACTTTTGGTACGTCCGCTACAATAGACCGCAGCCTGGACCCCAATCCCCCTGCTAAGATGATGGCATTAATTTTATCCATAATAAAATAACTTAGCGCGTTAGATAGATAATTTTTGAGCCTTCACTCTCAAAACTAAAATCAACTTGCATCAAAGCTCCAAGTGCCTCCTTAATATGTGGATGCTTTTCTATCGGCGCTAAAAAAAACAGAAAGCCGCCTCCACCAGCACCCGCGAGTTTACCTCCATAGGCGCCAGCTGCAATTGCCTTTTTATACATGTCATCAATAATGTCATTAGAAATCATCCCGGAGAGGCATTTTTTTAGTTCCCATGCTTCATGAAGAAATCCGCCAAGTTTTTCTACCATATCATGGCAATTATATTTTGAGATAACTTCTTCTGCCTCATAAACAATTTTATGCATTTTGGTCAGGTGATCATCCTTGCTGCAAGTTTTTGTATTTTCTATCTGCTCAGTAAGTATTTCCGTCGCATAGCGAGTAATTCCTGTGTAGAACACGATTAGAGATCTGTCCAAATAATCGTACTTTTCCTTTGAAATCACAACCGGGCGAACAGATATGTCTTGTTTGCTGAGTTCGATGACGTTGAGCCCACCGAAAGCTGCATGTACCTGATCCTGGCAGCCGACATTTTCTTTAATAAGCTGTTGCTCAATATAAATGGCTTCTTCCGCCAACCTCTGTTTTGATACAATTTTGCCCTCGAGCGCATACAAAGCATTCAGAAAGCCAACTGTGAAAGAAGATGAAGAACCAAGTCCCGTTTTGGCCGGAAGATCGGCAAAAATATGGATATCAAGATTGCCGTTTTGGTTTTTAAATTTGAGAGTTTCTCTGACGCTTGGATGCAATATTTCATTTACATCATTTACAAGTTCGGCCTTCGAGTAACCGACCCTGATTTTATATTCAAAAAAATTGCTTAACCGGTTCACGCTAACATAGGTATACTTGTCAATCGTAGTGCCAAGAACAGCCCCCGTCTTTCTTTCAAAGTATTCTCTGTAGTCAGTGCCTCCTCCAAAGAAGCTTAGGCGTACTGGTGTTCGCGAAATAATCATTGTTTACTCCCACGCAGAATAACAATTCCCATAGTGTTATCTCTCAAAACTATACTCGATTTTATCATTTCATCCATTCCAATAAATGATTATTTTTTATTATGCTGTATAATTTTTCTGTAGTGTAATTTAGAGATTTCATATAAGCACTTTCAATCATGGGCTGATAGCTTTCCCAATTATTTAAAATACTTGCAATTTTATCTTTTAATGAATCTATGTCTTCAAAATAAACAAAATCTACATTGGGAGTATAGTAATATTCTATTAGATTCCAAGGGTCCCTTTTAACTAAATTTAAAGTTTTTGAAAATGCTGCCTCGTTGCATCTTGACTTAAATTGCGGCACTATTTTTAAATCTTCAATATGCTTGAAAGCTTCATTTTTCCACCAAAATTCTCTTGATTTTATATTTCGAAGATCGTTACTATCTCTGATGTCAAACGTGTTAAAACAAATTGATATTTTACATTCAGATATCAAATTCAATTTCTCGGCATTAGTCAGGTTTGTATTAGTTGCGTATTTTAAATATTTGTGTGTCAATTTGTTTATACCATGCCTCTGACTCATATATCTGTAATTGAATTTTCGCATTATCTCTAAAGCCTTTACATATTTCTCGCCATGAATTCCGCCATGGTAACAAACATCGTATTTTTTAACGCTTGTTTCCGGAATATCCATTTTGTTGAAGGGATAAAAGATGTTCTTATATTTATTAACATCTTTAATGGCATTTAGCCAATTATTGGTTAGAGGACATATTCCGTATATTTCATCAAATTTATCGTCTGCATTAATTGATTGACTGCTACAGAATTCTGTCGGCATTGTAACATTCAAATATACTGTTCTACGGTATTTACCGGGCAATTCAAGGCTCTTCCCACTTTCCAGATAATTATACCCATAATATAAAATACATTCATCGTCTTCTGCGCTAAATTCATCCAAGTTGAAATAATGTGCGTTGGTTCCCGGCACTTCAATTGATAGATCTTTAATAACTTTCAAATGCGTCCTCTTTTTTTATAATTAATATTATATTCAAGTAAAAGTGGCATTAACTCTTTTTCATATTCGCTAAGATTCCATTTGCCCTTTACCAATGCCGTGGCAATGTAAGGGAACACATGGGAATCGTAATGAACTATTCCTCTTTTTGGCTCACGATGATATGCTACCAATCCCTGGAGGCCAAGCGAGGCACATACATTGTTTGCCTCGACCTCAAATTGCAATTTAGTTCTTTTGCCGGCAATATGCAGGTCAGGCCCCATTTCATGGATTTTTTCCAAAACAGATCTTTTCCATATTGTAGCTGTCTGACTAAAGAAATTTTCTGATTTGTTATCCAGGTAATACAAGTCATCCCTGTTTTTATATTTAGTTGTAAAATTATTTCCTCGAGTTAATCTTATAAAGGAAATGGTATCGTCGTTTGCAAGAATAGAGATGTATTCATTCATCATCTCCGTTTTTACATCATCGTATAAAATATAATCCTCATTTAGATATAGCAGAAAATCCTCTTTAACCGATTTCAGGCAACTGAGATATTGTGTCCTGAAATTATCTTTTGGATTATATAATATTACATTGCATGAATCTGGTATTCCGTTTCCATTATCAGTAAAAACATACACATTGTTTTTTGGATAATGTTTTTCTAATTGGCTGAAAAACATTATCCAAAGATCATGGCAATTAAATACGGTGTTTACAACTATGCAAAAATCATTCATGTTTTAGATCCTGTAAAACCATAAACTATTTTTTACAGATTAAAATACCACGCATTGTAAAAAGCTGTGTGGATAAATCCACATTTAATCTCATAAAATTTACTGAACTAGAGATTACGAAGTTGCTATATTGATCGATTGTTTCTGTATATATCAATGCAAATAATATTTCCTCATTCATTTTATTATGCAATGATGTCATTCCTTAAAAATTGTCAAACCATTCGAGAAAATAGGCATTGTCGAAAGAAAGCGGCGGTGCCACATCTAAGGTGATTCTAATCCTGCCTTTCATATTCTTCAATTATTTTTGCTATATCCCATTCAACTTTAGCCTTTTTTGTGAGTATGACGTAAAAGCTCCCCCCATCGATCCGCAGTTTATGCTTAAAAAAGTAGTCCTGAACATCGAATAAATGCTTAAAATAATTTTCGATCCATTCTTCTTTCGAAAATTGCGATTGATGATGAGGAGGGGCGTATGATGAAGATATGCCACAGCACATAATTCCCGATGGGCGTAATAATGTATAGAGTTTGGAAATGAAATAAGGAAGACAGGAAGGCGGCAGATGCTCAATAAATTCCCAATGAGAGATCACATCAAACTGCATGATGTTGCCATTATGATCATAAATATGGAAAGGTTTCGATAAATCGCAATTGAATAAATTCGTCTGATAATATTTTTTCCATGCCCGTCTGCCGATTTGTCTGGGGTAGGGGGTACCCTCTATGCCAAATGCATGATGCCCTCGTTTTAATAAGTCCATTACAATGCGTCCACCAGCACATCCAAGCTCTAAATAATTTATTTTTCTGTTTTTGAAATACGATTCAAGGTCTTTTATATAGTCCAATGATGTATGATCGTCATTGGTTGCGCCGATGGGTGATTGAAAATCCGGACTCGACTCACAATATTCGTGATTGCTCTCTAGTTTGACTGTTACGTTTTCATTGGATTTGGATAAGTTGAATAATTTACGGAACATATTTCATATCTCCATTTCTTAATTTATGAGACTATTTTTTGCTGACGGATCTGCCCGAGACAAAAATCATGCTGCCGAATGCCTTACTGTCCCGATCTTCGTCACCAGATGCAAATTTTATCAAGATCCTTCCCCTTCTCTCCAAGCCAGAAAGACTTTAAATAAGTTCTGTCAAGTCTCATGTTCATAAAGGGGTTTAAGGTTGTGCCCACATCAATGTAAGTATTTCTGTCACTGTGTTCATAAAACTGGTGGATTGCCATCTTGCTGAAGGATGAAGCCGAAAAAAGGAACAGATAAGCTTCAATGTTGTTTTCGTCGATCCATTTCTTTATTGTTTCTATTAGCCCGTAGTCGTTGATCATGGCGTTGTACCCTACTCTGAAGTCTTTGGCGATAAATGGTAACACCGACAAATCCGCCTTTTCGTTGCAGACGAATACCGTCTTGTAGTTGTTGAAGAGAGGATACATCTCGCAGATGAATCTCGGGTAGTTTCCATTTACCAGTAGATTCGCCCAGGTGAAGTTTTTATCGTAATTGCCATGAAAATCAAGCTGCCATTGGAAGTTTTCCTCACCAACACAGCATCGGCAACTTAACCCCTTGAAATAATTTTTTTTCTGGAAACGAAATGCCTCGACAATTCTATCTCTGTAAAAAGAGTGTTCTTCGGGGTGAAACCTCTTATGGTCTTCATCCTTGTAGATGCCATCGGTTACTTTTTCTCCAACCTTGACCTGACTGGAATCCAGAATTAGTTCCTTGTTTTGCAGTATATAAAGTTCTCCGTCTGAAAACCTGTTGAAAGCAAAAGGTTCTCCGGCCTTAAGTAAATCGCAAAGTTTATAGAAATCATCGATAAAAGATTTCATGAATTCCTTTATAATCCCAGTTCTTTTTTCCACACAAGAAAAATCTGTTCGTTTGTCATTGGCTCAGAGTTGTTTGATAACTCCGGCCCATGATAGCGGGTATTGGTTAACAAGCATTCCTGTGCGACCATGCTCCACGGTTTTTTTACGGAACAATAAACATCGGATATAGAATCATACATATTTTGTTTATTATCTATGAATCCGTAAAACTTGATTTTGCCAGGATATTTCCTTGTTAGCGGTTCAATTTCTTTAAAATAATATATCGGATCACGCAAATAACTGTAGATAATAACTGTTTTCATCCCATCTTGAAGAGCTTTTTCAATGGATGTAGCAGTATTGTTTTGCTTACAGATACTTCCAATAATTCCTGCAATCATTTCTGGCTTATGTTCTGATGTTATTAGATCATCTACCATATTAGGGCAGATGAAATTTGATATTTTTAGCTTATTGCTAATTTGCTGCAAAAAACTAACGGCATGTATTTTCTGATAAAAATCTATTCGTGGTAATCTATTGCGTGAGATATCGCGCCCCTGGCATGTCAGAACAAGAGTGAAATGATCCGGTTTTGGTTTTCTCCAAATCATTTGAGGCATCAAGCTCTTGAAGATTTTAAACAAATAGTTCTTCTGGGGAAGCGTAACTAATGCAGGCAGTTTGCATACATCAGACGCTGACGATAAACTTATATCATGAACGATAATAATATCGTTGTTCTGCAGCTTAAAATCTTCCAATAAGGCGGATCTGCACTTATCCAAATGCCATCTGTCAGGTCCGTACAGAATGCACTTATAGTCTTTGGCATTAAATTGATTGCATAAATTTACCAAAGCGACTGTAGAGCCAACAGGAATTGTAGTTCCTGAAACAATTTTAATCATGATATTTTGTTCTCTTAAGGTATCTTAAGTTTTTGATGCACATAACATTGTCTATACAAATTCCACTTCCCGTGGAACTTTATAGGGTGAAAGATAAATCCGGCAGTACTTGAGGATTTCTTTCTCGTCAATCAAAGCGCCGTCATTTTTCACAACTTCCGCCTTGACAATTTCTCCCCGCATCAAATCCTTTTTGGCGATTACCCTTGCGCTTTTCACCGCGGGATGCAGATTTAATACATCCTCCACCTCTTTTGGATAAACATTAAAACCGCTGGTGATAATCATCCTTTTTTTCAGTCCGGTAAGGAAAATATAATTGTCATCGTCCATCTTGCCTAAATCACCGGTATAAAGCCAACCATCCTTAATAACGGATGCCGTTGCCACTTTGTCTTTATAATACCCCTGCATGACGTTATCGCCTTTCACGATAAGTTCGCCTACTTCACCATGCGGCACTTCGCTGCCTTTTTCATCAACAATTTTAATAATAGTGCCGGTGATGGCCATGCCAATGGAACCCGGCTTTTGCGGCCTGTCGAGCATGTTGAAGGAACAAGCCGGCGAGGCTTCCGTCAAACCATATCCTTCTACAATTTTTGCGCTGAACTGTTTTTCAAATCCGGGAAGAAATTCAGCGGGCATCGGCGCTCCACCTGTGACGCAAACTTCCAATGAACTGACATCGTATTTAGCCGCGCCCTCATGAAACATCATGCCCAGATAAAGGCGGGGCACGGCGCATATATATGTGATTTTTTCTTTTTGAATGGCGTTAAATATACCATCCATCGTGAATCTGTCCATCATGACTACGCTGCAACCCGCTCGGATGACATTAATCATGTTGACTGTGGCGCCAAATGAGTGAAACAGCGGAATCAAAGATAGCCCCACATCCTTGGAAGTTCTCTTCACGAATGTCTGTATCAGATGAGATTGGGAGTACAAATTGCGATGAGTAAGAACTGCGCCCAGAGGTTTTCCGGTCAGGCCGGAAGTATAAATTATCGCGGCAGGGTCTTCGGGGTTGATTAGCACATCCGGCGCAGGAAAATTTCCTGCCGAGATTGCTTTGTTAAATGGCGCATTTTGATCCGGAGAATCGACTGTAATTATTTTCTTGCAGGAAGCGAGTTTGGTTTGGATTTCTTCATGTTTTTTTCGATTTACTTCTGATGTGATTAAGATCTTGGCATCGCTGTTTTCCAGCAAATACATCAATTCATGAGAAGTGGAAGAAGGATTTAGATGTACCGCAACAGCCCCCAATTTAATTGTGGCAAAATAGCAATATACAAATTCTGGTATATTGGGAAGCATAAGGGCTACTTTATCGCCTTTACCGATACCGTTTTGCCCTAAAAAATGGGCAATGGAATTGACACGGCTGTTAAGCTGATCATAATTAACGCGCTGACCTTCTAAGATCAGAACTGGCCTGTTGGCAAAATTTTTGGTCGCTTCTTCCAGCATGAGTGCTAAATTCATAGTCGAAATATTCTCCCTTAACATTCTCAATTAACTTATATTTAGCCTAGCACAATAAAATAGATTTCTTCAACTTAATAAAACATATTTACGCTTTTTTCTCTTTTTTCTTGCCAGTGGCTTTTTTTTGCCCTATAATCACTCTGAAATTATAAGTTCCGCTGTGGTAGAAAAAGTAAAGATAATGCAGTTATATAAAACTTTAATAGTGAAGAAAAAGGATTTATGTCCGTAATTATTGATGGGAACAAGATAGCGCAGGAAATCAGGCAACAATTACGTGAAGAAGCTCTGGATTTAAAGGCAAAAACGGGAATTGTGCCGGGACTTGCAGTAATTCTGGTTGGAGAAGACCAGGCATCACTTGTCTATGTAAGCAGGAAAGCCAAAGCCTGCGCGGAAATAGGTTTTTTGTCCCACGAGTATAAACTTCCCGCCGATACCAGTGAAGCTAAACTATTAAACATTATCAGCGAATTAAACGCGGACAAAGCAATTCATGGGATCCTGGTGCAGCTTCCTTTGCCCAATCATATCTGCACTGATGAAATAATTGCGGCAATTGATCCGCATAAAGATGTTGATGGGTTTCATCCGTACAATGTCGGGAGTCTTGTTTCCGGGAATCCTTTATTTGTTCCCTGCACACCAAGAGGGGTCATGGAATTAATCAGCCGCACCGGTATTGAACTTGCGGGAAAAGAGGCGGTGGTTGTGGGTAGGAGTAATATTGTCGGCAAACCAATGGCGCTTTTGCTTTTGGCACAACATGCGACAGTGACGATTTGCCATTCGCGAACAAAGGATTTGCCTGCCGTTACCAGGCGTGCCGATGTTTTAATTGCTGCCGTAGGTAAGGCAGAGATGATCAAAGGCAATATGGTAAAAGATAGTGCGGTTGTCATTGATGTGGGCGTAAATCGCCTGGAAAACGGCAAATTAGCCGGAGATGTAGCGTTTAGCGAAGTCGCTCCCAAGGCATCTTTCATTACTCCGGTGCCCGGTGGTGTTGGCCCGATGACCATTGCCATGCTGATGAAAAACACGCTGGACGCGGCACGGAATATGGCGAGTAAAAGGGAATAAATTATTATGCGAATCCGATAAAGCAGTACGTCAACTGCCAAAGAATGAGTTTTTTTATCTGTAGGTATCTGGGGAAATATTATATCATTGACACGCAAATTTATAATTTGTATGCTCCGCACACAAAAAAGTTCTTATCTGACAACATTTTGTTTTTGTACACACGATTTCTAAAAGGATCACCTTTGTCTTATGAATCCAAAAATATCAGTTATTCTCACTGCATGGATGAGGCCACAGTATCTGGAGGAGCAGGTGGAGCGCGTTTTAAAACAGAGTGTTCCGCCACAGGAGATAATCTTGTGGTACAACCAGCCGCCTAAGCGCTTGGGTTTTCTCGAAAGAAAACAGTTGACATCTTTTAAGAACGAAAAATATGTAAAAAAAATTTTCTGTGACTATAATTTCGGCATCATTCCGCGCTTTGCTCTTGCCGCTTGTTTGGAGAGCGATTATGTCTGTATCTTTGATGATGACACCATGCCTAGCGAGAGGTGGTTTGAAAATTGTCTCAATTATGTGGACGATGAGAAGGTCATCTGCGGTACCATCGGTCTGCGCTATCTTTCCCGCAGTGCAATGAAGACGGAAAAGCCCCGCATGGGTTGGGAGGGGAAGAATACGAAACTGGAATTCGTTGACCTCGTTGGTCACAGCTGGTTCTTTCGCCGCCAGTGGGCCCCTTATTTTTGGGATGAGGAGCCACTTTTGAGGAGTTTTGGTGAAGATATCCATTTTTGTTCCATGCTCCAGAGGCACGGTATAAGGGCGGCTTGTCCTCCCCATCCCGAAACAGACAGCTCTTTATGGGGTTCCGTCAAGCCGGAAAGAGGCGTGGATGGTGTGGCAATTAGCCGATCTTCCGATCGGACTAGCGATTTTTTACGTGTTGTTCAATATGAAATTGAGAAGGGATACAAACCTATCCTGCTATGATTCTTATCGCATTTGGCACACGCCCAGAAATTATCAAACTATTTCCAATAATCAATGCTTTAAATGAGCGGGGCTTGTATTTCCGCACCGTTTTCACAGGCCAGCAGGTAGACCTCTACGAGGATGTGAAGGAGCTTGTACCCGTGCCCGATTTCACCTTCGCTGATGCATTTTCAGGTGAACAGAAGCACAACACACTCGGCGAGAGCTTTATCAAGATCTGCAAATCAGCGGAAAAGCTTTTCAAAAATAACCATTTCGATATTGTGGTTGTTCAGGGAGATACGACAACGGCCTATGCTCTTGCCCAGATGGCCTTTTACAACGGCATCAAAGTGGCACATGTTGAAGCAGGCCTCCGTACATTTGATCTTGCCAATCCCTACCCGGAAGAACTAAATCGCGTCCTGATCAGTCGTTTAGCCTATATTCATTTTGCTCCCACAAGGCAGGCGTTCCTCAATCTTCAACAGGAGGGAGCAGTGAATGTGCATCTTGTGGGGAATACAATTGTAGATGCGGTCAATGTCTTCAAGGAGAAGATGACTGTTCCCGCCACTTTGCCTAGGAAGGTTCTGGTCACTCTTCATCGCCGGGAAAATCATTCCCGTATGGATAGTTTGTTCGATGAGCTTCAGTCCCTGGCACTGGAAAACCCCGATCTGGAAATTATTCTGCCTATTCATCCAAATCCAAACATACAGAAGCATCGGCAGCGCCTTTCGGCGCCCAACATCCGGGTTATCAATCCAGTCGGCTATCCGGAGATGCTCAGGTTAATCGGGGAGTCCTGCTTTCTCATCACCGATAGTGGCGGTATTCAGGAAGAGGGCACTTGCTTCAATAAGAAAGTCCTAGTCGTCCGGGATAAAACGGAACGGCCAGAAACAATTGAGATAGGATTGGGGCGTCTTGTGGGGAAGGAAATATCAAAAGCCATTACCTGGGCCCGGATACAACCACCCCTGTTGAAAGAATCTCCATACGGAGACGGTCATGCGGCGGAAAAAATTGCCGACCATATCAAAGAATATGGGGCTTAGGCTGCGGGAATATAGTTCTTAAGATAAGGTGATTATGATTTTTGTTCGCATAATAAAAAACTGGGATTGGCCTGATCTTATGCGCCAAACACCTGATCAGCGGGGTATTTGGGACAATATCCAATTCACGGTTGCTCCTGTTGAAGAATGCGATTATGTTGTGATGCTCAATAACAATATGAAGTGCGAAAGCATTGTCAAATGTCCAAGTGAAAATATCTGGGCGCTGATGCAAGAGCCCTACGTAAACGGTTTTACTGATTGGATGGTTGAGGGGCATGATGCCTTTAATCGCGTCTATACAAATTTTCTTCCATCAAGAACCCCCAAATATATAACATCCCATCCGGCAATTCCCTGGCATGTAGACCGCTCTTTCGATGAGTTGATCAGTTGCGCCATGCCAGAAAAAAAGCATTCGCTTTCGTGGGTTGTTGGTAATGCCAGAGATCTACCCGGGCATTTCCAAAGACTATCTTTTTTAAAATTTCTACAAGCTAAAGCGCATTTAGACATTGATCTTTTTGGTCGAGCTGTGCGGGTCATAGATGATAAATGGGATGGCTTAGCACCTTATAAATATTCTTTGGCAGTAGAAAACAGTTGCAGTCCGGATTACTGGACCGAGAAATTGGCCGATTGCTTTTTAACTTGGACAATGCCGTTTTACTATGGGTGCACAAATCTGGAAGAATATTTTCCGGCAGAGTCCTTCATTAGAATCGATATAGGCGAGCCGGCAATTGCCATAGAACAAATTAAAGCGGCCATAAAAAACAATGAGTGGGAAAAGCGTCTACCCGCCTTGAAGAGAGCAAGAGAGCTAGTATTAAATCAGTATCAAATTTTCCCTCATTTAGTTAATCAGATCAAGGCTAATCACAATAGCAATGCTGGTAAAATAGTAACCCGCATTCCGCCATACGCGAAAAGTATCAACACCCGTATTAATCGGACTTTTTTTAAGATTAGAATGGCGATAATGCAGGAAAAGGACAAGATAAGGTATTTTAATTGATTGGGAAAAAGGTGTTTTGTCTTGATGATGAAAAATTTGACCAGAGGCTGCCAATGAAGACGAGTATTATAATTTGTTTCTATGAAAAAACGGCCTATTTGAAATGCTGTCTTGATTCACTAAAAAATTGCACAGATGATTTTGATGAAGTTATTATAGCAGACGATGGTTCCAGCGAGATTGTTGAGAGTGAAGTAAAAAAATTTATCACTGATTATCCTTTTCCGATAGTTCATGCTTGGCATTCCCGGAAAGACTCTCGCCGCGCCGCTTGCCGCAATAATGGCATACGGCACGCTGCGGGTGATTACCTTGTTTTTATGGATGCCGATTTTGCCGTCCTGCCTTACGCGATAAAAAGTCATGTTGGTGCAGCCAAGCCCGGATGGTTTGCTGCCGGTCGTTGTAAATATTTGGCTGAAGAGCAAACCAAGCGCTTATTATCGGAGAGGATGTCCTCTGATTTACTGGAAAAAGTTTATTTGGAATTACCGGATGAACAAATTTTTAAAGAGCATCGAGAATTTGTCCGTTATGGAATTTTGCGGAAGTTGAGATTAGCCTCTGCCCGGAGACAGACATTTGGTGGCCATTTTTCCATTCATAAAAAGGATATAGAATCTATCAATGGATATGATGAAAACTATGTTGGTTGGGGAGGTGAAGATCAGGATATCGCTATGCGGTTGGTCATGGCAGGATTTCGCGGCACCTCGGTTATTAAAAGCGCCCGGATATTACATCTCTGGCATCCGAAGGAAATGGGAGAGAAACCCTGGTGTGAAGGTGAAAACACGGAATATTTTTTCAGAAAAAAAATCCCCGTCTATTGCGATAATGGGTTGATAAAAACTTAAAGTAACTTCAAATCATTAAAGTATTCGTAAAATGAAAGCATTAAAAGAAACTGCTAAAAGTATTTCAGGTTATATGTCGAATTCTTTAAGAAAAAAGAATGAAACATGTGATATGAGTAAAGTTTCCATCGGTATCACCACCTTTGAAAACAGGTTTGATAGTTATTTTGTTCCTTTGCTGTCCAAACTGAAAGAGTATGTGCCTGAAAATGAAGTCATCGTCGCCATTAACGGTGAACATCAGCAGGAATTCAATGAAACCTATCGACATCTGCTATTAGAGTTTATCTCTCGTCATAAAAAAGTTTATCCGATTATGTTTCCCCATTTCAGGGGACTATCGAAGTTGTGGAACAGTATTCTCATTCATGCCACACACGATTACATCCTCCTGATAAACGACGATATCATGATAAACGATCCTTCTTTTATGAACAGCATCTGTTCGGCGATTGACAAGAATAAGGGACGATCATTTCTGATCAATAAATCCTGGTCGCATTTTCTAGTGAATAGAGCGGAAATTGACGAGTTAGGGTATTTTGATGAACGGCTGTTGGGCATTGGTGAGGAAGACGGCGATATGACTTGGCGGTATATATCGCATTTTGGAAGCGAGATGAGCAGCTTTAAGATAAAAGGTTTTGTCAATTATGCCGAAGAGACCGTCAATAGCTATAAGCCAATCAACATTAAAAGCCATTCAGGGAGCAAGTATAGTCTTTTTAATCGGGAATTTATGTTTAAGGAAAAATATCAGTCTGATGCAACAGGCCTCAAGGGAATGTTTGACGAACCTGTCGTGGTAAAGAATCCAGGGAAAGAGCAATATCCGAACGAACGTTTTTATTTCTTTCACAAGAACGATCTATAGGTTTTAGATAATAAGCCTAATATTTTTGTGTTTCACAATATAAAAAAGCTATAATTGCAAATAAAAGACACAATAGTGCTTCAAGAAGATGCATGAAAACTTCATTAAATAGACCATAAACAGAAAACAAAACAAGCAAACATAGACAAAGTTGTCCTGTCAAACGAATTTGCCGGTTGTTATGTTGCCTTATCCCCGCAAAACACATCTTGGCTCCCACAATAACAATGAATATGAAAAATGAAAGTCCCACCAACCCTAACCGCACCGCAAGACCCAACCACATATTATGGGGACTAGTATACTCAACGGTCTCATTTTTAAATTTCTTTGGCACCTGTACCCGCAACGCTTCGTAATTAATTAGCTTATTATTCCCAGGGGTCTGCATGCTGAATCCAATTCCTATTATCGGGTGTTCTTTGATCAAAAGCAATGACATGTAGTTAATTGTTAACCTGTCGGTTTCGGATACTCCATTATCGAATGAACGCACCTGGGTGGAAAAAAAATATAAACAAAAAATTACAATCAACATCACTGCCAGAAGCAGCTTTTTATTATCCCAAATCAGAGCAACAATAACAAAGGGTATGGCGATCATGAGCGAGCGCATCTGTGTTGCAAATAAAATTAAAAAAAGCATTCCAAAACAAACTGTTAAAATGTATTTACTCCAAAAACCATCGCCAGTTCTCCAGAGATGAACAACAAGCGCAATGGCAAACAAGGCCATAAATCCCAGCGGGCCAACCGGAAGCTGATGATAGGGGATGCACATACGGGTCAAAAAAGAGTTCTTGCCCACCACATAAAAAAAATACATATCATAAAAACCGGAGATCACAACTGATATGATAATAGTCCAAAACAACAAACGAATCTTTGCACGTGAATTGAAAAAAATCGTCAACAATAAAAAAAACACAATGTATTTCAATAGATGACTGCGAATATCGTGGAAGCTTGCACTGACATCCAGCGCCCAGAACAGCCCGACAAATGCCCACACAGTAAAAAGCGCGACAGGTAATGTAAGTCGTGTTTTCAAAGCACTCCAGTCACGGTATCGAAAAAAATAAAACGTCAACAAGGCGACGGCCAAGTAATAACTGACTTCACGGATTGCGGTAGTATGAGGAAAGGGATTGAGGGCAATGTTGATCAGGACAAGAAAAGGCACAACTATTTCCCACAGTGTCCGTTCCCATTTGGCCGGTTGGTCGAGACAGATGCCTCCAATGCGCAGGGGAGTAGCAGCTTGCATACTTAATTCCTTTCTACACCATGGTTGATTTCTCATGTATAACAGCATAGACTGAATCAATATCACGTTTATCTATGTACTGGTTGCCCAGCCTTTTCAGAGTCGATTTGCTGTCATTGGCCTTTCACATTTTTTCCATCAAGAATATCCTTGTATATTTCAAGATATTTTGTTGCTACCATATCCCATGTGTTTTCAGTAGCTGTTTGGTATGCGACGGTAGGCATGCTTTTTCGGCTGTTTTCATTGAGCAGCAAACTGATTTTTGAGGCAATATAATCCGCATCCGATGTATCGCTGATTATAAAGCCATTTTCCCCCTCTTTCACAATGTCTTTAGCGCCTACGTTGCTGCTGATAATTACTGGTAACCCTGCCGACATTGCTTCCAAAACAACCATGCCAAATGTATCGAACTTGGAGAGCATAACATACATATCGCTCGCCAGGTACAGCCTGATTAATATTTCTTTACTCAATGTGCCGGTGAAAACAACATTCTCCGCAATGCCTGCCTCGCGTGCAATCTGAGTGTACTTTTTGACATTACCTTTACCGACCACCAGCAATTTAAAGCTATGCTGTTGGGCTTTGAGCCTTGCCAGCGCAAGCATTATGGCATCAAGCCCTTTGATTTCAAAATTCATGGAAGCAAATATAATCATCGGCTCTTCAGGATTGAAACCATATTCTCTTCGAATATCGGCACGGATTAATTTTTTATCCGCAGTCGCGTAGTCTTTTAAATCAACACCAGGATGAATAACCGTGACTCTCTGCGGATCTATTTTATATTCCTGAAGGAAAATATCCCTGGTCAATGTGGAGACAGCAATGAACTTTTGGCAGTTGCCCTGTGTGACCATCTTTTTTTCCACCCAGGCGGTGGCCAGATCATAGAGACTCATCCTTTTTTTACGAACACAGTGAATCCAGTAGCGATGTGGCACGCCATGTAAAGTCCATATATCGGCTGCAAAAATTCTTTCGTGGCTGTGGACAACAGAAAACGTGTCTGCGGATAATTGGCGGTCCGTAAAGTAGGCAAAGCTCAGTGTCGTCAAAAATTTGGGGAATGCTACAATCGGTACGTGGTGAAAATTTATACCGGCAGAAGAACCTTGCCAGCGGTTGGCAAAAACGTGAAAATTATAGCTGTGCTGGTCAGCGAGTCTTGAGGTCAATTCGGATGCGAATTGTTCCGCTCCTCCAACCAGACCATATTTTGGTATAACCACAGCAATTTTTTTCATAAAGCAACTTTACTTTTTAATTTTATTGGTGCGAACTCTAACACAGAAAAAAGGAAAAATCATGTTTAAATAACTCGGTGGATATGGTATCAAAACTGAAGAAACGGACGGTCTGATGAGAAGATATTAGCATTTAAGTGCTTAGCAAAATAATTAATAAAGGTATTTCCTAAGGAGAGATATTTTGGAAAAGATTCCTCTTTCTGTAGCCATAATAACGAAGAATGAAGAAGAGAATATTCGGGCTTGCCTGCAGAGCATTTCTTTTGCTGGCCAGGTAGTTCTAGTGGATTCGGGCAGTACCGATGCAACATTGCAAATTGCCGCAGAGTTTGGTTGTGAAGTTTACTCTGAAGAGTGGCTGGGTTTTGGCCCACAGAAGCAATTAGCGATAGGAAAATGCCGTCTGCCTTGGATTTTAATTCTGGATGCCGATGAGCGCATTCCTCCGGAGACGGCGGATATTATAAAAAAAATTGTAACGGACGCTAATGTAAAAGAAGCAGGCTTCAGTTTTCCCCGGAAGAATTATTTTCAAGGCCGCTGGATAAAACATGCCGGCTGGTGGCCGGATCGCGTTGTCCGACTATTTCGCAAAGAAGCAGGGCAGATGACAGAGGCCTTTGTTCACGAATCTGTGGAAGTTAAGGGGAAGGTAGGTTTGTTCGATGTTCCCATTGAGCATTTTACCGAAAGCTCTTTAAGTAAGATCATTCAAAAAATTGATAAATACTCAACTTTGGGAGCAGAGGCAGCTTTTAAAGACGGCAAGACTTCATCCACATTTTCAGCTTTTATGCGCGCTTTTTTCACATTTAATCAGGATTATTTTTTGAGATTGGGTATTCTGGACGGCAAGCAGGGGCTTGCTCTCGCCGTTACCGATGCGGTGAATAAATTTTTTAAATACGCAAAATTATCTGAACTTGGTAAAAACAAATGAAAGACCGTGATGGTGAAAATCAATCTGTGGAAATCGCTGTCTCCGTAATCATCGTTAACTGGAACACAAAAAATATTCTCACAAACTGTATTGATTCAATTTATCAGACAATTGATAATCTGTCCTGCGAGGTAATAGTTGTTGATAATGCCTCTTCCGATGGTTCGATAGAAATGCTGCAGGAGCGTTATTCGCAAGTAATCAAAATTTTTAATTCAGTCAATAGAGGTTTCGGCGCGGCTAATAATCAGGGATTTGCCGTGATGAAGGGCAAATATGCCCTGCTTTTGAATTCCGATACGATATTGACTCCCGGCGCGATAAACAAGTTACATTCTTTTGCCAGGGCGCATCCTCAAGTGGCAATTGTGTGTGGACAGCTCTTAAATGCCGATGGCACCAGGCAAAACTCCATCGCAGCATTTCCCACATTGCTTACGCTTGCTGCCAATACTTCGCTTCTGGAATATTTATTTCCTTGGCGTTTTCCCAGCAAACGATATGAACACAAAAAGCCTATTGAAGTTGATTCAGCAATAGGCGCCTGTATGATGATTTGCAAAAAAGCGCTGGATGAAGTCGGGTTTTTTGATGAGCGCTATTTCTTCTTTTTTGAAGAAACGGATTTAGCTTACGCCTTTTCCCGCAAAGGATGGAGCGTTTATCATATACCGGACGCTTTCATTTATCATCTGCAGGGACAAAGCATCGGCCACAATGCTGGATCAAGGATTGAATTTTATCGTTCCCGGTATCAATTTTTTCGCAAATGGCACAATCGTCCTTATTATTATTTAGCCAGGGTAATAATCTTTTTGCGCCTATTAGTTAACGGATTTTCCAGTCTTTTATCTGTTGTCTTGACTTTGGGGCTGAACAAAAAATTGCGCGATAAATTGGCCATGTATTCAAAATTAATCCATTGGCATTTTCAAAAACAGCAATAACCTGCGAAGCTAAAATCACGGGTATGAACCCCAAAGCAAGCTTTGGGGTTCATACCCACCGCTTTAAGACTGTGTCGCAATGTCATTGCGAGCCGACTCTCAGTCGGCGTGGCAATCTCATAAGCCCTAATAATATTGGGATTGCCACGTCGTCCAAGGGACTCCTCGCAATGACAAATGAAGAGTGCAACACAGTCTCTTTGCGGGATTGTTCAACTTACCAATTCCGCTACGTCGCAGATGACCTTCAGGTTACTGCGCTTTCGGAATTGGAGTTTCACAATAAGCGCACTAATCCATTGACAGCACCGCATGATTTTGGTAGGAATCATTAATTCCTTCGGTATGTTACATTTACTTGATTAATGTAATCCAGGGGGCGGAGCTGTATGAAGAGAGGGGCAATAATTATGATAAGAGAGGTGTGTTATGAATGACGCAAAAACTAACAAAGAGCCATCGGGCAACCCGAGGGATACTTTACTGTCAACAAAAAGTATTCCTCATCGGGAACGGCTGATTTTTGCCTTGGATGTCTCTTCTGTTGAAGATGCAAAAGCGCTGGTTGAGCAACTTGGGAATTCCGTCATGTTTTACAAGTTGGGTCTACAGCTATTTATGGCCGGCGGCTATTTTGAATTAGTCGAATGGCTTCGGGAACGTGGTAAAAAAGTTTTTGTGGATTTGAAGTTTTTTGATGTTCCTCAAACTGTTAAATCGGCGGTAATTCAGCTAAAGAATCGTGGCGCTCATTTTGTCACGGTTCATGGTAATGATAAAATTCTGGAAGCGGCTGTTGCCAATAAAAACGGGCTGAAAATTCTGGCCGTCACTGTCTTAACCAGTTTGGATGAAGGTGATTTAAACGATCTAGGATTTAAATGCAATGTGGAAGAACTTGTTTTTTCCAGAGCAAAAAGGGCATTAGAGATTGGTTGCGATGGTGTGATCTCATCAGGTCTTGAGGTGCCGCGGTTAAGGCGGAATATTGGGGATCAGTTACTCTTTGTGGTACCAGGCATAAGGCCGGTGGCGAATGTAGATGATCAAAAGCGAACGATAGACGTAAAAGAGGCTTTTTTAAACGGCGCGGACTATATTGTCGTTGGCCGGCCGATCAAGGAAGCAAAGGATTCTCAAAAGGCAGCAGAAGAAATACAGAAGACTATTTCATCACTATTTAGTTAAAACGAAAGCGTTATCGGATTCAAAAGGCCTTTAATGATTATTTCCGCTCAGCATAAAATCAATATTCCCATCAGCAAAATATTAATTATTCAATTAGGCGATATCGGCGATGTTGTCTGGGCAATTCCTGCGTTTTGGTCTGTAAAAAATGCTTTTCCGCAGGCGGATGTTTCAGTGCTAACCAGAAAACCCAATGGAGATTTGCTGCTCGATGATTCTCATATTGACACGGTATTTCAAATCGGCAAAAAAGATCTTTGGGAAGAACTGCAACTTTTATTAAGCATGCGCCGGGAAAAATTTGATTTAGTCTTTGATTTGCGCGCTGATGACCGGGGGGCATATACCTCCTTTTTTATCGGGGCCAGGATGAGAGCCAGCCTGTATTATTCGGCATTATCCTGGCGCAACAGATTATTTACAAACCTTGTAGATCCGCCGCCGGCAGTAACCAGGGTTCATGGCGCAGCGGAACAATCGCTCAGACTTATTCGGGGATTCGGGATAAAAGAAAGTACTGTTATTCCTCAAATCTTTGTTTCTCCGGCAACAAAAAATAAGATGGCAGGATTATTGGCGGCAGAAAATGTAGCCGCTCAAGATGGCTATGTCACAAGCAATCCGTTTTCGCGCTGGTCTTATAAGGAATGGGGGATAAATAAGTGGCGGCAGCTCATATATTTCATTTGGCAAAAATATAAAATGCCTGTGCTGATTCTGGGATCAAAAGAGGAAAGGGCTCGGGCTGATCAATTGTCAGTTGCCAGTCCCTCTCCCGTATATAATTTTGCGGGCAAAACAACATTGCGTGAAATGGCCGGTCTTTTACAGGCAAGCCGGCTGCACATTGGTGTAGATAGCGCGGCGCCGCATATTGCGGCAGCGGTTGGCACATCAACACTTACCATCTATGGACCATCCGATTGGCGTGATTGGGCGCCACCGGGAGAGAAAAATAAAGTTGTATTGCCGGATATGGATTGCTCGCCATGTTATAAAAAGGGGTGTGACGGCAGCGGCAGAAGCGAGTGTCTGGAGACATTAGCTGTTACCAAGGTGCAGGATGCTGTGGAAATAGCGATGAATAAATTAAATAAAAACGGTGGTTTGGAAGAAGCATAAGAGAGTTATCCACAGGCAAAGCAAGTTATGTCGGCTCGCAATTCGGGCTGTCGGGTCTCTGGTTACCCCCCCTGTACTTTCGTACAGTTGTGTCAGCTAAAAATAAATGTTAAAGTTTTGATATGAATTTGCATCCACAACTTAAAAATTACAAATTTTATTTAATGCTTTTTGGCGATATCGTAATCTTCATAATGGCGCATATCATTGCTTATTTAGTGCGCTTTGAATTTTCCCTCACCCCTGCGCTTATTGATCAAATTAAAACAGTGCTCATTTGGCTTGTTCCGCTGAAGTTAATTGTTTTTTTGTCATTTGGCCTTTATCGAGGTATGTGGCGCTATACAGGCATTAGAGATTTCTGGCTGTTAGCGCTGGCAACCCTTTTGTCCAGTATGCTTATAATAGCCATTATCTTTTGCGAAAACAAGTTTGTAGGATATTCCCGTACTGTTTTTATTGCAGACGGTATCTTAACTTTCATGTTTGTCGGAGGGAAACGCGTAATTGTCCGCTCGCTGTTTGCCGCATTTGGCAATGGCCTGGGCTTTGCTAAGCTATCGCATCTGATGGATATGAAAAAAGTGTTGATTGTTGGAGCGGGTGATGCGGGCGAAAAAATAGCAAGGGAAATACTGGAAAACTTGAAATTTCATTACAATCTGGTCGGATTCATCGATGACGATAAAAGAAAACAGGGAGAATCAATTCACGGCATAAAAGTTCTTGGCACTGTTGAAAAAATCGGGAAAATATCTGAAAAAAAAGGTGTGCAGGAAATACTTATCGCCATTTCTACAGGCAATGGCGATAAAATTCGACGTATTGTAGATGCTTGCCAGAAATGCAACATCTCTTATAAAATATTGCCCGGCATCAGCGATATTATTAACGGCCGGGTCAGCGCAAAATTAATTCGGGACATCCGTTATGAAGATCTACTGGGGCGATCGCCCGTTCATCTGGATAGTAAAGGCATCCGCAGTTACCTTGATGGCAAAAAGGTTTTAATTACCGGTTGCGGCGGATCGATTGGTTCCGAATTATGCCGGCAGGTTATAAAATTCCAGCCCGCATCCATCATCTTGCTCGACGATAGTGAATCCAATCTATTCAGTATCCAGATGGAAATGCAAAACGAAAATTACTGCCACCACTGCGAAGCCATTCTGGGACAGGTGCAGGATGAGACTTTAATGAATAATATTTTTGAAAAATACAAACCCGACGTTGTCTTTCACGCGGCGGCTTATAAGCATGTGCCCATGCTGGAGAAAAATCCCTGGCAGGCCGTTTTCAATAATATTACCGGCAGTCGTGTGGCGATGGAAATGGCCATCAGGCATCATGTAGGCAGATTTGTTCTGGTGTCAACCGATAAGGCCGTTCGCCCGACCAACGTCATGGGCGCCAGCAAACGGGTGACAGAATTGATTATGCAATGCCAGCAGGTTAACGGCACACGGTTCATGGCTGTACGGTTTGGCAATGTGGTGGGATCGTCTGGTTCCGTCATTCCCCTTTTCCGTCGGCAGATCGAGCAGGGTGGGCCGGTGACGGTAACGCATCCGGAGGTCAAACGCTTTTTCATGACAATACCTGAAGCCTCGCAGATGATCTTACAGGCCGGTGCTATGGGTGAAGGCGGAGAAGTCTTCATTTTAAGAATGGGAACGCCGGTTAAGATAGTTGATATGGCACGGGATCTAATCCGCCTTTCGGGAAAAGAGCCGGATGTGGACATCAAAATTGCTTTTACCGGTTTGCGTGATGGGGAAAAACTATATGAAGAACTTATTGTCGTAGGCGAAGATATTGTGCCCACGATCCACGAAAAGGTTATGGTTCTGCGTTCCAACAGCTTCTTCAACGGCGCAAAAAATCCTCAGGAAGCCAGAGAACATCTCTATCGTCATCTTGACGATCTGGCGAAGATAGCCGCGAGTCACGACGCAAAAGGCATTAAAATGAAACTCAAAGAAATTGTGCCGGAATACATACCCCAGGAAAATGAAGGGGTTCTTTAGCAATGTAGGGACTGCTCCCCGAGCAGTCCGAAATATTTTGTAATTCAGGAGTCAGATCAATTTATGGACTATATTTACATGATTTTCAAAGGATTTGTTGATCCAGTTTTAATCGTAATTTTGTTGCTGCTTATCGCCTTCTTTATTTGCCTGATGGGCAGCAAGAAAAAAAGCGGCGTTTTGGTTCTCTTTTTGTCTATTGTTTTGCTTTATGGCGCAAGTATTTTTCCTGTGGCCAACTACCTTTGCTACTATTTAGAAAAGGACTATATTAACAACCAAAGTGATGCCCGGCAAAATATTGATGTGGTTGTCGTGCTGGGTGGCGGCGCTCATGATATTAATTCCTTAAATAAGACTTTTCCCAATGAGGTGACCATTGCCCGTCTTCTTTCCGCCGTAGATGTTTATAATAAAAAAGGGGCGAAGTATTTTGTGTGCATGGGCAAAGGGAGCGGTAAAATTCCAGAAGGGGATTTAATGGCACAGTTGGCACAAAAACTTGGAGTGCCGAAAGAAAAAATTGTTGTGGAAGCCAAATCAATAAGCACGTGGGCAAGCGCCGTGGAACTGCATCGCATGTTTGACAATAAAAATATTTCTATCGGGCTTGTTACTTCAGCCTGGCATTTAAAAAGAGCGCAGAATGAATTTAAAAAATATTTCAATGATATAGTGCCGATTCCGGCTAATTACTACTACGCATCATCTGCCGAAAATATTTTTGTCAAATACGCGCCGCAGACTGAGGCACTTTTAAAAACCTCTCTGGCCTTAAAAGAAATCGTCGGTAAGCTGTGGTATAGCGTAAAAAGTTTGACGCAATAATATGACTTGCCTCCTTGATTAAAGGGAATATTGAAAACCAATGATTAGTTACAAAAAGGACTCGAAGCCTGTCATCCTTGTGACCGGTGGTACAGGCTATATCGGAAGTCACACCGTCGTTGCCCTTACCCTTGCGGGCTATAATCCGGTTATTGTAGATAATCTCTCCAACAGTAAGGCCTCCGTTCTGGAACGTATCGAAGGTATCACCGGAGATTTACCGCCTTTCTATAAAATAGATTTGCGTGACCGCGCCGCCCTTGATACCGTTTTTCAGGAAAATCAAATCGAGGCTGTTATCCACTTCGCGGGTCTGAAGGCCGTGGGGGAATCAGTCGCTGAGCCACTGCGCTATTACGAGAACAATTTACAAAGCACCATCTCACTATGCGATATTATGGCAAAACGCGGCGTACAAAAAATAATCTTCAGCTCATCGGCTTCTGTCTACGGAGACGCATCCATTGTACCCATCAAAGAGAATGCCCCAACGGCGCCTACCAATCCATATGCCCGCACAAAGCTCATCATTGAAAACATACTTCAGGACATCTATGTTGCCGCCCCAAGCTGGCGCGTTATGATTCTGCGATACTTCAATCCTGTCGGCGCCCATGAAAGCGGGCTGATTGGTGAGGATCCTCAGGAGATACCCAACAATCTTGCACCCTATATCAGCCAGGTTGCCGTGGGTCGCCGCGAACGACTAAATATTTTCGGCAACGACTACCCGACGTCTGACGGCACAGGTGTGCGTGACTACATCCACGTTATGGATCTTGCTGAGGGGCATGTATCTGCCTTGAAAAATATAGAAACGGATGCTTTTCAGGCTCCAAAGATCATCAATCTTGGCACAGGCGAGGGTTATACAGTTTTGGAAATGATCCGCGCCTTCGAGAAAGCATCGGGGAAAACAATCGCCTATCATATTACGAAACGCCGTGCTGGTGATATAGCGGCTTGCTATGCAGACACTTCTCTTGCGCAAGAGCTTCTGGGATGGAAAGCCAGACGTAGCCTTAAGGATATGTGTGCCGACGCCTGGCGCTGGCAATCCGGCAATCCCGATGGTTATCCCTTATAATTTCAACTAAAAATTTATAGAAATGAGGAAAACATGAAAGGAATAATTCTAGCTGGCGGTTCAGGCACTCGTTTGTACCCCATCACTACCACCATCTCCAAGCAACTTCTGCCGGTCTTTGACAAGCCCATGATCTACTATCCCCTTTCGGTACTTATGTTAGCGGGCATGAGGGAAATCCTTATTATTTCAACGCCGCGGGATTTGCCTTTATACAAAGAGCTTTTTGGTGATGGCTCGCATCTGGGTTTATCCTTGGCCTACGCGGAGCAGCCTAATCCTGGTGGTCTTGCCCAGGCTTTCATTATCGGAGAATCTTTTATCGGGCAGGATAATGTTTGTCTCATCCTGGGTGATAATATCTTTCATGGTTATGGTCTTTCTGGAATATTGGAAAAAGCAGGCAACCTAAAGGATGGCGCCCTTGTTTTTGGATACTGGGTAAAAGATCCGGAACGTTATGGCGTTGTTGCCTTTGATAAGCAGGGAAAGGCTATCAGCCTTGAAGAAAAACCAACTCTCCCGAAATCTAACTATGCGGTTGTGGGTCTCTATTTTTACGATAAGAGCGTAGTGGAGATCGCCAGAAACCTGAAACCATCACCCCGAGGGGAACTGGAAATTACAGATGTTAATAAAGAATATCTGAAGCGCGGCAGACTCAAAGTAGAACTGTTGGGTAGGGGCATGGCCTGGCTCGATACCGGCACCCACGAAAGCCTTTTGGAAGCCAGCAACTTCATCGCCACAATTGAACACCGTCAGGGCCTCAAAATAGCGTGCCTCGAAGAGATTGCCTATACCAAAGGCTACATCACGAAGGAACAATTGCTGATCTTGGCCAAACCCCTGGCGGGCAACCAGTACGGCGAATACCTGAAGAATATGGTGAATATGGGGTCACCAATTTAATCTTGATGGCACCCTAATTACTTTCGAAAGGATTTACATTTATGGAACAGCAAAATAATGAAATCAACGATGAGATTAATCTTTACGATTATTGGAAAGTCCTTGTAAAAAGGAAAAAGGTTTTTCTTGGGATATTCCTTGTCCCATTAGGAATAGCAATCATGATCAGCTTGATTCTGCCGCGCTATTACAGAGGTGAAAGCGAAATAACCATTTCTGCATTACCCGCATCCAATATTCCTTCTGCAATAACTGCCCCATATATGGTTAACCTTATTGGGAATATTGATGATGCCAAAAAAGTTGAGATATTTGCCAGTAATTCGGGCGCAGTTAAAGGCGTATTAATATCAATTCCCAAAAAATCCACTGATAAAATAAATATAACTATTGACGCTAAAACAGCGGATATACTGCTCCATGCTTTTAAAGACATATTTGGTTACATTAACAATATACCGGCAATCAAGGAAGAAATTGCAAGAATGCAGGAACAAAGCGATTTGAAAATAAAGAAACTTATAGAAGTTAAGAAGGCAAATCTCGTTTTTTTAAATGAACTATTAGATATGATCAAGAAAAGACAATTAACAACTATTAATATTAATCCGGCAGACTTGGTTAAGAGAGATGATGATTTGTCTTTAGAAATCAAGAATCTTCAGCGCGTAGAAGGAAAGGCTTTCACATTATGCCCACCCTCGATTACTAAGCAACCTACCAATGCACAGATTAAAAATATAATTATCATTACCGGCCTTTTAAGCCTCATGGCTGGTATTTTTATTGTGTTTTTTCTTGAATATATTATGCGGATGAAAGCGCGCGAAAACAAATGAGCGGCATCATATTTTTCTTGACATTCCGTCTTAATTTCAGTATTTTCCGATATGTTCATGCCGTGAACTGATGAGGTTGTGATGCCAAATTATTTTAAAATTGATCTTGAAACTGAAGAAGCTCTGAGTGTGCTTCGGGAAATCGATACTGATCCGGAGATGACCCAGAGGGCGCTTTCGTCGCGTCTGGGATTGAGTCTGGGTAAGATCAACTTCCTCATTAAAGCTCTGATCGAAAAAGGCCTGATCAAAGCGGAAAACTTCAAAAATTCTAAAAACAAAAGTGCTTATCTTTATACCCTGACGCCACGTGGCTTAGAGGAAAAGACAAACGCCACATACCGCTTCCTTAAAAGAAAAATGCTGGAATACGAAAGATTGGAAGTGGAGATTTCACAACTGAAAAAAGAAGCAGGTATTGTTGATATACCGGGCAACATTCAAAGCAATATCCCGTCCTAGCGTGGGAATATACATCAGTTTTGTTGTTTCCTGGATAACTTGTGTAATCCAGAGAGCGGAGCTGTATAAAAAGGTACAGTTCTTAGTTTTCGAGTGACGATAAGAGGCCTGCTTAGGTGAAAGAATCAGTTGATGTCACCATTATTGGCGCGGGAGTTGTCGGGTTGGCTATTGCCGAGGCTTTGGCAACGAAAAATCGTCAGGTTGTCGTTCTGGAAAAAAACGATTCCTTTGGGCAAGAAACAAGTTCCCGAAATAGCGAAGTTATTCATGCGGGTATCTATTACCCGAAAGAATTCCTGAAAAGCCGCCTTTGCCTGCAAGGCAACCGTTTGCTCTATGCCTGGTGCAAAAAACATGATGTTCCCCATCGGCGGATTGGCAAACTCATCGTTGCTACAAATGAAGAAGAGTGCAACGATTTGGAGCGGATCAAAATCATAGCACAAGACAATGGTGTCGAAAAACTTGAACATTGGGGGCAATCGCAACTCAAATCTAAAGAGCCTGAAGTGAAAGCTTTGACTGCCCTATTTTCACCAAGTACGGGGATTATTGATACACACCGACTCATGCAGACGCTTCTGATGAGTGCCGAAGGAAAAGACGCCATCATCACCTATCGGTCAGAAGTAACGGCCATCAATTTAAACGGTGCGGCCTGGGATTTGGAAATTAACAACGGAGAATACCGCATCAGCACAAAAACAATCGTCAACAGCGCCGGACTCCATGCCGATCGTATTGCTGCTCTTGCCGGAATAGACATTGACACGGCAGGCTACCGCTTGAAACCCTGCAAGGGAAATTATTTTACGGCAACCCCGGCCCCCAAGATCAATCACCTCATCTATCCCGTTCCTGTTAAAAATAATGTTGGGCTCGGTATTCATGCGACACTCGACCTCTCCGGCCGTGTCCGCTTTGGTCCCGACAGTCAGTATATATCCGATGACCAGCCGCTAGACTACACAGTAGATGAGGCCTTGAAGCTGTCTTTTCACGAGTCGATCCGCAAGTATCTTCCCGCCGTCTCAATAGATGCCCTTAGCCCGGATATGTGCGGCATACGCCCAAAGATTCAATGGCCAGGTGACCCGCCGATGGACTTCATCATTCGCGAAGAAAGCGACCGGGGTCTCCCCGGTTTGGTAAATCTGATTGGTATCGAATCGCCCGGGCTCACGGCATGTCTTGCTATCGGGGAATATGTTAGGGGTAAGTTAGTATCATGAATTTAACAACCCAAAAAACATTAGTCACTGGTGCTGATGGATTTAATGAAAGCGTCGAGAGATTTTTATAAGGATGAAATTATTTATTTGTGATGTTCTTTGTTTCCTATGGTTCTCGACCTTTGCACAACCACATAAAACCAACAATTTTGTCATTCCGTCGAAAGACGGAATCCAGTATTATTAAGTACTTCCTAGATTCCGGGTCAAGCCCGGAATGACGCAAATAGGGGTTTTGCAAAGGTCTCATTTCATCTCTCTTTAAAAGTGAAATACTATGAACAAAATTTTAATCACCGGTGCTGCGGGATTCATTGGCTTCCATCTAGCTAAAGCGCTAGCGGAACGCGGCGGTACAGTAACAGGCATTGACAACATAAACGACTATTACGACGTAGAGCTGAAGAAAGCGCGATTGGCTCAACTTGAACAATATGTTAACTTCACCTTCCGGAAGATAGACATTGCGGATCGTCATGCACTGGCCGACTTATTTCGTGAAGGCAAATTTGATGTCGTTGTAAATCTGGCCGCTCAGCCGGGTGTCCGCTACTCATTGACAAACCCCCATTCCTATATTGATAGCAATATAGTTGGATTCACCAACATGCTTGAGGGTTGCAGACATAATCAAGTCCAGCACCTTGTCTTCGCCTCATCGAGTTCCATTTACGGAATAAATGCCAGGATACCGTTTTCAGTGAGCGATAATGTTGACCACCCCGTATCGCTGTATGCAGCTTCAAAAAAGGCCAATGAACTGATGGCGCACACCTATGCTCATCTTTATGGCCTACCCTGTACCGGCCTCCGATTTTTTACAGTATATGGACCATGGGGCCGCCCTGATATGGCCTACTTCTCTTTCACAAAAGCTATTATGGCGGGGGAACCAATTGATGTTTTCAATTATGGTAATATGAAGCGCGATTTCACCTATATTGATGACATCGTCGAAGGAGTTGTTCGTGTTATGAATACGATCCCACAGCCGAACCCTGATTGGGACAGGGCTAATCCCGATCCGGGGTCAAGCTACGCCCCCTATAAGCTGTATAACATCGGCAATAATAATCCAGTTGAATTGATCCGGTTCATCGAAATATTGGAAAATAATCTTGATAAAAAAGCCAACAAAAATATGCTACCCATGCAGCAGGGAGATGTTCCGATCACCTATGCCAACGTGGATGACCTGATGAAAGATGTCGGCTTCAAACCATCTACGCCACTGGAAGAAGGGCTTAAAAAATTTGTGGAATGGTATCGTAGCTATTACAGGCAATAAAATCAATATTGATAATCTCACAATGGGCCTAACAAACCAAAAAATATTAGTCACCGGCGCAGATGGATTTATCGGCAGCCATCTGGTTGAAGATTTACTGGACAAAGGGTGTAATGTCCGTGCCTTTGTCTTATATAACTCATTTAATTCCTGGGGATGGTTGGATACGTTTCCAAAAGAAAAACTGGATAAGATCGATGTATTTGCAGGGGATGTCCGTGATCCTAATGGCGTTAGAAAAGCAATGCAGGGGATGGACATGGTTTTTCACCTAGCCGCACTTATAGCCATTCCGTTTAGCTATCACTCTCCGGACAGCTACGTAGATACCAACATCAAAGGCACTTTGAATGTTCTTCAGGCGGCGCGCGATACAGGCTGTAAACGTGTACTGATCACATCAACGTCAGAAGTTTATGGAACAGCGCAATATGTTCCCATTGATGAGCGGCATCCCTTCCAAGGTCAGTCACCCTATTCCGCCACCAAAATCGGGGCCGACCGGATAGCGGAAAGTTTCTATCGCAGTTTCAATACCCAGATGACCATCGTAAGGCCATTTAATACTTATGGGCCGCGTCAATCGGCCCGTGCCGTCATCCCGACCATCATCACCCAGTTGCTGGCCGGCGCGACAGAAATCAAACTGGGCAGCATTCATCCAACACGCGATTTTAATTATGTCAAGGATACCGTGGGGGGGTTTATCGCGATTGCAGAAACACCAGCCACGATCGGAGAAGAAATAAACATTGCCTCTCAACGGGAGATTTCTATCGGGCAGCTTGCTCGCGAGATCATCGACCAGATCAACCCTGCGGCCAGGATCATTTCTGATGATATTCGAATAAGGCCTGGAAAAAGTGAAGTGGAGCGGCTGCTGGGCAGCAACGAAAAGATTTGCAGGTTGACAGGGTGGCAGCCGGAATACACGCTGGTGCAGGGAATCCGGGAAACCATCGAATGGTTCAGAGACCAGGAAAATTTGCGGCGTTATAAATGGAATGTCTATAATGTTTGAAAAAAGGTGGCGATTATGGACTGGTTCAGCCGGTATGTCCTCGCTTGGGAGACCTCGGTCACGATGGAGACGGATTTCTGCTTGGTGGCCATGGAGAAAGCTTTTGTGGCCAGTGCCTCTGGAATCTTCAATTTCGATTTTTACTCCCAGTTTACTAGTTCCGCCTTCACATGACACATACAACGACCACCTATGATAAACAAAACCGCCCATTACATCAAGCAAAATCGCGCCCGCATTCAGCAACTCTCGAAGGAAGGCAGTTGGATTTTATTTGGTTCGGCGATCAGTGTGCTGGGCAGCCTGCTATTGGTGCGGGTGCTTACCGAATACCTGCAACCTGCCGAATATGGCGACCTGGCTCTGGGGTTGACGATTGCCGGGTTGGTGAACCAGGTGGCCATGGGCGGTGTCACCAGCGGTATCGGGCGGTTTTATTCCATCGCCACCGAAAAGGGTGACCTGTGGGGGTATCTCAGTGCATCCAAGCGGCTCATGGGCTATGCCACTCTCGGGGTTGCCGCCATCGCCCTAGTGTTAATGACCGGCCTGTTTGCCACGGGGCAATCGCAGTGGATGGGCTTGGCTGCAGCGGTGTTTGTGTTCTCGATCTTGAGTGGCTACAACAGCGCCCTCGGCGGTATTCAGAATGCCGCCCGGCAACGCGCCATTGTTGCCCTGCACAGTGGCATGGATGCCTGGCTCAAAATTGGCCTGGCCGTGGGGGTAGTTTTGTGGCTGGGATCGAGCAGTACGGCGGTGGTGATAGGCTATGCGCTATCGGCTTTGCTGGTCACGTCCTCGCAGTTGTTTTTCCTGAAGCGGCTGATGCAACGGCACGGTGGAGGCACTCATAGCCCATGTACTGAGGATTGGGTCAGGCAGATGTGGCTGTTCTCGTGGCCGATGATGGCAGGTGGCTTATTTAACTGGGGGTACTATGCTTCGCAGCGCTGGGCACTGGAATTGTTTGTCTCGACAGCCGATGTAGGAAAGTTCTATGCCTTAACCCAAATTGCCTACTCCCCATTCAGCATGGCTGGGAGCTTGTTCATGTCGATGTTGATACCAATTCTCTACGCAAGGGCAGGGGCTCTAGGAAACCATCAACGTATAGCCAATGTTAGAGGTATCTTATTCAAGATTGCCGCACTGGGTGTAGGGGCAACCTTTCTTGTGGCTGGCATCACCTTCTTTTGGCATGAAGCGATATTCAAGTTGCTGGTCGCCAAACAATATCACGACGTGTCTGTATATATGCCAATGATTGTAATTGCAGCGGGTTTGCTTCAGTCGTCTATGGCCTTGGGTAGCATTTTGACAACTGCGAATAAGACTAAAAACGCTCTGCCGTTGGCAATATATGGACAAACTATAATAGTCCTACTAAATATGATTTTTACATATCTATATGGAATAACTGGACTAATTTTTTCTATGGTATTTGGCGCTGCGCTACACATCATCTGGATGTATAGCATTATTGTAAAACACGGGCACGTAAAATTATGAGTGAGAACAGATTGACCACAGAGGAAGCTTGGCGTAAGCATTGGACAAACAGGAAGAATCTTCAATTTATTTCAGATAAATACACTTGCCACGATTTTATAAAACGTGCTGTAGAAAAAGTAAAACCCAATGGGGACTGTATTGAGCTCGGTGGTTTTCCGGGTAAATTCAGTATTTTTTTGAAAAAATATTGTAACCTCAACCCTACCTTGTTGGATTTCTATTTTGACGAGAAGATATTTAGAGAACTAATAGAGCTTAATGGGGTGCATCGAGAGGATATTAGGTGCGTAAAAGATGATATTTTCTTGAACATCCCAACTAAACGGTATGATTTGGTGTGTTCCTTTGGATTGATTGAGCATTTCTTAGATATAAAAGAGATTCTAAACGCGCATTTAAAATACATGAAGCCGGATGCAATGCTGTTAATTGCCCTTCCAAATTTCAGAGGCGTAAATGGACTTTTGCAGAAGTTTTTCGACCCCGCTGTTCTGGCGATTCATAATTTGGAAATAATGAACCCAGTCTTGCTGAAAAACGCCCTAACTGATTTGGGGTTTATTGAAATAGAAGTTATCTATTATCCATCGACTCAGGTTTGGCTGGAAAATTTAGATCAAAGAGGTATCTTCCTGAATATTTTGCTCAGAGTAGTTAATCGCCTTATGACTTTATCGGGAAAAATAATTGGTAACCAAAACAAGGTGATATCAAATACCATAATTTTAATGGCACGCTACTGCAAACCACATGAATAAAATGTTAAATATGTATCTTCCCATGTATTTGTTGCTTGCGGTTTGCAAGAAGGCGGGCGCATGAAAATTTTGTTTGCCAGTCGCTACGTAGATCCTATTGACTCGCGCGCAAGTCGAGTCATCATCCCGCAGGCTAGGGTTCTCCAGGATAAATTCGGCGTAGATTTGACAATTCTTACTTGGCCCTACCAGGATTGTTGGACTGGGGCATTGCCGGATCAAGTGCCTACACTTGCACCATTAGAAGTGCAGCGAGAAGGTTTGACCTACAGCGTAATATTAGGGCCAGCATCATGGAATGAGGTTGCTGGTGGTAATGTCATAAGTGAAAAGGCGTGGGAGGCCGCCGTCGGTTATGGTATGAACCTGCTTGCAGCCCAAAAACCCGATATATTTCATCTGCATCACAGGTGTGGGTTTTGGTGGTTGCTGGAGTCAGCGCAACGCTTGGGCATACCTACCGTCTACAGCAATTATGACTGGGGAATGGCCTGTTTGCGCACGAACATGGTGAACAGTGATGGCGGCCTTTGCGATGGCGTTGTCACGCCTGAAAAGTGCGCAGAATGCATCCAGAACGGTCGCACCCGCATGGCGGGCAGGTTCAACGAAGCGTTGGCAGAAACATGGGTTGGTGAAAAGATACTTACACTTATTGATCGATCTTCTGTAATAGGCGAAAAATTTCGTGCCTTTGGTGCGGTCAGCAAACCAGCATTGTGGCGGACAACGACCAACCAAAAGAGGGTGGTGTCGATCATCGAAAAGTTGGGCCACTGCGTTACGCCCTCTGAGTTTGGCAAGCGGTTCTTTCGACAGTTTGGTATAGCTGAGCAAAAGGTAACCGTACTGCCTTGGTTTCACGACCCCGTGGATGTTAAAACGCATCGTTCTTTGAGCGATAGGCCATTTACGATCACCTACATCGGTCGTGTGGCGCCAGATAAAGGTGTGCATCTTATATTTGAAGCCCTCGAACGGCTATATGACATCCCTGCCGTGTTGCTGTATATGGCCGGCGCGAACGACGCTGGGTACTGTACGCGCCTGAAAGAAAAATACGGCTCGTCGGCAGGAAAACACCAAGTCGTGTGGCAAGCCTGGTCAGTAGACTGGTCGGCAATAGTCGCACTACTGCGTACCACGGATGTAATTGTCATTCCTTCCACTTGTATGGATAATACTCCTACGACGCTGATCGAAGCGATGGCGTATCGCGTCCCTGCTATTGCAACTGCAATACCGACCATCTCGGAATTATTGAAAAAAGGTGTGGGTTATCTGTTTGAGTACAACTCGGTAGAGTCTTTATCTCGCGCAATTAAGGCTGCCGTTTCGGATCAAGAATTGATCCGCGCACGCAGAACCGTCTTCCCAAAGATTCTAACGGTGCATGAATATGGTGCTGAGCTTTTAAGGATTTATGATAATATATGAGTAAGCGCGCTATTATTCTCGCTGGTGGCAGGGGTACCCGGCTTCGTCCTTATACTATCGTTCTTCCAAAGCCGCTTATGCCAATCGGTGAATACCCGATCCTTGAGGTTGTTATCCGGCAGTTAGTGCGCCATGGCTTTGACCATATTACCTTGGCAGTCAACCATCAATATGAGATAATTAAGGCTTTTTTTGGAGATGGTACAAAGTGGCATGTTCATATTGACTATTCACTAGAGAATGAGCCGCTTGGTACGATCGGGCCGTTACGTTTGATATCTGATCTGCCGCAACATTTTCTTATTATGAACGGCGATGTGCTAACTGACTTGGACTTCGCTGCATTCTACCATAAACACATCGAAGCAAACCGGATGTTTACCATTTCATCACATCAACGTGTACAAAGAATTGATTATGGTGTGCTTGTTAGTGACGCGGCTGGAATGTTGTGCGGTTTTCAGGAGAAGCCGTCCACAAGTTACGAAGTTAGTATGGGCATCTATATGGCGAGCCGTGAAATTCTTAAATATGTGTCCGCAGTGCCCTACGGATTCGACAATCTTATGCTTGATCTACTCGCTGACAAATGCGATGTTAAGGTTGATCAATTTGGCGGTTATTGGCTTGATATTGGTAGGGCAGATGACTATATGCAGGCGATAGAGGAATTTGAAAACTTAAAACAAAGGTTTCTCGGCGAATAATATTATTGGACTAGCGGGACTATAACACTCCCCAAAAACTGGACAGGGTAATAAGGTGCATGTATGAATACGGTGATCTTAAGTTAGGAGATAGAGATGAAAATTCTTGCTATTGGCGCACATTTTGATGATGTTGAGTTGGGTTGCGGCGGTACGTTGGCACGATACAAAAGAGAAGGGCATACAGTTGATGTATATGTGGCAACACGGTCTGGGTATTCGAGTTTTGATAATACCAAAATTCGTGACAGCAACGAAGCATCGCAAGAAGCGATAGAAGCGATTAAAATTTTGGGGAGCGGGGGAATCAACCTTCATCGGGGTGAATTTGAAACGTTCAATCTTAAATATCAGGATAAATTGAACACGACAATAAGACAAATTATCGATACAGTAAAAGCTGACACAATTTTTTCGGTGGGTTCATTTGATGCCCTTAGCGACCACTGGGCCTTAGCTAAATCAGTCCTTCATGCATCCAGGCACGTGCCGCGCGTGGCCTTCTACCGGTGTAACTGGTATCCATCAGAAGTATCTTTTAACGGAAGGCTATACGTTGACATAAGTGATTTTATAGAATTAAAACAGTCAGCGATTAAAGCATATTCTTCAGAATGGACGAGAGCAGGTTATCGTTGGTCGGAATATTTCACAAACCTGGCGCGAAACGACGGTATGGTAGTGGGTGTGAATTATGCAGAATGTTTTGAAGTTATAAGATGGTTGACCACGTGATACAAAACCTTTAAAAATGCAAAACGAATTAATCATCAGACCTTACAGACCTTCTGACGAATACAAAATATTGGATTTGTATAATGCTGTGTTTGGCAAGCTAATAGACATTGCAGAATGGAAATGGCGATATCTTGAAAATCCATATGGCGGACCCAATATTGTGCTTATGTGGGACGACGAATTACTTGTCGGTCATTATGCAGTGGCGCCTATAAATATTGATATCAATGGGACAACATTCAAAGCTGCCCTATCTTTAGACACAATGACTCATCCTTCATATCAGGGGCAAGGAATATTCACCAGATTGGCTGATAATTTATATGGTATACTGATGAAATCAGAAACATCTCTCGTCTATGGTTTCCCAAATAAAAACTCTCATTACGGATTTATCAACAAACTTCATTG
>Ga0247840_10001360_pt1 | contig 48272 bp, 35 predicted proteins | sample LaCruzMarch2015__FD_192404 | JGI IMG/M metagenome (GOLD analysis project Ga0247840, IMG submission 192404) | Freshwater microbial communities from meromictic Lake La Cruz, Castile-La Mancha, Spain - LaCruzMarch2015_17m | ecosystem: Environmental > Aquatic > Freshwater > Lake | place: Spain... | reverse complement strand
ATGGAAACAAAACGTTTTAAAAACTGGTGGTTCCTGGCGATCAACGGGCTGATTTTCGTCCTTTTTGGTCTGTTGCTGATGTTTTTCACCCAGGAAACCATTCTTACATTGGTTAAATATTTCGGCATTTTGCTTCTGGCCGGGGGGGTAATTCTTTTGATATTCGGGATCAATAACATCAGGAAAGACAAGGATGCAGCCATGATCCTCATGGAAGCCATCGCCAGCGGTGCGATTGGATTGGCACTTATCCTTTTCCCCCAGGCGACCCTGGCCCTCTTTTTACTCCTGATCGGAATCTGGGCCATCATCATTGGGATCATCCAACTCGTGATCATTGTAAACATCAAAGGGAACATCTCAAATAAAAACATACATCTTTTCAATGCCCTGCTAACCATCGGACTGGGAATTCTTTTGTTGTTCAATCCCTTCGGCTGGGCTGTTTTCATGGGCATCCTCATCGGCATTTTGGCCCTCTTGTTTGGCGTTCTTCTGCTCTATTTTGCGCTCATACTCCGGTCGCTGAAAAGTGAAGCGCCAACGGTCGTTTCAAACAAATAATATCCGTTTTTTCACTACCTTTGCAGAAATTTTCTTGCAGAGGTATTTATGAAGGATTTGCATGGTGGAGTAACGAATTGTTTGCTGGTACAGACAAAATTTTCGGCTTACAGTTTCTGGAATTATCGTGAAGTTTGTGAAATGGTTGGGAAGAAATACCCGGCTGCTCCGCTCGGACTGCTTACCGTAGCGGCCCTGTTGCCGCAGCATTGGAATTTCAAGCTGATCGACGAAAATGTGGAACCCTTGTTGGATGAGCACCTCCAAAATGCCGACCTGGTATGTATTGGCGGCATGCTGCCCCAGCAGAACAGCATGCTTGATCTTATTACACGGGCACACAACCTGGGTTGCACGGTAGTCGTTGGCGGGCCGGATCCCACTTCACAACCTGACCTCTATAAAGATGCCGATTTCCTTGTGCTCGGTGAAGGGGAGATCACGATCCCCATGTTCCTCAATGACCTTCAAAAAGGGATCAGATCCGGGAAATATGTTTCTCCCGACAGGGCAAACATGCTGGAGGCCGTGGTTCCTCGCTACGACCTCATCCGCTTCACCGATTATATCATGATTGGCTTGCAATTTATAAGGGGATGCCCCTTCAATTGTGAATTTTGTGATGTTATCGAGCTGTACGGACGGATTCCGCGATACAAGACCAATGAACAGGTAATACGTGAATTACAGGCGCTTTACGATTTAGGCTATCGCGGACATATCGACATGGTGGATGATAACTTTATCGGAAATAAAAAAAAGGTAAAGGATCTGTTAAAAGAGATCATCACATGGACAAAAGCAAGAAAATATCCCTTCTTCTTTACCACTGAAGCCTCCGTTAATCTTGCAGATGACGACGAGTTGCTTCAACTGATGAGGGAGGCTGACTTCCGGTATGTTTTCCTGGGTATCGAAACACCCGACAACGATACACTGGCCCTGAACAAAAAAAATCAGAATGTTGATAAATCCATTGAAGATGCCGTAAAGAAACTTCTCTCCTATGGAATGGTCAGCAATGGTGGATATATTCTGGGTTTTGACAGCGACCGGCCGCAAATTGCCGATCAGATGATCAACTCCATTCAGGAATCAGGCATCTGCATGGCCATGATCGGATTGCTCTATGCACTGCCCAACACGCAGCTCACAAGGCGCCTTGCAGCGGAAGACCGTTTATTTCACTATCATTCCAAATCGGTGACGGATGACGACATTGATCAGATGACCAGTGGATTAAACTTTTTGACCGTCACTTCCCGCATTGAAATCCTGAAGAAATATGTACAGATCATTGAAGCTATTTTTAAGCCCTCGAACTACTATCAGCGGGTAATATACACGGGTTTGAAGGCAAACACAGCCTATAAACACAAGCCCGATTTCAAAACCTGGCTCATTTATATGCGTTCTTTCCTGAGGGTCTGTAAAAAGGCTGGATTTTCAAAAGCCACCGCCTATTATTACTGGAAGATGTTCTTTATGGTCATCTTCCGTAATCCCAAAGGCATTGAACCGGCCATTAATCTGGCTGCCATGTTTATCCACTTCCAGAAACAGAAAGAGTACATTGTTTCCGTCACCAACAAGATGATTGCTGGTATAGAACATATCGGGGAAGAGGCTTTCAACGAAAAAATGTTAGGCAAAATGTAACTTGCAGAAGGTTCCCCCTGCACCATTTCTTTACTCGTTGATGATGATCAGCTTCCTGATGACCTTGTGATTCCCAAATTGCAGGACCAGATGATAAATTCCATCGGGCGGATTCCCGAGATGGAGGATTCTTGTGATCTCCCCCTTAACGATAGTTTCAGGCAGAATACGGGACTCCTGCCCGAGGTTGTTTACCAACTTGATGGATAAGATTTCGTCAAGCCCCGTAAGGGTAAGGCTAACGGTAACTTCATCGTCGGCCGGGTTGGGGTAGAGTTTCAAACTATAATCGACTCCCTCTTCCATCCCAACAGGAAAAATATAGACTACATTAGAAGGAGCAGAAACACAACCATTTTGCGTGGTTATCACATAATACCTTCCGATCGCGGTAACCAGGTAAACCGGCTCTGTTGCCCCTGGAATTGGAACGTATTCATGGTACCACTGATTGCCTGTGAGCGCGCTTGACAATAAGGTGTCAGGTGCATTCACGGTTACATGGGGCGTTTCCGGAACCGGATTTACCATCACAGGCAATAAGGGTGTATTGGGGCCATTCCCACACGAATTGATGCCAAATACTGAAACGTTCCCCGACTGAACAGTAGTCCCGAAATCCACTGTAATGATGTTGGTATTGGCTCCACTGGTTATATTGGCAAATACCGGAACGTTCCAAACATATCCTTCTGCATTGGGGATCGGTGCCACTGAATAGATTACGCCTGTTTGTGGTTTACATACAATCGTATCACCCGATATGGGCCCATGGGGATCGGGCAGCGCTTTGACTGTAACATTCATGGTGGCAGGCACGGTGGTGCACCCGGCCGGGCTGGTGTAAGCCACGCCAACCGACTGGTTTCCGGCAGCAGACCAGTTAATTTGTACGGAGTTTGTACCATGACCCCCGACGATAATTCCTCCGGAAGTCACAGTCCATAAATAATTCTGCATTCCCTGCTCGGTGCTGTAGGTGTAATTTCCGGAATTCGCACAAACAAAATTAGATCCCGTAATGGTTGCAATGGCGAGTGGATTCACGGTAACTGGTAAGACGGTAGAATTGACTGCAGAACAACCATACACATTGGTGTAATTAACCGAAACCTGCTGAAGTCCGAGTGCATTCCAGGTAACCGTAATGACATTGGTGGCTGAGCCGGAAGTAATCGTACCTCCGGGACTTATCGTCCAGGAATAGTTTGTCATACCATCTTCAGTCGTGTAGGTAACTCCGGTTGAGCCCTGGCATACCGATGTATTTCCTGTAATGACCGGAACAGGCAGCGCTGATATCATCACGTTTTTCTCAGTAGCCGCCGCCGCAGTACATCCTGAGAGAGCGGTGTAATTTACTGATACCGTTTTTTGTCCGGGTGTCGTCCATTGAACCACAATGCTGTTGGTGCCACCTCCCGAAAGAATGGTTCCACCGGATGAAATCGTCCATTGATAGCCTGTCATGCCGCTTTCTGTAATATAGGTTTTATTGTCAGTGATGCATCCGAATTCACTGCCGCCAATGGTTGGCACCGGGAGCGGATTAATAGTAATGCTTTTAGAGGTTGGGGTTCCAGCTGTGCACCCGCTTGGAGTCGTATAATTAACTGTCAGGTTTTGTGTCCCCGGCTCAAGCCACGTCACAAGGATGCTATTGGTCCCCTGCCCGGAAGTAATGTTACCTCCGGAGGAGATGGTCCAAAGGTAACTTAACATACTCCCTTCCGTCGAATAAACTACACCAGTCGAACCCAGGCAGGAATTTTCGTTACCGCTGATACCTGGAACCGGAGCCGGAGAGACCACCACCGTTCGTGAGGTGGGTGTTGCAGCGGCACATCCGATGGCATTCGTATAATTAACTGATACCGTTTGGTTGCCTGTTAAATTCCAGGTCACTGTTATAAGTTCGGTTCCACTTCCTGCCGTTATCACACCACCTGAAGAAACAGTCCAGTTATAATTGGTCATCCCGGCAGCCGTAGAATATTCGACACCGGTAGCCCCGGAACAGGAGGAAGTTGGTCCGGATATCACAGGAACAGGCAGGGCAAAAACCATAACGTTCATTACTGTTGGCTGTAATGATGAACAATTACTGGTGTTGGTATAATTGATGGAAATTGTACGGCTTCCTGCCAAAATCCACTTAACCCACACACTGTTGGTCCCCGCACCGGAAATGATGATCCCGCCACTGCCGATTGTCCATTGATAGAGTGTCTGGTTGGTTTCTGTAGTGTAGTTGACTATCCCATTTAAACAAGCTGTATCAGTTCCAATTATGGTTGGTGTAGGAGATGGATTTACCAGGATATATTTAACTGTTGGGATAACCGTTGGACAACCGAATGTATTAATATAAGCAACTGTTATATAATGCGTGCCCATCGTGGTCCAATTTACAGTTATGGCATTGGTATTGACTCCGGAAACGATTGTGCCTCCCGATGAAAGAGTCCACTCATAATTGGTCATGCCTGCCTCACTGCTGTAGTTTACGGTACTGCCTGCACACACAGTTGCCAATCCTGTAATGGTGGGTGTCGGAGTGGGTAAAACGGTTACACTCTTCGAAGTCGGAATCCCCGCTCTGCAGCCCGTAACATTGGTGTAATTTACCGTGATCGCCTGAGAACCGGATGATTGCCATGTCACCGTAATAACGTTTGATCCGCTTCCACCGGTGATCGTTCCACCTGATGAAATGGTCCAGGTATAGTTAGTCATGCCAGATTCCGTAAAGTAGGCAATCCCACTGCTGCCCGGACAAATCGAGGCTGTTCCTGTGATAGTTGGAATCGGCGAAACACCTACCTGAACACTCATTTGGGTAGGAGATCCCGGTGTACAGCCAATCAGATCGGTATAAATTACACTGATGGTGCCGCTTCCGGGGGTATACCAGGTTACCGAAACAGAATTTGTGTTCGATGCGCCAATAATAGTTCCTCCTGAAGAAACAGTCCACAGGTAATTGGTCATGCCGCTTTCAGTCGTATATACAAACGTATTACCGGCACAGGCTATATTCGAACCGGAAATCACAGGCGTGGTTGGAGCCAATACCGTAACTGTCTTATTGCCAGGAGTCAAAGCAGTGCAACCGCTTACATTGGTATAATTAACCGACACCGTTTGAGCTCCCAGGGTGTTCCAGGTTATCGTTACCGCATTGGTGTTCCCCGCCCCGGAAATGGTTCCTCCGGTTACTGTCCAGGTATAGCCCGTCATCCCCGATTCCGTCGTGAATGTGCTCCCCGCCGAATTGCTGCATGCTACCGCCGGACCTGTGATGGTTGGCACAGGCAACACATTGACCGTAACATTCTTAACTGTTGCAGATGCTGCTGTGCATGAAGTCAAATTACTGTAATTGACAGATACTGTCTGGGCCCCGGCTGTTGACCAGGTGATGGTGACAGTATTGCTCGTTGATGTACCGCCTGCGGTGATCGTTCCTCCCGGGGAAACAGTCCAGGCATAATTGCTCATGCCCGCTTCTGTCGTGTATACATTCCCTGTCGAGTTAACACAGACACTCCCAACTCCCGTTAGCGTCGGTACCGGTAACGCATTTACCGTGACCGCCTGCGTGGCAGGAACGGAAGCAAGGCATCCCGATGAATTGGCATAATTCACTGAAACAGTCTTTGCCCCGGATGTGGTCCAGGTGATGGTAACACTATTAATCGTTGATGTACCGCCTGCTGTGATCGTTCCTCCTGGGGAAACAGTCCAGGCATAACTGCTCATGCCTGCCTCTGTTGTATATACATTATTTGTTGAACCAAGGCAAACAGCGGCAGGGCCACTCAGCGTCGGGACAGGCTGTGAATTAACCCCAACTGCATAACTTGCCGGAGTTGTGGCCTGACAGCCCGATATACTGGTATAATTGACCCCGATTGTCTGAGCCCCAGTTGTATTCCAGGCAACCAGAATCGTACTTGCACTCGTCGATGGGTTGGTAAGAATGGTCCCCCCTGAGGAGATGGTCCAGCTATAGCCGGTCATCCCGGTGAGGGTGCTGTAACTGTTGTTCGTCGTCCCGGCACAAGCAACCGACGGACCGGTGATGGTTGGAGTTGCCGGTCTTGCATTGATGGTAACATTATTTTGTGTTGGGCTCAAAGCAGCGCATCCATGTGTATCTGTGTAACTAACAGATACCCATTGCAGTCCTGCGGTGCTCCAGTTCGCTGTAATATTATTGGTGCCGGTCCCTGCCGTAATCGTACCTCCGGCTGAAACACTCCAAACATAATTGGTCATCCCTGATGCTGTAGAGAAGGCAGCATCGGCACCTGTACAGGCAAATGGCGGTGCCGAAATTACAGGAACAGGGGGGGCGTAAACCGTAACCGTTTTATTGGCTGAAGCTGAACAGTTACTCGTATTCGTGTAACTTACTGATACCAGCTTGCTTCCTGACTGGGTCCATTTTACCGAAATGTCGTTGGTCCCCTGTCCCGACAGGATGACTCCTCCAGTCCCTACAGTCCAGGAATACAATGCCATTCCTGATTCTGTAACGTAGCTGAGTGTACCATTCAAACATGTAGTATCTGTTCCGGTGATGGTTGGGGTAGGTGATAAATTAACAAGTACATTTTTCACCGTTGGAACCAACGCTGCACAACCATAGCTGTTGATATAACTGACACTTACTGTCTTTGATCCTGTCGTGCTCCATATTACAGAAATAGAATTTGTTCCGGATCCGGAAACAATCGTCCCTCCTGAGGAGACAACCCATTGATAATTCGTCATTCCCGATTCAGTTGTATAAGAAACAGGAATTCCAGTACATGCGGTAGCTGCAGAAGTAATGATTGGGGTGGGGGTTGGGAAAACAGTAATTGATTTAGAAGTGGGAGTTAAAGCATTGCATCCGGAAGCATTAAAATAATTTAATGTAATCGTCTGGGATCCAGAAGTATTCCATGTCACAGTAATAGCATTTGTTCCCCATCCATCTGTTATTGTTCCTCCTGATGAAATGGTCCATGTATAACCACTCATCCCAGACTCAGTAAAGTAGACAATCCCGCTGCTATTTGGGCAAATCGATGTAGTTCCTGTAATAGTTGGCGCCGGCCTGTCATTTTTTGTAACAGACAGACTTGCTGTTCCTGTCGGGGATCCACCAGCAGCATTGACAGCAACAAGCCCCGCACCAGGCGTCGCACTCCAGGTAACATAAATTGAGTTGGAGCCCTGGCCACTGGTCATTGCACCTCCAGTGACTGTCCAGGTATAGGTTGCTGTTCCTGCCGTAGCCGAATAGTTCACTCCAGTGCTGCTAATACAAACATCAGTCGGACCAGTAATTGATACCTGAGCTTGCACAAAAAGCCCAATGATCAAAAAGAAAAAAATCACGCCAGCGTGCTTTATAGGAGCCCGATCTATAATTATTCCTGAAAATGTGTTCATGTTAATGTTGTTTCCAATGGATTATCGAAACGCTTCCTCTCAATCTGAATAAATAAAAATTGCAGCTCCTTATCGTCATGGTTAAAACACATCCTGCCGCAACAACAAACAAAGACCTGCTAACGATGGCTAAGATAAGAAAAAAGTACAGCTTAGGTTCAGGAGATGGCTACGTGTTGTCAATACTTTTTTAACATTTTTACTCTTTCCAGAGCGTCATAAAATGAAAAAATTGAGGTTCACCTCTGATTTCCAGCGTATTACTCCTTAAAGGTTACTGCAACGTCCTGACCGCCCGCAAGAAGGAGCCGCGTACCAGAACATTGATAGTCAATGAATTGGTCTAAATTCGATTATCTGTTTACCATCACGTTTCTCACCACATTGCTGTCGGCAGTACGCAAAATGATTGTATAGACACCGCTTGGGAGCGTGCGCAGATCGACCTGCTCAACCCTGTTTCTGCTTAGGGCCATTGTTTTTGCACCGTAAACTCTCACACCCAGACTGTTATATATTTCAAGTTTGCAGGATAACTCCTGATCACTGCTGAATGAGATGTTGAAAAGTCCGTCGTTTGGAACAGGATAGATATCAAAGGTTGGGGGATTTTTATCGTTCACTCCCACCCCTCCGGTTAAAAATGTGAGACCGGCTCCGTTTGATGTTCCTGCTGCACTTGTTGCCCTGATCCGGTAATGATACAAGGTGTTGGGCGTGAGGCCTGAGAGATCTGCAGAAACCGATGTAGTTGAAGTCCCTGTAACCGTGGGAGGATTCCCGGGCACTGTTTGACCGTAGAAAACAGAGGTGCCATAGTCAAAGATCACATCAGCGGAAAAGTTATTTGCATTGACCGTGCCATTGATGACGGCCGTACTGGAGGTGAAATCTGATGCAGGTAGCGTCACTACGGTAGGCGCCACACCACTCTGGTTGGTGAGTGTGATGAGAATGGAACCCGAAACCGTGGTGTCCTGCACGGATGTGGCAACCCCATAAACAGTACCATTTGAAATTCCGGTCACAAGCCCGTTGGCGTCAATACTTGCGCCCCCTGTTCCCTGGACGATGCTCCATGTAACGGCCTGATTGGCCGTTGAAGGATATACGGTGGCAACAAGCTGCAGTGTTCCCTGGTCTGTGGTTATCTGGGCAGGGACACCTCCCTGGGTGGCTACGGCCACGCCCGTGAGCCCGCCTATTGAAATCCCCTGCGCATATCCATTGTAATTACTCCCTCTTTTCTCGGTCCATGTACCGGCACACTTGTTCGGACCCACCGGGGTAAACCCGTAACGCATTTTACCGTTTCCGCCCGTCGCTGTGGTTGAACTTATCTCTACCTGGTTGCCCGGCCACACGAAATTCCCGGTTTCATCAAGCCTTGTGGCATAAATTTTATAATTGGAGGTATAATACATGAACATGGGTGCGTCATTGACAAGGGCAAGAGCCCCGGCCTGTGTGTACATGTTGCTTCCGATCGGATAAACCACTTTGGCTGTGTTGGTAAACTGCCTGGCGCCCGTTGTTTTCAGGAATTTCTGAATGTAGATCCCGTATACGGTCTGATTCGGGTCACTGAAGGTACATACCGACCAAACATAGTTTGAACCAGGTGTAATATTGATGTTTGTGGTCATCTGGTAACTGTTGTTTGTACCGGTGGAGGTATTGAAATTCGAACCATTCATCCCCCAGGGTATGGTTCCGTCGGGGTTGATCCTCTGCAGGTAGGAGTTAAATCGGTTGCCGGTGGAGCTGTAATAGCCATAGTATGTGGTGTCGCCCTCCGCTGCAAGGGAATAATACCTGTAGGCAGCGGTGGTCTCGTTACAGATCTGCACGGGTGCATACAGCGCGGTTCCTGAATTATCGAACGCCTGGGCATAAAGGGATGTGTATACCCCGGATGCTGATTTCTGGAAAACTATGGAGAATTTTCCACCTGAAATTCCGATGAGCTGCCCGCGGGTGGTCCTTGTTGAACCAACCAGGACCGAAATCGGGGTTGTCCATGCCAGCGTTCCGCCGGTGGTGATCTTCTGAAGCTTAAGGGTGTTGCTGTTGGTCTCATTCCAGGCAATAATACATTCCCCGGTGCTTAAACTGGCCGGATAGGGCGCAAGGCCACCGCCCAGGACGAGGCCATCGGCCCCCCACAGCATGGCGCCGGTCTGTGAGACCTTATAGGTTACCGCCTGCATGTTTCCTGCCTCCCTTTCATCCTGCATCCCAATGATCAGGTTGTTTGAGGCGTCTAAACATATGTTGAATACATAGGTGGCTGAACCTGAAGTATGACTGTTGACAAGCACTCCATCGTTTCCAAGGAGTTTATAGCCATCGGCATCGATCAGCTGGGCCATCATGTTATAATTACTTCCAACCTGGGCATAAAAAGCAATCCAGGTTTTGCCATCGGTTGTGGCGGCCTGCTGCATATCTGCAACAGTAAGACTGGAAATCTGGATGTTAACAGCGGTGTTGGGGTTCCATTGGGCATGGATTGTTCCAGGTAAAAAGCTGAGAACAAAGAAGATGACGACTGTTGAAAAAACCCTGGAAATGACCGGGCTCACTTGTTTTGGTAACATTGTTTTCATGATGTGGTCTGTTATTATTTGGTTATTACAAGAAAGTAATTTTCTCCCTTGCTGTACAAGAAGGCATTGGACAACAAAGCTAACAAATTGTTTAATGCTTTATACTGAATTACCCCTTTAAACACTAGAAAATTTAACTAAATTATTCAAGATGCCCACAGAGATAAATTACAACCAATTATGGTCATGAACAGTGAGAAAACAGCTGTTTGTGTTGATATTTTCAACATGTGTATATTTTATATACACTCTACTTAAATCACTGTGAAACAGCGCGGTGAATGCGTTGTAATTTAAACATGTTGAATTATTCAACACCCCCGAATGTATATTTCCTCAACACCTTATCGTTTATTAAACTGATTTTCTGTGTATTACATTCATAATTGTTGTTTGGCATTATTGTTGAGTATCATGTTTTGTTATTAAAATAAAAGCAGGAAATCATGAAAACCAGGATCTTTTTACTTATCGGAATTTTACTGTTAAGTGTCAGTATCGCAAGCAGTAACGAAGCAGTAACCGGAACTAACCCCTCACAGGATGGGTCGATACAGGTGTACACCACGCCGGATTTATTTAATCTGACGACGAAGTGGGCCATCGAATACGGGAAGTTAAATCCAGCAATGAACATTCAGGTCATTCAATCTGAGGATAAGGATTTGCCGGGTTTGCTGGGCAGTGATGCAGGGATCGGCTTTATCTCTGATGGATCGTTTGCGGCCTCTGACAAACAGGTGAACTGGAACATGGTGATTGGCCGCGATGTGATCGTGCCGGTTATGAATGCCGAAAATCCGCTGGCCGATGAAATAGGCCGGAAAGGTATTACGGCCGAAGGGTTGGCCAGGATCTTCGGAAAACCCGAAAATCAAAACTGGGGCATGATCCTTGGCAACGCACAAACAAGTCCTGTTCATGCATATATGCTAAATGATGCATCAGTTCAAGCAGGGGTCTCCGCTTTTCTGAACATCAGTCAGCTTAAGACGGCGGGAATTCAGGAAGCGGGTGGTGCAGAGATGGTTGCTGCAATTCAAAAAGACCCGAATGCCCTGGGCTTTTGCAAATTGGTTGACATAATCGATCCCAAAAACCTACGTCTGGCCGAGCATATCAAACTGGTGCCCATCGATAGAAACGGGAACGGGAAAATTGATTACATGGAAAATATTTATGCTGATCTGGAATCTTTCTCCCGTGGAGTATGGATCGGGAAATATCCCCATACTTTATCCGGACATATCTACGCTGTTTCTTCTGCCAGGCCATCCAATGAACAGGAGGTGGCCTTTCTGAGATGGGCGCTCACCGATGGGCAGCAGTTCCTCGGCCAATACGGGTTCAGCGATCTCGTATACAATGAAAGACAAACACAATTGGATAAGCTGACCAATTCTGCAGTTATTATCGAACCGAAAACTGACTCCTTTGCCATTGCGAAGATGGTCCTTCTGATTTTTCTTGCTCTGGCTGTGGTTGGCATCATTGTAAGCACCGTGGCACGTAACATCAGAAATAAAAGAGTGGCTGTTTCCAATACCCAGGCCGCCCTCTCCTCAGCCTTTGATGAAAATTCCGTAGTTGTTCCCAAGGGACTCTATTTTGACAAAACACATATCTGGGCCTTCATGGAAAAAGATGGCGCCGTGAAGGTTGGAATCGATGATTTCATGCAGCATATCACAGGTCCGCTGTCACGCGTGGGTTTAAAACCTGCCGGCGTGAAGATAAAAAAAGGTGATCCTTTGCTCACGATAATCCAGAATGGAAAACATCTGACGCTCTATTCCCCGGTTTCGGGCACCATCACCGCATCCAACCAGACCCTGATATCAAATTCATCCGCCATCAATTCTTCTCCTTACGCCGATGGTTGGATTTATTTGATTGAACCTGCAAACTGGATCAGGGAGATCCAGTTTTTATCCATGGCCGAACAATATAGAGCGTGGTTGAAGGATGAATTCACACGGTTGAAAGATTTTTTTGCGACGGTCATTATGATACAAACACCGCAATATGCACACATTGCACTTCAGGATGGCGGTGCGCTGAAGGATAGTATCCTGACTGATCTCGGACCTGAAGTATGGGAGGATTTTCAAACAAAATTCATTGATACCGCAAGATAATCATGCGTTCAACTCTCAAAGTTATAACACACTAAATTATTCCGTTATGGGCTTAAACCGAAGAGGCTTTTTCAAGCTGCTGGGTGTTACAGGAATAACACTTGCCGTCGGAAAGGATGCTGTTGCCGCACCCAGGGGCAAAAACAACGATGTGGAATTTTATGGGATCTTGTATGATGCGGCCCGCTGCAAGGGCTGCAGGGGCTGCGAATTTGACTGTGCCGACGCGCATGGGTTGCCGGAACCTTTACCCACAAAAGAAATTCAGGCAAATCGCAAGACCAGCGACACCTGCAACACCGTGATAAATTCCTACAAGACTTCCAAGGGGGAAGTTTTTAGCAAACGGCAATGCATGCATTGCAATGAACCCGCCTGTGTTGCGGCATGCCTTACACAGGCCATGCACAAGACCACGATGGGACCCGTGACCTGGGATGGCAACAAATGCATGGGATGCCGTTATTGCATGGTCTCATGCCCGTTCGACAGTCCGAAGTTTGAATATCACAGCGTAAATCCGAAAATTCAAAAATGCGACATGTGTTTTGAACGGCTTAAAACCGGCGAGCCTCCTGCCTGTGCCTATAACTGCCCCAATGAAGCCCTGCTGTACGGGAAACGCAGGGATCTTCTCAATGAAGCCCACCGGAGAATTTCTGAAAAGCCTGATTTGTACATCGATCAAATCTATGGTGAACATGCCGCCGGCGGAACCGGATGGCTCTACCTCTCTCCTGTTCCCTTTGAAGAGCTGGGGATGAACAACAACCTGCAACAGGCATCCTATCCCGCCCTCACAACGGGATTCCTCTATGCCGTGCCCTCCATATTTGTTCTTGTGCCGGCGTTCCTGCTGGGAATTTACCAGTCCACAAAAAACAACCACCTTAACGAGGAGAACAAAGATGAGCAATAACAACCAAATAACTCTGGATCGTGATGGCAAGACCATCTGGCGTTTCCTGGTAAGCGAGTTGAAACCAAAAGGTAAATTCCTTACCCCTTTTAACATTATTTCCATCCCGATTATGCTTTTGGGGCTGATATTGATCGTGATCCGCTTTTGGAAAGGACTCGGCTCCATCACAAACCTGACGCAGGACATTCCCTGGGGTTTATGGATCGGTTTTGATGTGGTGACCGGTGTCGCCTTTGCCGGGGGCGCCTATGTCCTCACCTTTATGGTCTATATTTTGAACCAGCGAAAGTATCATTCCATCGTCAGGGTAACCGTATTAAACGGCTTCCTCGCCTATGTGTTTTATGCAGGGGCATTGCTTTTGGACCTGGGAAGGCCATGGAATGTCATCAACCCGATCATTGGAAATAGTTTTGGAACCAGTTCCGTTCTGTTCCTTGTGGCGTGGCATTTCCTGCTCTATATGATCGCCGAACTGATTGAATTTTCGCCGGCTGTGGCAGAGTGGCTGGGCGCAAAAAGAGCCCGGAAAATCCTTTCAAGCATGACCATCGCCGCCGTAATATTCGGCATTACCCTCTCTACCCTCCACCAGTCGGGGCTGGGTGCACTTTACCTCATGGCCAAGGACAAAATACACCCTTTGTGGTATTCCGAATTTATTCCGATCATGTTTTTTGTGTCGAGTATCTTCGCCGGACTTTCCATGGTCATCTTTGAAGGATCCATCAGCCACAAAGTATTCTCCAGCCAGATCAGTGAAAAAAATCACCATTCACAAAAAAACATCGTCATCGGATTATCAAAAATTTGTGCCGGGGCCATGTTTGCTTACTTTTTTCTTCAGATGCTGGTTTTTATTCACGGACAAAACTGGGATCTGCTCAACACCCCGATGGGCTACTGGTGGCTCCTCGAGATGCTGGGGTTTGTACTTTTGCCGATGATCCTCTTCTTTTACAGTTACCGGAGCCAAAACATCACGATGATCAAAGTTGCTTCCGTCATCACCATGCTTGGGATTATTTTGAACAGGCTGAATGTGACTGTCATCGGTTTCCGGTGGGATATGGCCATACGGTATGTTCCTACCTGGATGGAGCTGGTGGTTACCCTGGCCGTTATATTTACAGAGATATGGATATTCAGGTGGGTCATAACCCGTATGCCTGTTTTACGCGACTCCCCATCCTGGGCACATGATAATAAATAAATTAACCAGCACGCACCGGGAAAGGTGTTTGCATAAAAACAAAAAAAATGGACGGATTTAGCTATTCTGATATTTTCGCAACCAAAGGGTTGGAGTACCTGATCATCATTGCTTTTCTGGTTTTGCTGATCCCCTTCTGGATCATGTTGAACAAACAGGTAAAGATGACCAGGCAGCTTAAAAACGCACTGGGTATTCTATCTGCAAACATTTTAAGAATACCTCAGGGACTGTTCTATTCAAAAAATCACACCTGGATGCACCTGGAAAAATCGGGAGCCGCCAAGGTGGGGCTGGATGATCTGCTGCTGCATATCACCGGCGAGGTGAAGTTCAGCCACCTGAAAAACCCGGGTGATATGATCAATAAGGGAGATTTACTGACCGAAATCGATCAGAACGGGAAACTACTCGCCATCTTTTCGCCTGTTTCGGGAAAAATCGTTGAGACAAACCCGATTCTTCATGAACATCCCGGCACCCTGAACGAGGACCCCTATGGCAAGGGGTGGATTTATAAAATTAAACCCTCAAACTGGATTGCGGAGGCAAAATCCTGCTATCTGGCTGAAGAGGCAACCATCTGGTCGGAAAGGGAGCTGCTGCGGTTCAAAGATTTCCTGGCCGTGACCATGAAAAACAACTCCCCTGAAGCTTCCATGGTGATACTGCAGGATGGAGGCGAATTATGTGATCATTCGCTTTCAGCCTTGCCGGATGAGACCTGGAAGGACTTTCAGAAAGAATTTTTGAACCTTTACCGGTTGCCAACACCCGACAGATGATGACGAAACTTGATGAAAGTCATGATTGGGTTTTTGCCAAAGATTATTTTAAAACTGGTGTCAGCACACCAGTTTTTTTTTGTACTTTGCCATGAATAATAACCTGTTGGTTATGAAAGAGTAAAACAATATTCCAAACTTTGTGTTATGTTTTTCTTTACCAAACACACAAACAATACAGGAAACAGGATTTTTAAAAAGTATGTCAAATTCCGCTCCTCCATTTACGGAAGGGTTGTTTTTATAATCACTGTATTGTCTGTTTTTCTTTTTGTGTCATTCAGCATCATTTTCAGATCAGTCAATGAGGATTACCTGAACACCATGATTCGCCAGAGCGGAACCAATGTCGGTTCAATCGTTGAGGGCGCTTTATATTATTCGATGCTCGAAAACGACAAAAAATCACTGCAATACACCCTTGATGTCATCAATACCTTGCCTGGTATCGATGAAGTGAACATGTACGACAGCGAGGACAACCTCGTTTATTCGACCATTTCAATTGATACGAACAGCCACAGCGACCCCAACTGTCTCAAATGCCACACCAACATCAAATCAATGTTTCCTGCCAATGGCAAATCTTACAAAATCATCGATGTAAACAGTGATTGTGAGATGAACCAGAACGATAACCGCAGCAGGCATCTGCTGATCAAATCCCCCATTCTGAATGAAAAATCATGTTACACCAGCTCATGTCATGCCCACAAGGCAACCGACATCCTGCTGGGATCGCTTGTGATTAAGATTCCCCTGGAAAATCTGGATGCCGCAGTGACAAAATCGTCAACCGAGTTTTTCCTCCTTGCTATTTTTTCTACCTTACTTCTCGCGGGGGTTTTAATATTTTTCACCCGCCGAAAGATTAAGGATCCCTTGAACGCTTTGGTAAAAGTGAGTATTGCGGTTGCCAACGGGGATAAAAGTACCCGGGTTGAAATAAAACCCAATCAATTGGATGACATGCGGATGGTTTCCGAGGCCTTCAATGCCATGCTTGATAATTTGCAGACTGCCACCAATGAGCTGGAAAACTGGTCGCAGCAGCTTGAGTACAAGGTCCAGAAAAAATCGGAAGAACTTGGAGCGGCCCAAAATGAACTGATGCATGTAGAGCGTTTGGCGTCACTTGGAAAATTATCCTCCTCCGTTGCACATGAGATTAACAACCCCTTATCGGGCATTCTCATCTACACGAAGCTTTTGCATAAGCAGATGAGCAACCCCGAATTGTATACATCCAAACGGGATTCGATGCTCAAACATCTGAAACTGATTGAAAATGAAACAAAACGGTGCGGTGATATTGTAAAGGGGCTGCTCGATTTTTCAAGGAAGGATCAGGATGATTTTGAGCCAAAACATCTGCATGAAATTTTGCAGGAAACGTATGATTTAATGACCCATCCCATTAAAATTGCCAACATTAATTTTCTCATCGATTTGAATGCCCATTCCGATTTAATTTATTGCAGTCCGAACCAGATTAAACAGGCTTGTGTCGCCATGCTGGTAAATGCATCCGAAGCGGCGACTGAAAACGGAGAGATTACGATCAGGACCAAAAATCCCAATGAGGATACCGTCAACTTTGAAATAACAGATAACGGATTGGGAATTGCCCTTGAAGATATCCCCCATATTTTTGAGCCCTTCTTTTCCACAAAACAGGATGCCAGCGGCATTGGACTGGGATTGGCCATTGTACACGGGATTGTGCAAAACCACAAAGGGAAAATACAGGTAAAATCTGAACTGGGACATGGAACCATTTTATCTGTAACCATTCCATTGGTAAAAAATTAAAAGAGCATAGCTATGGCGAAGAAGATCTCGATACTGATTGTTGACGATGAAGAATCTGTCAGGGATTCGCTGTTAAACTGGTTCATTGAAGACGGATTTCGCGTGGAGTGCGCCGAAAACGCAAAGAAAGCGCTGACCATGCTTGAATCGGACCAGTTCGACATCATCCTTGCCGATATCAAAATGCCGGGAATGGATGGATTGGAAATGCTTAAACGGATTAAATCACTCAAAAGAGATTCAATTGTAATCATGATGACCGCGTTTGCTACGGTGGACACTGCAGTGAAAGCTTTGAAGGACGGCGCGTTTGATTATGTCACCAAACCCTTTGATCCCGACGATTTAACCCATTTGATCAGGAATGCCACGAAGCAAATTTCTTTGGCAGATGAAAATGAATCATTGAAGAAAAAGGTGATCTCACTGGAGAACGTAGAGGACCTGATCGGGAACAGTGAGGCGATGAAAAATGTGCTCAGGGAGGTTGAGAGCGTCGCACAAACCAACTCGTCGGTTATCATAACAGGCGAGAGCGGCACCGGCAAAGAGCTTGTTGCAAGGGCCATTCATTCCAACTCTCCGCGTAAATTTTTTCCGTTCGTCAGCGTCCATTGCGGCGCATTGACTGAGAGCCTGCTGGAGAGTGAATTGTTCGGCCATGAAAAAGGGGCCTTTACGGGAGCCATGTACAATCGCAAAGGCCGTTTTGAAATGGCCGACAGCGGGTCGATCTTCCTCGATGAAATTGCCACCATTTCGACTAAAATGCAGGTGGAGCTGCTGCGGGTGCTGGAATCGAAAACCTTTATCCGGGTAGGCGGGAACAAAGAGATCAGTTCCGACTTCAGGGTGATCTGCGCCACAAACAAGGATTTGAAAAGCATGGTCGAAAAGGGAACCTTCAGGGAGGATCTCTTTTACAGGCTGAATGTAGTGAACATTCACATTCCTCCATTGAGGGAGCGCATCGAGGATATTCCCCTGCTGGTCGATTATTTTATCAATAAATATTGCACCTCGATGAACAGAGCTCCTGTGGCCATTGATCAATCTGCGTTGAAGCGACTGCAGGAGTTCAACTTTCCGGGGAACATCCGTGAACTGGAAAACATGATTGAACGCGCCATTGTTGTCGGGAATGGCAAAAAAATAGGACTGAAAGACCTCCCCCTCGAAAAAACCATGGTGAACCCTGCAGCCGAAAGTCTCGATGATTTTGAAAAATCCTTCATTCAGCAAATCCTGGATAAGTACGGCTGGAACATCTCCCGGGCAGCCAAGGCCTTGAAGGTTGACAGGGTGACGCTGTATCACAAGATCAAAAAATACGATTTAAAACCTGCAGATCAATAAGAATGCCTGATGAATCTGCAAAACATCACCATGGTCTCCTTTGGATACTTCGAGAAAGATTTTCTTGAGAAGATCGCCGAGGCAGTGAAAAACGAATTTCGCTGCCCGGTTTCGATCAAAGAGGGCCACATCGATCTGAGCGAGTTTTATGATCCCGCCCGGCGACAATACAACGGGAACACCTTGCTGAAGCAGGTTGACTCGTTATCCTTTCCGGGTTCCGCAAAGACCCTGGGGTTATTCAATGTGGATCTTTTCATACCGATTCTTACCTTTATCTTCGGACAGGCCTTTTTAGGCGGGCAGACTGCCATTGCCTCGCTTCACCGGTTCAGCAATGAACATTATGGCATGATCAGCGATGACCGGTTTTTATTGGATCGTTCAAGGAAAGAGGTGATCCATGAGCTGGGTCATACCCTTGGATTAATTCACTGCCATACCCCCACCTGCGTCATGCGGTCAAGCACCTACGTGGAGGATATCGATCAAAAAGATCAGCATCTTTGCTCCAATTGCCGGGCCAACCTGGAACTGTAAAAGAAAAGTACTGATTATTGTGAAATCAGTACTTTTCTTAACATCACGCCCTCCTCACTGCGCAATACTACCGTATAGATTCCTACCGGGATGGGCCGCAGGTCAATCTGTTGTTTAAATTGGCCCTGCACCCTGATTTTCCTCTTTTCATAGATCATCTGTCCGATCTTGTTGAATATCTGCATATCAAATGTTTGTTCAACATGGGATGTGATTTCCGTCGAAAAATGTGACCATCGTAATCCTTTACAATTCCACCTCCGCCAAGCCCATGGACCTCGCCACCAGGCTGATCAATATGTACGATTGACCACCAAAATTCACCTTAATATTTGCGGTTGACCAGCAATATTCACCTTAATATTTGTGGTTGACCATAAATATTTGTACTTTTGTGCCGCTTATACCACCCATCATGGAAATCAATCGTTTGATTAAAACCCAATTGATTGCTGATTTGAGTAACCTTGGAAAAGTTGTTATGCTCTACGGACCACGGCAGGCAGGGAAAACAACATTGTCAAAGCAGGTTATTCAGGAGATGGACCTCAAAACGCTGATGGTCAATGCGGATCAGTCAAAATATCTCGAAGTTTTATCAAGCCGCGATCTGGGCAAGCTCCGCTCACTGGTGGCAGGTTATGAATTGTTGTTTATTGATGAGGGGCAGCGAATTCCTGAAATAGGCATCAACCTGAAAATTCTTCATGATGAATTGCCCGAATTAAAAATCCTGGTAACAGGTTCCTCTTCCTTCCTGCTTTCGGGCCGGGTGTCGGAATCGCTGGCCGGGCGGAAAAAAATTTATACCCTGTTGCCTGTGTCCATGCAGGAACTTGGAGGAATCTACAATGCTTTTGAACTGAATGATCAGCTTGAAGATCGGTTAATCTTCGGATCCTATCCCGAAGTTATCAATACCGTGAACCATTCTGCCAGAGAAGAATATCTTCACGACATATCGTCATCATTTATTTTTAAAGATATTCTGGAACTGGAGATGATTAAATACCCGCTAAAGATCAGGGATCTGTTAAGATTACTGGCATATCAGACAGGATCACAAGTTTCCATTCACGAACTTGGCAACAAACTGGGGTTGAATCGCGACACGGTAGAGCGGTATCTTTTTCTGCTTGAGCAATCGTTTGTGATTTTCAAACTGCCTGCGTTTAGTCATAACCCGCGCAAAGAGATCAGCAAGTCGCAGAAGTACTATTTTTACGATACGGGTATCCGCAATATCTTGATCGGCAACATGAAACCCCTTAGCGAACGAAACGACACCGGCGCTTTATGGGAAAATTTTATCATTGCTGAACGACGTAAATATTTACTTTACAATCAAAAAAATGCCAATGGCTATTTTTGGCGAACCTATGCCGGAACCGAAATTGATTATGTGGAGGAGCGAATGACCGATTTTTTTGCCTATGAAATCAAATCAGGCAGGTCGAAAAAAAGAATTCCTGTCAGTTGGAGTGAAGGATATGGTTCAAATTATCAAATTATCAACAGGGAAAATTACCTGGATTTTATTTTGTAAATTAATACCTCGCAGCAAGCTTGGAATGCAGTCACGCTGTTCTACTCCCGGTAATACCCGATCAGGTTGTTGGTTGAGCTGTCGTGACGGAGTTGTTTTTCTTTCTCTAACAATTCAGGAATGATCTTCATGGCCAGCACCTTCCCCAGCTCCACCCCCATCTGATCGAATGGATTGACGCCCCAGATCACGCCCTGGGTATATACCATCTGTTCGTACAGTGCGATCAGCTTACCCAGGTTTCCGGGGGTCAGTTTTTCCATGAAGAGGGTGGTCGACGGGCGGTTCCCTTCGAAAACCTTATGCGGAGCAAGGTTATCAGGAACCCCTTCGGCCTTCACCTCTTCGGCTGTTTTTCCGAAGGCCAGGGCCTCTCCCTGTGCGATCATGTTGGCCATCAGATAATCCTGGTGAAGCGGAAGCGGGTTCAGCGAGGTTTTAAACCCAATGAAATCACAGGGGATGAGGGAGGTGCCCTGGTGGATCAGCTGGTAAAACGAATGTTGCCCGTTGGTTCCGGGCTCTCCCCAGTAAACGGCTCCGGTGGCGTACCCGACCAACTCCCCATCGAGGGTGACATGCTTGCCGTTGCTTTCCATGGTGAGCTGTTGCAGGTAGGCCGGGAAACGTTTGAGATAATTATCATACGGCAGTACCGCCTGGGTTTGCGCCCCGAAGAAATCGATGTACCAGATCCCCAGCAGCCCCATGATCACCGGGATGTTCCTTTCAAATGGCGCTTTCCGGAAATGTTCATCCATCTGATGAAATCCGTCGAGCATTTCATAAAAATGGCCGGGACCGATGGCAATCATGGTCGACAACCCGATGGCCGAATCCATGGAATACCTTCCTCCTACCCAATCCCAGAAACCAAACATGTTGTGGGTATCGATACCGAAGTTACCAACCTCTTTTGCATTGGTCGAAACAGCCACAAAATGGCTGGCCACCGCTTTGGGATTCACCAGCTTGTCCAGCAGCCATTTCCGCGCTGTGCGGGCATTGGTCATGGTTTCGATGGTGGTGAAGGTCTTGGAGGAAACGATGAACAGGGTCTCCTCGGGCGACAAATCACGAACCGCCTCCGCGAAATCACTGCCATCGATGTTGGATACAAACCGGAAGGTGAGGTTCCGCCGGGCATAAAACTTTAGCGCCTCATAGGCCATCACCGGGCCCAGGTCGGATCCGCCAATGCCAATGTTCACAATGTTCCTGATGGGCTTGCCGGTATATCCCTTCCATTCTCCACTGCGGATATTCCCTGCAAACGAGGCCATGCGCTCAAGTACTGCATGCACCTCGGGAACCACGTTCACGCCGTCGACCAGGACAACCGATCCCCGGGGGGCCCGTAACGCAGTGTGGAGTACAGCCCTGTTCTCGGTCGTGTTGATCTTTTCGCCCGAGAACATCGCAGCGATCTTATCGGCCAGTCCGCGTTCCCGCGCAAGCTGGAACAACAGTTTCAAGGTTTTATCATTGATCCGGTGTTTCGAATAGTCAAAATAGATCCCCAGATCCTCCACGCGCAGCCGCGTTCCCCTGGTTTTATCCTCATTGAACAATGAGCGGATCGGCGTGTTTTTGATTTCCTGAAAATGGCTCTCCAGCGATTTCCAGCCACTGCTCTTGGTTAATTCGGTTGTCATAGGTGTGTTTTTTTTACCCTACGCCCTGCATGGGGCAAGGGGTTAACATATATGTAGTCATTTCTTCATGGCCGCTCCCTGTCAAGCAACCAGATCATTTCGCCGTTTTCGGGTTTCACGCGGGCGGCCGGCAGCCGGTCCCATCCTTCCAAACGATTGATGATCTGGGCTACCCTGGGAGCCTTGGCTTCACCCGGGGCAACCATGACGACCACCTTCGCGTGGTTGATGATCATCCCGGTGGCCGTAATTCTTTTTTGCCGGGTCTCCGGGTGTTCCGATGGTTCAAACAATGCATCGCTCTTGAATAAATCGATATTGACAGGAAAAATAGAGGCCGTATGACCATCTTCGCCCATGCCAAGCATCACCAGGTCAGCCTGTGGAAAACCCTGGTTCGGATGAACATGCCGCTTGAACAACTGGCTGTATCGTACAGCCTCTTCCACCGGATTGGCCTCTCCCCTGATCCTGAATATATTGGAGGAGGGTATCGGAACATGATCGAGCAGGTTCTCGCGGGCCATTTTATAGTTGCTCTCATCGTCATCGGGTCCCACACATCGCTCATCACCCCAGAAAATCTTCACCCTGTCCCAGTCTATCACATCCCTGAAGTTCGCTGCAATTTTCCTGAAAACCAGCTTTGGGGTGTTCCCGCCGGACAACATCCATATAAAAGACCTGTTTTCCGGTGTTCCTAAGATATTAAACACCAACAGCGAGGCGAAATATTCCGCCAGGTCATCAACTGAATCCAATAATTTAATTACACGCTTCCTGTTCACAATTCACAATATATTCCGTCGTCAGACAGGTTTTTACACGGATAACGCCAGGTAATCTCTTTATCTTGAATCAGGTCATCGGCTTCACGCGGTCCCCATGACCCTGCAGGATACCCATAGAGGGGCACCTCATGTTCGTTTTTCCAGGCCTCAATCACAGGCATCAGAAACTTCCAGGCCACAAGCACCTCTTCGGTTCGGGGAAAAAGGGTTGCATCTCCTTTGATCGAATCATAAATGAGCCGTTCGTAAGCCGATGGGATGCGCTGATTTGACAAATCGCTGTAATGAAAATCCATGTTTACATTCTGCACCTCAAACCCTGCTCCCGGGGTCTTCATTCCGAATTTCAATAAAATCCCCTCATCAGGCTGAATTCGTATGACCAGTTGATTTCCTGCCTGATGGAGCCTGTTTCCCGAGAAGAGAAAATGGGGGGTCGGTTTGAAATGGATCACCACCTCTGTAACACGGGTAGGCAGCCTTTTCCCGGTACGAATATAAAATGGCACCCCGCCCCAGCGCCAGTTGTCAATGTAAAACTTGAGGGCGGCAAACGTTTCGGTCAGGGAACCGGCTCCAACCCCCTCCTCCTCGCGGTAACCCGGAATGGCTTTTCCTTTGATGGATGATGACACGTATTGCCCGCGGATGGCGACCTGTGCAACCTCTTCCCTGCTGATGGGCCGGAGAGACTGCAATACCTTCAGGATTTCGTTTCGAATGGCCGCAGGCTCCAATGAGGAGGGTGGTTCCATGGCTGTGAGTGCTGCCACCTGTAACAGATGGTTCTGCAGCATGTCGCGCAGCGCCCCCGAACTGTCGTAGTAACCCCCGCGCTTCTCCACGCCGAGACTCTCGGCCGAGGTTATTTCGATATGATGGATATAATTCCGGTTCCACAGGGGTTCGAACATCCCGTTTGAAAACCTTGTCACCAGAAGATTCTGAACAGTCTCTTTCCCGATATAGTGATCAATTCTGAAGAGCTGCTCCTCATGCCAGTCGGTAAGCAGGGTGTTTTTGAGCTTTAAGGCCGATTCCAGATCGTACCCGAATGGTTTTTCAATGATCAGCCTCTTCCAGCCATTTTCCTGCTTATGGAGGCCAACAGCCGCCAGGTGACGGGGAATTATGCCATAGAGGCTCGGTGGCGTCGAAAGATAAAAAACCATGTTCCCGCCAATCTGCAACTGATCAATGGCTTGCTTAAGGGCAACATAGGTCGAAACATCATCAAACTGAATCGGTGTATAATAGAGCCGTTGGATGAATGCATCTATTTCGGAAGCATCATCGATTTCTTTAAATTCAAGGATGGCCGATTTCATCGCCTCCCTAAACCCTTCAGTTGAAATGGCTGAGCGGGATACCCCCAGCAGGGCAAAATTTGGGGGCAACAGCTTCTGAACAAAGAGGGAATACAACGCCGGAACCAGCTTCCGCTTGGTCAGGTCGCCGGACGCCCCAAAAATCACATAAATAATACCCTCTTCATTGGTCATTGGTCATTGGTCATTGGTCATTCGTCTTTATCGCATGTCCTCCAAACTGATTCCGCAACGCCGCCAGCATTTTCATGGCATACGACTCCTCCTGTCGTGACTGGAATCGCGTGAAAAGAGAGGCCGTAATAACATGGGCAGGTACATCAAAATCGATGGCCGTTTGCACGGTCCAGCGTCCTTCGCCGCTATCCTGCACATAACCCTTCAACTGTTCAAGCTTCGGATCCTTCGTAAGGGCAGCAACAGCCAGCTCCAGCAGCCATGAACGAACCACGCTGCCGTATTGCCAGGCGTCGGCAATTTTGGCCAGGTCGAGGTCATAAGGCGCCTTCTCAAGGATTTCGAAACCTTCGGCATAGGCCTGCATCATGCCATATTCAATTCCATTGTGAACCATCTTCACCATGTGCCCGGTCCCTGAAGCTCCGCAATAGACCGATCCATGTTCGGGCGCCAGAGATTTGAACAGTGGCGCAGCATATTCCGCAGCCTCCCTGTTGCCGCCATACATGAGGCAATAGCCGTTCTGGAGTCCCCACACGCCGCCGCTGGTGCCACAATCGAGGTAATGAACGCCATGCGATTCTGCCCTTTGGGCACGCACCTGCGTATCCCTCCAGTAGGAGTTCCCTCCATCGATGATGATATCCTCTTTATTTAACAGCGTTAAAAGCAGGTCAAGGTTGTCATCCACCGGTTTGCCGGCCGGCACCATGAGCCACACCACCTTGCGCCCCGGAAGTTTTTCGGTCAACTCCTTTACCGAAGCCGATGCGATGGCTCCCTTTTTGGCGATCTCCGCTACCGTGGCAGCCGTCCTGTTCCACACCACCATTTCATGACCATCATTTAGCAGTCGCTGGACCATATTGAAGCCCATTTTTCCAAGTCCGATGAAGCCTATTTTCATTTGAGATCTCTTTTGATTTACAGAGATACAAAGTTAGACTTTTTCAAATGTTTCCCGGGCAAAGAAAATTAAAGAAAAAACGGCCATCCTGATCTTTATTTTCTATAGATTTGCCATACATGAACCCCATTCAACTTAAAATCCATGCCATGAAAAGAAAACTTATGTTCACGCTGTCAATCTCCTTGCTGCTTTTCGGTCTGGTCAACTGTAAAAAAACCAACGAAATCACCTGCAATCTCAGCGCTTCTTCCACCCAGCCCCCGGTAGAGATGGACATCCTCTATACGGCATCGCAAACAGGGGATGGCACCATCTCCTCATTGAGCTATGTAACAATTTCAGGAACGGTGACTGTGCAGAATCCCACCCTGCCGTGGTCCGTCACTGTACCTGTGCTTACCACCACCAAGGTAGCCATTTCGGCCAGCGGCAATGTAAAGAACGGCAGCCTCAAAATTACCTATGACGGCAGCACCGGCAGCGCAACCATTCGTGGGAGTGATTTTTGTGAGCAGCAGACCAATTAAGGGGATCAGGCCGGATGACAAAATTATATATACCTTTTTTAGCCATAATAATAGCGTTCTCTCTGGCCAATGGATCATGCAAGTTTAAGGGAAACAAGCACCCCGTCAAAATCCCTGACGATCTGCGCGGCGCTTTTAACCAGCAGAGCAATATGCCGTTCGATAGCAACCTGGTCTATTCATTTTACCGGTCCTATCCGGAACTGAATACCTACCAGGGGGAGGTTTTGGAGGTTTACCGCCAGCACAAGTACACCCATATCTGGTTTGATGCCCACGGGGTGGTGGAATTCGGTCATACCCTTTTCAGTAAGTCAAAAGAGATGATAACGGAGGGCATCTCTTCGAAGTTCCCTTACCAGGAAAAGATGGATGGTGTTTTCGAAAATTACAGGGAAAATACCCTCTCCCCGACGGAGACCGAGTTGATGCTGACCAATCTTTATCTGTTCTATACTGAAAAAGTTTATAAAGGTCTCGCCGATACCACCACCACAACCATGGGCTGGCTGCTGCCCCGCAAGCAGATCTCCTACAGCACCCTGCTGGATTCGCTTATGTCAGATCCTGATTTGCTCACCCGCGACGACAGTGCATTGTTCGTTCAATATTACAAACTGCGGGATGTTTTGAAGCGTTACAGGGAAATTGAGAAAAAGGGTGGCTGGAACATCATTGACATCGACCCGAAGGTTAAGGCTTATAAGCCTGGTGATACGGCTAAAGCAATACGGCAGATCAGAGAACGCCTGTTCCTTAGCGGCGATCTGAAAGAGAACAACAAAAGCAACGCATACGACCTGGAGCTGGTTGAAGCAGTAAAAAAGTATCAGCGGCGTAACGGTAAAAACCAGGATGAAAAAATATTGCAGCTCCATATTCAGGAGATGAATGCCCCCATTGGGGACCTCATCAAAAAAATCGTGGTAAACATGGAACGGTGCCGGTGGATTTCACCCGAATTTGCCAGGGCGAAAGCCTATATCGTAGTCAACATTCCCTCCTTTAAACTGAACCTGATCCGCAACGGAAAAAGCGAGCTCGAATCCCCTGTGATTGTAGGAAAGTATGTGACCAAGACGGTTATTTTCAGTGGGATGCTGAGCTATATTGTATTCAGTCCTTATTGGAATTTGCCGCAGAGTATCATCAACAAAGAGGTGAAGCCGGGGATGGCAAAGAATAAGAATTATCTCGAAGCGCACAACATGGAATGGAACAATGGCCAGGTGCGCCAGAAACCGGGCCAGAACAACTCCCTGGGACTCGTCAAATTCATTTTTCCGAACTCCAATGACATCTATATGCACGATACGCCTGTCAAAAGCCTGTTTGCAAGGGAAAGCAGGGCCTTCAGCCATGGCTGTATCCGGGTCGGGAAGCCGCGTGACCTGGCCATCGCCCTCCTGGAGGACGACCCCAACTGGACCCCGCAAAAAATAGATGCAGCCATGCATGCCGGGAAGGAAAACACCTATGTTTTAAAGAATAAAATACCGGTCTATATTGGCTACTTAACCGCCTGGGTGAATCAGCAGGGCGAGATCAACTTTTACGATGATATCTATGAAAATGATGAACGGCTTGCCCGGCTGCTCATCGGGGACTAAATGATCAGGTAGCAGGCAAAGACTTTTGTTTTTAAAGATTTGCTTATCTTTGCAATTATGGTGAAGTTTTATTTGTTTTTCATGCTTCTTTTTGTTCCATTCATGAACAAGGCGGGATCCGACAACCCGGTTCCGGCCAGGGAAGAGCAGCGTGACCTTTACGCGATGCTGAACTTATCGGAGAAGGGGCTTTCCAGTGATGTGTTTCAACTCGCCCTGAAGGGCCAAAGGAAACTTGAGACGGATGGGAAACTCCGCAATTCCGGAATCCTCACCATTGTCGATTTTTCACAGTCAAGTAAAAACAAGCGGCTTTATGTGATCGACCTGCTGCACAAAGCCATTTTATTCAACACCTATGTAGCCCACGGAAGAAATACCGGCGATGAATATGCCACCCATTTCTCCAATGTTTCAGGCTCCAATAAAAGCAGTCTTGGTTTTTATATCACCAAAGAGGAGATATTGGGTTCCAGCGTAGGATTATCGCTGGTACTGGATGGCGTTGAACGGGGATACAATGACAATGCATTGAAACGGGAGATCATCATGCATGGAGCGGACTATGCCACCGAAAATTTCATCAGGAAAACCGGCCGGCTCGGCAGAAGTTTCGGCTGCCCCTCCCTGCCTCCTGATCTGATTAAACCTGTTGTTGATATCATCAAGGAGGGCACCTGTTTATTTATCTATCAGCAGGATGCCTATTACATAAGCCACTCGGATCTTCTGAATACCAATTAAATTTCCAACATGATAAAACTACACGGATATGCCGAATGAAACCCCAGCCGATCCATTTATGCCTGTTTCCAGTGAAGGAAAGAAGATTCAGTCAGATCTGACTCCCGATGTCTCTTCACCGGAAATGGACACCTTTGATCGCAAACGGACAGAAGATGAGCTCAGGAAGCTTTCACAGGCTGTCGAACAAAGCCCGGTCAGCATTGTAGTTACCAACCTTGAAGGAAACATTGAATACGCCAATCCAAAAGCATGTGAAACGACCGGATACTCCCTTGAAGAGCTGGTTGGTCAAAATCCCAGGGTCCTGAAATCAGGAGAGACCATTGCCAACGAATATGCATTGCTCTGGTCAGCGATAACCTCCGGGCAACAATGGAAAGGGATATTCCACAATAAAAGGAAAAATGGGGAGCTGTACTGGGAATCCTCAACCATTGGCCCGATCAGGGATTCATTGGGGAACATCACACATTATCTTGCTGTTAAGGAAGATATCACCGACCTCAGGCGCGCGCAGGAGGAGATCATTCAAAAAAACGAAGATCTTACTAAGCTGAATGCCGAAAAAGATAAATTTTTCTCCATCATTGCCCATGACCTGAGGAGTCCGTTTAATTCGTTCCTTAACCTATCGAAAATGATGTCGGAAGAGTTGGAGGATATGAGCCAGAGTGAGATTCAAATTATCGCAACAACCATGAGCAAATCTGCCATAAAGCTGTTCGACTTGCTCGAGAACCTGCTTGAATGGTCGCGCATGCAAAGAGGATTGATCAATTTCGAACCTTCAGCCATGGAGCTGAAAGTAAAAATTGAGAAATCCATTCATGCGCTGATTGACTTAGCCCATGCAAAACAGATCACCATCCATGTTGATATCCCGGAGGAACTTAAAATTCATGCCGATGAAATGATGCTGGAATCAACCATGCGCAACCTGGTGTCAAACGCCATTAAATTCACTCCAAAGGGAGGCCGGGTGACTGTTAAGGCGTGGCTTGCGGACAATCAATCGGTTATGGTCACAGTAACAGACACGGGGATCGGGATGAGCCGGCAAATTCTTCAGAAGCTGTTCCGTATCGATGAGAATGCAAGCCGCAAAGGCACGGAGGGAGAATCAAGCAGCGGACTTGGACTGCTTCTCTGCAAAGACTTTATCGAAAAACATGGCGGCAGAATATGGGTAGAAAGCGAAGTAAATAAAGGAAGTACCTTTCATTTCACGTTGCCAGGCAGCGCAACCAACAGTAAATAAAATCTCATTAAAGGAAATTTATGACTAATTTTCTCCTGCCTTATAAATATAAATGGATCGGGATGGGACTGGTTATTCTTGGCATAACAGGGTTGATTTTCTATCTGTGGTTTGACTTCAGGCTGATCCTTCCGGTATTTGCTGTTTACGCCTCCTTTCTTGAAACCAGGATGTTCACGACCTTCCGGACCAATATTGCAGATGAGCTGATCATGTTATCCCTCCTTGCCGGGTTCCTCCTCCTGGTCTTTTCAAAAGAGAAAACCGAATGTGAAATCCTGGATCAGATCCGCTCCAGAGCATTTTTAAACGCGCTGCTGGCCAATGCCGGATTGCTTATTTTTTCTATCCTTTTCATTTATGGGAATGGATTCCTGACCATACTGCTGCTGAACCTCTTCTCCATCTTCATCTTTTACCTGATCTTTTTTTATGTTATGAAACGCAAGGAAATTAATTCACGGGTATGAACCAAAATAGATATACTTTGCTCATGATCGGATTTGGCTTTCTTATCGCCATACCTGTTCATGCTCAATTTGTTACGATTGCAAGGAAAATTAAGAGTATGCGAACCAGTCAGGCGGATGTCGCTTCAGTCATCCTGGAGGCCAAAACATTTCGCGTTTACAAGGCCGTTATCGATACCCTTGCCATTGACCCGAAGGTTAAAATCACCACCAGGAACGATGCCAAACGTTTTGTGGAATTCAACAATGCAACAGCCTCGATTTCACTGCAGGTTGACTCACTTGAGGCTGGTCTGTCGCAGATCACAGTTTCTGCAGTCCATTCTGCCAACGCTCCGAAACAGCCAACTGACATGGCCGTCGAAGCCATTGTTACGGTATGCCATAAAGCCGGTATAAAATGTACGCTTGACAAACCCTCGCCCTAACATCCAACAGTTGAACAATACTTTTTTCCATATGGAACTCAACCGTGAAATTGCAATTGCGCTGCTTCGGCAGCACGTAAAGAATGAAAAAATGATATTCCATTGCCTTGCTTCAGAAGCAGTATTAAAAGGGATTGCACGTAAACTGGGGCGGGATGAGGAAAAATGGGGTATGGCGGGACTGCTTCACGATCTGGATGTAGAGATAACAAACGCAGAACCCACGGTACATGGAACCCAGACCGAAATGCTGCTGAAAGATTTTAACGTTGATCCTGATATCCTTGATGCCATCCGCATGCATAACGAGTGTTCATCTGGAAAAGAGAGGAACAATGAATTCCAGTATGCCCTGGCAGCTGGTGAAACCATCACAGGTCTGATTTTCGCGACCACCTATGTTTATCCGGATAAAAAGCTTGCCAGCGTGAAACCAAAATCGGTGGTCAAACGGATGAAGGAAAAAATGTTCGCTGCCACGGTCAAAAGAGAGAATATCCTTGAATGCGAAAAGATCGGGATCCCTATCGATGAATTCGCGGCCATTTCCATTACCGCCATGATGCCCATTGCGGATCAGATTGGTTTATAAACTCTTTTTACCGTTTAGAAGTATACGTGTTGTTAATGCTCAAATCCTTGAAAAAAACCTTTGCATGAATAAACAAATTTTACTTTTTGCTGCCGGATGTTTTGCAGCCATGACCTCCTTCGCCCAGTTTACCTTTGTGGATATGTCGGACCTGCACATTTCGAACATCCCTTTCCAGAACAGCGACACCAACGCGCAATACTTCCGCAGCGCCATCAGGGAGTTTGCAGGCCTGAGCCCCAAACCCGCCTTTGTCGTGGTGAGCGGCGATGTTTCCAATGTGGGCAATGAGCCCCCCGACGGCATGTATCCCACCATAACCAGGTACCTTTTCCCGCCCACCCTCACCAACCCGGCCATTGGCGACTATTTTATCGATTCGGCCCGAACGATACCCATCTATTTCACCCCCGGCAACCACGAATACTGGGTTGCCCTTTCGATGCAACCTGTATCAAACGATACCCTGAAATATTATACGAAATATATCACGCCCGACAGGGATTATGCAATCACTACGGATATTGCCGTGATGGTGGTGCTGCGTTCGGGTCATGATGATTATCCTTCCGGTCAGCCCAACCCCGACGACATTGAGGGAAGCGGACTGGATGACGATCAGATCACCTACCTCAGAGCCATCCTGAGCCAGCACAGTACCAAAAGAAAAATCATTGTCTTCCATCATCCTGCGGTCAATGCCATCGGAACAAACTCCGACGGCACGCCCTTCACGGGCCATGTTTCCGATACGGCCGACAACTCCTTTGTCAACAACAGGACCCGCTTTCTGAATATCTGCGACTCAAACCATGTGGACCTGGTACTGAACGGCCATGAACATCAAAATGTGGTTGCAAACAGAAAGGGAGATACGATTGGGGAGAATTGGCCCTACGGCACCCGCTATGTTCAGACCGCAGCCGGATTTAACCGTTCATATCGCATTATCACCGTGGCTTCCGACTTTGTTTCGGTAAGCAAACCGAAACGAAGCACCAGCGCCCCTTTCGGGATGAATGAGTTACGCAATTCATTTCACCTCTCTGTTTTTCCCAATCCGGCCGAAGATGACCTTACCATTGAATGCAGCCAAAAAGCGGACCTGGAGCTGTTGAACATCCAGGGGCAAACCATCCGGACAATCCATAACGCCGGAATCAGGACAACCATGAAGCTGGGGAGATTAACAAGCGGGGTATACATAATAAAAGCAACGACTGACAAAGGAATCGCGATAACGAAATTTGTAAAACAATAAACTGAACCTGCCATGAAACCAGAGTCGCATGCTGTTTGAAGGCCTGTAATATGGGTAAAACACCGATAATCATACACGTGCTGAGGGCATTAATCGCATTGTTGCTGATGGTGATGCTCCTTTTCGGCGCGGCCATATTCCTGATCCAAAACAAATCAAAAAAGAACATTGTTGAGGCCACTCAGGTTCTGAATGAGAAAAACAAACCGCTTGAAATACTCGACCTGTGCATCCAGCAGATCTACAGCATTGACAATGATTTCAGGATGTATACGCTGTCATTCAGTAAAGTGTTATTCGACAAGTACAAGAACCGGCTAAAGGGGATGGACTCTCTTACCACGGCACTTCAGGCCAGTCTTTCTTCTGGTCCTGGTTATCAAAATTCGGTCTATTCCCTGCAATCTGGCAATAAAGAGAAGGAAGCCATGCAGGCAAGTTTCAGTAAACTGCGCCGGATGGCCGATTCCCTGTTAAACAACGCAAATTCGCTTCAATCAATCGCCGAAGGGGGTATCAAACCCGGCCTCACGGAGATCAAACAATACAATCCCGACCTCACCTTCATTCCCATCTCAACCGATACCATAAACCTTACCACGGAAGAGACAAAGAAGAAAAAGGGATTTTTCAGCAAGGTGAAGACCTTTTTTAAAGGTGAAACACAAACCACCAAGACAAAGAAACAGATCATTTCCAAATCGGGTGCACAAACAGCGAATAAAAGTACAGACCAACCGATTACGATGGTTGACGTTGGAAGGGAGGTCGCACGCCAAACCAACACCTATTATGAAAACAAGTTAAAGGAGCAGTTTCAACTCAATGAAGAGATCAAACAAAAGGAAAAAGCATTGATTGAACTTAACTCCAGTTTAATGAGCAACATCTCCGCCATTTTCAGGGAACTTAAGCGCGATAATCTGCTCCGCGACGAAAGAGTGCAAAACCTGGCCGTTGTAAACATCTTAAAATATTCGCGGATAGTTGAACTTTGTGTGTTGGGAAGTATTGGGCTGGCATTCCTGCTGACTTTTCTTATCGCATTGAATATCAGGAAAATTATCAAGTACCAGAAGGGGATCATTGCCGGGCGGACAAAAGCGGAGGATGAGGCTGCTGAAAAAAGCAAATTCCTGGCCTTCATGAGCCATGAACTGAGGACGCCCCTGACCTCCATAGTCGGATTCACCGAGCAGTTAAAGGAATCCAACCTTGACCCGGTCCAGCAAACATATCTTCAGGCCATGAGCGGATCATCGGATATTCTGCTGACCACGGTGAACGATATTCTTGACATGTCGAAACTGGACTCCGGGAAATTTCGGTTTGTCAAATTCTCATTCCCGGTACAGCCTGTCATTGCTCAGGTGCTGAACAGCCTCCAACCCATGGCTGAAAAAAAGGGAATGAAACTTGAACTTATTTCCAGGGTAACCGATAACCTCTGTTTTGTCGGTGACGAAATGCGGCTGAAACAGGTCATCATTAACCTGGTGAATAACGCGATTAAGTATTCTGACAAGGGGACTGTCACCGTAACAATTTTGGTAGAAAAGTCAAAAGGAAAGTCAAAACTACAGGTCGAGGTTGCCGATCAGGGAATCGGCATTGACGAGGATAGCCTGAAGGATGTATTCAATGAATTCTCGCAGGTACACGAGCAATCGTCAAAGAAGTGGATCATTGGCACCGGTCTTGGGCTTCCCATCTGTAAAAAGATCGTGGAACAGCAGGAAGGCAAAATATGGGTGACCAGTATAAAAGGCGAAGGCTCCACATTTTCTTTTTCCATCCCCTATCAAACCTTTGCCGGCAAGCCTGAAGAACCTGAACCGGCGGAGATCGTGTTCGATAACAATATTTTCGTTGGTAAAAACATCCTGGCTGCCGACGACACTGAAATTAACCTGGTCCTGCTCGATTCCATATTCAAAAAATGGGGTGTTGTACTTGACAAGGCCCGAAATGGGGCAGAGGCGCTTCAATTGTTTAAATTAAAGGAATATCATATTGTGATCAGCGATGTGTATATGCCGGAGATGGACGGAATTGAACTTACACGGCAAATCAGGAGTTCCGGTCGCCCTGCCAATAAAAATGTCCCGGTCATCATCCTGTCGGCAAACATGATCCAGGACGAGATTGAAAAATTCAAGCTGGCCGGCGTGAACGATTACCTCCCGAAACCTTTCATGGCAAAAGACCTCTACAAAATCGTAAGCAAGTACCTAAAACAAGCGGCCCTCTGATTTGAAAAGGAGAGATCAAAAATAATTGCGGAGAACGGAAATAATTCTGACATTTTACAGTCCCTTGACATCTATCAAATAGACCAACGTTGCCATGGCTGCAGCGCCCAATTGAAGTTCGCGTGGATTGATTTTATCATACGTATCATTGGCGCAGTGATGATAATCGAAATAGCGCTGGGGATCGGTCACCAGTCCGAACAAACTGGCCCCCTGTGATTTCAACTCACGGATATCGACGCCGCTTCCCCCTTTTTCGAAAAACCAGATGTTGTATGGCTTGAACAGGGGCATCCAGCTTCTGACCCTGGCCATGGCCTCATCACTGGCATCCATAGAGAAGCCCCAGGGCGTGTCGCTTCCACGGTCGGCTTCAATCGCGGCGATCTGTTTTTCACCTTGCTGTCTGGCGAATTCGGCATAGGCTTTTCCACCCCGCTGGGCGATCTCTTCATCCATAAAAGCAACGGCCCGGATGGTGTGTTTGGGTTTGATCCCCAGTTCATTGTATAACCTTAGGATTTCGATTGACTGAACAACCCCTGCCCCGTCGTCATGAGCCCCTTCGCTGTTATCCCAGCAGTCAAGATGGCCGCCAAATACAATCACCTCCTCAGGATGGTCGCTTCCCCTGATCTCGCCAACCACATTGGCGCTCATGGTTTCAGGGAGGTTGCGGCAGTTCATGATCATGTTCAGCTTCAGCGATGGATCTTCCTTCAGCCACGTAGCCAGAAGATCCGCGTCATTGGTGCTTACACACATGGCAGGGATCGCCTTCACTGTATCGGCATAATGTGTTACCCCGGTGTGCGGGAAATCGCTGTGGTTGGGGACCGGCGAGCGGACGATGACAGCAATTGCGCCATATCGCGCTGCCTGCACAGGGCCCCGGGAACGCTGGTCAACCGCTCCCCCATACGATTCAAACGGATTGATGCGCGACGCATCGGCAGCCCGGTTGAAAAAAACAATTTTTCCCTCAATGTTTGACCTGCCAATGCTTTGCAATTCAAGAAAATCATGAACCTCAATAACCTCCGCGTTTATCCCTTTATCTCCCGTCCCGATGGAGGTTCCCAGGGCACTGACGTTCAGATCCTTAGTCCCCCTTTTCTTCGAAATGATCTGTGCGATCTCCGTATCTCCTCTCTCCCAATGTTTAACCATCACCGGCTGAAGGTATACCGAATCAAGCTTCATACCCTCCATGAGTCGCTTGATGTATTGCACCGCTTTCTCCGCCTTCACCGTGCCGCCAATCCTTCCGCCCACCTGTTTGCAGAGCGGTTCCAGATTGCGGTACGCCACCGGATTGGTGAGGGACCGTGTATACAGATTTCTGATGATGGCTGAATCCTGGGCAGCAGTTGGCTTTATGCAAACAGAGATTACCAAAGTCAATGTAAAGTAGAGGGCGTTGCGCATATATAATGTTTTGAGCCGCGAAATTACCAATAAATAATTTGGTTGGCGGGCCAATGATTGCAGGCTTCATCGCAGCATATAATTTTTGGATGTCAGCACACAAATGGAAAGCCTGAAAATTATGATTATATTTGAAACTGATTAAAAATTTGAGCCCTATGAATAAAACAAAAATGCGCCGGGTCTTTCTGTTGGTGACAGCCATCCTGTTTTCCTTCTCCCAGGTTGGTTGTAAAAAAAGCAATGAAGCGCCTGTTCCGCCCGATACACGCGGAAAGTTGGAGGTATATGCACACCGGGGAGCCAGGAGCTATGCTCCGGAGAATACGATTCCCGGCTATGCTGCGGGGCTGGCCATAGGGACGCATTGGGTTGATATGGATATTGTGATGTCAAAGGAGGGGGAGGTGATTGTATCGCATGACATACGGCTGAATCCTGATATTGTAAGGGGGGCTGACGGGAAATTCATCACCGAACGGTTGCTGGCGAAAAACCTGTCGGTGGTTGAGTTACAGAAGTATGATGTAGGTCGCCTGGATACCACCAGGGCGTACAGTAAATTTTTCCCGGCCCAGCTGGGAATGGATGGCGTAAAGATGCCCACCCTGCGTGAGGTGATCCGCTATGTGAATGAAAAAACAAAAAAAAGGGTAGGCTTCCAGATCGAATTTAAGACCGATCCCGAACATAACGACTGGACATTTACACCGGCTGAGTTTGCCGTCGCACTTTATAGGATTTTGGTTGAAGAGGATATCGTCGGCATATGTGAGGTCCAGTCATTCGACTGGAGGTGCCTTTATGAGCTTCAAAAATTGGATAAACGTGTAAAGACGGCTTATCTGACCGAATGGGATAATGAACCAGGGACTCCCTACAGTTTTTTTGATCCCAATCCGGCCATTGCGGGATTATGGACAGGTGGCATATTTGTGAAGGATCACAAGAATTCAATTCCCCAGATGGTCAAAGACATGGGCGGAGCTTGCTGGGAGCCGGAAGATGTCGTGCTTACCAAGGCCACGCTGGACGAGGCGCATGCATTGGGACTGAAAGTTGTAGTCTGGACCTGGCCTGAACACAGCGGCACTGTATTTAATACCGAACTTGTATCGAAACTCATCGACTGGGGCGTAGATGGCATCATCACCGATGATCCGGGGATGCTGATCTCCATGCTGGCGGCCCGAAACTACCAGCTGCCCGTAAGATATTGATTGTTTCTCCCTCCTATTTATCAGCCTTTTGATCGGCGAAGCGTGATCACCTGTGCCTGCTTTTCCTGATTTGACGGTCATTACATGATATCTTAGTAATTTACTCAACATGTTGAGATAATTTACTTAACATATTGAGTAAGTGATTATCTTTGTAAGAAATCAGGTCATGTTCGAACGTCCATATTATCCGCTAATCAGCAAACGGATTGCTGGTGATCGATGAAATTCAGAAAATTCCGGATTGGAGCAACCAGGTTAAAACACATTGAAGTAATCTACATTCCATACTGGTCATACACTGAGATGCGGGATCCCTTTGGATTTACAGCAAGCGATTACATATGGTTTGGCGGATATCCGGGTCCTGCAGAAATGATCGATCTTGGCTGCGCCTGGTCCGGGCAGATCCTCTCTTTTAACAAGATCCTGGGGGCTTCCAGTCCAAAGTTCCAGGTATTCAACACGGCATTGATGTCTGCAACATCTCCAAACCGACACATAGAGATACGCTCACAGCCGGAAATCTATGGCCGGTGGGTCGAGTCGTCCATCGGGATCGAGGTGAAAAGTGGTCGCAACAAACCATCTTCGGGAATCCCGGAATTCTCCCGGAGATTCGGTCCGGCAAAAATTCTGCTGATTGGCAGGGGCGGAATTCCGATAGAGGAATTTTTAACTATCACGGTTTCAGATTTATTCAGTTAACAAAGCAGGACTGGCATGGTTGAAATAATCGGTAAAATCCTTTTGGGTCTGGGATTAATGTTCACAGGGGTACAGTTACTCTCCTCCGGACTTAAACAATTGAGCAGCAGACGGTTTCGCAAGGTTGCCACACGGGTTGTATCTTCCCGGGCAAAGGCGCTGCTTTTTGGCGTGGGATCGGGGGTGATCATGCAAAGCACCTCCGCTGCCCTGATGATCCTGGCCAGCCTGATCACGGCCGGGCTTATCAACGTTTCGCAGGCCATTGCCATCCTTACCGGGTTCAGTGTCGGGAATACCATCCTGCTGTTCTTTGTTACCATGCATCTTGAAGCAGCTGTGACCTTCATTGTCGGGGTGTGTGGAATAGCGCTCTATTTTTCAAAGAGTGACAAATACCGAAATGCCTTCCTGATCGGGATGGGTTTGGGGCTGATTTTTTTCGGGATTGAAATAATGACTGCCGGAGTAAAACCATTGAGGCAGGAGGCATGGTTTACCGGGGCCATGACCTTTAGTATCAGTTATCCCTTTCTTTCGATCTTCGCCGGAATGCTGCTGGGGTTCATCGCCCAGTCATCAACTGCAGTGGCACTCGTGGCCATTGGCTTGGCAAAGGCAAATATTCTGACAGGGCCGCAAACCTTTTTGTTCATGTATGGTGCCGCGATCGGATCCACCCTGTTTAAGGCGATGCTGGGGCATGGGTTCCGTGGTACCTCGCAGCAGCTTGTCCGGTTTGTAAACATGTTCAACATGTTCGGGGCGACCGTTTTTATCCTGCTTTACTATATTGAGGTGTATTTCCATGTTCCATTGGTGATGGCGCTGCTGCAGTACATCACGCCCAGCCTGGAACATCAGGCCTCCATTGTATTCCTTCTCTTCAATCTGACATCGGCCACTTTTTTCACGGCCATCAACAAACCGTTGACCTGTTGGCTTGAAAGGAGGTCTCCTCCATCGGAGGAAGAGGGCCTTGCGCAACCAAAATACCTCCTGGATTTCCAGCCCGAAGATCCTGAGTCGGGGCTGGAATTGATCCACCTGGAGCAAACCCGTGAGTTTGAACAGATCGCCGCATTATTTGCAAGTGCCAGAGAAAACCAGGAGGGGGCAGACCTTGCATCCCGTTACGAGGCCATTAACACCCTTTCACGGGCCATAGCAGATGCCAGCGAGATGGTTGCCGCCATGCCAATGCACCACCTGACGGCCAAAGATCATGCCTATTATCAGACCCGGCAGGCCCTGCTTGGTCAAATTGCCGAAAGTGTTACTGAGGGGGTAAAAACCATTGTAAATACCAGGAACAATAAGGTTCTTGAAAGACTGTCCATCTCCTGCATGGAATCCATCGACCTCCTCATTCAACTCGCCCTGGAAGCCCAGAAATCAAACATGGCCGAAGATATAGCCCTGTTCAAAAAACTCAGCTCCGGGAACAGCCCTTCGATGGAACGGGTCAGGAATGAGTACATTAACAGTGACGTGCTGGTAACGGCAAAGGACAAGGGGAGCATGTTGGATCTGACCATCATCACCGAAAAAATAATCTGGCTTCTCAATCGCCTGATAAGCCTCGTACCACCTGAAATCAAATGAGAAACAAGATGAAACCAACCACGGGCCGCAGGGTATCACGACTGAATTTTTTGACAGGTGAAGTTCCCCTGTTTTTCTTATTGATTTTATCTGTTTATTCCTGCAAAAAGGAGGAAGATCCTTTACCGGTTACCTATGGAATTGCCCAGTTTATTTATACCGCCGACCTGCATTACGGGGAATCCCGAACCTTCAGGGGTGCAAAGGTTGAGGCTAAGATGGTTAACGAGGCGCTTGTGCAACAAATCAATAAGTTGCCGGCCATGACCTATCCGGCTGATGGCGGAGTGCGTGCAGGAACCATGGTTGGCGCTTTTGATTATGTGATAATTGGCGGAGACATTACAACGCTGCAGGAGGTCGGACCTCCAAAAATCCAATCTGCAACTGCTTCCTGGGGGCAATTTGCGGCAGACTATCTGAATGGGATTACACTCACCAACCGGGACAATCAAAAAGCCGGCTTTTTGCTTGAATGCGGCAATCATGATGTTTCAAACGACATCGGGCACCCGAAACCCATTTACCCGCTTTCAGACGCCTCCGCCATGGTAAATATTTACAACCTCATGCTGAATCCTCCGGTGCCCCTGACAAATTCGACCTATAACTATTCGACGGATAAAATAAACTATTCTAAAAATGTGGCTGGCGTTCATTTAATGTTTGTGAATATGTGGCCCGATTCGGCCGAAAGAATCTGGATGGAAAAAGATCTGGCCAATATCTCCGTCACCACCCCGGTCATTATGTTCACCCACGACCAGCCCGATTGTGAAGCAAAACACTTTACCAATCCCAATGGCAATCATGATATTAATTCAACCGATAAATTTGAAAATCTGGTTGAAGAACGGTTCAAAGATGGCACCACCACCCAGGCTGAATCCACGATTGAACAAAGAAACCTGGTTGCCTTCCTGAAAGCGCATGCCAATATCAAGGCCTATTTCCATGGGAATGACAACTGGAATGAGTTTTATATATACAAGGGCCCGGACAACGACATTAACCTGAATGTGTATCGGGTCGATTCTCCCATCAAGGGAGTGATTACAGGAATTGAAGCACCGGACAAGATCGGCGATGAAACAAAACTTTCATTTCAGACCATTGTGATTGACGGAGATTCAAAAACACTTACGGTGCGTGAATGTTTGTGGAATACTTCAGGAGTAACATCCCCATTAATCTGGGGGACAAGTTCGACCATTTCATTAAATTGATCTCCCTGGTGGGGAGGTCCCGAATGTAAAAAAATTATTGACTTATGATCAAACACGTAAAAAGATTAAGCCGGGTTTTTATCATGTTCGCCATATTTTGTCAGGCATGGGCATTTCATGGCCAATCTCAAACCCATGACATGAATATATCCATTCATCTTCGTGGGGTATATGAAAGCAATATCAGCCTGTTGGCGCTTTCGAACAATAAGACCTTCAAACCCATTGCAGAGGCAAAGGGTATAAAAAACGGGGCGACAGCCAGACTTCAAATAACCATGGATAAACTGCCCGGTGAATTCGTATTACGCTTCGACTACAAAGAAAATGAATCAAGTACCCCCTACCCATCGGAGAAGTATATTTTTATCAATGATCAGGATCTGGAACTATGGGTCAGCCCGAAATACTGTAACAATGCCGACAGTACCCGGTTTCAGAAAGATGAAAGGGAAAATGCAGCATTTGTGCGGTTTTCGAAAGAAAATGGCAAGCAGAAAGAGAAACTCGGGCTGCTGCAGAATTTTCTGATGAACTATGATGACACCGAATCAACCTTTTATCAGCAGGGAATCGGGGAATACGAAAAGCGGAGACAAACATTCAACCAATGGCTTACAGATCAGACGCAACAGGATACATCCCTCTTTGTAAGCGCCCTCTACCCTTTTCAGTATGTGCCCCAAATTCCCTGGAAAGGCACTGAAACGGAGCGGATAAACAGCCTGATAAACCACTATTTTGACGGGATGGATTTTCAAAATCCCCTGCTGATCAAAACATCCGACCTGAACAAATGGATGGATGGTTATGTGAACCTCTATGGTCAGCTATCCACAACCGAAGCCCTGCGTGATTCCCTCTTCCCCGAAGCAGGAAGACGCGCCATTGAAAAAGCCAGGCGGGGTCATCCCCTGTTATATGGCTGGATGGTGGATTATTTCTACCGGGGTTATGAAAGCAACGGCATCACGGCAGGGATGAAAATACTGGAACCCTATATGAATGATCCGAACTGTCTTACATCGAAAAGACAGGAAATTGCCCGCCGGTTAAAAGGGATGGAGACCCTGGTGCCCGGAAGCAAGGCGCCCGATATCGCATTGACCGATATGTATGGCAGCCTTTTTAATCTGTATGGGTTTGAACCGAAGGTCAAATACCTGCTTCTTTATTTCTGGTCGGCCGATTGCAGCCATTGTGTTGAAATGGCCAATCAAATGTACCCGTGGCAACAGCAGCCGGAAATGCAGCAGAAGGTAAAGGTCGTGGCCGTCAGCCTGGATGAAACCGATACTGAAATTGCAGCCTGGAAGAAGAAGATCCCGGAATTCAAAGCATGGAAACACATGCGGGCCGAAGCGGGTGTGCGAAGCAAAGTAGCCAGCGATTACTATATATTGGCAACACCTGTGATGGTATTGCTCGATGCAAAGACCAAGGAAATCATCGCTGTGCCAAATACGCTGACTGAGCTGATGGTTGGCATAAAGTAACGTTTTGCGGAATGTGTTTAACCCCCATGCCATTTACTGTAAATCATGATTTAAACAAACAGGAAAAGTTATGTTTACCGATGATATTCTGAAAACAAAAAAAGAAATTAAGCGGTTTTTCATTGCAGGCTTCTTTACGTTGCTGTTGGAAACGATGATATGCCTGTATATCGCCTATATTTCAAATTCTGTGATCATTTTTACCTTCATGCTGCAAAACTCCCTATCGCTCATCGTTTATCTGTTCGCGATCATTGCGCTGAATCTTTCCATTAAAGACAATTCTTCTAAATTTCCATATGGAACCGGAAGACTGGAAAATTTTATAAGTTTTTTTCAGGCCGCATTGAGTTTGCCCGGCGCGGCCATTGTCATTTATTCAATCTGGAAATCTGCGGTTCAGGCCCCGCCGGAAATCAGCTTTGGATACACACAAATCGCCTTTCTTTACATCAATCTCCGCCTGGTCATGCTAAAATGGTGGGCCAACTCGATCATGAAGCGGTCCGACGCCTACTCCCCGATCCTGAAAGCCTACAATATATACTACACGATCTGCCTTGTTGAAACAATCCTTTCGGCAGTTATCCTTCTGGTTGCGCTCTATTTTCAACATTCCGACAGGGTCCTCCAGGCGAGGGTCATCGACATTTCGCTCTCGGTTATCTTCGCAACCTATTGGATTGTCAATTCACTGAAGGTAATGAAGGAAAACTTTGAAGCCCTCATCGATCTGCCCTTAAAAGAGGCTGATCAGCTGCTGATCTTGAAAATCCTGTCTGAGCAATTCGACCATTATGAAGGGATTGGATACATTTACTCCAGAACCACCGGCAGGCAGAAGATTGTCGAGATCGAACTGAGTTTTTCGAAAAACAGAAGCGTATCGGAGATCGCTGATTTGCAGGAAGCGATGAAAAAAGGGCTGGAACAACATTTTTCCGATTTCAAATTCAATCTGATTCCGGTTATAAAATAACTACGCCTGTTTTCCCATCCTGATATGAATGCGCGTGCTACCCTGATTATTCCCGCTTGTAGGGATACCACCAGGGCTTTTCCTGCTGCACAAAATCCCAGTGCACGTGTTTGGTCTCCATAAATTCCTCCAGCCCCTCCAGCCCAAGCTCGCGTCCCAGGCCGCTCATCTTCATGCCGCCGAAGGGTCCGGCGTCGTTGTCGGTGAGGGGGTCGTTGATCCAGATGGTTCCCGCCTTGACCTCCTCGAAGAAGGTCTTTGCTTTTAGGGCGTCGCGCGTGAAGAGGACGGCGCCGAGGCCGTATTGCGTCCCCTGCGCGAGGCGGATGGCCTCATCGAAGTCGTTGTAGACCATCACGGGCGCCACCGGTCCGAAGGTCTCTTCGGTCATCACTTTCATGGAGGATGTCACATTGGTCAGCACCGTAGGCTCGTAGTAGTATCCCTTCTGAAATCCCGCAGGTCGCTTGCCTCCGGTCAGTACGACAGCCCCCCTCTTCCTGGCCTCTTCAACATGTTCCTCCACGTTGCGCCGGTAGCGATCGCGCGCCAGCGGCCCGATGTCGGTGGAGGGCTCGATGCCGGGACCCATCCTGAGGGTGCCCATAAAGTTTACCAGAGCTTCCAGGAAGCGATCGGCAATGGTGCGCTGCACATAGATGCGCTCGGAGGAGGTGCACACCTGGCCCGCATTGAGGCAGGCCGCCCAGGCCACCGCGCGCGCTGCCACCTCAACATCACTGTCTTCGCACACGACGAAGGGATCCTTGCCTCCCAGTTCCAGCGTGACCTTCTTGAAACGTTCGGCACACAGGCAGGCGATCTTGCGTCCCGTCCCGGCGCTGCCTGTAAAAGCCACCACATGCGTATCGGGATGGGTAACCAGCGCATGGCCGATCGCTTCGCCAGAGCCGGTGACGATATTCACCGCACCCGGCGGCAGCACGTCGAAACACGCGCTTAAGGCCAGCGTGGCGAGCGGTGTGATGCTGCTGGGCTTAATGATGACCGTATTGCCGGCGGCCAGGGCCGGCGCCACTTTCCACACCATCAGGAGCAGCGGATAGTTATAGGGAACGATGCATACCACCACCCCATAGGGCTCCTTCAGCACCATCGACAACTGGGTGGACTCGATGCTGGGAATGACCCGTCCCCGGCTGTTGCGGCCTAACTCTGCATAGTAGCGGAAACAGGCCACACACCACCCGACTTCATCGAGGTTTTCCCTGAGTGGTTTGCCTCCTTCCATCGTCAGGAGGCGTGCAATCTCTTCAGTGCGTGCTTTCAGGCGGTCGGCCACTTCGTGCAGGAGTTCGCCGCGTGATACGGCGGTCATGCGGCGCCAGACCCCGAAAGCTTTGTTGGCAGCCACAACAGCCGCATCCGCATCCGCACGGCTGCCGTCAAGCACCTGCTCAAAAACCTCCTCCGTGGCAGGATTGATGATGTCAATGGGCTCCCTGTTGACCTGGCCCATCCATGCGCCTCCGATCCAGTGTTGCTTCATGGTATGTAAGTGCTTTTCTCTATTGTTTGTTTTTTTTCCGGGGCACGCTGCGTTTTGAAGATGAGGCTGGCATACCGCGGCCCGCTTGTACCACCAGGAGTGTCTCATGGAGTATTTCAACCACCCGGTTTACGTCATCAAGGGGGATGGTCAGCGGGGGCTCGATTCGAATAACCTGCGCATTGAGCATCGTCCCTGCAACCAGAACGCCGCGGTCGTAGAGCCCCCTGGCGACCTCAAAACCGATGTCGTCATCCGGGAATTCCATGCCGATCATCAACCCCTTTCCCCGAACTTCGACCAGGATATCCGGAAACGCACAGGACAACTGCTGCAACCTCTTCAGGAAATGGGCGCCGGTGACGGCTGCCTTCTCCGGCAGGTTCTCGGAGAGGGTGACGTGGATGGCCGCAATGGCTGCTGCACATGCCAGCGGGTTGCCCCCGAAGGTGGATGAGTGCAGGAAGGGATTGGGGATCATCTTCTGCCAGATGGCTGCATTCGACATGAAAGCGCCTGCCGGCATGATTCCGCCTCCGAAGGATTTTCCTATGCACAAAATATCGGGGACAACACCCCAATGTTCAGAGGCCCACAGTTTGCCGGTACGCCCCATGCCTGTCTGGATCTCGTCAAGGATAAGCAGACAACCGTAACGATTGCACAGCGCCCTCACCCCCTGCAGGTAACCGTCGGGTGGAAGATTTACGCCACCCTCGCCCTGGATGGGTTCCAGCACCACAGCGGCCACCTCTTCGCCAACCTTGTCAAGCGACCAGAGCGTTTTCTCGAGCATCGAAAGGTCGCCAAACGGAATATGGTGGAAGGCCGGAACAAGCGGGAGAAATGCCCTGCGAAATTCGGCCTTCGCTGTGGCCCCCAGAGAGCCCATCGACTTGCCATGGAACCCATCCACTGCAGCAATGTAGTTTCGCCTCCCGGTGTGCAGGCGCGCCAGTTTGAGCGCCCCCTCCACGGCCTCGGTGCCGCTGCTGGTTAAGAAGGAGTACTGCAGATCCCCGGGGGTAATATCCGCCAGCAACTTCGAAAGGATCCCCCGCAAGGGATCAAGGAGCTCCTGGCTGTGAATGGCCTGGCGGTCAAGCTGGGCCTTCACGGCCGCCACGATGTTCGGATGCCTGTGTCCCATGTTCAGGGTCCCGTAACCTCCCAGGCAATCGATGTAGGCCCTTCCGTGCATATCCAGAAACCGGCACCCGTGGTCGGACCATTCTACGGCGGTGTAGTCGTTGGAGACAGACTTGCGGTATTTCAGGAATCCGGGATTGACGTAGTCGTTGAAGTTACTGACAGCCGACTCCGATATCCAGACCTTTTCTTCGTCGGTCAGCTCAGGCTTCTGTATGATATCCAGGACTCTGCGCGTGTTCTCTAAAATTTCTTCTATGGATTTCTTCATGTCAATCCCAAAAAGTATGGCAGCGTTGCCAAGGTACGTTCATTTCACACCTTAATCAGCCGGAAGACCCGGATCGTGCCATTGCGGCCTGTGATCTCAAGAAAGTAGGCTCCGGCCTTACAGTACGAAAGGTCAACTTCGGTGGAAGCTGTTCCGGTTTCATCCTGTTCGTACCTGGTTAAAATGATGCTCCCTGTCAGCGAACGCAATACGATCCTGGCAACTCTCTCCTGCCCGCTGCCGGATGTCACCATCAACCTGTCGTGAACCGGATTGGGGGAGATAACAAACTGATCCAAACGACCCAAATCAGGGATACCCGTCGCGCTGCACGATTCCATGTAGGTGATCCGGGGTGAATTATGAAGCGAATCGGTGAAGATAGTCCAGCCGAGGGATCTCTTTTTCAGGTAATAATCGAGGTAGGGAACCAGGAAATCAACCACTGCTTTGTGCTGCTGATCGCGGGTGATGGTAAATGATGGACAGCCGACCTCGCCGACCGAACAGATGAAGTTATAATCGGCAAAGTAACAATGTCCGCCCCCCTTGATGTTGATGAAAACCTTGCAGTCTGACGCCAAAGAATCGTACATCGGCACCTGGTTGGTGGCCGGAGGTGTCACGCAGTCCAAATCCGCAGAAAATACAAGGGAAGGAATGGCAATATGGCTGGCAGCGGCGATGGCCGATGGAGATGTTTCAGCTGCAGCAAAGGTGATCATGGCATCTGGAACGGGATTGTTTTCACACCCCAGGAATGAGGCGCCCCCGCCCATGGAATGTCCCATGACAGCGGATGTGCTGTCGATATGGTTGAAGTAAGCGGATGACGGCGTGGTACCCTCCAGCTTCATCTGGTTTACCAGGAATGCAAGGTCTTTTCCCAGTTCAAGATGATCGGGCAATATTCCGGTTTCCGTTTTTGCAAATGCAAGGATGTACCCCAGCGGGACCAGTGAATCTTTCAGATACAGGTAGTAATCGTAGGCCATCAGGAAGCCATGCCCGAAAGAGATCACAGGGAACTTCCCCTCAGCCAGGGGTGTATTGATTCCGGCGGTAAGTCCCGGATAATATACCTCGGCCGGAACAGGACGGTTGCTTCGGGCGGCGTCGGTGAAATTCATCGTTCGCTGGCCGATGGGAAAGTTCTGGGCTGCAAGACTTAAAGCAAGCAGGCAAAAAAGGGATGACAATAATCCGGTTCTCATGATACAAATTTAAGAAAAGGACAAAGCCAAATATACATTGCCACCATCCTGCGTTTAAATATTCCAAAGGAATATTAAGTTACCGCATAAGCCGCTGCGGCTGTCACGCGATTGGGAGGAAGTGAATAACAGGCACCCATTCGCAACTGCGGCTGTCACTCGATTGGGAGGAAGTGAATAACAGGTACCCATTCGCAACTGCGGCTGTCGCTCGATTGGGGCAGAATATTAGGTTACCACACCGCCACTGCGCCTGTCACTCGATGTATTATATGGCTTATTTTTTACTTATCACCGTTCCAGCCTAAGGTGGCTCATGTGGTAACCTAATATTCCTTCGGTTTAAACTTTCTTCTGTTCCAGCCTAAGGTGGCTCATGTGGTACCTGTTATTCCTGCTATTTAAACTTTCTTCTATTCCAGCCTAAGGTGGCTCATGCGGTAACTTAATATTCCTTTGTAAACTATTCTCTTTTTCCCGTCACGCGGCACGTGTCACCTCTTTTTCCGTTTCAGTCTGCGTTTGCTGATGCGTCAGGCTGCCTATTTGAAAAGTTTCCGACAATGTAAAAATTATCTAAAATGTACTTATTTTTGTACTCATATAATAACTTAAAGAGTAAAGTAAAATGAAAGCAGCAAATTTCACCGAGTTTAGGACGAAACTGAAGCAATATCTTGACGACGTTGAAAATAATAATGAAATATTGATCATTAAAAGAGGCGCTGGAAACGGAGCTGTACTCATCTCCCTGGATGAATTTAACTCAATATTGGAAACCGTTCATTTGCTTAGTTCTAAAACAAATGCCGACAGGCTGTATGAATCGATTCACCAAATGAAATCGGGAAAATCCTTCGAAAAAAAG
>Ga0247840_10001356_pt1 | contig 48355 bp, 50 predicted proteins | sample LaCruzMarch2015__FD_192404 | JGI IMG/M metagenome (GOLD analysis project Ga0247840, IMG submission 192404) | Freshwater microbial communities from meromictic Lake La Cruz, Castile-La Mancha, Spain - LaCruzMarch2015_17m | ecosystem: Environmental > Aquatic > Freshwater > Lake | place: Spain... | reverse complement strand
CACTGGTGCCGAAACTTTTGCAATCCTGCGATCGATAATTGACACTGCGATTAAAAATAATCTGAATCCGTTGCATTCTCTTTCCCAAATTAATGCCCTACATTTGTAGGGGGTGAGTTGTTACAATGCCTAAATTGTCCAAATTTATCCCGTTTTCAGTATAGTTCATTGAATTGCCTCATTTGAATAGCTGTTTTGAAACTTAAAACTTGGGACAATATAAAAAAATGTGTTCATTTTTGTAATAACATGTTTTAGTTTATAAATATTTTTGATTGATCTGGCGTACTTATTATGTTACAAACCACGCGTAATCGCGTATATACGCGAATATTTTGATCAACACCTTGTTTCGCAGAGATTACACCTGCCTTAATAATTTTCAATTTGAAAATAAATTATTTCTTTCGTATTCATTTTCATTTAAATAACTGTTTCATCCTGAACGGTTCTTTTTTTTCTATTGCGCTGGCACACTTATTGTTATCAGAAATACCCGAAAGTTCTTGCTTAGTGTACATTGTATTATGAGTTAATTTAAAAATGGGAGATAAAACTATGAGACTATCATCACAAATGAAAGATTTGAGTGAAAAGTTACTCACTTCATTCAAAAACCGGACTCAAGGAAATGAATATCTTGTAATCGAAGTGCAAAAAACCCTCCAAGGTTTCCGCAGGGATCACCAGGAGATGGCCGCTGTTTTAAACGAAGGCCTTGCCCGTGGGGAAAAAGAACGGCTGAACACCTTAAAAGCATTAATGACCGGTATCCATGGCACGATCGCTTCCATTCAGAAAGAAGTGGTGGCAATTCAAACTTCAACCCTCAACATGATCAACGAATTCGCAACCGACAGGGTACAAATGGCTGTTGATTTGAATAAATACTTTGCCGCGGGCAGAGCAGACCGGATGCAAAACGAAAAAACAAGGTTGGAGGAATTTGATGCCCTGATGAAAAACATCAATGATGATATTAAGAGCATCAACGATGAGGTTGCGGCTATTTTCAAGAATACGAACGACATGCTCGAACAGTTTGAAAAAGAGCACCAGGATATGTCGGCTGAACTCAGGTCAGAATTGAGTAAAAACCTGGCCGAAAGAGTTGAATACACCAGGTCATTGCTGAATGGGTTTCAGAAAAGATTATTGGAAATCAGCAAGGAAAATCAAAAGATGGCTCAGAAGCTGAGGAAGGACCTCGACAAAGGCGAATTAGAGAGACTAAACGACTACAAAGTTATCATGAAAGGGATTCATGTATCAATTAAAGGAATCCAAAAAGAGGTAAAGGACATCCAAAAAGCCACTGCCGGAATGCTTGGTGATTTTGCTCAAGACAGAGAAGGGGCAGCGGCTGCATGGAACAATATGCAGGATGCCATTGCTCAATTAAGGGAAACAGGCGTTGCTTCTCCTCCCAAGCAGGCAGCTAGAAAAACAGGAAAAAAAGAGGCTAAACCTGCAATCGTTGCTGAAACAATAAAGGGAACCCCGGTTAAAGAAGAACATACTTTTACTTCATTGCCATAAGAGCCAAATACACTGGAATAGAAAGTTTTGACTTATATCCACAAGGAATCCAAGAAACTAAAATTATGCCAATTTCAAGTGCAATAAAAGGACTTCAGAGTATCAGAAGCATGCAGAATGTCGTCAAATCGGGTAGCTGCAACAAAGAGGAATCGACTTTCATAAAATTGTATCTCTTCGAAAAAGAGAGAACCCGTTTAAAATTTCAAAGGAGAAGAATTTTACTAAGGCTTGAGATCATACAAAACAGGTTGAAGGAAATCCATGCGTTTAAAGATGACATGGCGGGACAGATGATTTCCCCTGAACCGGAAGAAAAGAGTAAAAAAGTCAAAAAAAGACGTCAAAAAAGCATTTAAAACTTTGTCTATCGATTATTAAAAAACAATATGCTATGGCAGTCCCTACCCATTCAATCCAAGCAACCGGCCTTGCTGATATTCTAGAGCGAGTGCTCGACAAAGGAATTGTTATTGCAGGTGATATTAAAATTCAGATTGCAGATATTGACCTGTTAACAATTAAAATCAGGTTGCTTGTAGCCTCGGTCGACAAGGCTATGGAGATGGGCATTAACTGGTGGCAGGAAGACACCTATCTTTCGACGAAAGCCAGGGAAAAAGAGCTTATGCAACAACAACAAGAACTTGAGACTCGCCTTCAAAAATTGGAGGCCATTAATAAACCTTTATAATTGCTATACTAAACCATATGAAATAAGAAAAAAAATCAGCAGCAAAGAGAAAAAGGAAGATGCCGATTTTGATCTTTTTGGACTTTGTGGTCAAAAGGGATTATTTTTTTCATAAAGAAAATCAATATTAATAACGAATACAAAGGATGCAAAATGAATGCTTTTAAATGTCCTAAATGCGGAAAATTAACAGGTGGAAACGAGAGGTTTTGTATTGAATGTGGGCAACCACTCAACATTACATGCCCTAACTGTGGCGAGACTTGGCGGTTTATGTTCGAGTACAAGTTTTGTCCCGGTTGCGGGCATAACATGAAGAAAGCGGGTGCAAATAAACCATAACGTGATGATAAATGATTTTCACACGTTTTCCTGTTAACTTTTCATCTAAATAACTAATAAGGAGAAATGAAATGAGCAACGTAATTGACGTAAAAAAAACAGTAGTTAATTTCCTGAAAGAGAACATTAACTGTTATGACGTAACGGTCATAAAAATTGAGAAAATACTGGAAAGTTGGAATTCCATTGCAGAAGTATATGAAGACGATTCATTTTTAAAATCCATGAACCTGCCTCCGAAACAGGTGCGGCTCTTCTATTCTGTAAAGATGAATGAAAAACTTGAAATCACATCCTTTGAACGACTTAATTCCTTTGAAGGAATGGATAGCGCTGACCAGTAATATCAAATAATAAAGGAACAGTACCATGACAAAAATATTCAAATGTGCATATTGTATTGGAACGGGACAGGATCCCTTTGATTTACTCTCTGCGATATCGGGATGCCAGGTTTGCAAAGGAACAGGGCAAGTTAAAGTGAAGGAACCATCAATTTCCTGTGTTTTTTGTTCGGGAACTGGCAAGAATCCCTTGGGAGCCAGAGTCCCGTGCATAGTATGTCATGGGAAAGGAAATAATTACAACGAGAGTAATAATATTTGTAACTTATGCAAGGGAACAGGAAAAGGGAAAGATGGCTTACCTTGTCTACTTTGCAAAGGCATAGGGTTAAATAAATAAGAAAAAATAAAGGATAAAAATGAACAATGCCGTAAACAACATCAGGTTAGGATTGGCGAAAAGATTGGGGGCCATGGAGAAGCATAGCTCTCGCAAGGAAGAATTCTTGAAAGCAAGAGAAAGAATAATTCAGGATATTGAACAGACAAGAGACATTTGGAAAAAGACTATGGAACAATTACCCAAAACTGTATTTTAGAAGGTTAAATCAAATTATTGAAACAGAAATACAAAAAACCAACGAAACCTTATACAATATGGCCAGTCTTTGACTGGCTTTTTTTGTGTCCTTTATCACGCATAGCTTTGTGCTTTTCTTTGCTCAATGCAAAGCACCCCCCAACCCAAACTTTCCGAACGTGAAATAGCCCAGGCCTGGGCGAAGATCACCATTATCAAATGGAAGAAGAAGCTCGCCATAAACAAGGTGGGCAATTCCGGCGCACTTCTCCAAAGCTTTCAATATAATGTTCTGGCATCGGCACAGGGAAATGTGCTGAAAATCACCCTGCTTTTTGAGTATTACGGTCGCTTTGTCGATATGGGTGTCGGCAGGGGTGTCAAGATCGGTGATGTGAAAGAATCTGCCACATCCCGACGACTTTCCGGAAAAATGCTTGGAAACCGCAGGAGACCAAAGAAATGGTATTCCAAAACTTTTCATGCCGAAGTGATGAAACTCAGCGAAATATTTGCCAAAGAGTATGGCCATCGAGGTGTGATCGCAATCACTGAGAATGTATCTGATAAATCAATAAGCAATGGCTAAAAACGAAACTTCCACGGCCACCGTCATCTTTAACGGTGAAAAAGCCAATGCAACCCTGAAACAATTGGAGGCAGAAGCCAGGAAACTGAATGCAGAACTTCGCCAATTGAATGTAAACTCAAAGGAATTTGGCGAAAAGGAGCGTGAGTTTCAAAAAGTAAATGGCAGGCTTAAAGACCTCAGGGGCGAAATCAATCAAACCGGGGGCGCCTTTTCAAAGCTTGCCGACCAGGCCAATAAATACCAGCAGATCCTGCAGATGATCACCGTTGGCCTGATCGGGTTTGGCGCTTCGGTTGTCGGCCTGATCAAAGGCAATGCGAAACTTGAAGATTCACTGGCCGACATCCGAAAAACCACCAAACTGACGGTTGATGAAGTAAAGAAGCTGAATACAGAACTGGGAAAGATTGACACCCGGACTTCACGGAGTGACCTTCGCGAAATGGCTGTGGTTGCCGGTCAGCTTGGCATTGCTCAGAAAGATATCCTGCCGTTTGTCGATTCCATAGACAAACTCAATGTCGCTCTTGGCGCGGAAATCCAGGGAGGGGCCAGCGAAGTGGCAACCCAAATGGGAACCCTCAGGAATGTCCTGACAGACATGAAAACTTCTGCGGTTTCCGACGATATGCTTCGTTTGGGCAATGCCATCAATGTGCTGGGAGCAGACGGATTCGCCACGGCACCAGTGCTGGTCGATCTTTCAAACAGAATTGGCGGGGTAGGAATGTCGCTTGGGTTATCTTCTGCTGAAGTGATGGGCATCTCTGCCACACTCCAGGAGCTTGCAGTTTCCACCGAAAGAGGTGGAACGGCAATGACGAAGATCCTGATGAAGATGACTTACAACACCGCCGACTTCGCCAAGGTGGCCGGAATCCCGTTGAAAGACTTTACCACGCTGGTAAATACCGATTTATATGGCGCTTTCGTGAAAGTTGTAGAAGGATCGAAGAGAGGCGGAGAGGGTGCAACAATATTAGGAAAACTGATCAGGGAACTGGAAATTTCCGGTGCCGGTGCTTCGGAAGTCTTTGCCAAACTTGGCAACAATACCGAAATGCTCCAACAGAAAGTGGATCTGGCGGGCAAGTCTTTGCAAGGCACTGATGAAATTCTCAGGCAGTTCAATGACAAGAACACAACCCTGGGCGCCACCCTGGATAAACTTGGGAAAGAGTTTTATCGGCTGATCACTATGCCGGGTGTCACAGAGTTCCTGAAATCAATGGTCGGCGCAGTGGTGAACCTGGTGGCATGGATCAAGGCATTGCCCGAATGGATCGACAAATACCGTATAGGGCTTATCGCACTCACCGGTGCCATTGGGGTTTACATTGCAGCTCAAACGAGATCAATCCAGGTTGCAATTTTGAACAACCTGACTTTAAAGGAAGGCATCCTTCTGAAAATGAAAGATGCCGTGGTTCTAGAATACCTGATCGTCAAAGAGCAGTTGCTTGCCATTTGGAAAGGGAACGGCACGATCGCAACTAAGCTGGCGACCACTGCCCAGTGGCTATGGAATGCTGCCATGGCCGCTAACCCGATCGGTCTGGTCATTGCCGCTATTACTGCTTTGGTTGCCGGGATCAAGACATACGAAACGTACAATAGCCAGGCCATTGCCCTGGAGAAATTAAAAGCTTCAACCACTGTTTTACTGGCCGAGGCCAATAAGAAGCTCGAAGATGCTTATGAAAAAGTAGCAGGCACCGTCAGAAACCTGAACCTGCTTTCTGTCCAGGAGAAAAAGGATCTTCAGGAAAAAATCGACCTAACCATAAAACAGGCAGAAGCAGAACTACTTTTGATGCAAGCAAAGCAGAAGTCTATTGGCGAAGCAGCAGCAAAACCAACGATCCTGCAACGAGTTTGGAACACGGTAAAAGGTGCCGCCAGCCCGGGCGGAGCTGCAATGGCCGTTGCCGACAATGCCATTGATGCCCAGGAGAACCGCACCGAAGCAACAAAACCCTATGATGAAGGGATCAAAAAGCTCCAGGATAAAATCTCTCAGTTTAAGGATGCGAAGCAATCGCTGAGCGATGTGCTCAATGCGGAAAGTATCGGCGATAAAATAGTCGGGGAATCGCTTGACAACCTGGAAGCAAAACTTTCAAAATATCAGATTGCCCTGAAAGCCTCCGTGGCAGGCTCAGAGGATTTTATCCGGGTTCAGGGCAAGATCAAGGACCTTAACAAAAAGATTCAGTCGTTCGACAAATCAGATCCATCCACCGGGACTCCGGCGGAAGCTGAATCAAATGCAAAGAAACAGGCTGATTACCTTCTCGACATTAAGAAGCAACTGGCCCAGGCCAGAGCTGCTGTCACCGAGGGTGAAATGGACAGGGAACTGGCCATCGAAGAAGAGAAACTTGGAGAACGTCTCGACAAAATAAAAGCAAATTCTGCCGATGAAGTAGAACTCAGACGAGTTCTCACTGATCAACTCATTGAAAAGCAGGACGAGATACGAGCCAAATATGCTGAAAAGGAAATCCAGTCCCAGTACAAAATCGAAAAGGAAAAAGCGGATGCAAAAATGGCATCCATGGATAAGGATTCTGATGAGTATTTGCAGGCAGTCCTTGATTCGCTTCAAAAGGAAATGGAATATACGCTGTCGGTCACCAAGGCAACCGAGGCGCAGAAACAAGCCATCAAGGATACATTCGCACAGAAAGGTGCAACTGTAGTCTCAAAGCATGTCGATAATGATGACAAAAATCTTTTCGATTACCAGGAACAGCTAAAGAGTCTGCGCCTGAAGTCCGATATCGACCTGGCAGAAAAACAGGTCAAAATCCGTCTTGAGGTTGATGCGAAGTACCGGAAGATTCTTGAAGATAACATCAAGGATGAAGCCAGGACTGCCGAGATCAAAAAACAAATGGCAGAAGAGGTTGCTGCCAAACAGATTCAACTTTCCAAGGAGACCGCTTTACAGGTCGCCGACAATGCAATTTCTCTGGCAAAAGGGGCCGTCGATGGCCTGGCTGCGATCTTCTCAATGCAGACTGATGCTGAAAATCAGCAGTTAAAGCAGGATGAAGATGCAAACAACAAGAAAAAAGCAAATTTAAAGGCGCAGCTTGATGCCAAACTCATTTCAAAATCGCAATATGATTCCATGGTCAGCAAAATGGATACCGACCTGGATAAGAAAAAGAAAAAAATAGAACACGACCAGGCTGTCCGTGCCAAGGAAATGGCCCTGTTCAATGCGATTATCAGTGTCGCTCAAGCCGTGGCATCTGCGCTGTCCGGAGGCCCGGTGATCGGCATTGTCATGAGTGTGATCACTGCAGCCCTGGGGGCAGTCCAGATCGGTTACATCCTGAGCCAGAAAGTACCGGAAGCAGCCAAAGGCCGCTATTCGGTGATCGGTCAGGATGACAATAAACTCTATCGTGATGTTCCCTTGGTTAGTTCTCCTCAGACCGGTTTGTATTCAACTCCCACCTTGATTAGCGAGACCGGCCAGGAGATTGTCATTGATCCTAAAACGACAAAGAACCTTATGGTAAACTATCCTCATGTTATTGATGCGATCAATTTTGCCAGGGTTCCACAAAGGGCCGTTGGCCGGTATGTTGATACACCGGTTGCGGCTCCGGCAGGAATCCCCAGTGCCGTTGATCCTGAGTTCATGGCCAGTATCAACAAATTGAATTCATTGATTGAAGGCGGTATCCCTGCTTTCATTTCATTCGAACACCTCAGGGAAACGACAAACCGAGTCAATCAAATAGAGGCCGAAGTATCAAAATAACAGCAAAATCCTATGTTATCCATCCTGATTGCCGACCAGAGCCTTGACCTTTCCGATGATTTTTCGGTTTCCCTAAACCTCAAATCCCCGATCTTCAACGATGTTGGAGATTATTCCTTTCCTTTTAAAGTTCCTTCTACGGTAAGGAATATGTCAATCCTGGGATGGAAAAACCGGTTGGCAGCGAAGCGGAGCATTTATGAAACTTATGAAGGCAGTATCCGCTGGAACGGGATGGTCCTATATACCGGTCAGATAAAGATCAAAACAGCCAATGACAAATCATTTGAGGGAACCCTTTACATCAACAAAGGAAACTTCAACTATGAGATCAAAGACCTTCTTTTGAATCGTGTGGACTTGGGCATGAAAAGTTTTCCCAGTGATCAGGATGCCGTCAATTACTTCAACTGGTCATTGACCCATTTTTATCCGGAAGTTGATTTTTCGGTGCCGGAGATTGGCAATCTTGACTTTTTTGATCCGCAGGCAACCAATCCCGAGCTGATGGCTTACAACCACATATTCCCGGATGGTTGGCTGCACAAAACTACCTCGGACGGTCAAAGTAGAACCATCCTGATCCCTTTTCTTTACCTGAAATATGTCCTGAATAAACTGGCTGAGAACTTTGGCTATCGTTTGCAGGATGAATTTTTTACTTCAAGCATAGAACTTTCGCGCCTGGTAATTTACCATTCGGTGAACCTGAGCGAAGTTATATTCGGACTTCAGCAGCTATTTTATTGCCGTCTGGTGCCCAGTGTGAAAGTCAGTGAATTCATCTCTGGCCTGGAGAAGTGGTTCAATTGCAGCTTTCATGTGGATTCCCGGCAACGAGTTGTACGGATAGTGAGCAACAAAGAAGTGTTGCTTCGCTCAGAAGTTGTAGAGTTTTCTAAGAATATACTCTCCATTACACAAGAGATTCCGGAGCAGATCACCGGCTTTCGGTTCCTGCTTGGTCCCGATGGTGGGGATAAGGTTTATCAGGAGCAGCTGGATTCGGAAAAAGGGATTACAGAAATGATCAAAGGAGCGGTGGGAAGTTTTTCAGAAATTCCGCCGTATCCCTTCACCTGGCTTGGAGACATCTATTATATTGTGGATACAAACACCTGGTGGCAGTTGGGAGTCAATGGCATTTCATTTCTCATTGAGTGGCAGCAATTGCCAAACGGGCCATCACTGACCGACAAGTTTTTCTACAAATGGGGTGATGATAAAAACAAATACGAAACGATTTTCTCTTCCCTTTCCGATAAATACATCGTGGTCAATTGCGGCAACCTGGGAGCCGATAACCAGAAAATCACGCCCCGATTGTTTTGGGTCGGGATGGCCGGAGGCTGGGGAACCCCGGTGAGGCTCAGAGGCTTTGCAAACAACAGCAATTTCTCACTTCGGTATACAGGAGGCAATGGCTTGTTCAATCTCTACTGGAAAGACTGGGTAAACTGGATCATGGAGACCAGAAAGAGCGTCAAGATTGAAAAGCAGATGGATTTCATTGAACTAAAATCGATGGATTTCACAAAGCGTTACCGCATAAATGGGATCAATTACCTGATCAGTGAAATTACCGTCACACTGAACAAATCCTCGATCAAATCCGCTCAGCTCAAGTGCTTCTCGGCACCCTGATACTGTCCTTTATTCCCTTGTGATCTCATGGTACTATTGCACCATGATTGACATCACCCAAACGCCCGATCTCATATCCTTTGCCGGAAATCCTGTGTTATTTGAAGCGTGCTCAGATAATTACATGATCACACTTGGCGATCGTGCTTACTTTGAGCTGGTGGTGTCCGGTATTGATACTACTGCCGGTCATGCCTTTCATCTTCAGTTTGCAGGGAAAACCCTGATTTTTCAATCAGCCGGGTTCACCGGTTTTGACGGATTACTTTTTGAAATTGCATATCTCGGTCAGACCTTCAATGACTTCGCTGGTAATATCTATCAGTGTTTTCAGGAAAATTACGACATCCAGAAATATTTCAATGTAACGCTGGACCCGCCAGGGGCGAGCCAGCGGAAAATAAAACTTGCTGCAAAGCAGTCCGGAGCCGATGGCACCGTTGTGCTGTCAAATAACGGGGTTACAGGAGTTGCTCAGGGTGTGAACACTCCCGGAACAGATGATCAATACAGGGATTACTTTGGCATCCTTTGCCTGATCCGCGATTCGCTGGGCAACACAATCGGGGAGGATATCAAACCCGCTGATTTCGTTGGCTGTGCAAGGTTCGATATATCGGATTACATCAGGGCAAAGTTTGCAGGATGGGAAATGCAACGCTTTGAATTCCCTGAATTGACTGGGAACGCCAAAACTCATGGCTGGGATTACCTTCTTAAATACCGGGTTTCCTTTGCTGAAAGTATTGCAGGCAATGTAAAAGGTCTGCAATCGACCGGATGGAATTATGCAATAGCAGGAGGCCTTAACCATGAACTGCTGACTTCGCTCAATGAAAAGTACCTGGAATATTTTTCGATTCCGGCCAACAAACTCAAGTTCCTATCGTGGCTTCCTACTACAAAATATTCCCGCTCCGGAGTGATGGAAAAACTGTTCTTTCTGTTCCAGGACAACCCATCAGCAATTCACTATCGTCTTGTTGTGATCATCAATTTCACCGATGGATCGCATAAGGTAGTCAACGCGACCGAACAGGTGGCATTTACTGCCTTTTCGGTAATGGAATTCAAGGTTGGGTTTGATCACCTTGACCTGGTGAATGCCCAGTACGGCAAAACTGTTCAGTCGTGGGAGGTGTTTTTGATGGACAGCAACGATGATTTCCTCTCAGAACGCCGGATATTTTACAATGATGAACGGTTTTTTGAAAATGAGAAGGTGTTCTTTTACCGGAATTCTTTTTCGGCATATGATACTTTCAGGTTTACCGGAAAGTCGGATATCAACTTGGAATATGAACGGTTGATCGGATCCACCGTCAGAGAAGAAAAGGATACCTTTTTTAACGCACAATACAAACAGTTCAGCGCCAAAGAAACTGAAAACTGCAAAGCCAATTCAGGGTGGATTTCACTTGCAGAAAAGAATTGCCTCAGGGAGCTTCTATTATCCACCGAAGCTTACGAACAGATCGGCAAAGAACTGTTCCAGATTATTGTCAAATCGACAAAAGTGACCCCATTCCTCAAGGGTGGAGAATATCTCTATAACCTTGAAATTGAATATGAACGCTCGTATCAGAACTCATTCTTCTCGGTTCACATCCCTGAAAGTTCAGCCAATACGATATTGCTGCCTGAGCCTTTGACCTGGGATAATATGGAGGTCAGTTTTGACGACATGGAAATAACATTTGATCAGATAGAATTTTAATTATGGCAAGACAAGAGATCAATCTCGGGATTGTCCCGGGTGATAAAAGGGGTGACAAGCTCCGGGTAGGTGGCAGGAAAATCAACGAAAACTTCACAGAGCTTTACAATAATCAGACTTCCGGCCAGTCTTCGCCTGTCATTGCCGCAAAGCATGTGATCACTGAAGATGAAAGCAACCGCCTGACGGACATCAATATAATCATTCCTGCACCCGGAGTAGGAAAGTTCATTGACTTGATCTCGCTGATTGCCAGGGTCACCCCTGCATTGCCGCCAACCGGTGGATTACAGATTTACCCAAGCCAGACATTGAATGTGACCACGGATGGCGACACCGAAACGCAGGATTGGGGCTATTTCCCGGCGCTATTTCTGATGTCATCCACTGAGACAATTCAGCGCATGACACCGGTATTCTCTACCATTCTTTTTGAAAACACGCCTGTCTATGTTTGCCTTTCCGGTGGAGAAAACCCCAAATCAGGATGTTCAAAAATTGAGCTTTTCTATTTATACCGGATCATTGACCCGGCAGCTTCAGGAACCCCTGGCGGTGGCAATGCAGTGATTCAGGTCGTTCAGTCTATTGTCAATCAAAGTGAGATTACAGTTCAGCACAACCTTCAGAAATATCCCACGGTTGTTGTTGTTGACACCACCGGGCGTGAACTCATTACAGAAATAACGCATGAATCGACCGATCAGATGGTGATCCGGCTCAATCCTGCGGCCAGCGGAAAGATAATTTACAGTTAACCATTTTTATAAACCCTTAAACATCAAATCATGGCAAAAAAAGTGTTGGTCGCGCTCGACCTGAACAAAAACGAATTACAGAATGCTGTAATTCAAAATCTGGCATCGGCCCCGGCAAGTCCGATCAAAGGCCAGAAATATTTCGATACGACGGACAATTATGAGAAGTACTGGAACGGTACGATCTGGGTTAAATCAACCGATCCCACCGCAATCGACCACAATTCCCTGCTCAACAGGGGAACCAATACCCATGGGGCCATTGATACCCATATTGCATCGACTTCAAATCCTCATGCTACGACCAAGTCACAGGTTGGTCTTTCAAACGTGGACGACATTAAACAGATGCCGCTGGCGTATTTGGATACCGATGCAGCTCTGACTGCAAATTCCGATGTCAAAGTGGCCAGTCAGAAAGCGACCAAAGCTTATGTTGATGGCCAGGTTGCTGCAATTCAGGGACAGATCACGGCAGGAATGGTTTACAAAGGCACCTTTGATGGCAGCCAGACCATTGTTGCCCAGGGGATCACCAACATTCAAAAAGGTTGGTTCTGGAAAGTTACAGTGGCCGGTACCGTTTCGGGGGTGAATACGCCTTCAGGCACCGGTGTAAGTGTAGGGGACATGGTAATTGCCAACATCACCAAAAGTGCCACCATCACTGCTGCCGACTTCGATGGCGTTGACAATACGGAATCTTCTGACCTGGTCCGGTTGGCCGGTGCCCAGACACTCACCTCCAAAACCATTGATGCTGATTCCAACACGATCAGTAACCTTGAAACCGACAATTTCAAAGCCGGAGTCATTGATACCGATGGTACCCTGACAGCCAACAGTGATGCAAAGCTGGCTACCCAGAAGGCAACCAAAACGTATGTTGACGGCAAGATCACCACCCGTACCAAAAAGTATGTGGGTGCAATTACTGCCTTGGCTACCCAGATCATTACCGCAGCAACTCACGGAGGTGGCACCGATGTTATCGTTGCTGTTTACGAAACAATTGCAACGATCCGTTACGTGGTCGAAGTGGACGTTGTTGTAAACGCTGCCGGTGATGTAACCTGGACTTCCGCAACTGCCATCACCGGACAGATCGTGATCATCGGTTAACCTGGTAAAATTAAACAGTCCTTATGCCTTCATTTAAGACAAATCTGGATTTACAACAAAATCAACTGCTCAATGCTGTCCTGCAAAATCAACCGGATTTACCCCAAAATCCGGTTGAAGGGCAGTTGTACTACAATGATGGAAAACACACAGCATACTTATATAATGGGAGTTGGTGGATGCCCTGGGGAGAATATTCGGCAGGCCCGTCCCCGACGGTCAAACAGTATTTGCTGAATATTCTTAATCCGTCCATAAAATTATCGGGGGTTTTCGTTCGATTGTTTGAGAATCAGGATGTGGTAAGAATCGATTCTCATTTCAGTACTTCCAACACGGTTGATTTTATTGTTGAGTGCCGACAGTCAGTAAATGACCCGGGTTTTTCATTGACTGACAGGCCTATTCAGGCAGTTTACGAGGGAACTGAAACAACTGCTTTCGCAAATTCATATCTCCCGGCAGATTACTGGCTCTATCTTGGGATTATTCAAAAGGATGGAGCAATATTGGTTCCAGTAGAAGAACAACCATTGATTACCCCTGATCCGGAGGTGCCGCCAATTGCTCCGGTTGATGGGGAGATACTTGGTTTGTTAACGATAACGATCACCTGTGTAACCAGGTGATCGTTATTGATACATCTACCCTGGCACCTAACTGAAAAACGGGTGATCCTTTAGTTTCTGAGCTGTCTCCATCTTTGTCACTCTGATATATCTCAAAAATGATTCAGTGGTATGGTGACCGGTAATTTGCATTATGTCACGCATTGGAATGCCTGCCAGATAAGCATTTGTTGCAAAAGACCTTCTGGCAGTGTGGGTCCTGATCACCAGCCATTTTTTCAGATCCCCTTTGCTGATTTTTTCATCATGCGCTTTTTGCCCAATCAGTTTCAATGCTCCATTTGTTTGCCTGATATGAGGTACTTGGAGAGTTCCATATCTCTTAAGAATTTCCCAAACCAATGGTTTAATGGGCATAATTACAGGTTCATCGGTTTTTTGCGTACGTACATATAAATTTCCTTCGTGTATATGTTCGTTGGAAACTTTTGACCAGTCCGAATGACGAAGCCCTGTATAGCAGTTGATTACAAAAATGTCCCGGATGTTTCTGTGAGCGGGCAGATCAAGGGGCATTTCATATAGTGCCTTGATTTCATTTTCATTCAGGTACACAGTATCCACATTTTCCGAAATAATCTTGAAATCCCGCTTACAGTGCTCCTGGTTTTTGGTCAGTTTATCTTCAACGGCTTCATTCATCAGCCGTTTCAATTTCTTGATATATGAACCAATGGAGTTTGGTTTTAAACCAATTTCCTTTAAATGGTCAGTGAACTGGATATAGAAATCTTTTCCTATGGTGTCAAAATCGACCCTGAATTCCTTTTTGGTTTGGAAAGATTCCAGTTGCTTCTTGAGACTCGAATACTGTTGTAAATGACCCGGACTGATTTTGTTTATATATCTTTGCTGAAAAACTGCAAAGAAAGATAAAAGAGAAACTCTGGAGGCATCAACAGCTTTGCTTCTGCCGGTAAATACTTTAAACTCATTAACCATTTCTGCCGATTTCACTTTGACTTCCTCTTTTGACAGTTTAATGCCTTTTGGAAAAAGTTCATCGTATTTATCGAGAAAAAAATTGGCAGTTTCCCGTAAACGAGTATTGATCTCGCTATAGTCCTTCGCCGGTTTGGCCTTCTGGGCTTGCTGGTCCCAATCGTTTTTGGGAACATGCAGTCCGGTTGAAAGTCTTAAGCGCGCATGATTAAAAGTAAATGAAAGAAGTAAAAGAGATTTTTCATTCTTTTCCTTGTCTGGATAGAAGGTTATTGAAGCCATATCTGAGTGCGATTAATTTGTCAGTACAAAGATACGGAACTGTCAATATAACTGACAAACTTGTCAGTAAAAGTTATAAACATGCTGTAACGCCATGTAACAATGATGAACAACTATTCACTGTTTACGGGCTTTTCAGAGATATGTGCTTGATAATCAAAAGTAGCTTCCTTACCCTTGAAGGATAATCCTTTCAGCAAAGATACAAAAACCACGATTGCCCGCCCTGACATGATGAGAGGCCACATCATGCATTCACGGTTTATTGTTTTTATGATTCAATAAACCTGCTGTGTTGACTTACGGATAGGGAACACGCCACCCCCCCTGTGATAAATATCACAATAAGCATTACTCCTTCACACACTCATGGCTCTTTGAGCTTTGACCTATCTGATTACTTTTGCATCCATATAGATACGTACATATTTTAACTTATTTATAATGGACAACACCTTTGAATCACAGTTAAAAGAATTGCAGCAGAAAGTTGGCAAGCTTGAGGCAGGCACCCAGGATCAGATCTCCATGGTTATCTTTTCAGGAGATATGGACAAGATTCTTGCAGCCATGATCATAGCGCTCGGCGCCGCTGCCTATGACATGAAAGTTAAACTTTTCTTCACTTTCTGGGCCATCTCCGCACTGCGGGATCCGAATAAGAGCGGAAAGGGAAAGACCATCATGGAAAAAATGTTTGGCATCATGTTGCCCAAAGGGAGTAAAAAAGTCAAATTATCGAAGATGAACATGGGGGGTTTGGGTACTGCCATGATGAAAGGAATTATGAAGAAACACAAAGTGGCCTCGCTGGAAGAGATGATTGCAACAGCCGGTGAATTTGATGTGGAGATCAACATCTGCGAGATGTCGATGGACCTGATGGGCTTCAAAAAAGAGGAGATGATTGATTACCCGCACAAAAACATCTGTGGCGTCGCTACCTTTCTTTCCGATGCCCAGGAAAGTAAAATTCAATTATTTATATAACCTACAGGAGAAACAAAATGAGTACAGAAGAACTAAGAAACCTGAAATCCAATAAGATCGTTGATGCCCGTGGAACCGCATGTCCAGGCCCCTTATTGGCGGCCAAGAAAGGAATCGGTGAACTCGAGTCTGGGGAAATAATGGAAATTTATTCCTCCGACGAAGGCACCAAACATGATATTCCCAAATGGTGCCAGAAAATGAGTCATGACTTCCTGGGTATTGTTGAGGAAGACAGCTATTCAAGATTGTTTTTAAAAAAAGCATAAAACCTCTTTCCCCGGAAGTCCTTTCCGATTCTACTATTTTAATGCTCGCACTGCTTTGTTGAAGACCATGCAAAGGACTTCAGGGAATTGGTTTGCCCTAAATCGATCAACATGGAACATAAAAAATCGCCCAGGATACTGGTATTTTCCACGGATAAGATATCGGATCCCGGCATCGACCAGGCCGGATTGAGAAAGATCCACTACTCCCCTTCGGTTTATGTGATCAGCCTGCCCTGCTCTTCGGGAATCAAACCCCGCTGGATCATGCGAGCCTTTGAACAAGGATTCGACGGTGTTTTTATCGCAGCCGATGGTCATGAATGTTCCTACAGTCCGCGGTGTCCGGAGTTCACCAACGCACTTATTGAGGAGGCCCAACGTCAGATGACTGTGAAGAATATCAGCCCCAAGCGGATCCGCATGGCGGCCATCTGTTCAGTTTGTGCCGAATCCTTTGCAAGCCATATGGCCAATTTCAGTAATATTTTAGCCGAACTATCATGAGTTCAGACGAACCAAAATTTGATGCCCTGATCATCGGAGGTGGCATCGCCGGGCAGGAGGCTGCACTGTCGCTGGCCAATATGGAGTATAAAGTGTTGCTCGTTGAGAAAGATTTCTCCATTGGGGGTAAAATGATCCAGCTCAGCAAGGTGTTTCCCACCCTCGACTGTGCTGCGTGCATCACCACCCCAAAGATGTCGGAAACAGCCCGTCATTCGAACATCACCCTGATGCTCAACAGTGAACTGGATAGTATCAGGCGGAATGAAAAGGGGTTTCACCTGGAGATCACGAAGCATCCGCGGTATGTGAAGCCCGAAGTGTGTACCGGTTGCCAGGAGTGTGAGATGGCATGTCCGGAAGTGAGGTCAGATGAGTATAACCAGCACCTGGCCGGCCGGAAAGTCGCTTTCATCCCCTTCAGCCTGGCCAACCCACGCATCGCCGTGATCGACCGAAATGATACCTCGGCGCCCTGCATTGCTGCCTGTCCGGGTGGTGTAAAGCCATATGGATATATTTCACTGGTACGAAACGGACAGCATGAAGAGGCCTTTCATCTCCACATGGAAGATATCCCGATACCGGGAAGCCTTGGCCAGGCCTGCTATGCTCCATGCCAGGGCGAATGCACCCGGGCAAGCATGGAAGCACCTGTTGATATCCGCCGGATCAAGCGGTTTTTTACCGAGGACTATTATTCAAAATACCCCGAACCTCCGGAAAGGCTGATCAAAAATTCAACCGGAAAAAAAATCGCCATCATCGGGTCGGGCCCGGCTGGTCTTACAGCAGCCTATCACCTGGCTCTGAATGGCCACCAGGTTAAAATTTTTGAATCAGCTCCGGAAGCCGGGGGAATGTTGAAACTGACACTGCCCGAATACCGTCTCCCGAATATCGTGGTTGACCGTGACATTAAAAATATCACCTCCCTGGGAGTGGAGATCGAGGTTAACCGCCGCATTGAAAATCTTCAAGCCCTGAAGGAAGAGGGCTTCGATGCCATCTTTATAGGAGTAGGAACCCATGATACCACCCGGATGAAGATCCCGGGTTCCGAACTGGAAGGGTTGGTCTCCTGCCTGGATTTTCTGCGGGAATCAAAAATCGGCAAGAAACGGGACCTCACCGGAAAAACCGTGATGGTAATCGGAGGGGGCAATACCGCCATGGATGCCGCCCGGACAGCGATCCGGCTGGGAGCTGCCAAGGTTTCGATCATATACCGGAGAAGCCGCGAAGAGATGCCTGCATGGAAAGAGGAAATTCAGGAGGCAGAAGAGGAAGGTGTCATCTTCCAGCTTTTGTGCAATCCGGTAAAACTAATTGGAACCGGAGGCAAGATTGTCAGGGTTCAGCTGATAAAAATGAAATTGGAAGAACCCGATGCCAGCGGACGGAGGAAACCCGCTGAGGTGAAAGGATCGGAATACGATGAGGTGGTTGACCTGGTCATTGAAGCCATCGGTTTGAATCCTACAACTGCTCTTTTTGCCAAAGAGCTTGGATTGAACAATAACGGAACCATTTCAACGGATAAAAGTACACTCCAGACCTCCAACCCCTGGATTTTCGCAGGGGGTGATGCTGTTAGCGGTTCCTCTACCATCATCGAAGCGGCAGGGCAAGGCAAAATGGCTGCTTTTTACATGGATAAATATCTGCTCGGTCTCGATCCCGGTTTGTATGCGTTTGGAGATAAACTGCCCGCCGTTGATAAAACACCCATACTGAATCGTCCGGGGCTGACGATAAAGCCAGCGATGGACCCGAAACTCAGGCCAGTTTCCGAGCGCATCCGCGATTTCAGGGATGTTGAACTGACATTCTCCCCCGAGGAGGTATTGCAAAGTGCAGAGCGCTGCCTCGATTGCAGCAATTGCCGGGAGTGCCATCAATGCATCTCAGCCTGCCCGGCCTTCGCGATCGATTTTTCACAGAAAGAGCATAAGGTAAAAGCCTATGCAGGAGCCGTAATCATTGCCTCAGGATTTCAACTATTCAAACCGGAACAGATCCCTCAGTTTAATTCGGCCAGATTATCGAATGTGATCGACTCGATGCAGATGGACCGGTTAATCGCCCCAACCCGGCCTTACAACAATGTTTTACGCCCAGGCGATGGAAAAACCCCGGGAAACATTGCCTATGTGTTGTGCACGGGATCCCGCGACTCAAGCCTGGGGAACTACCGAACCTGCAGCGCTGCTGCTTCAAACAACCCAATTTGTTCACAAATCTGCTGCATGTACTCCATCAAGCAGGCTCAGCTTCTTATGGGCGCCCTGCCAATGGCCGATATCACCATCTATTATATTGATATCCGTGCCTTTGGAAAAGGTTACGATGAATTTTACCAGGAGGCCAAATCCATGGGCGTGAATTTTGTCAAAGGAAAAGTAGCCCGTATCAACGAAAAGGATCACCCCAACGGGGATGTGATCCTACGGGTGGAGGATGTGGAATCGGGCCAGTTGAAAGAGGTTGTTCACGACCTGGTGGTTCTTTCGGTGGGAGTTTTGCCCGAAAACGGCATCATCAGTTCCTTCAAGGGTGAAGTTCCAGAACTCGACCCCTATCATTTTATCCGTCAAATTGACCCGATGTTAAGCCCGAGCCTCACCAGCGTTGAAGGTGTATTTGTGGCTGGAACGGCAGCCGCGCCGATGGATATACCCGATTCGATTCTTTCGGCGGGTGCCGCGGCATCGGAAGTTGCAGCTTATTTAAGTTCACACTGAACCCAGTTATGAAAGAAACACCCGATAAAAAACGCATCGGAGTCTATATCTGCCATTGCGGCGGAAACATCTCCGATTATGTGGATGTAGAGCAACTCCGCGATTTAGCGGATGGCGAGGAAAACGTAGTAGTATCAAAGAACGTGATGTTCGCCTGCGCCGACTCGAACCAGAAGGAGATGATCAACGACATTCGTGAAAAGAACCTCGATGGCATCGTGGTTGCCTCCTGCTCCCCGAAATTGCACCTGCATACATTCCGCGGAGTAGCTGAAAGAGCTGGGTTGAATCCATACAATTATGTGCAGGTCAATGTACGCGAGCAATGTTCATGGGCTCATTCGGATCACCCGGAGCAAGCTTCATACAAAGCCGCCGGTTTGATCCATGCCGGGATTAAAAAGGTAAGCAAGTCTGAAGCGCTGGAGAATATCCGCATCACCTCCCAAAAATCGGTGGTAGTTATTGGCGCCGGCGTAGCCGGCATGCGGGCATCCATCGACCTGGCCCGGATGGGAAACCAGGTTTACCTGATTGAAAAAGAGGATCATGTGGGAGGGCAATTGGCCGGTAAAGGCAAGTTGTTCCCAACAGGCGAAACCGGGGATGGACTGGTGGAAACCCTTCTTTCCAGGGTTCGCAGCATGAGTAAAATCACGCTTTTTACTTCGGCCACACTCGAAAAAGCAACCGGTAGTCTTGGCAACTTCAAAGCAGAAATCCATGTCGGAAAAGAGATCAAAGAGGTGATGACATTCCCGGCCGGAGCCATCCTGGTCACGACAGGATATGAACCCTATCAGCCAAAAGACAATGAATTTGGCTATAATGCCACTCCCCGCATCGTCACCCTGAATGATTTCGACGGGATGCTGAAAAATTCGGCTGACTACCTGACAGTGAATGGGAAGAAAGTGAAAACGGTGGCCTTTATTTATTGCGTCGGAATGCGCCAGAGCAAAGGAGAAAACAAGTATTGCTCCAGGATTTGCTGTACCGCTGCCATCCACTCATCCCTTCAGATGCATGAAAAATTTCCCGGTATCAGAACATACCATATGTATCGTGATATCCGCACCTATGGAAAACAGGAGATCCTCTATGAAAAATCGTCGAAGGCAGGTGATGTCTACCTCATGTACCAGGAGAAATTTCCTCCCGCTGTTGTACCAACCGCCAACGGTGTCAGCATCAGCATAAAGGATTATCTCACGATGAAGAAGACCATTGAGATGGAGGTCGATCTGCTGGTGCTGGTGAATGGAATGGTTCCCCGTTCTGACAGCACGGCTATCGCCTCAAGACTGAAGGTTCCCATCGGCAGCGATAAATTTTTCAACGAAATCCATCCAAAACTGCGACCGGTTGAAACCGTGATCAACGGAATGTTCCTGGGCGGTTCCTGCCAGGGGCCGAAAAACATCCAGGAATCAGTTCAGTCGTCCCTTTCAGCAGCAGCCAAGATCAACGCGATCATAAGAAACGAAACGATCGAACTGGAGCCTATCATTGCACGGGTTGATGACGAAACCTGCACCTGGTGCGGTAAATGCCAGGAAGTATGCGAATTCGACGCCATCTTTCAACTTGAAACGAATGGCAAGGTGATAGCCGGAATCAATGAAGCTGTTTGTAAGGGATGTGGGATATGTGCTCCAATATGCCCTGTTGATGCCATCAACATCGTTCAGTATACCAATGATGAGATCGAAGGGATGATTGATGGTTTCATGCATCCGGTCGACCTTGAAAAGAAAGAAGCAGAAGATGCCGCAGACGGCACGGTATCGGTGCAGGGAATGAAAGAATTTCCGCAAATCTGGCAGTCGATTATGGAATGTGTTGCCGCTGCACCCAAAACCATCCCCGCCATCGCTGATGACCTTGCGCTCGATACAGCATTGGTCACCTGGCATGTGATGACCATGAATAAATATTTTATCCTCGAACCAGCCGGAATCGACGACAATGATGAATATTATTCCTATTCTCTTAAAAACAAAGCCAAATGACAAAAATCAGTGCTGACTTTTATGCTGAGATAAAAAAATACGGGAACGACGATTTTAAGGCCTGTTATAACTGTGGGAACTGCACTGCTGTTTGCAATCTGACCGACAGGGACAACGCTTTTCCACGACAACTCATCCGGTATAGCATCCTGGGGCTGGAAGATGAGATAACAACCTCCCTGGATCCATGGTTGTGTTATTATTGCGGAGATTGTATCACTACTTGTCCGCGAAATGCCAACCCGGGAGAGTTGATGATGACCCTCCGCAGATATTTATCGGCAAGCTATGACTGGACCGGACTTGCAAGAAAATTCTACACCTCGAAAACATTCGAATTATTGGCCATTGCCGTATTAGCGCTCTTGATTTTACTGTTGTTCGTGTTTTTTCATGGTCCGATGACCACTGAATTAACCCCCGAAGGTGGTGTAATGCTGAATACTTTTGCCCCATGGAAAACCATAGAGGTTGGCGACTGGCTCATGGCCGGGTTTCTCTCCTTCTTCCTGCTTTCTAATGTTTTTAATATGTTCCGGAAGGTGATCCTGTCGCGTAAAGATCTGAAAATATCGATGGCGCTGTATTTCACAGAGTTGAAACATCTGATCTTTCACTTTCTCTTCCAGTGGAGGTTCTCGGATTGCGAAGCAGAAAAAGTTTCGTTTATCACCAAATTTAAAACCGGAAATTACAATTACTGGCTGGTTCATTTCTTTTTAATGACTAGCTATGTAACCCTGTTCACCATGATTGTCGGCTTTCTTGGATGGTTCCAGACCGATGAGATTCACCCCTGGTGGCATCCCCAAAGGTTATTGGGTTATTATGCCACGATTGGTTTATTGTTCGGAACTGTTTATTTCTTTGTTTTGCGGGTAAAAAAGCAAAACGAAAAAAGCAAAAACTCACATTATACCGACTGGACCTTCCTGGTCCTGTTGTTTTTAACCACCTTTACCGGCATCCTGGTACACCTATTCAGGGTCAACGGGCTCCCGATGGCTACTTATTACATTTATGTGCTGCATCTCATGATTCTTTTCCCAATGCTGATGATTGAAGTCCCTTTTTCAAAATGGTCGCATCTGGCCTACCGGCCTTTTGCCATCTATTTTTCAAACGTAATAAAGGCGGCAGAAACGGTATCAAAAAAGAAATGATTTTTCACACAGTTAAACCTGAGTAAAGCTTATAATCGTTTAAATTAGAACTTAGAACTCATGATTATGAAAACATCCCTTTTTTTAAAAGTCGTTATCGGATTACCCGTTGTAGTTTTTATTGACTATCTATTGTTGGCAATTTTGGGATGTGTTTCTTGTCTATTGGGTTTTGGAGATGATTATTTTTGTGGCTCCTATTGCCTTTTTGGAAAGGCAATTCTGGTTATTTCTGCCCTGTTATATGGATGGTTTCTTATTCCTGAGATAAGGAAGCTATTTTATACAAAAAGCCATCCTTCAAAAACCTGACATCTCTTCTTAACAGTTCAGCCGGTTTTCTGGTCAATTGTGCATAATTTCTTAGAAATCCTTTCTTTGGAAAAATTGGTTATAAGCGCCTGTGTATTTCATGCATGGAAAATGCAAAATTCAGAAATTTTGCGGTCCATGAGTTTTTTTATTTGGTCAAGCCTAATTTATTTGAGCATATGTTCGAATAAATTAATAATTTTATTCCGGTTATTGCAAAGCAAACAAAATTCACTGATAATCATTTAAACCCATTTTATGGAACACATTGATCTTTCTCTTGTCGATTGGTCGCGGGCCCAGTTTGCGCTCACTGCCTTGTATCATTGGATATTTGTACCGCTAACCCTGGGCCTGTCTTTCATTGTTGCCTTCATGGAAACGCTGTATGTAAAGACAGGAAATCCTGAATGGAAGCGTATTACCAAATTCTGGATGACCCTGTTCGGAATCAACTTTGCCATTGGTGTGGCCACCGGGATCATACTGGAATTCCAGTTTGGCACCAACTGGTCGAATTATTCATGGTTTGTAGGCGACATCTTCGGTGCGCCACTTGCCATTGAAGGAATCATGGCGTTTTTCCTGGAAAGCACTTTTATCGCAGTCATGTTTTTCGGTTGGAAAAAGGTAAGCAAATCATTTCACCTTCTATCTACATGGCTCGTGGCGTTTGGGTCAAATCTTTCAGCATTGTGGATCCTGGTTGCCAACGGATGGATGCAATATCCGGCAGGCATGAAGTTCAATCCTGATACGGTCCGAAATGAAATGGTGAATTTTTGGGAAGTACTTCTGTCACCGGTTGCCATAAACAAATTTCTGCATAGCGTTTCCCAGGGTTATGTGCTGGCATCAATATTTGTCATTGGAGTCAGCGCATGGTATTTACTGAAACATAGGGAACAGTTTTTGGCAAAGCGTAGCATCCTGGTGGCTGGAGTTTTTGGATTATTTTCCATCTTTTTTGTCATTCTTACCGGTGATGGATCTGCACGAACAGTTGCAAAATACCAGCCAATGAAGTTTGCAGCCATGGAGAACCTTTACACCGGTCAGCAGAATGCACCGCTCGCGGCAATCGGCATCCTGCAGAAAGACAAGGCCGAAGGCCAGCATAAAAAGGAGGATTTCCTGTTTAAAATTGAAATTCCAAACATGTTGTCGTACATGGCATTCCTCGATGCAAACGCATATGTACCCGGGATAAAGGATTTGGTTCATGGAAACACTCAACACAACATTTTATCCTACAAAGAGCGTAGTGAAAAGGGCCGGATTGCCATTGCCTCGCTGGCAGAATATAAAAATGCCAAAAAAGCCGGGAATGACAGCCTTTCGGCAGCAGCGTTGAAGCGCTTTGAAGAAAATTATCCTCATTTTGGTTACGGCTATTACGCCAATCGTGACGTTCATGAACTGATACCCAGTGTTCCCACCTCCTTCTATTCTTTCAGAATCATGGTCGGGCTGGGATTCCACTTCCTGGCATTATTCATTGTCGTATTGTGGCTGACGCTGAAAAATAAAGTTGAATCAAAGCGGTTCATCTTATATACAGCGTTGTGGACTATCCCATTTGGTTATCTGGCTTCCATGCTGGGATGGATAGTAGCTGAAGTCGGCCGGCAGCCATGGGTGATCCAGGATATCCTGCCTACCATTGCAGCCGTTTCACAGATTAAAACATCTTCAGTGCAGTTGACATTCGGGTTGTTTATGATCATTTTTACCGGATTACTGATCGCGGAGATCAAGATCATGACCACTCAGATTAAGAAAGGTCCGGCAACAGAAGGTTCATCAGCCATTCATTAATCACTAAAAACCAGAATTATGTTCGAAACATTTTCATATATCACCTTGCAGGAATACTGGTGGATCATCGTTTCATTGCTGGCAGCCATTCTGGTCTTCCTGATGTTTGTCCAGGGAGGTCAAACTCTTATTTATACACTTGGCAAAACCGAAGACGAACGCACCGTTTTGGTCAATCTTCTTGGCCGGAAATGGGAATTCACCTTTACCACCCTGGTCACTTTTGGCGGCGCATTTTTCGCCTCCTTCCCCTTGTTTTATTCCACCAGCTTTGGCGGTGCATACTGGGTATGGATGCTTATCCTCATCGCATTTGTGATTCAGGCCGTTTCGTATGAATACCGGTCGAAACCCAACAATTTCTTCGGTCACCGCACGTATGAAATATTACTCTTTATAAATGGATTGCTGGGAACAATCCTGATTGGCACCGCTGTTGCCACCTTCTTTACCGGATCTGATTTTGTGGTCAATAAAATGAATCTGACCAACCTTACTGGTGATAAAATGCCCATCATCTCTGAGTGGACAGGCCTAGCATATGGTTTGGAAGCTGCCCTGAACCTTCAAAACCTTACCCTTGGATTGACAGTCTTTTTCCTGGCACGGGTGCTGGCCCTGCTCTATTTTATGAACCGTGTAAATAATTCGGCCATTATGGAACGGGTAAAAAAACATCTGCTCTATAATGCAATTCCATTTGTGGTTTTCTTCCTTACTTTTACAATCTGGTTGTTGTTTTCAACTGGTTTTGCAGTAAATCCGGAGACTAAAATTGTATCCATGGAACCGTATAAATATCTGCACAACCTGATTCAGATGCCGGTTGTTGCAATCTTGTTTCTGTTGGGTGTTGTAATGGTGCTGATGGGCATTATCCGTCCGCTCACCTGTTTTGTTAAATGCAGCACCAAAGGTATTTGGGCGGCAGGTGCAGGTACCATTCTCACGGTATTCTCCCTGTTTCTTCTTGCCGGATTCAATAATACATCCTATTATCCATCAACGTATGATTTGCAAAGCTCACTCACCATCGAAAACAGTTCATCAAGCCATTATACCCTGGTTGTCATGAGCTATGTATCGCTCATGGTTCCATTTGTACTGGCATATATTTTTTATGCATGGCGCTCAATCGACAACAAAAAGATCGATATTGAAGAGATGAAGAGTGAAACACATATTTACTAAAAATTGAAACAATGATAACTCAGATTATATGGTTTTTTAGCTGGCCGGTCTTGATTTTAGTTTCCTGGTTTGTAATTGATGCAGTCGTTAAAAAGTTTGAGAAACTTCACGGCAGTTGATGCAGCCAATGGATTTAAACATAAACCACAAACTCAGTGGTACCTGGCAAAAAGCTGCAGTACTGGGTTCTCTCTGGGCATCTTCGGAGATTGTCCTTGGAAGCTTTCTTCATAATTTGCGTGTTCCGTTCAGCAGCATTTTCCTCACTTCGATCGGGATCATTTTATTGGTATCGGTTAGCTATCAATGGAAAGACAGGGGTTTGATCTGGCGTGCAGGATTGATCTGTGCCATCATGAAAGCGGTATCGCCCAGCGCCGTTATTTTCGGACCGATGATCGCTATTTTTCTGGAAGCAGTTTTATTGGAATTTTCGGTAAGAATCTTCGGAAAAAACATGCTTGGCTTTTTTATCGGCAGCATCCTTGCCATGTCGTGGAGCTTTTTTCAGAAAATTGCCAACTTCGTCATTGTATATGGGTTTAACATTGTTGATCTCTATACCTCACTGATCAACTTTGCACAAAAGCAACTCCAGTTTCATTTCACGACCGTGTGGATGCCAGTGTTGGCTTTATGGGTTATTTATCTGGTTTTTGGCATTCTCTCAGCTGTCGTGGGCATATATATTGGCAAAACTGCCGTAAATACCGATCCCCCCATGATGAGCATTGATAAGAAGCGAACGGGAGGAATTAAATCCGGTAAAAGTATGCCTGCGTTTAACTACTCCATGGGCTGGCTGGCATTGACCATAATGGGAATGGTCGCGGTGCTGCTCCTGATGAATTTCACAACCATTATCTGGTGGGGCCCGGCAGGCATTGCCATGCTGACAGCATGGGTAATCCACTATAATAACATCCTGAAACCCTTGCAAAAGCCTAAATTCTGGGTCTTTTTTATTGTAATCACCATGCTGTCAAGCTTTCTGTTCACGACTCTTCAGTCATCGCACATTTCAATACTTGACGGTTTAATGATCGGGTTACAGATGAATTTCCGGGCTGCCATCATGGTTGTTGGTTTTGCTGTCACCGGCAAAGAGTTAAGCAACCCGGTCATCAGGTCTTTCTTTATCCGCACTTCTTTCAAACAGTTGCCCCTCTCCCTTGAAGTTGCATTTAATACACTTCCCTTTATCCTCAGCAATTTGCCTTCTCTGCGAGATATCTTTAAAAAGCCGGTTCCGATTTTACGACAACTTACCGCACAAGCAGAATTCTGGCTTGGGAAAGTCGAACTCAGCCTGAAGAAAAAAAACAATGTCATCCTGGTTACAGGCGATACAGGCGATGGAAAATCAACTTTGCTGGCTGAATTGGCTATATTCTTTAAAAGCCGGAATATTCAAACCGGCGGTATAATCTCTCCTGCAGTCTTTGAGAATGGAGTTAAATCAGGATATGAATTAATCAATGTTGCGACTTCTCAAAAAAAGCGACTCTCACAAACCCAAAAGGATGATAGTTATGTGAATGTTGGCCGGTTCTATTTTTTCAGGGAAGGAATCTCGTTTGGCAAAGCTGCACTCACGGTTGCAAACAATCAGAATTCACAAATTGTGTTTATTGATGAAATCGGCGCATGGGAATTACAGGGACAAGGATGGGCAGAAAGTTTAAATGAACTGATCCTTCGCTGCGATATGCCTGTCATATTGGCTGTAAACACAAAACTGGTTGATCAGGTTATCGAAAGTTGGCAATTGCAATCGCCGTTGATCATCGAAGCAAAAAAGGCATCAACACCAGAAGCACTTCAAGAAATCATGCAATTCATCAACTTAATGTAAATTATACATGCCGCAAATTACCTTTCATCCAATCGGCATCATCCATACCCCTTTCATTAGTGCGGATAAGTGGAAAATTTCACAAGATATTTTTCAAATTCAATACTATTTGAACATATGTTCACTATATTTGCATTTGTAAAAACAGCAATATGCCACACATGAATGGGAACGGCCCTGAAGGCAAAGGAAGTGCAACAGGACGAGGAATGGGAAAATGCAAAAAAAACACGGATGAAGAAGCCTTGCAAAAGTTGGGAAAAGGATTAGGCCAACGCCGTAAGACAGGAGGTGGAACCGGAAAAGCGAAACGCCTGAAAAATGATCAGAAATAAACTGACTTAAAAAAGCTATAAATGACTCAATTACTTGATAAAATCCCTATGGAAGGGGTTAAGAATATTATTGTCATCGCCTCAGGAAAAGGTGGTGTTGGAAAATCAACAGTGGCAACAAACCTGGCTATCGCACTGGCAAGAAACGGACTAAAAATAGCCCTGGTAGATGCTGATATTTACGGACCGTCAATCCCAAAAATGTTTGGGATTGAAGATATCAGGCCGGAAGTATCTGCCCTGGGTGACAAAGAGATGATCTTCCCGGTGGAAAAGTTTGGCGTTAAAATAATGTCGATCGGTTTCTTTGTAGCACCAAACCAATCGCTGATCTGGCGTGGCCCGATGGCGGCAAATGCTCTCACGCAGCTTTTTGAAAATACCCAGTGGGGCGAGATTGATTACATGATCATCGATTTCCCTCCAGGTACAGGAGATATTCAACTTACTACCGTTCAAAAGCTCAACCTTGCCGGAGCGATAATTGTAACCACCCCTCAGGAAATTGCCTTGAATGATGTGCGTAAGGCTGCATCCATGTTTGTGAACAAGGATATTAAGGTCCCGATCCTGGGGATTGTTGAAAACATGTCGTGGTTCACACCTTCAAAACACCCTGACGAAAAGTATTTCATTTTTGGACAAGGGGGTGGAGAAAAGATGGCTGCCGAATATAATTCACAGCTAATTGGACAAATTCCGCTTGTCATGGAGGTTGGTGAAGCAGCCGACCATGGAAAAAGTATCTTCAACCAGGGGAATAAGGTGGTGATAGAAACCTTTGAAAAAATTGCGGTCAGGCTGATTTCAGCGACAATACTCTGATGCGGCAGGCAAACTATTGCTCGATTATTATTTTTTGAGTCGCTTTTTCGCTGGAGGTTTCAAGGGAGATGAAGAAAACACGGCCATCAGAGAAGTTTTTCAGATTTCGGATGACTGAATTCCTGCCCGGATGCAAATCAGGCAAAACGGAATTTTCAAATATTTTTCCGTTCCCGTCATAGATGGTAAGCCTTGTTTCTGCCGGAGCCTTCAGGTCGAACCAGAGCGCAACGTTTCCATCATTGGGATTGGGATAAACCTGCATATGCAACGTCCCTGTACTTTGCACATTCAGCGCATCAACGCCGGTTTGCGGGTTATTCAGGAGATAAACTTTGAACACCGTACTGCTTGCATTGCTTTGTGTGCCGTTATTGATCCAGAAAATGTTAGCGGCTGAACTGTTTATGCCTCCAAAAATATAGCCGATTAGTGTTGAATCGGCGGTAATATCATCCAATATCAAAACCTCATTGTTGTATTCCGGCAGATTTTCAGCACGGATAAATTCCGATCCCGCACCCAACAACCCGGGCATTTCAACGGGTAATTTATATTCAGCCATGATTCCAATCCCGTTTCTGGTTACCCTGGCAATGGTTTTGACAAATGGCACATTCGTGTCCTGAACCAGGATGCCAGTACTGTCGTAATATTGGGCAATCCCGCCAAAAAACAAATTGTGCATTTCATTCGCCGAGGCGCTGTATAACGGGATATTTGCACAATGGTAATGGTTGTAGTATTGTGAAAACGCATTGTTAACGAAATGCCCTGTACTGTCGATATTCACACAATTCAGGAACGGTAAATCGGCATCAACCCGAAATACCCCTGAAAATGCAGTCAGTCCCTCCTGCCCGTCGGGCATAATCTGCGGAGCCACATTGTAATCACGACGATGCAGGTTGAGCGTATCCGTGATGGCGGCCAGATGAGTTATCGTTAAATTGGTCCCGTCGTCTGCAATTTGAAATTTCCGGATTGAATTGGTGTATTCCTGGGTAAAGGTGGGGTTGTTCATGGGGTTATACCTGCCGTCGAAACGCTGACCGCCGGTGAGGTAATACGTATTGTAAATTTTATTCAGGTAGCCGCCGGTTACTGCGAACTGTTCATCGGCTATATACCTGAAATACGCAGTAAATGGTGTTCCGCTGATAATGGCATTGATTACATCGGGTATTTTTACCGCGATCAATGAGGGATGGGTAATATGGTCGTCGGCCGTGATGCTGTAACCATAGCCGCCGACAACATACAGGTATTCCCCGTCCTGATGAAATTCCATGTTGGTTGAGCTTAGCTGCTCCTGCATATTTACAGGTAATGACGATAGTGGGGCAGACCAGTTTTGTTGTGTAACCGGGTCAACCACGGTCAAATGATCATTTTGTCCAGCTGAATCAAAGGTGGCCCAGGGTTGCCGGCGGTGCAATCCGTCTAAACGGCCGCCCATGAGAAGCCATTTCCCGTTATGCCGGCCATAAGCAAATGCCTGGAGCCCTTCCAGTCCACTTATGTTGACAGGTTCGATGGCGACCTGAAAGGGAGCGGTTTGGGCATGGCTCTGGATGGTAAAGGCCAGTGCAATCAGAAAAATGATGAGGTTTTTCATTTGTTATATTAATCAGGAGATAAAGTTATTATTTAATCGGTTTTTTCAGCGGAACCGGCGATAAATCATTATTGCATGAAGCAAACACAAAATCGGCCTCCATGGCTTTTTCGCGGTGTTGTGAATACATGTCCTCGGAGTACACCTCAATTTTAATATACAATTTTACATTTCCTGCCTTGACAATTTCCCCGGTAATTTCAACAATGGTATTGGGCAGGATTGGTTTAATAAAACGGATGGCTTCAATTTTAACGGTCATCATCCGCTGGCGTGAATACCGTGTTGCTGTGATAAAAGCCACCTCGTCGAGCCATTGCATGGCCTCTCCGCCAAAAAATGTCCCGTTCGAGTTCAGGTGTTTTGGGAAAACCACCCGGTATTGCTGTGTTGTTGAGTGGGAATCTTCGATGCAGTGTTCCATTGAAATATTTTTACAAATATAGAAAAATGCGAACATATGTTCATTAACTTTGCAAAAAAACAACACTATGGATTTAAAAAATGCTGGTTTCGACACCAAACTCATTCATGCCGGGGAAATCGAGGATCAATTCGGTAGTGCAACTGTTCCCATTTATCAAACTTCAACCTTTCGGTTTAAAAGCGCTCAGCATGGGGCTGATTGTTTTTCCGGGGCCAGTGATGGCTATATTTATACGAGGATCGGAAATCCGACGATTCATGCCCTGGAACAAAATATTGCTGCCCTTGAAAACGGATATGGCGGCATAGCTACCGGATCAGGAATGGGCGCCATTACAACCGTTTACATGGCACTGTTAAACGGAGGAGATCACATTATAAGTACTGATGCGGTTTATGGACCTGCAAGAGGTGTTCTGGAACAGGATTTTGGCCGTTTTCATGTTGAAGCCTCCTTCGTCAACACTGCTGATATTGAAGAGATCAAAAAAGCAATCCGTAAGAACACCAAGGTGCTTTATATTGAAACACCGGCAAATCCCACGATGGAGATCACTGACATTGCTGCTTGTGCCCAAATCGCAAAGAAGCATAACCTGGCATTGGTTGTGGATAACACCTTCTGCACCCCATACCTGCAAAAACCGTTGGATCTTGGAGCAGACGTCGTGCTTCATTCCGTCACCAAGTTCATCAATGGCCATGCTGACATTGTTGGTGGGATCATCATTACCAAAGAAGCTGTTTTATACAAGAAGATCAGGCACTGCATGGTCTATATGGGCTGCAACATGGATCCCCATCAGGCCTACCTGGTGTTACGGGGTGTAAAAACCCTGTCATTGCGCGTTGACCGGAACCAGGAGAACGCGGTAAAAGTGGCCGATTATCTTGAAAATCATCCGAAAGTATCTTGGATTAAATATCCCGGGTTGAAATCCCACCCGCAGTACGAACTTGCAAAGCGGCAAATGACCGGTGCCGGCTCAATGATCAGTTTCGGGCTATCCGGTGGTTTTGAAGCGGGTAAAAAGCTGATGGACAATGTTCACCTTGCTGTTCTGGCCGTATCATTGGGTGGTGTTGAAACGCTAATCCAACATCCTGCTTCAATGACCCATGCCGGCGTTTCAAAAGAAAACAAAAAGCAGGCAGGGATCACCGACGACCTGGTAAGGTTCTCTGTGGGGATTGAAAACGCGGAGGATATCATCAGCGACCTGAGGCAGGCATTGGAAAAGGTGTAAAACTGAGTATGTTCTATCGGGATCGCTTTTTAAGGATTTCCCATTGCAATAGGAAAAAACCTATATTTGCAGATTAAATCTATCATGGTTTGAGACCAGCCAACAAATATATATCCATCGCACTGTTGCTGGTTTTATCTGTTTACCTCTCCCCAAGGTATTACGTTCATGAATTATATGGCCATGAGGATACCCATTGCCATCCAGGGGCTTTGTTGACTTTAGAACCTCGACATCATCACTGTAAGATTCTCCAATTGAGCGAAGCGGTTTTTCTGATTGAAAAGCCTTTGCCTGTTTCTTTTCACACAATATTATTTTCAATCCTTTCTGAAGCGCTTTTCACCTGCTTTAAGCCTGAGAATAATGAATCTATTCATCTTCGCGGTCCGCCGATTAATTCCATAGCCTGATAAATCCGACGGGTTTATCGAACGGTTCCTTTTCATTTACAGAGAGTAATAATTATTTAACCATTAATTAAGGTGAGGCAACGCGTTACGTTGATTTTCCTCATGCTTATTTTTTGGGTTCTATCTCCTGCGTTGAAAGCTCAAACCGGAAACTTGCGTATCAGCGGGTTTATAAAAGATGACAATGGCTCTCCTTTATTCAATGCAACTATTTACTTGAATGGCGCATTTCGGAGAACCCTTACTGATACCAGCGGACGGTTTCTTTTTACAGGACTGAATCCCGGGAAATATACCGTGAAGGTCACATTTGTAGGATTTCAGCAACCATCACTGGCCGTGTTTTTGGCAATGGATACCTTATTGGAGATCAAGTTACAACGGGATATCATGCAGATGGACGAGGTTAACATTGTGGAGAACCGTTCAAAGGCGATCAGGCAGATGCAATCCGTTCAGATCACAACGATCAGTCAAACGTCCATTTTTCAGACTATTTCAGGAAGCCTGGTGCAATCCATCGGGAAGTTGCCCGGATTGGCTTCCATCAATATCACTTCAGGGGTGGCAAAACCTGTTATCCGGGGACTGAGTTTTAACCGGGTAGCGGTGGTAGAGAATGGGGTCAAACAAGAGGGGCAGCAATGGGGAATTGACCATGGACTTGAGATTGATCAGTATGGTGTTGGGAAAGTGGATGTGATCAAAGGCCCTTTATCGTTCAGGTACGGATCAGATGCCATCGGCGGGGTGATCATCCTGTCGGATCAACCCTACCCGGTGCCACATTCAATAGATGGTTCTGTGGTTGTAACCGGAAAATCGAACAATGATCTGATTGGTATTTCTGCCTATTCAGCCATCAGGGAGAATAAGGGTTTTTTCAAGGTACGGCTGACCATGGATGATTATGGCGATGTGAAAGTTCCTGCTGATAGTTTTTATTATAACGGCTGGCAATTGCCGGTAAACGGGAAACGACTAAAAAACACTGCCGGGAAAGACTATGGTATCAAATTGAGCACTGGGATGGTGGATCATTGGGGAACCTGGTCTGTAACACTGAGTGATTACTTCCAGAAAGTGGGTTTTTTCAGCGGGTCCCACGGGATGCCCGACATCTATAATCTGCAGGATGACAGGAAAAACAGAAATATCGATTTTCCTTATCAGAAGGTAAACCACTTTAAAGCGATCGCCAACACCAGGATCCGAATGAAGAATCGCTGGCTGGAGGCCGACGTGGGATACCAATTGAACCACCGGCAGGAGTTCTCCTTCCCGCACACTCACGGTCTTGGTCCACAACCTGAGGGGAATCTGGAAATTGACCTTAAGTTAAATACCCTTTCTGGAAATGTCAGGTACTACTTCGACAAATCAGAAGACCGCAGCCAGGTGGTCGGCATTTCAGGGCAATACCAGCAGAATAATCGCGGGGGATATTACTTTCTCCTTCCCGATTATGATGCATGGTCAGCCGGGGCATATTACTTCCGACAATGGTTGTTTTCTCCGGGATGGCATTTCAATTGCAGCGCCCGGGTCGATGTTGGCCATGTTCACACACAGCAGTTCCTTGAACCGGTGTATAAGGATCCGCAGACTATCACGGGTTATGTAGAGCGAAGTCCCTTAATCCGGAAAAACTTTTTCAATTTTTCCGGTGGGTTAGGCAGTTCATGGCAGATAAACCCGACGCTTAGTCTCAAGATGAACCTGGGAACAGGCTACAAGATCCCAACAGCCCCTGAACTCTCTTCCAACGGGGTTCATCACGGAACCTTTCGCCATGAAATGGGTGATTCAACACTTACTTCCGAGCGTTCGTTCCAACTTGACATTGGGCTTTTGTACGAATCAAAAATGATTTCAGCGGGGTTGAGTCCATTTGTTACCTGGTTTCCGAACTTCATCTACCTTTCTCCAACAGGTGAATTCTCCTTTCTGCCCGATGCAGGACAAGTTTACCGATACAGGCAGAGTGAGGCTATGTTTACAGGAGGCGAGATCACATTTTCAGTCGTGCTGTTCAAAAACCTTGTTTATCACAACCAAAGCCAGTACGTCTATGCCGGTAATCTCGATGATGGGTATCCGCTTCCCTTTATACCGGCGGCGTCCATGCTGAATTCTATACGTTATGAATTGCCAATAGCCGGGAAAAATTTCATGAATATTTATGCAGAAATTGAGATTCAAACTTCTGCCTCACAAAATCGGGTAGCCAGGAATGAGCTTAAAACCCCGGGATATAACCTGCTCAACTTTTCAGCCGGTTCCACATTCCTTGTTGGAAAACAACCCCTTGAAGTCATGTTTCAGGTTCAAAACCTAACCAATAAGAAGTATCTCAACCACATGAGCCTATACAGGATGCTCGATCTTTATGATCCGGGTATCAACTTCATCCTGGTTGTAAATATTCCGTTACAATTTTTATTACCTCAAAAATCAAACTAATCATTCAAATCAATCATTAAATACCAAATTATGAAAACAACCCTTCATTTCTCAGCAATAATTTTTGCAGCGATCATCGCTTTTTCAGGATGTAAAAAGGATGACCAGGACAATGCAAAACCTACAATTACTTTGAACTCGCCGGTTGAAGGCGAAGTGATCCTCGCCGGAACCGATACCAGCATCATTTGCCTGAATGCTGTATTCAGCGATAACGTGCAACTTAAAGAGTATAAGATCAATATTCATAATGCAGCAGGGCATGGCCATAAGTCAACCTTCGCCACATGGGATACCACTATCATTCAATCCCTTGATGGGAAAAGCCGGATTGTGGATTTTGATATTGATATTTCCCATTTTAACAGAGCCGACACAGCCCACTACCATTATATGGTCTATTGTCTCGATCAGGCCGGAAACGAGTCGATGGTTTATCGTACCATCGAGATTAGTTGGCCGGAAAAAAAATAGGCAGTTTTCAAACATCATTGGAATTGCTTTTTTTGTAACTTAGCGAACATATGTTCATTCATGTTTTTTTGCCATGGAACTGGTTACATCTGTTTTAAAATTTATTTCTCATGAAGAAAAAATCTCTGAATCATTTTAAAAGATTCTTCTATATAGGATTTCTGGGTTCTCTTATTGAAATTCCCATTTTCATGAATGCTCAGGAGACATCTGCCCAGGACACTCTGCAACTCAGCGAAGTGGAAGTTTATGGTAAATCCGTAAATTTCTACCCCATTACAGTCATACCAGCCAAAACCTTTAAATTTGAGGCGGTCAGGGATATCGGCGATTTCCTGCGCCAGGAAACCAACGTTTCGGGAATCCGCAAGGGGGGTGTCGGCATTGATCCTGTTGTAAGGGGTTTCAAATACAGCCAGGTTACTGTGCTGTTAAACAGCGGTGTCAAAATCGAGGGAGGCTGCCCGAACCGCATGGACCCGGTGGCAGCACACGTAGAGAGTGAGAATATTAAAAAAATAGAGATCATCAAAGGTCCGTATGTTTTGAAATATGGTCCTGTATTGGGTGCCTTGATCAACCTGGAAACAACCTTGCCGCATCCGTACGCCAAACCTGAAATCCATGGCGAGGTATTGTATGGGTTTGAAACAAACTGGAACGGTCAGCGGGAACACATAGCGCTTGAAGGGGGGAACGACAAATTCTTTTTTAACGCCAGCGGAGGTTTCAAGGGATATGGAAGCTATACGGCAGGAAATGATATCCTGTATAACACCTCCTTTCAAAAGCTATATGGTACAGCCGGCGCAGGTTTTGCCATAAGCAAAAACCATCAGATCATACTCAGTTATGCTTATGACCAGGGAAAAAACATTCTTTTCCCTGCTCTGCCCATGGACGAGCGGCTTGACCAAACCCATGTCGGATCGTTCAACTATACCGGAAGAAATCTTGGAAAAATTTGGCAATCAGTGGAATTCCAGGGCTATTTTTCACCGGTTCATCATGTGATGGACAATCTGAAAAGGCCTACCGCTAAAACCATGCAGTCGGTTACCATCGTGGATGCATGGAATGGAGGGGGAAAACTGACGGGTAATCTGCAGAAAGGTGCCCATAAATTCCTGGTTGGGCTCGATTTTGAGCATGTTTACAAGGACGGCGACAAGCAGATGACCATGAAGATGGTGATGGAGGGTGATACCTTTATTTCTGTCAAACATGCCAATGTCTGGTTGAATGCAAATGTCAATAATGCCGGGGCCTTTGCTGAATACAAGGTGCCTTTCAGGAAACTTGATTTCACAGCAGCTCTGAGGCTTGATTATAACCAGGCAACTTCAAGTGATACTTTCCGGCTGGTTAAAAACGGAATCGCTTACTTTGACGATCTGAATTCAAATTATTTAAATGTGAGCTTCAGCCTGGGCCTGAAAAAACAACTTGTTTCATGGCTTTATCTAAGCGCCTCTCTTGGCAAGGGCACCCGCAGTCCATCAGTGCTGGAACGCTTTATCAAACTCATGCCGGTGCAGTATGATTCTTATGATTACCTGGGGAATCCCCAGCTTAAACCCGAAAACAATTACCAGGCTGATGCCTCTTTTGAATTTCTTGAACCAGACTTTGGCAGTTTGTCGGTTGGAGGGTTCGTTTCCCTCGTTACCGATTACATCATTGGCAAGATAGTGCCACCATCAGTTATCAAACCCTCCACCCAAGGGGCGCCGGGTGTTAAGCAATTTTCCAATACCGACAAGGTGTATCTCACCGGGTTTGAAGTATCGTATCAATCTCCAACAGTGAAAAAATGGGGATTGCTGGCCCAGGTGGCTGCAACCTACGGAACCCAACCTGAAGCTGTTAAATACATTGTTTCAGGCGGACAGGTTACAGGCGAAGAGTCAGTTAAAAATGATCCGTTGCCGGAAATCCCTCCGTTGGAAGGCACTGTGAGGTTCTCCTATAAATTCTTCAGGGGCAAACTCATTCCCAATGCTTCCGTGAGAATGGTAAGTGAGCAAAACCGAATTTCACAATCGTATGGGGAATCAAAAACACCCGGGTTTATAACGGCTGCGACATCGGTCAGTTATGCACCCTGCAGGTTTGCCTCATTCGTTGCCGGTGTTGAAAATATGTTTAATACGCCCTATTATGAGCATCTCAACCGGAGAATGGTCGGGACTACACAACGGTTGTATGAGCCGGGCCGGGTTTTCTATTTTACGGTGATATTTAAAATTTAATGGCCATGAAGGAGAAGTTCCGGTTTTTTCTCAAGACATTATTCCTGATATTACTGGCGAATTATTTAACCGGCTGCAAGAAAGATGATAAAACAACACCTCCTTCACCATCCGGGAAAATTATTTTTTCAATCAACCATCAGGTGAACGGTCAAACGCTAACCGAAAATGATTTGATTTACACCAATGCAGCCGGCAATGTATACCTGATCACCGAAGTAAAATATTTTATTTCTGATATTACCTTTTACAAGAATGACGGATCAAAAATAGTTATCGGAGATTGGAAGGATATTTTTTACGTGGATGAAAATATCCCGGAAACAAAAACAATCCGGTTCTTTGATAATATCCCGACCGGAACCTATGATTCAATATCATTGACCTTCGGTATATCTGAACAAAAAAACAAATCCTATATGTATGTGAACCCGCCGGAGGTGGATATGTTCTGGCCGGAAGTCCTCGGCGGAGGATATCATTACATGATGATCAATGGAAAATGGAAAGATACCACAGGAGTCAATCAACCATTTAATTTCCACCTTGGGATCGGACAACTCTATCATGGAAACACGACCAATGTTGATTCGATCTATGCTTTCGTTCAGAACTATTTCACAGTTCATTTACCAGGTTCAGGTTTCACCATGAACGACCAGGATACATTGACTTTAAACCTTTCAATGAACATTGAAAAATGGTTTGAAAACCCGCATATATTCGACTTTAATTACTGGGGCGGCGCCATTATGCAAAACCAACCTGCCATGCAAATGGCAAAAGAAAATGGATGGGATGTTTTTTCAATAAAGTTTCAGCCCGGAAATTAATAGTCCAGTGTCACAATCCTTCCCTTTGTGAAGTTGAAAAACTTATCCTTTTGTGCGATAATAATCCCCGGTCGAAGATCTTCCGGTTTAAACCCGGCGATTTTCAAACAGGTAGGACAGGCCATCACCGTCACTTTTTTGGCGGCGAGCTGATCAAGTAATTCAAAAAGGGTTGGAAAATCCTTGAACTTCATATCCTTTGATTCTTTAACCAACATCTTCACACCCTCGATATCGATGTAAACCAGCACATCTTTATCCATCGACATCATTACCGCCATCTTCAGCGCCATGAGTACTTTGTGAGGATTATCATACCCTGAGGAGATATGCAGGAATATCCCGTCTTTGTTACAGCACGACATGGCCGAATCGGTTTTCATGCCCATGTTGTCTATGGCAACTTTTTTGTCTTCATTCTGCTTGCAGGAAACCATTGCAAACACTGCAAGAATTAACACGATAAGTTTTTTCATGGGAGGCGGTGTTTAATTTGAAATTATTGGGATAGTTTAGGAATGTCTTTCAAAGTTAGACATCATTTTGATTGCATAGATGGAATTTAAGATATCTGTGATAAAAAAATAATAAAAAAGGCCATCCGGATAGGACAGCCTTGCACTTAGTTCCATTAAAGGATCAATGATCATAATCATATCCCATGATCTGGGTCGCACTGAATACGGTCATGCTTTTTGCAACCATCAAGTCGTAAATCATTGCATTTCCGCCATATAAAATTGATTTGGCATCATAGCCCAACAACCTTAAATAGGCGCTCAGATAGGCACTGGTTTGACCGGTGTAACAATATACCGCAATAGGTTTATTGGTTGGCAAGGTCTTCAGATCGGCAGCCACTTTCATTGACAGCTTTGGCTCATACTGCATTGCACCTGGAATGTGACCGGGATCAGCGTACTGGGCAGCAGGCCAGTAATTAATAATGTAATAGGAAGCAAGGCTGCCGAAAACGGTTGCGTTTGTCACTGATCCAGGCGTAAAGCCTTCGGTAAGCAAGGTTGCCACACGTGCTTCCAGTATCTCCTGGCCGGTTGTTTTTCCTGTTGATAAAACAGGCATCGATCCGGTTGCACCTTTGGCAGAAGCAGTCGTTGTAAATTGTGACGCATAGGCGTTTCCATTGGAAATTGCGGTGTTCCATTTGGCTGCAAAGTCGGCATTCCATGAACACATGCCCCATTTCATTGCAAATACTTTGCTGTAACCCATCAGGCGCAGTAAAGAGGCTCCGTAACTGGCGGTTTGTCCGGTGTAGCAAACAATGGCAATTTTTGTATAGGGTGTCATGTCAACCCCTTTGATATGGCTGAGCAGATCGGCGAAAGCCACATTGTGAGCATTGTGGATGTGCCCCAGTGCATAATCAGCAGCTGAACGGACATCGATGATATACACCTGGTTTGTTTCATTCAGGGTTTTCACCTCCGTTGCCGCAATCATTGAAGGCATATCGGTATTCACATAATCCTTTCCCGAAGGGGAACTGGCCGATTCCATATAGGTGGCAAGGGTTTCGGATTCGTTGATTTGCGGGGTTACCACTTCATCATCTTTTTTACAGGAGGTGACAAAGAAGATTGCAAAAAGGATGCTGAGCATCAGTAATCTTGATTTTTTCATGTTGTTTGTTTTAGGTTTTATGTTAAAGTGTGAGTTAATATGGAGTTTGATATTTATTTTGCAAACCAGGATGGAGGCAATTTGCCATCAACAACAATGCTGGCTGAAGCAACCGCTTCCCATGCGAGCAAGTCGTCGGCAAAGAGATAAAGGTTTTTGTTGACCAGGGTACCGCCCTCATTCCGGATATGACAATTTGAGTAGCACGACTGTCCACTGGTTATTTTTGTACGTGATGTCCATCTTAAAATATTATGCGGAGATGTATAGTTGTAGGTTGGTAGTACATTGAAATTGGCATACGCTGGCACTCCGTATTTATCCCAGTTATCCGGAGCTGCAAGGGTGCGACGGACCAGGGTAAAATCGAAATCCTTCTTGATCAGGGGAAGAGGGTTCACGGCAATTTTAAATCCCAGATATGATGGGACTCTGGCCCCGTCACCGTGGATGTGGCAACTTCCACAATTGTTGTAATCCTGAGAGTGACAGGTTTGGCAATTGAAGCTTTTATAATGCATTGCATGGTAGGTGTTCTTCGTCGCGATGCTGGTATGACATTTTTCGCAGGTCGGCAATTTCGTGTAGGCATAACGCTGCTCGACTTTTGTGCCATCTCCGTGAAGTTCATCAGCATTGTGACAATCGATACACTTATATCCGGCTTTGGTCAAATGGACATCCGGAGATGTGCCTGAAGCCACTCCCAGGTAAGCATGTCCACCCCGGGAAACGTGACATGTAACACAAACTGTAACCATGTCGGGAGTTTTGTTAAAGGAATGTCCGTTTGAAAGGCCGCCACCACCAATGGGAGGTCGGACAATATGACATTCACCGCAGGAGGCATGGCAGGTTGCACAGTTTTTATTATAACCTTCAATTTGGTGGGCCGGTAGTTTGTCAAAATCATCGGGGCCAGACAACCCGCTGCGAAGGGTCACTTTCCTTTTCTGACCCATTCCGTGGTGTATGCTTGTCTTGAAATTATCTACAATGGCCTTGTGACATGTTCCGCAAGTTTCCTCTGAAAAGAGTGAAGGATGCCTGATGAAATCACCTGAGTGTGCAAGTGTTTTATCATCAGTATTGTCGGTTCCCTTATGGCATCCAACACACCCTGTTTTATAATGGCTTGAAGCCTTGTATGCTTTAAAACCATCGCCACCCATATATACCCTGTCATATGGTTCATAATGTGGGGCTTCGCCGCCACAACCGCCAGGAGGGGCCGCCGTATCCGGGCTGTAAACCTTTTGCAGGTGAGCGTAGTTGGTATGGCATCCTTCGCAGGATGCAACACTGTTCGAGGCCGGATCCGCCGAATCCTTTTTTGAGCAGCTTATGAAAGTTATCATTGGGATCAACAGTAACAGGAACATGATGCCGGTTCTATTCAAAATTCTCATAATCAATGTATTTTATGTTTTGTTTTCCTGATGTAAAGATGGTGGTTTTATATACCCCTGCAAACCATGCGGGCCTGTCACAACTACATGAAAAGGTTGTTATTGCACAGGCTGAAACATGATCTGCATCAGGTTTTTTACGATTTTATTGTATATTTGCCTTTTTATATAAGTAAAATTCCATGGAAGGCAAAGACCACTTTTCCGGTTGTACAATCAGTCCGCATCACTGTAAATGTTTTGAAATGCTTACGGAGGAAGAATTGAGTCTCCTGGAATCCCATTCGGTTATAGTGGTGTATAAAAAAGGTGAGATTATCTGCAAACAAGGAGCCTTGGCTTCACACGTCATGTATATGGAGCGAGGACTGGCTAAGGTTTACATTGACGATGGAATAAATTCCCTTATTCTGAAAGTTATTCCCGATGGGAATATGCTCGGTCTCTCTTCGGTAAATTCTGAAAACAACACCTATCAATATTCGTCCATGGCATATATTGATTCGGTGATCAAACAGATTGACATCATCTTCTTCAAGACGATTTTAAACCAAAACCCTCGCTTTGCACAGGAAGTAATCAGCATCTTAGGGTCAAACAGTGTACAGATCAATGGCCGGTTTTTCTGCCTTACACATAAGCAATCCTACGGAAGGCTCGCTGATATCCTGCTTTGCCTATCAGAAAGGATTTTCAGAAAATATGATTTCGAACTTCTACTTTCCCGAAAAGAGCTAGCAGAATTGTCTGGGATGAGTCCTGAAACGGTCATCAGGATTTTGAAGAAATTCAATGATGACGGATTAATCCGGATGGAAGGCAAGTCATTCAGTCTGCTGGACCCTATCCGATTGAAAAGGATCAGCGAGACAGGTTAAATCAGATATTAAACCCTATTTCATTCCCTCTCCGTTCCAGCCAACGGACGCCCTACTCTCTTCATTTCCAGAAAATTCCTTTAACAACAGGCTGCTTGTTAAAGGTTCGGCTTCTGTTTTTGCAAACCTCGGATGACCTGCCACAAGATGAAAAACCTTAAGTCGGCAGGCTGGACTAACCTGATAAATTTACTAAATTTAATGATCAGGTAATTTAATTAGTGATATTTATGCGATTCATTAAAAATAGTCCTTAATTTTGCAATGGCACAAAAAATCAATAAAAATGGATTGCATTAAGTGTACAACAAAAAGTTGCCGGACAGCAGAACCGTGTCACGCTCAAAAGTTTGATGCTGACGCGTTAATAAAAACCTACCACCTGCCCGAAAACATGAAAATTGTTCAGGCGGCTGCCAACCTTGTTGACAAAGGGAGAGCTGGAACTTTATCCCGGCTTCAGGAGGTAATTGAATTTTCGAAAATCATGAACTTTCAGCGAATTGGCATAGCCTACTGCTATGGCATGGAGATAGAATCTGCGCTGATTACAACGATTTTCCGGGAGTCTGGCTTTAAAACATACCCGGTTTCCTGCACAACCGGAGGATTTAAACAATCAGAGGTCAATCACGGGAGTAATATTGAAAAAGTATCCTGCAATCCATTGGCCCAGGCAGAACAACTGAACATCGAATCAGTTGATTTTACAATAACGGTTGGACTTTGCGTGGGACATGATATTTTGTTCAACAAGCATATCAAATCTTACACTACAACGCTGATTGTAAAAGACAGGGTTCACGATCATAATCCCAGCGCTGCCATCAACATTGCAAATGAATTGAATTAACCAATACTAACACAGATGAAGAAAGTTCTTGTTCTTGGGGGCGGATTTGCCGGTTTGCAAACTGCAATTGCACTACAGAAAAAAGGTGGCTTTGAGATCACCCTGATTTCTGATCGTGACTATTTGTACCTTTTCCCAATATCCATTTGGATTCCTGTTCATATGAAGGAATTCAACGATGTAAAATTGCCTTTGGCGAAAATTCAAAATAAGTATCCGTTTAAGCTTGTTCTGGATAAAGTTATTGAAATTCATTCAACAGAGAATAAGGTAGTTTGTGAAAACCACACACTGACCTACGATTATCTGGTGGTAGCGTTCGGAGCTGATAAACTTCAGCACAAGGGGATCAACCATACCTTGTCCATTTGTGGTAAACCTGAAATGGCGGTTGAAATCCGAAATAAAGTAGATGCGCTGGTTCAAAAAGGCAGCGGCAAAATCGCAATCGGTTTTGGCGGTAACCCAAAGGACAAATCTGCTGTTCGGGGCGGACCTGCATTTGAATTATTGTTCAACATTCACAACTATCTGAAATCCAAAAAGCTTAGAGATAAGTTTGAACTGACATTTTTCGCCCCCATGGATGAGCCCGGAGCCCGCATGGGAAAAGGTGCGTTGGCCATGATGGATAAAATGTTTACTCAATACAATATAAAGAAACGATTTGGGAAGAAGATTACAGAGTTTGTAAGCGATGGAGTAATCTTTGAAGATGATTCAAAACTGGAGTCCGATTTTACAATGTTTATTGCCGCAGGAACAGGCCCGTCAGTTCTTAAGAATTCCGATCTGCCCCTGTCAGAGGCCGGGTTTATCAAAATTGATGATACCGGGCAGGTACAGGGAAGTCAGAATGTTTTTGCAATTGGTGACATTGCCGCCCTTGAAGGGCCTGAATGGATCGCCAAACAAGGGCATATTGCCGAACTGATGGGTCGTAACGCAGCCTATAATATTCTGGAAATTGAAAAAGGGAGCAGCAAACGGAAAGGTTACCAGGAACATCTTAACATTCTTTGTGTGATGGATACCGGAAACGGCGCTGCCTTTGTGTTCAGGAACGGCAACAAAGCATTTATGATTCCCCTGCCCATTGTCGGACATTGGATGAAAAAAGGCTGGGGTGTTTATTCCCGGCTGTCGAAAACAGGCCAATTCCCAAGGTTGCCAGGCTTATAAACTCATGATTTTATACAATCAAAATGCGAAATACGTTAAAATTGCTGGTTGATAAAAGGGTTATGATCCTGGCAGTACTGGGCATCGGAATTTATATTTCGATTTCCTACTTTCACATTTCGCTTTGGTTCGTGCTTCTTGCAGGAACATTGCTCGGTGTGGTGTTCGGGAAAGTTTTTTGCCGGTGGGTATGCCCGATGGGGCTTATCATGGAACTTATGATGAGCATGAGCCCCGACGGCAAGATCCGCCAGATGTATCAGTATCATAAAGTAGGATGTCCCATTGCCTGGATTTCAGGTTGGTTAAACCGGTTTTCATTTTTTAAAATCAAACTGAACTCTGAAAGCTGCATGAATTGCGGAATTTGCGATAAAAAATGCTATATTGTGGCCATGGAACCAACCAAATTCAGTCTCTACAAACCAGCTATGGAAAAACCTGGCATGAGTTACACCTGCTCAAAATGCCTCGAGTGTGTGGCAGCTTGTCCGAATGGCAGTTTAACCTATAAAATTTAAGAATAATGAAAGGCAACTTTGATTCAATAATCAACGATACCCGTCCCGTTATTGTTGATTTTCATGCTTTGTGGTGTGGCCCGTGTAAAGTCCAGTCACCTATTCTATCAGAAATAGCATCCGAATTCGGGGAGCGTGTCAGGGTAATTAAAATTGATGTGGACCAAAACCCTGGTTTGGCAAGTAGATACCATATTCAAGGTGTTCCAACCGTGATTATTTTTAAAAACGGTGAATTGGTGTGGAGGCAATCAGGCGTGGTAAGTAAAGACCAATTGCGGAGCATCATCCAGCCACACATTTAATTTATATTCCGGGAAATCCGGAAATCCAAACTACCTAAACCATCACCTTAAAATCTTATACAAGTAAAGCAAAATATCATAATAGTTATATACGTACATGTATATACTTTTGTTTTCGAAGAATGCATTCTCATCTAACCCTTCTAAAACTATCTATTATGAAAGCAAGAAAAAATTTAGCCTTCGGGATGTTCCTGGTGATGGGTGTATCATTTATGGTACTGTCCCTGAACGGATGCACAAAAGAAACCACTACTGTACCAGCATCAGCAGACTCCCAGTATAAGGAAGACATCCTTAACTACACGATTGCCGATACTTCTCTGACAGGATGTCTGTCGTGTGTCGATTCCTTGCCATTTGAATCGTTAAATGCTTCTGAATCTGAAGCCCTTGTCATTATGCGCGAAGAAGAATTCCTTGCACATGACGTATACCTTACCCTCAGCCAACTGTACACCAAACCTATATTCAGAAACATTGCTCGCAGTGAGCAGCGGCATACTGATGCGATCAAGGCCCTAATTAATAAATACTCTTTGAATGATCCTGCAGCGAACCATATAACTGGTGTTTTTACGAACCAGGACCTTCAGACTCTTTACAATTCACTGGTAACCCTTGGCTCTAGTTCCTTACTTAATGGGCTAATAGTAGGCGCCACGATCGAAGATCTGGATATAAAAGATCTGAAGGATCATTTGCTGACCATTGACAACCAGGATATCACCTGCGTATTCAATAACCTTATGCGTGGTTCACGAAACCATTTGCGTTCATTTTATGCTAATATTAAATTCACAGGTGGAACCTATACACCGCAATACCTGACACAGGAAGATTTTGACGCGATCGTGAATTCGAAACATGAAACCGGCACCGGAAATTGCCACTGTAACTAACTCGTAATACTAGGAATACTTTTGTGCCGGGGAGCAATAAACTCTCCGGCACATTTTTTTTAGCAACTTTAACATGCGCAGGGACGGTTGACCATGAAGTAACCTAAAAATCCCCCGAATGCAATACTGGCATATGGATTACTCGTGATGGCACAAGTTCCTGAGGCACATCCGACAAAATGATAATATAAAAAACCTCCTATACCTCCTATTATGGTAAAAAAGAGCGGCTTCCAAAAAGTCCAGGTTTTAAGTCTTTCCTTAATTGGCAAAGGCTCTGTGTTTGTCTTGCATGTATCTGACATGATATTTCGATGTTTTAAATCAACGCTTTAACAACTTGTTTAAATCGGTTTAAGCTTATAAATAATCCAAAAACCAAATTCTTTTGCAAAGTAACGAATAAAATTTGAATTAGTGATATTTATGCGCTTTATCCTGGCACGGTGTTTGACACAAGCAAAACATGACATATAAAAACTTAAACTTATGCTACAAACAAATTTGACACACATTCTGACTGCCTCAGGTCATCAGAAACTTATTGAAGAGAATGAAAACGTAATGATCTGCTGTGGAAGAATGGGGCCTATGTGCATCCCGGTATATGGCATCATGGAAGACCTGGAACCGGAGTACCCCCATGTTAAATTCGCCGATATGGAATTTGACAACCCGGAATCACATCCAATTCGAAATGCACCCGAGTGCAAAGGTTTTATGGGAATTCCATTTACAGTCTATTACAAGAATGGAAAACTCGTAAAAGCAACTTCCAGCATCCAGTCGATGCCGCAGGTAAAATCAATCCTCGATGCACAATTCGATAAAAAATAGCAATAAAAATCAGGTTCGCCAGATCCTCTGCAGGCAAGGAGAAAGTTTTCATGGGTTTAGTGATTGACTCTTTACTGCGAGGATCTGATGCGGCCTCTTAAAAGAACAATGATGCCAGAGATATTCGATATCATCATTATTGGAGGAGGACCTGCCGGCCTGACTGCCGGCATTTATGCTTCCCGAGCGCGGATGAAGACGTTGATTTTGAATGAGGGAACAGTCGGGGGGCAACTCGTGTTAACCCACGAGATTGCAAATTACCCGGGAGTTGAATCAACAAGCGGCTTTCAGCTGGGGAATATCATGAAAAAGCAGGCCCTGACCTTTGGCTGTAAAATCAAGTCAAATATTCAGGTCACTGCGTATGAATATTCAGCAAACCCGAAGATGGTTGAGATCAATGGCAACGAACAATTCTTTGGCAGGACTGTCATTCTGGCACCGGGAGGAGAGCCAAGGATGATCCATGTACCAGGTGAAGCCGAATTCAAAGGCCGCGGTGTTTCCTATTGTGCAACCTGTGACGGGGATTTCTTCACCGGTAAAGATATCGTAGTTGTAGGTGGTGGTAATTCGGCTCTTGAAGAGGCAGTTTCCCTGACAAAATATGCCCGGAATGTTTCTGTGGTCCACCAGTTTGATCAATTTCAGGCTTTTCCATATGCTGTGGAAGAGGCCAAAGCCAATCCCAAGATTAAGTTTTTTATGGAATCACAAGTCCGGAATATTTTTGGCGAAGATTCTGTAAAACAAGTTGAAATTGAACATCTTCCAACAGGAGATAAAACGATGCTAACTGTAGACGGAATCTTTATTTTCATTGGATATGTCGCAAAAACACAGGGATTTGAAAAATGTGTCCATTTGAATGACCGGGGTGAAATTATTGTAGGATCGGAAATGCAGACAAATGTCCCGGGAGTTTTTGCAGCTGGAGATAGTATTGTAAAACGATACCGTCAGGTGACCACTGCTGTTAGTGATGGTACGATTGCCGCATTGAGTGCCATTGAGTATTTACGTACAAACTAATTGTTTAAATGTATCTGATCGTATGAGGATGTTTCAAATTAAAAGAGTTGCAACAATGATTTTCTTTCTTGTGCTTGCAGCATTGTATTTTTATAGTTTAATTTCCTAATCTGAAATTTGAGCGCAAGTTTTCATTCTC
>Ga0247840_10001355_pt1 | contig 48369 bp, 38 predicted proteins | sample LaCruzMarch2015__FD_192404 | JGI IMG/M metagenome (GOLD analysis project Ga0247840, IMG submission 192404) | Freshwater microbial communities from meromictic Lake La Cruz, Castile-La Mancha, Spain - LaCruzMarch2015_17m | ecosystem: Environmental > Aquatic > Freshwater > Lake | place: Spain... | reverse complement strand
AGAAAAATTTAGAGGACGCTTATATGCTCGCGAAGATAATGTAATGTTTGTGGCTTGTGCCCTTCATAATTTAAGATTAAGATTAAAAAATGTGGCATAAAAATTTAATCGGTATAAACTCTATTGTTTCACATAAGAATATGTTATGTCTTCTTTTTATGTAAAAATAATGAAAACCATAAAAAGAAAGATGAAGTTTTTTATTAAACCGCATAAATTCTATAATTCCACAAAATCACACTGACGCATAAAATATTAAATCGCACAAAACCAGTGAAATGTAAAAATGGGGTATAAAAATCTCACAAAAATGCAATTTATAGAAAAATACAACTATCATAATTGTAGTGAATTATAAAAAAATGAGTACTACGATACCACCAAAATATCACGATGTCACAAAAATTTGATTTACTCCAGAAAGTTTAAATACCTCAAAAACAGAAGTGTGCAAAAATAGCATCACGATGCTTTGTAAAAGCACACAAAATATCATAAACACAAAAAAGTTAAGTGGTTCAAAGTCAGATAAAAGTAAAAAACAAATATCACGATGTCATTTTAATGTCACTTTTTCGCCAATTTACTTGCATTTACTTTTTTCGGAATGTATCTTTGTCATCTGTTTTTTTTATAACAGTTTAATTATGTTTGAAATATATATAACAATCTATATTTTTTAGAGCTAATATTTAAAGCTTGAAATATAAAATAAAAAGGTAAAAAATCATTTTAAAAATTAGGAAATTATGAAATTCAAATAAAAAGCCGCTGCAAAAGAACTCCTTTAAAGTTTGCAGCGGCGATTAAAACACTTAATATTGCCTGAGGAGACACATATTTAAGTTTATAAAGGAGGTGTTGCAAAATTACATAAATTTTGAAGATTCTATTACATAATTATGGATACAGTTTTTTTGAATATTGGTTTAAATACAAAATTAAACTAATGATTTTGGGAAAAACATGTAATTCTCATGACGAAAATGTTAGTGTAGATTTGGTTCAATTATTTAAACAATCAAATATTATTCTTTTAAACAAAAACTATTAGATATGAAAAAAATAATTCTTTTTTTAACAGTAATTTGTGCGTTAACAAAAGTAAATGCACAGCCCTATCAGAGTATTTTTTCTAAACACACTTCTTACAATGTATTAATTGAATCGAGTGGTGGTACAGGCGGGATATACACCGATAGCATATTTGTATATGGCGATACCATTATCAATGGCCTAATCTACCAAAAATTTACCAATTGGGGAACATCAACAATATTTCAACCTTATTGGGAAACGGAAACTTTTTATATACGAGAAGATACCAATATTGGGAAAATATATGGAATGGATATTAATTTGAACAAAGAAATTTTATTAATGGACATGTCTTTAAATGTTGGCGATACTTTTGTATTTCAAAAGCTTAATAACTTTACAGGAGATTCAATAGTATTAATAGTAGATTCTGTAATTTATGTTAATAGTAAAAAAAATATTATTTTTAAAGGTAATCAAAATATGGGCATCCTTCTATCTATTTTAAAAATGAAATTTGTCGAAGGAATGGGGCCAACCAATAGTCTTTTTGCTTATCAAAGGAATAAAATTTATGGATCATGGATGGTTCGAAATTGTGTTTACTTATTATGCCATCACGATGATAATGGAACGGTGCAATATGCACAACCATATTATAGTTGTAGTTATACAGGCGGTGGTGATGAGATTAATGAGTTTGATGCCAATAGCAAATTAAAAATTAATATTTTTCCAAATCCATCTTCGGACATTATTACTATTAATATTGAGGGTACTATGCCAAAAAAATCTTCTTTTTTTGTCTATAATATTGTAGGAGAAAAAGTAATCAACATTGAAAATATTGAAACAAATAGTTTTACTATTCGCAAAAAAAATCTGTCAGATGGTGTGTATTTTTATGAACTTAAACCAAGTACAGGGAATAGTATAAAAGGTAAATTATTAATCAATTAAAATTTAAAAAATCATGATAACGAAAAAAATAATAAGCTGTATTACAGCAATAATGATGGTGTGTTTATTAAATGCACAAAACCAGCCATTTAATATTGAATACATCAGAAACGACCCACAACAAATTCCTGTTAAGTCGCTTTATAATAGCTGGGATGGATGTTATTTGAAACCTAACGGTACACTGAGAACTCTAAATATATTTATCAATATTATTTATGACCAAACACCAAGTTTAAACCCTGTTGATGAAGGGCTAACTTATACATGGCAAAGAAATCCAAGTAACATTAATTCTATAAATACTTACCCTCCAACTTACTTGCTTAACTTTTTGGATGTAGATTATACAACCCCAGCAAATGTTAATGGATATCAAACTCGTTTAATGTATGAATCTTCTTTTGGAAACTATATTGTTTTAGGAGATTTTGTGGTAATTAATCTTTTGCAATCTTATATTACACCAAATTATATTCCACCTTATGGGGCAAATTTTGAATGGCAAGATGTACTTTCCAAAGCTGTTGAGTTATTAAACAATAATGGAGGTTTATCCACAATATACGGGCATAATACCCTTAGTGATTATGATAATAACGGAGATGGATTTTTTGATTTTACACAAGTTTTTTTAAGAAATACAAGACAAGTGAAAGATGCAAATGGTGTTACAATTTATAATCATGGATATTTTAATTCAGGGCAAGGTTGGAGTGGCTCACTATTTAGTTTTGTAATTAATAATGGCACTTCTAATTTAATTGCAAGAAAAGGGAGTATTCAAGGTGTTGGGTCAGGTGATTTAAGCTATGGTTCAAGAGTTGTTGCTCATGAATTATGTCATGGGTTATTTGGGTATAATGATTTTCACACTTCAGGAGGTAATCATTATGGAGGTCCAGGTGCAATGACATTTCTTTCTATCATGGGTGGATATGGTCTCATGGGTGCTTATAATTCAGGTTTGGTTGGATGCAATGGATATGAAAGAGAAAGGATGCACTGGAAAAGTTCTACTTATAATTCGAGTCCATATTATATTGCAGTTAACAATCAAAATTCGAATATTTCAAAGGCTGATGGAAATAAATCATTTATTTTAAGAGATTTTGTAACTACTGGTGATGCAATAAGAATACAACTACCATATAAAGAGCCAAACGCATCAAACCAATACATTTGGTTAGAAAATCATAAAGTAGGGCAAAATAATAAGCTTGATTTTTTACAATGGTCAGATGGTGCAAGTCATTGCAGACCTAAAGGTTCTGCCGGTATATATGCCTATTACCAAGTTGGGAGAGATATATTATCAAGTAGTAATTATAGTGAAGTATGGCCTTTTCATGATGCAGACAATCTTAGAATTATAAGTTCTGAAGGGAATTGGGATTATTCAATACTATCGGATGATAAAAATGACAAATGCTATTGGACAACATCTAAGCCAGTTATTAAAAATACTTCTAATCCATTTAATGGAAACAATGACCAAGAATTTTTATATGTAGAAATAGATAATTCTACAAACCAGCTACATGGATTAAATAATACAATTTTACCTATGGTAAAATATTATAATTCAACTGTTTTTAATGATAGCATTCCTGGACTTGGTGATAATCGTGATGCTTTTACAGGAAATTCGGAAATAAGTATGAGTACTAATCCGGCCATAGTTAATTCTGTTACTTATTATAACCATTCAGATGGTGGGAACATACAGTCATATAATCCTGGTGTAGTAAGTAATAACCGAAAAAATTATTTATCAGGTTTAAAAATATCAATGACTCCTTTAACTGGTGGAGATTACAAAGTTGATATTATTTGGGATGATTATAATGTTAAAAATAATGTTAGATGGGCAGGTGATATTGTTTTAAAAGAAAAGCTTATTTTAAATAGCAATAAAACAATTACATTAGATCAAAATTATACTCCTAATAAACATATAAAAGATCCTATTTCAGGTTATTTTGCCGAAACAACCTTGTTTACTTGCGAAAACGGTGCTGAGTTTATACAAAACAGTTCTTCCAATGTTAATATTACAAATAAGTCTAAATTGCTTCTAAAAAGTGGTTCTTATTATGAAATTCAGAATGCGGCTTCATTAACTATTTCTGAAAATAGCTTTTTAGAAATTGAAGATTGTGCCACATTGGTTATTAAGGGAAACGGTCAATTAAAATGTTTAAACAATGGCACAATATGTATTCACCCCAATGCAAATATAATTATTGAAAATCAAAATAACATTGATCTTCAATCAGGCTATTTAACAGGAAGTTGTCTGCCAATTACTGCATCTAATCTTTTATCTTTATTATCACAACCTTCGAGTTATATTATTAATTCATCTGTACAATGGAATAATCCAAATTATAATATTGCTAAAGATATTGTAATTGAAAACAATGGAGTTTTAACAATTATAAACTCTGAATTATCAATTCAGGAACAAAATAAGATAGTTGTAAAGCCTGGAGGCAAATTAGTTATAAATGGAGCAAAATTAACGAGTAATTGCAACAATATAATGTGGCAAGGTATTGAAGTATGGGGTACAAGTGGAATGCCGCAAGAATCTTCATTCTCTGATCCAAATCAAGGAATTATTCAATTAAATGGTGGAACTATAGAAAATGCTGAAAATGCAATTACATTATGGCATCCGGGCAATTGGTACTCAATGGGAGGTATTGTAGATGCTAATGGTGCTACTTTCTTAAACAACCGTCGATCAGTTGAATTTATGGCGTATCAAAATACAGATCCTATAAATGGAATTACATCACGTAATATTAGTCAGTTTACTAATTGTACTTTCAAAGTGGATGGTGATTATCGTGGAGTCAGTAGCAATCCATTTTCCTCTCATGTTACCCTTTGGGGTGTAAATGGCGTATTTTTTACAGCTTGTAAATTTTTTAATGAACAAAGTAATAAAGAATATAGCTTGTCAAATAACAAAGCCATTTATTCTATGGATGCGGGATATACTGTACGCGGAGATTGCCCCTATATATACGCTTATGGGCAAAGCTGTGAACCTGATGCTATAACCAAATCTATTTTTAAAGGATTTAATACTGCCGTACACGCTACGGCAAGCGGAACCAGCAATGTAGTAAAAATTGAAGATGCTGTTTTTAACGAAAATGTAAAAGGTGTGCAATATGATGGTATAAACAATTCTTGGGTAAATAAATCAGAGTTTTTGGTTGGAAATAATAGTATTGCTAATTACTCTTACCCTCATGAAGGAATTTTTACTATTGGTGCAACAGGTTTTAAAATTGAAGAAAATAAATTACAGCTTTCTCAAATTCCTGTTTCTAATAATTACGGCATAAGAGTCCGTAATAGCAATACTAATGGTGCTGGAGGTAATAATCAAATTTATAAAAATACTACAACGGGACTTTCTATTGCTGAGAGAGCAGAAGGTGCGAATAAGAACACAACCGAAATTTATAAAGGCTTGCAAATATTGTGTAATAGACATGATGAAAATATTAATGATATTACAACATTAGCATTATCTTTACAAGGGTATGAAAATGGTACTGAAGGTATTCGCTTATTCCAAGGCAATTCTTCTACACCAACCATTTCAGCAGGTAATATATTTTCGCACAATGGAAATGATATTGAAAACAGCTCTGGTTCTCCAATAATGTACTACCACACTGGTGGTCAAACAGAACCTTTAGATTATACATCACTTGTATTTCTTACAGTTGCAAACACTGCCAATAACTGTCCTTCTTATTCTTATGGATATGGTTCTTTACCTACTGTTATTAAAGCACAGCTCAGCAGTGACTATACGAGCAAGGAGGCTACATATATTAATTTGTTATACAATTACAACAGCCTGATAGATGGAGGCAATACCAATATGCTATTGTACGAAATAGAAATGAGTTGGTCGCAAGATGTATGGGATCTAAGGGCAAAGTTGATAGAAGATTCGCCTTATTTAACTGAAGAGGTATTGCGTGGAGTAGCGATGAATGGTGGCTTGCCTCAAGCCATGTTATTGGAAATATGTCTGGCAAATCCTGATGGTACCCGTAATCAAGATTTTATCAAGTATTTGCGCGACGAAATACCCAACCCTTTGCCCCAATATATGCTCGATTTAATCGTTGCCAATTGGGATGCTAAAACAGCTCGCACCTTGCTCGAAGGAAGTTTGGCAGATGTAAGTTCACAAATGGCGGTAATTTCCGATTTGTTAATTTCTAATAGCATGTTGGATAGTATTCCCAATAAGGATGAAGCACGTGGCTGGTTAATACGTCGTGGCAATATGTCCGATTATTATTCAGTTGCCGAAAGCTATATCGAAAATAATAGTTTTACCAATGCATCTTATTATTTAACCCAAATTCCTACACTATTTCGTTTAACTGAAGAACAGCAAGCCGAATATCAAAATTTTGCAGACTATACCGAATTCAGACAAAATATTGCTGATAGCAATCGGAATATATTACAATTAGTAAGTCAGGAAATAGAAACCCTTCAGCAAATTGCCAATATGAATACAGGCAGATCATCGGTATTGGCTCAAAATATTTTGTGCTTTGGCTATCAATTATGTGTTGATTATTTACCTGCCGAAGGCGAAGGTGAACAATTAAAATCTACCAAACCCGAAAAAACTGCTAAAGAAGTAATTAACGCAGCATATAATAAAATAACGGTTACACCCAACCCTGCAAACGTTTATGTTGCATTTAGCTGGGAACTGCCATTATTAAAAGGCAATGCCGAACTTATTATTACTGATATAAACGGAAAATCTATTACTCAAAAAACCATTACTACCGTAAGAGGACAATGGATTTGGGATACAAGAACCATTAAAAAAGGCATTTATTTGTATGAAATAAAATCAGACAACGAACGTCTTGGCGATGGGAAAGTGATAATAAGTAACTAATTAACAAAAAACAGTAGCATAAATAAAAATTTATGCTGCTGTTTTTTATATATTTGTAAAAAAAAAGAAATGAAGCGTATTATACTATTTGCTTTTATTGCATTGTTTGCTGCTAATATACAAGCACAGCCCTTTTCGTTAGATACTACCTTTAATATAAATTATAATTTCAATCACGTTGCAATTGGTGGTGTTGTGTATGGTTTAAATTATGAACCGGACGGGAAAATAATGATTTATGGATCTTTTTGGGATGGCAGTAGTAATATTTCTGATGTATTCAGAACTTATGAAGATGGTAGCTTTGATAATACATGGCAGTTTATGGGTACTGGAGCATCATTCTCGTTTGGTAATATTATGCGGTTAAATAATAATTATATAAATTGGGTTTCAAATTTACTTATAAAGTTTAATTATTTTGGGCAAGAAATAGATACCTCATGGGTGCATAATATAAATAGAGGCAATATTTGTGGTGAGTTTTACAAACCGTATATTTACCCTGATGGTAGTATGTTAGTAGGTACAGATTCTATCTGTAATATTGAAAGTGATAAAAAGCGTTGGTTTATGCGATTTTTGCCCGATGGCAAAGTAGATACTAATTTTAGACATTCAACTAATGGAACTACTTTTGATGTTATAAAATATTCGTCTGATAAATTATTATTGTATGGTGGAGGTCAGAGAGGGTTTACTAAATACGATAATATTCCTGCTTTCGGATTGTGTAGGATAGATACTGAGGGTAATTTGGATACTACTTTTCATTCAATTTTTACCTCAGGCACTCCTTGTCCTGTTTATGTGCAAAATGACGGTAAAATTATTGTTTGCGGGCAAATTGGGAATCCAGCGGTGCTGCGTTTTATCAGGCTAAATTCAGATGGTTCGTTAGATAGTACATTTAATAATTTTAATTCTGCAATTGGTGATGCTGTTGTAGCTGTATGCCCTACTACCGATGGTGGGTATTTAATAGGCGGTAAATTTAAGCAATACCAAGGCTATGCTCGCAATAATATTGCAAAAATAGATATCAATGGTTTTATTGATACTACTTATTTTAATGGGATGGCTATAGATAGTGTATATGGTTTCCCCGTGGTAAGTGCAGCTTATGTTAATAGCATCGTAAAAGGCACAAACGATACCTATTATGTAATGGGTAATTTTCTATATTATAATGGGAAAAAAGTAAATCCTATTATTCGCATATATGGTTTGTCGGTAGGTATTAATGAAGTGGAAAAAGAAAAAGGGGAGGTGAAAGTGTTTCCTAATCCGGCTAAAGATTATGTAACATTTAGCTGGGAATTGCCATTATTAAAAGGCAATGCCGAACTTATTATTACTGATATAAACGGTAAATCTATTACTCAAAAAACCATAGCTAGTAAAAGAGGGCAATGGATTTGGGATACACGTACCATAAAAAAAGGCATTTATTTGTATGAAATAAAAACGGACAACGAACGCCTTGGCAATGGTAAAATTGTAATCAATAATTAAAATTAATCAATCAATGAAGCTGTTTCAAAAGTTTTTTTGTCATGCTGACGTAGGAAGCATCTCATTTAATATGTATTCTATCTTATATTGAGATTCCTCACTATCGTTCGGAATGACAAAATATTGGAACAATAAAACTTCTTAACAACATGCTTTTGAAACAGCTTCATTTTATAAAAACAAACCAAATGAAAAACATATATACATTAATTATTTCACTTTTCTTTACCGCTAACATACAAGCTCAGCCTTTTTTTTTAGATACCAGCTTTAATTTGAACTATAATTTTTATTTAACAGGAAGTCAAGCAACAGTATATGGCTTAAATTATGAGCCAGATGGAAAATTAATGATTTATGGAGCTTTTCATGATAATTATAGCAATCCTTCGGATATGCTTAGAATATATGAAGATGGCAATTTAGATAATACATGGCAGTATCCGTATGACATGGGAGTAAGTTTTGTTAAGTTACTTAATAATAAATATATAAGCTTAACTTTAAATACGCTTGCAAAGTTCACTTATGAAGGACAATGGACAGACACTGCGTGGCAGAACAATACTTTTAGAGGCAATATTTGTCATGATTTTTTCAAACCATATATTTTTTCAGATGGCAGTATGCTGGTTGGTACAGATTCTATATGTCTTTCTGTGAGCGATAAAAAGCGTTGGTTTATGCGGTTTTTGCCCGATGGTAATGCGGATACTAATTTTAAACATAGTACAAATGGGTTGGCTTTCGGCATTGTAAAATATTCATCCGATAAACTATTAGTATATGGTTCAGGTATGTTAGGGTTTACTAAATACGATAATATTCCTGCTATCAGATTGTGCAGGATAGATACCGCTGGTAATTTAGATACTACTTTTCATTCAATTTTTATTGGTGGTAATCCTCGTCCGCTTTATGTACAAAATGATGGAAAAATTATTGTGGGCGATTTTTTTAATATCATTAATTATCCAACAACATTGTTTATAGTCAGATTAAATGCCGATGGTTCTTTAGATTCAACGTTTAATAATTTTAATTCAGCAATTAATAACTATGGTGGTATATTAGCATCATGTCCAACCACAGATGGAGGTTACTTAATTGGTGGTAGTTTTAATCAATACCAAGGATATAACCGAAACAATATAGTAAAAACAGATGCCAATGGCTATATAGATACAGCTTATTTTAATGGGCAAGGTATAAATAGTACGTTTCAGGCAGGAAATACTCCTTATGTAGGGGGTATAGTAAAAGGCACAAACGATACCTATTATGTAATGGGTTATTTTACACATTATAATGGAGTACATGTAAATCCTATTATTCGCATACATGGTTTGTCGGTAGGTATTAACGAAGTGAAAAAAGAGAATGTAAAGGTTTATCCCAACCCAGCTACCAACTCCATTACGTTTAATACCGGTATGTTCAAAGATTTTAAATTAAGAATCTTCAATGCCATCGGGCAAACGGTATTGCAAAAACACCTTACTACATCCAATACCACCCTCAACATCCAAAACTTTAAGCAAGGCATGTATTACTACACTTTAATAAACAATAAAGGAAAAGTAATAAGCGGTAAGTTTGTGAAAGAATAAAAATGTATAAATAAGATAATCAATCACTTTAATCTTAGTATAGCAATTTCTATAAGTATTTTAATTGCCAAGATTAGATTTCTAAAAAATAATTCTAAAGTTATTCATAATACACTATCTCATTCTTAATAATGTAATTATGAGTATAACCTTCGCCTTCGGATTGGGTTTCTGTCAACATATTTTCATCATAAGTATAAGTAATTGTAGCAATTACTTCTTCATTTTCACCAATTTCTTTTTGGGAAGAAAGTTTGCCATTTTCATTGTATTCAAAAGTATAGGTTGTACTTAGCAAGGTGCTATCTTCAACAAGGGAAATAATTTGATTATTATCATCAAATTTATAACTTGACCTTTCTGTAAGCTTTCCTTTATTATCGTATTTTAAAATTTTAATTCTATTTCCTTTATCATCGTATTCATAAGCAATTTCAATACTTTCGCCTTCAAATGCATCGAAAGTAATTAATTTTTCTAAATATCCATTTGAATTATAGGAATATTTTTTTTCAATTATTAGATTTTTTTCTGAATCGAATTCACCTTCATTTTCAATTTTTTGGTTTTGATACTGAAATGTATGATAGGATTCAATTTCTTCATCAGTATTTACCAATTTCTTTTCGATAAGCAAATTTTCGGCATTGTAAGAATAAAATATGGTATCGAAAGTATTATCCTGATAAAATATTTTTTCCTTTTCTATTAAGCCTACATCATTGTATTCAAATTGACGCTTTTCAACTACTTCATCAAAGTCATAAAGTAATTCTTCTATCATTTTGTTTTGCTCATTGTATGAATACTTTATATGTTCTGCTATTTCGCCTGATGTATCATAAGTTATAGAAACTATATGATTACCTTGAATATCATATTCTACATGCGACATTAAATCACCAGTAATTTCAATAGTTTCATTAGAGTCAACCTCCATAAATGTATTAAAACGATATTTATCAATGCTTTTTATTGCTTTGCTCATAATAGCTTAGATTAATTTAATGCTTTTAACAAAAAAATATTTTATTCAGATTACTTTCCGATTTTCCCAACAAATTGCTTTTGATAAGTTTCCCAAGCAACTTTCAAGTATTGATTATCTCCAAAATAATGCAGAATAGGTTCAAAACTTGCGGCTTCAATAAAACCTGGAACTACTGTAATAGATCTGCCCATTTCGTCTAAAAAAGCATACGAAGGGTAGGACATACGATTGTTGAGAAGCATTTCTGCAATTTGATGTGTTGATCGGTTTGCAGTAGGATTCAAATTAACAAACAATTTGCCTTCAATTACTATACTATCTTTACGTTCAGCATTTAATTTTACTGCATAATAGTTTTCGTTCATATAGCTTATAATTTCAGGATCACTAAAGGTAGAAGCATCCATTTTTTTACACCAACCACACCAGTCGGTATAAACATCAACAAATATTTTTTTCTTTGGAAATTGAGAATTCTTAGCCATAGCTTCTTCAAACGAATACCATATAATGGAAGTTGGTTTATTGTCAATTTTTTTTTGAGCAAAAACTGAGTTTGAGAAAATAAGAATAACAGCTATAATAATGATGTTTTTTAATTGCATATACTTATGTTTTTTGCAAAAATAATAACAAAATCCATGCAAAACTTATCTTCTAAAAAATAATTACAAAAGCTGATGCAGGATAAAGTTTTTTTTAGGACTTTTGTAGTCTTGAAAAAATAGTAATTATGAATAATTTAAAATCTGATTTTAAGAAATATATAGCACAAACATCTAATTTTTCTCCTTTTCAAATTGAAGTAGAAAAAGCAGAAGGGATTTATGTATATGATAGATTTGGAAAAGATTATATTGACTTAATGTCAGGGATTTCGGTAAGTAATATAGGGCATCGCCATCCTAAAGTGTTAGCTGCTATAAAAGAACAACTTGATCGCTACATGCACGTAATGGTTTATGGTGAGTTTGTTGAAAGTCCCCAAGTAAAACTTGCAAAAAAACTGGCAGAAATATTGCCTGCTACACTCAATATGACATATTTTGTAAACTCAGGTAGCGAAGCCATTGAAGGGGCTTTAAAATTGGCACGTAAATACACACAACGAACAGAAATTATAGCTTTTAAAAGAGGATACCACGGAAGTACAATGGGTGCACTCACTTTATTGAGTGATGAACGATACAAACAGCCTTTTCGCCCTTTAATGCCTGATGTAAAACTATTAGAATTTAATAATATCAGCAATTTAGAAGAAATAACTGAACGAACTGCTTGTGTAGTAACCGAAGTAATTCAAGCGGGTAGTGGGGTTATTGTTGCAGATTTTGATTTTCTGATAGCATTGCGTAAAAGATGCGTGGAAACAGGAACTTTATTGATATTTGATGAAATACAAACCTGTTATGGCAGAACAGGAAAAATGTTTGCTTTTGAACATTATGATGTAATACCAGATATTTTATGTATTGCAAAAAGTATGGGTGGAGAAATGCCATTAGGTGCTTTTATAGCATCAAATACTATAATGGATTGCCTTAATGGTGATCATCCTTTATTGGGGCATGCTACTACTTTTGGAGGACATCCTGTTTCGTGTGCAGCTTCAATGGCAACATTAGGTGTAATTTTGGACGAAAAACTTTTAGAAAGTGTAGAAGAAAAAGCTGCAATTTTTAGGAAAAAGCTTTCTGCGCATCCTTCAATTAAAGAAATACGTGGCATTGGTCTTTATATGGCAATAGAACTTTCCAATTCTGCAAATATTGAAAAGATTGTTGAAAATTGTATAAATAGTGGAATTATTACTTTTTGGTTTCTATTCAATCACAATAGTTTATCAATTATTCCACCAATAAATATTAATTTAATTGAAATAGATTTAGCTTGCGAAAGATTGCTAAAAGAATTGGATATTGAAGGTTAAAGGTTAAAGGACAAAGATTAAAAACCAATTAACCCAATAACTCAAAAATCTAATAACCTAATAACTAAGTATTTGCTTGGTAATAACTTTTTTATAAAATGCTTTCCTAAATAGGAAAATCAAATTAGTTTTGCCAAAAAAAAGTCATGCATACAGAAGATTTAATTGCTCAAAATGAAAAGAAAAATGTTGCTTTAATATCCGTATTTGCTGCAATTGTACTAACAGGTGGAAAATTAATAGTTAGCTTATTAACAGGAAGTATAGGTATATTATCTGAAGCTTTACATTCAGGCCTTGATTTTATTGCAGCTGCCATTACTTATTTTGCAGTAAGACTTTCGGATAAACCTGCTGATAAAAATCATCATTATGGACATGGTAAATTTGAAAATTTATCTGCTTTTATAGAAACTTTGTTATTATTTATCACTTGTTTTTGGATTATATATGAAGCAACACACAGAATAATTTCAGGAAAAGGCTTAGAGTTAAATACTATACAAACAATATTTAGTTTTATTGTTGTAATTTTATCAATTATTATTGATGCATGGAGGTCGAAAAAACTATATTTAGTTGCAAAAAAACATAATAGTCAGGCTTTGGAGGCAGATGCTCTGCATTTTTCTACCGATATTTGGAGTTCTGCAGTGGTGTTGTTAGGATTAGTTTGTGTAAAAATTTATGAATGGACTCAACTACCAATATTCTTTTATGCCGATTCAATAGCTGCACTTATAGTTGCAGCAATTGTAATTATTGTGGCATATCGTTTGGGAAAACGTTCTATTGACGTACTTTTAGACCGTACTTCACCAGAAACTATTGAAAAAATAAATTCCATTATTAAAGGAATACCTGAAGTGTTATCATTTCATAATTTAAAAATAAGAACATCGGGAGCGTTTACTTTTGTTGAATTAAATATTCATGTTGAACCAAATCTCACAATTGAAAAAGCACATGAAATATCACATAAAGTAGAGGAAATAATTTGTGCTTCTATTGATAAATGCGAGGTGCATGTACATGAAGAACCAGAAAATAATCATAAAGCATATTAATAAATATTAACTGCTTAAATAGTTGTTAGAAAGTAAGTTTATCCCTTATCATTATTGATAAGATTAAATTAAATCAAGTTTTTTAATCCATTAAAACCTATAAATCCCTGTAACAGTCAAGTATCCTCCGCTTTGCGAAGGAAATAAAAACCATTTCGTTTGTTTGTGGTGTTTTGCTATATATTTCCCAATGCCATAGCCCAAAGCAGAACCTACAATTACATCAGATAACCAGTGAGCATTTTCTGTAGTTCTTGAAATTGCAACACCTGAGGCAAGTGTGTACATAATAACCGGAATAATTTTTGTTTCTTTGTATTGTTCCGCAACTACAGTTGCTAGTGTAAACGCAGCTATGCTATGTCCTGATGGGAAGGAAGCATAATAGTCTGTTGAAGTGCCTGAAAATTGATTTAATGATTCGGGAAAAGGATGCCAGGTATTGCTCGCATCCACACGTGGTCGCTGTCTTCCAGTAATAATTTTAAGTATAGTAACAACCACTGCCGAATTTACCAATGCATAGCCTGCAATAGCTCCTGTTTGCATGGCTTTATCGTCTTTTAATACAATGCCTGCCAAATAAAATGCAGCGCTAATACCACCAACTACAGGGATTTCTCCTGTATTTGTAAAAACTGGACTCACATCTTTTACCCAAGTATTGTTGGTTCTAAACTGCATGATATTGCGGTGGATATCTTCATCGTAAACAATTGCAGTTGTTGCCGCCAAAGCAATAGGTAACAAATAAAATAAATCTTTCTTTTTAATATGGAAAGGCGAAGTCCAGATATGATTTTTATCTTGCAAAAATGATTTTCCAATCCAGATTGGTTTAATCTGAATTGTTTTTGCACTGTCATTTATTTTTTCTAAAGATTGTGAAAAAATAGTAGAAGTAAAGAAAATAATAAGTAAAATGGTAGTGATTATAATTTTCATATTGATAAAAAAGTAATTATAAAGTTTCCCTTTTGTTATACTGAAGAAGGAAGCATCTCATTTAATTTGTATTTTAAATATTTATTTAGATTCCTTACTATCGTTCTGAATGACAAAAAGTTAAACCATAAATTAAGCAATTCAACTTAATTTTTTCAATTATTTCCCCAATAACTTAATTTTCTCAATAGATTTCAAAATAATCTCATTGGTTGCAGGTAAGGAAAATTCAGGTTCAATCTCATGATTTCCAACAGCAGAAATAGCATCTTTTATTGCCAGCCATACCGAAAAAGCAAGCATTAACGGTGGTTCGCCTACTGCTTTACTTTGGCGGATAGTATTGTAATTGGGTGCATCTTTTAGCAATGCTGTTCTGAAATCTTTAGGAATATCCTGAACTGTCGGAATTTTATAGGTATCTGGAGAATGATTCAACAGTTTTCCGTTTGCATCCCATTTGATATCTTCTGTAGTACACCATCCGACACCTTGTATAAAACCACCTTCCACTTGTCCGATATCAATAGCTTCATTGATTGATTTTCCAGTATCGTTCAAAATATCAGTGCGAAGAATTTCATGATATCCGGTAAGTATATCCAGTTTAACTTCTGAAACAGAAATTCCAAAAGCGTAATAATGAAAAGGGTGTCCTTTGCCAGTTTCTCTGTTGTAATGAATATTGGGAGTTTTATAATATCCTGTTGAACTAAGACTTTTTTGTTGAAAATAAGCCATCATTACTAATTCTTTATAAGGAAAGATGCGTTCAGGGTGCATTTTGTCGTAAATAAAATTATTATGAAAAACGATATCATCAGCAATGCTTGGATTTGGATATTGCTTTTTGTTAAATTCATCAATAACTACTTCTGTTAAACGTAATTTAATATTATCAATCGCATTTTTAACAGCCATTCCATTCATATCGCTACCCGAAGAAGCTGCTGTGGCAGAAGCATTAGGAACTTTTGAAGTATTGGTGGCATTTACTTTAATAAAATCAAGTGAAATACCTAGTTCTAATGCAGCAATTTGTTGCATTTTTGTGTGCAAACCTTGTCCCATTTCAGTACCTCCGTGATTAACTAATACAGTACCATCCTGATAAATATTTACTAAAGCTCCAGCTTGATTTAAGAAAGCTGTTGTAAATGAAATGCCAAATTTTACAGGAGTTAATGCCATTCCTTTTTTGTAAAATTCATTTTTAGAATTAAATTCAGCTATTTCTTTTTTTCTTTTGTGGTATTCTGAAGATTGAATAATTTGTTCGTAAATGGTAAATAATCGATTATTTTCAACTTCTTCATCGTAATGTGTAATATTTCTGTTGGTGATGCCGTAAAAATTTTTAAATCTAATTTCAGTTGCATCTTTTTTCAAAAACCTTGCTATTTTATCTATGGCGTTTTCAATTACAGCAATGCCTTGAGGTCCACCAAACCCACGAAAAGCTGTATTGGAAGGTAAATTGGTTTTCCATGCTTTGCCAATTACAGAAATATCAGGAATAAAATAACTGCCATCTGCATGCAAAACAGCTCTTTCCAATATAGCCATCGAAAGATCAGCCGTAGCTCCTGCATCAGCATTCAAAAAAACTTTGTAAGCTTTAATCATTCCATCATCATCAAAACCTATTTCATAATCAGAAATAAAACGATGTCGTTTGCCTGTTATCATTTGGTCATCATCACGAATGAGATGTATTTTAACGGGACGTTTGGTGTAATTTGCCAACAAAGCAGCCCAAGCAGCAGTATGGTTTCCTTGAGTTTCTTTACCACCAAAAGCGCCGCCCATTCTTCTTATTTCTACTATCACTTCGTTTCGAGGTATTCCTAATACTTCAGCTATAATAGCTTGAGTTTCGTTAGGATTTTGGGTAGAACTGTAAACCATCATTTCATTCAACTCACCGGGAATACATAAGCTGGTTTGAGTTTCGAGATACCAATGTTCCTGAGCACCCGTTTTTAGTGTTCCTTTCAATACATGATTAGCTTTTTGCATTGCTTCATCAGCATCTCCTCGATGAATGATTCTAGGAACAGATAATAATTGATTGTTTGCAATGGCTTCTTCAATTGTAGTTATTGGTATAAGTGGTTCGTATTCAATTTCTATTAATTTTTCAGCTTTAGCAGCAATTTCTTTACTCTCAGCAGCAATTAAGAATATTGCTTGTCCAATAAAATTTACCATATTTTCAGCCAAACAAGGTTCGTCGTGAAATACTGGACCCATCTGATTGGCTCCTGGTATGTCTTTATAACTTAAAATGGCATATACTCCCTTTACCTGACGTGCTTTTTCGAGATTAAACGAGAGGATTTTGGCGTGGGCAAAAGGACTGTAAACTACTTTACCAAGAAGCATATCTGAGGGAGCATTCATGTCATTAATGTAAACAGATTTGCCGCTTACATGCTTAATGGCACTATCATGATATATTTGATTTTCGTTAGCATTCATGTGTTTAGTTTATAAAGTTTATAAATTTGAAAGTTTATAAAGTTATTTAATTAAATTACGTTGATGTATTATAAAGACAAAAATTACGTTGCTATCTTTATGAACTTTACAAGCTTTTAACTTAGTTAGTTTCGTTCCAAAATTTCATCAATAAATTTCTGCAAGCTAATTTACGGTATTCTTTATCAGAACGAGCATCAGAAATCGGGGAAAATTCATTGTACAATATTCCCATTGCAGTTTCTACAGTTTGTTTATTCCATGTTTTGCCACTCAAAAAAGCTTCTGTTTGTTTCGCTCTTAGCGTTTGAGCTGCCATTCCTCCATAAACAATTATAATATCTTCAACTTCTTTATTATTATTTAATTGTAAACGAAAACAAGCACTTACTGTAGATATATCAAGGTCTTTGCGATTAGAAACTTTATAAGATTTTAAAATATGATTTTCATGAATAAAAGGAATTTCAATTGCTACTATTAATTCATCCGTTTTTATAGCAGTTTTACGGTATCCTATAATAAAATCCTCAATAGGTATTAAGCGTTTCGAATCGGAACTTTGTAATTTTATAAGAGCTTTACATGCAATTAAAAAAGGCAAAGTATCACCAATAGGAGAGGCTGACCCAATATTTCCGCCCATAGTAGCAATATTGCGAATTTGCAATGAACCGAAGACTTTCAGGATCTTAAAAAGTGCTGGAAATGGTTTTTCAACAGCTGATTTAATTTTTTCTAAAGTGATAGCCGAACCTATAATTATCGATTTGTTAGTAATTTCTATGTTTTTAAGTTCTTCTACTTGCGATAAATCAATAATTTGAGGAATAATTTCTCCTTTTTTTGTTTGTCGCAATGCAGTATCGGTAGCACCACCAATAAGTACAGCATTTGGATATTGTTTTCTTATTTCCAAGGCATCTTTTAAGTTTTGTGGAAGTATATACAATTGCTCTGTATGAGAAAGAAAAATGCTTGAATTATCATTCTTAAGGTTTAAAAGTTGTAAAATAACTTCTTGTTGCTTATCGCTGAAATGGTCTTTACCATGATGAATACAAGCCTGTTTAGCAGCTTCTATAATAGGTTTGTAACCAGTACAGCGACATAGATTTCCTGTTAAGCTATCTTCTATTACTTCTTTTTCAGGTTGGTGATGATTTTTATACAATGCAAACAAAGACATAACAATACCTGGAGTGCAATATCCACATTGACTACCATTATTTTCAACCATTAATTGTTGAACAGGATGTAATTGAATATCTTTGCCAATATGTTGCTCTAAATTTTCAACAGTTATAATTTGCTTTCCATTTATCATTGGCAAAAAAACAAGACAGGAATCGAGTGCTTTGTATTCGAGTTCATTGTTTGAATTCAATTCAGCAATTACAACAGTACAAGCTCCACAATCACCTTCAGCACAGCCTTCTTTCACGCCCTTGTGCGATGGCAAACTTCTTAAATAATTCAGCAGGGTTGTACTAGGACGATTGTTTTCTGATTGCTGAAAATCGAGTTCAACCAATTGGTTGTCTAAAATAAAACGGATATGATGAGAAGTAGCTGTCATAATTTATTTTTAGAATTTCTAACATCAATTATTTTTGCAAGAATACTTACTGCAATTTCATTGGGAGTTTCTACTGTAATTGGAATACCGATGGGCATATCAAAACGGGCAATTTCTTCTTCGATATATAAACCTGATTGTAATAAATTCTTTTTTACACCTTCTACTTTTCTTTTACTACCTATCATACCTAAATAAGCATGAGGCTTTTTGCCTAATTTAAATAGTATTTGCTCATCAAATTCATGTGAAGGTGTAACGATAACAGAGAAAGTATTCTTATCGAATACAGCTTTTTCTATACTTTCAAGATAATCCCCTTTTATAAATTGATAATTTGCCGATTCTTCATCTGTAAAACTAATTTCACGCCAATCGAAAAAGCTGATGTTGAAATCGAGGTCTTTGGCAAACTTTGCCAAGGCTTTTCCAACATGTCCCGCTCCGAATATATATAAATTATTGGTCTGTAACAGTGGCTCAATATATACTTCCATGCTACCGCCACAATGCATATTCAGGTCGGCTTCGAGTTTATATAGTTTTTTAAAAGGAATATTTTGTTCAATTACCTGCAAAGCATCTGCAATTACTTGTTTTTCGATGGCTCCACCACCCACAGTTCCTATAATTTCGGCATTGGCAAAAACTATCATTTTAGATGCTGCTTTGCGAGGTGTAGAACCTTTAGTTTCAGTAATTACACACAAAGCTGAGGGACGATGCTGTTTGAGTATGTTTTCAATTTCTAAATAAATATTGTTCATAGATTTTCTTTTCAATTTGAGAGGATAAATTTACACAATTTTATTATTTGCCATTCAATTGTGTAAAAAAAAATAATTTTGTTTATTGAAATCGATATTTTAGCAATAAAACTCTTTAAAAGTATAATAGTGATGAATTGTAATGATAAAAATAACTGTATTTCATGTAAAAGTGAAAACTTAAAACATGATAATTGCTCTATTAATAAGTTTGATCGCAAACGTATTTTGATTATATGCACTGGGAATTCATGTCGAAGCCAAATGGCAGAAGGATGGTTATTCTCATTTGATGAACGTTTAGATGTTTATTCAGCTGGAATTCGTCCAGAAAAAGAAGTAAATCCTTATGCAATAAAAGTAATGCAAGAAGTAGGTATAGACATTAGTCAAAACTATCCTAAATTTGTGGATGTTTTTATCAATGATGCTTTTGACTATTTAATTACTGTTTGTGATAATATACGTGATGTTTGTCCTATTTTTACTGGCAATGTCAAGCAACGTTTACACATTGGATTTGAAGATCCTGCAGATGCAAAATGAAGCCCTGAAGAAATTATTGAAATCTATCGAAGGATAAGGGATGAAATACGTGATGCTTTTTATAAGTTTTACAAAGATATTTAATAGTTTTTATTCAAGAGAAATAGTTTTTATTTGAGCATTTTTTTTGTCAATAATTTTAAATGAACGTTTTAACAAAAATGGAGTAACTACGGTAGTAATTATCCCCATGATTACTAATATTGAGAACAATGAAATATCAATAAAACCATTTTGTAAAGCAATATTTGCGATAACTAATTCCATAATGCCTCTCGCATTCAAACCAATTCCCAAGGTAATAGATTCTTGTTTAGGCATACGTGCTAATTTCCCACCTATATAACCTCCAAGAATTTTACTAATAAAAGAAGCAATGATTACAATTAATAATAAATACAAATTATTAATTGATAGTAAATTAAATTGAATTCCCATAGTAGTAAAGAAAATTGGTGCTAAAAATCCCATAGTTATGCTGGATGTATTTTGTTGAACTTTTTTGAAATTATCAAGTCCAATCATTTCACGAGGTAATAATATTGCACCAAAGAATGCACCTATTACAAAGTGCAAACCAACTAATTCGGATAAGCTTGCAAAAATCAATACAAAAACCATCACAACTGCAAATAAAGATTCTTTTCCCTTCAGAAAATTTAAAAAGTTCTCAAATTGAGTATTCAGAAAACTAACCTTTTCTTTGGCTTTATGAAATAACCGGTAAGAAACAACCATTATTATCATAAAAATTAATACTTTAGCTACAGTAATCAATATTTTATATCCTAAATCTGAATAATTACTTACACCATCTTTAAAATCAAGTATAACACCTAATACTAATAAAGATATTACATCATTAAAAATAGCAGCAGAAATAATTTTTTGACCAATATCAGAATTAAGTTTACCTAAATCCATTAAAATTCTGATACTTACTGGTAAAGCCGTAATTGAAATACATAAAGCAAGAAAAATTGTTAGAGGAATTGGCAAACTAAAGATAAAACCTATAATAAAACCACTCAACATTGGAATGATAAAGCCTAAAAGGGCAATCCATATATTTCTGCCTTTTATTGACCTACGTAATTCATCAATATCTATTTCAAAACCGGCAAGAATTACCAATAAAAAAACGCCTAAGTCAGAAATAACTTTGATTTCTGAAGTGTAAGAAGCAAAACCTAATAAAGATGGACCTAGTATAAAACCAGCAATTACTTCACCTATCATTGCTGGCTGATGAATGCGTTCCATTATTTCGCCAAACATACGGGCTACTAATAATAAGAGTAACAATTCTACTACAAAAGGCATTGTTTGGCTTATAACTGGCATAATTTTAAAATGAAATTAACAACATTATTTTTTTTCAAAATTAAAGATAATTTTGAAATGTATTATTGTTTTTTTTAATTCAATTGTTAAATCTAAATCTTATTTACATGACATTTTTAAATTAAGAATTTTTATAGGATTAATTACAAACCAACAACAATATTTTGCTTACTTTGTAGTTTTAAAATACATAAATTATTTTGTTATGAAATATCTATACACTATACTGTTTAATGTTTTGATATTTACATCATTATATTCGCAAAATATTAATAATTTGCAGGATAATGACACCAATGCATTATTTCAAAAAAAGGGCTATCCGGCATTAAATAAATACGATAACAAACTTCATTTTCATTTCCAAACAGGTGCAAGTGTATCTTCCTTTGGTAATAATACTTTGTTTTCAAAATGGATAGCTCCAAGTTTTTCATATAAAGTGAATCCTAAATTAAATTTGCATTTTGGTACTTTGGTTTTAAATGAAAATTCTAATTATCCTTCTTTAAACAGTGAGATGCATAATGCAGCCAAAACAGATCCTACACGTTTGTTCCTTAATTTATCAGGTGATTATCAATTAACTAAAAGTATTCGTTTAAGAGCTACTACTTTTAATGAATTGCCAAATGGAGATACCCCTCAAAATTATTTTTATTATAACCAATTAGGTATAGATATAAAGGTAACAGATAATTTTTTTATAAGTGCTGATTTTATTAATCAGAAAGGTCGAACTTCCCACGGAATGTACAATAATAGCATGTTTTTTAATTCAGATGATTATTTTGGAAACAGTTTCTTTAACAATATTTTTATTAACACTTTTCATTAATAATAATTTTTAGAAAATTTTAATATGGAAAAGACATCTTTTTTAGATCGCTTTAACAATTGGGCTCGCAAGTCTGTTGGTTTAAAGTTAGTTTCAATTGGTTTTTTAATTTTAATTTTGTTAATCCCTGCTTCAATGTTAAATTCACTGATTCGTGAACGTCAACAAACTAGAGATGGAGCAATTGCTGAGATAAATTCAAAATGGGGCGGAAGTCAGATAATAGGTGGTCCAATTATTACAATTCCATACAAGTCAATTATTAAAAATAACGATGGTAAATGGGAAGATCAAATTAAATATGCTCATTTTTTACCTGATAATATTTTAATTAAAGGTGAAGTAAAACCACAAAAACGTTACAGAGGTATTTATGTTACGGTACTATATAACTCAAAGTTAAACATCAATGGAAGCTTTTCTCTTTTAAACATAACGCCTTTAAATATTCCAAAAGAAAACTTTTTTCCTGACGATGCTTTTGTTTCAATTGGAATTACTGATATGAAAGGAATTAAAAGTAATATTATTTTCAAAATGAACGATTCTTCTTTTCAAATGGAGCCAGGTATAAAGTCGTCTGATATTTTTTCTTCAGGTGTTAGTATCCCTATAAAAATTAAAATGGAGGAAAATTATGATTTTAACTTTGATTTAGACATAAATGGTAGTCGCAATCTTTCATTTTTGCCTTTTGGTAAAGAAACAAAAGTTGAAATTAAATCCAATTGGAGTAATCCAAGTTTTGAAGGTAGTTTTTTACCCGATGAGCGTGAAATTTCTACTAATGGTTTTGTAGCTAAATGGAAAGTATTACAGTTAAATCGTAATTATCCTCAACAGGGTTGTGGTGCTTTTTTAGGCGAAAATCCAGTGCAAAATATCAGTAATGGATATTCAAAAAGAGATTATTATTCTGATGACTATGCTTCAATGGCTAATGATGAAAATAACATAGCTTCGTTTGGTGTAAGACTTATGTTACCAATAGATGAATATCAGAAAACGACGCGTTCTGCTAAATACAATATTATGTTTATTTTTCTTACTTTTTTGGCCTTTTTCTTTATGGAAATTTTAAATAAAAACAGAATACATCCAATTCAATATTTGTTAGTTGGATTCTCAATTTGTTTATTTTACATCCTATTATTATCTATTTCTGAATATATAAAATTCAATATAGCTTATTGGATAGCAAGTGTAGCTATATTGCTATTGATTACTTTATATGCAAAAAGTATTTTTAAAAGCAATAAAATTACAGCTTTAACTGCAATTATATTGACAATATTATATGGCTTTTTCTATTCGATTTTGCAATTACAAGATTATGCGCTATTAATGGGAAGTCTAGGTCTTTTGTTAATTTTAGCTGTTATAATGTACTTAACTCGCAATATTAATTGGTATTCAATAGCTAATCCAAAATCTGAATCCTAGATTTATTTTAAAGTTTGAATTTTTCAGGCTTGTTTATTAGTTCAAGTAAAGGTAATTTAAAACAAAAATAGCTATTACAAAAAACTAATCGACTTTACCTGTTTTTTTTAATGCTTTATTATACTAGCAAGCCAACCATTTATTTCTTCAAATACAGCATAAGTAAACAAATTCAGTTGCTTACAAAGATTATTATTGTTTTTTTTAAAATAAAAATAAGCTGATTGCTTACAAAATTTGCTATTTTTGTCAGAATTGTATAAATTTGCAGACTTTTAATTGAATCTAATATATATGAGTTTTAGAATCGTAGTCTTAGCTAAGCAGGTTCCCGATACCCGTAATGTAGGAAAAGATGCCATGAAGGCAGATGGAACTGTTAACCGTGCTGCATTACCTGCTATTTACAACCCCGAAGATTTGAATGCACTTGAAATGGCACTTCACATCAAAAGTAAAATCGAAGATGCCGAAGTTATTATCCTCACTATGGGGCCACCTCGTGCTGCTGAAATTATTCGTGAATCTATTTATCGCGGTGCTAATGCAGGTTATTTAATTACAGACAGAAAATTTGCTGGTTCTGATACGTTGGCAACCTCTTATGCAATCTCTTTAGCTGTTAAAAAATTAGCACCTTATCATTTAGTAATATCAGGTCGTCAGGCTATTGATGGAGATACCGCACAAGTAGGTCCTCAAACTGCAGAAAAGCTTAATATACCTCAAATTACCTATGCCGAAGAAGTCGTTTCAGTTGATGAAACACAAATAACTATTAAAAGAAGACTCGAAAGAGGTATTGAAGTAGTTAAAACAAGTTTCCCCGCACTAATTACAGTTCATAGTTCAGCACCTGAGTGCCGTCCTCGAAATGCAAAATTGCTGATGAAACACAAACATGCTCGTACTTTAACTGAATTGCAGGAAGAAACTCGAGATTATACTGAATTGTATAATAAGAGACCTTATCTTCAAATAGAAGAATGGACTGTTGCTGATTTGAATGCTGATGTAGAATTGCTTGGATTATCAGGCTCACCTACCAAGGTTAAAAAAATTGAAAATGTTGTTCTTCAACAAAAAGAAACTATTCTTTTAACAGATGCTGATAAAGATGTTGAAAGCCTTATGCAAGAATTAATTGCAGCTCACATCATCGGTTAATAACTGTTTTTATTGATAAAATTAATTTAAAATATGTAATAGCCTTAGTATAATATTCATATAAACCGAGAATATTATTATTAGGCATATTCCATGTAACAAATAAAAAAATAATACATGAATAATATTTTTGTTTATTGTGAAGTGAATGAAGATGGTTTAATAGCTGATATAAGCCTTGAGTTATTATCAAAAGGGCGTAAATTAGCCAACGACCTTACTATTAAACTGGAAGCAGTAGTTATAGGTGACCAAATTCAAAACATAGAAAATCAACTTTATGCTTATGGAGTTGATGTAATTCATTTAGCTCAAGATGCTCGATTGTTCCCATATACTACTTTACCGCATGCATCTATTGTTGTAAACCTGTTTAAAGAAGAAAAACCGGAAATAGCTTTGTTTGGAGCTACATCTGTAGGTAGAGATCTTGCACCGAGAGTAGCTTCTGCATTGCGTTGTGGTTTAACAGCAGATTGTACAAGTTTAGAAATTGGTGATCATACCGAAAATAAAACACAAAAATTATATAAAAATCTATTGTATCAAATTCGCCCAGCATTTGGTGGAAATATAATTGCAACCATTATCAATCCTGACACACGTCCACAAATGGCTACTGTTAGAGAAGGAGTGATGAAACAAGAAATTTTCTCACAAAACTATAAAGGCAAATTAAAAAAGATTAACATTGATAAGTTCTTACAAGAAGATGATTTTTTAGTAGAAATACTTGAAAGACATATTGAAAGTCAAAAAATAAACATCAAAGGCGCACAAATTATTATTGCAGGAGGTTATGGTGTTGGAACTAAAGAAAACTTTGCTTTACTTCACCAATTAGCCGAAGCAATCGGAGGAGAAGTTGGAGCCTCAAGAGCTGCTGTTGACGCTGGTTTGGTTGAACATGCACGTCAAATTGGACAAACAGGGATTACTGTTCGCCCAAAATTATACATTGCTTGTGGTATTTCAGGCGCTGTTCAACACCGTGCTGGTATGGATCAAAGTGCTAAAATTATTTCTATAAATAATGATCCTAAAGCACCTATCAACAAAATTGCTGATTATACAATTATTGGCAATGTAGGAGATATTTTACCTAAAATGATTAAGTATTATAAAGAAAATTCAAAATAAAAAACAAGATAATAATGGCAAATTTTTATACAGATAACGAAGACTTAAAATTTCATCTTACACATCCTTTGATGGAAAAAATGGTAAGCCTGAAAGAAAGAAATTTTGCTGATAAAGATAAATACGATTTTGCACCAGTCGATTTTGAGGATACAATGGACAATTATGAAAAAATCCTTGAAATTATTGGTGAAATTGCAGGAGATATTATTGCAGAAAATGCTGAATCTGTTGACCATGATGGTCCTGTTTTAGAAAATAATAAAGTTATGTATGCAAAAGGAACCCAACAAAACTATGATGCTATGCATCAAGCTGGTGTTGTTGGTATTTCATTGCCTCGTAAATATGGTGGATTAAACTTTTCATTCGTACCTTATGTAATGTCTGCTGAATTAGTAGCTCGTGCTGATGCAGGATTTGCTAATATTTGGGGATTACAAGATTGTGCCGAAACCATTCACGAATTTGGTTCAGAGGAAATTAAAGATTTGTTTTTACCACGCTTTAATCGTGATGGTGCAACAGCAGCTATGGATTTAACTGAACCAGATGCAGGTTCCGACTTGCAAGCTGTTCAACTTAAAGCCACTTACGACGAAAAAGCAGAATGCTGGAAATTAAATGGCGTAAAACGTTTTATTACAAATGGCGATGCTGATGTTTCATTAGTCTTGGCACGTTCCGAAGCAGGAACTTCTGATGCACGTGGATTATCATTATTCGTTTACGATAGAAAAGAAAACGCAATGACGGTTCGTCGTATTGAAAACAAATTGGGTATTAAAGGTTCTCCAACCTGTGAATTAGTATTTACCGATGCTCCGGCTAAGTTAGTAGGTGATCGCAAAATGGGATTGATAAAATATGTAATGTCATTGATGAACTCAGCACGCTTAGGTGTTGGAGCTCAGTCTGTTGGTATTGCTGAAGCTGCTTATCGTGAAGCTTTAAAATATGCTCATGAGAGAGAACAATTTGGTAAGGCAATTATTGAATATCCTGCAGTTTATGAGATGCTTACGAATATGAGAGCAAAAACAGATGCTATTCGTACACTACTATACGAAACCTGCAGATATGTTGATATTTATAAATCTTATAGTTCTATTTCTGAAGAAAGAAGCTTAACTCCTGAAGAAAGAAATGATTTTAAACTTCATCAAAAAATAGCTGATGTTTATACACCATTGCTAAAACTATTTTCGAGTGAGTATTGTAATCAAATAGCTTACGATTCTCTTCAGGTTCATGGTGGAACTGGCTTTATGAAAGACTTTCCAATAGAACGTATTTTTAGAGATGCTCGTATTACTACAATTTATGAAGGAACTTCTCAATTACAGGTAGTTGCTGCAATTCGTGGCGTAAGTAATGGTTTGTATCTGAAAATATTACGCGATAATGAACAAATTTCAGTAAATCCTGAATTTGATTATCTAAAACATTCATTAGTAAAAATGACTGATCAATTTGCTAAAACAATTGAAAAAGTTACTGCTACTGAAAGTGCTGAATTATATGACTTTCACGCTCGTCGTTTAGTTGAAATGGCTGGAAATATTATTATTGGTTATTTATTGCTTTTTGATGCAAACCGTAATGATAGGTTTAAAAAATCTGCAGAAATATTCATTCGATTAGGCAAAACTGAAAATACACAAAAAGTTAGTTTTATTAATAGTTTTGATGTTAAAGAATTAGGATATTATAAGTATTAAGTTATTTTTGTTGTCCAAATTAATTAGAAATAAATAAAAGTATGTTCAAAGTTAAAGTGTTTATTACTAAGTTAATCCATGGTGAATATAGTTTTCAGTATGTTGATTTATTTAGAAAAAATGGATTAAGAAGCCCATTTTTAAGATGTATTAAAGATGAGTTTCATTTTCATATACTTATGTTTGTTAAAAAAGACCCCAAATTTAAAGTATTTGAAACTTCTGAAACTATTCAGTTTGGCAATGCAATTTCTTCATTAACTCCAGATGAACTTCTCAAAACAAAAGGTTTACCATTTTGCTTTAATGCTTTTATGTTTGATAAACATGAAGTAATAATGATTGGTTATCACGAAACTATTCAAAATACAAAATTTAAATCTGTTTATGCTTTCGCAAATGGAGTTTATATAATGGGTGAATATTGTTTTACTGAAATCAAAAAAGATAATACTTTAAGCATTTCAAAAACTTTAATTAAAAAATATACATCTGAATCAACTGAAAGTTTAGATAAATTTTATATCAAAGATAAAAACAAAAATTATATCTATTTTGCTGATAATGGTTTTGATATTTGTGTTAAATATTTTCTTGCAAGTGACGCTAAATCAAAAGAAATTTATTCGATTTTTTCAAATTTGATTTTAAAAACTGATGATAATAACAATGATATTATTGAATCAAAACTTTCTGAAATGTTTTGATTTTGATTATAATACAACTATATAGTTTTTTTATAATGAAGAGAGGTGTAATACCTCTCTTTTTATTTTATGTTTTGCTCGTAATAAGCTTTGTTTTTTTTAAAGAATATGCTTTACATTTGCAATAAAAAGCTTAAATTATATTTTAAATATTTGATGATTTTATAACTGAAAAGAATGGATACAAATATACATTTTGCATTAAAACATCTGCAACCTCAATTTAAAGGTGATATTTTTACAGATGAAACAATGCGATTGCTCTATGCAACCGATGCTTCTGCATATCGCGAAATACCGCTTGCTGTGGTCCGTCCTAAAGATAAGGAAGATATTCGCTTGCTCATTCAATTTGCAAATGAATATAAAACATCTCTTATTCCACGTACGGCAGGAACTTCATTGGCAGGACAAGTAGTTGGAAATGGAATTATTGTTGATGTTTCCAAATATATGTGTCGCATTCTCGAAATCAACGAAGCCGAACATTGGGTGAGAGTTGAACCGGGTGTGGTTTTAGATGAACTTAATAAAATTGTAGCTAAGAAAGGTTTGTTTTTTGGACCAGAAACATCTACCTCAAATCGTTGTATGATAGGAGGAATGGTAGGAAATAATTCATGTGGAGCACATTCTTTGATATATGGCAGTACTCGTGAACATACCATTGCAATTAAAGGCTTTTTAAGTGATGGTTCTGAAGTAGATTTTAAACCGCTTAATAAAATAGAATTTGAAGAAAAACTTATTGGTAACACATTAGAAAATAAGATATATCAGCAAATAAACGAAGTATTAAATAATAAAGAAAATCAAGCTGAAATTATTGCTCAATATCCAGATAAATCATTGGAACGACGCAATACAGGTTATGCTATAGATTTATTGATGGATATGCAACCATTTTCTGAGGCAGGAGCGGCATTTAATTTCTCAAAACTATTGGCAGGCTCCGAAGGTACATTGGCATTTTCAACTGAAATTACACTTAATCTTGTGCCATTACCACCCAAGGATGTTGCATTGGTTTGTATTCATTGTAACAGCTTAAAAGATGCATTAAAAGGCAATATCATTGCATTAAAGCATCATCCTGTTGCTATTGAACTAATGGACGATATTATTATGGATTGTACCAAAGATAATATTGAACAAAGGAAAAATCGTTTTTTTATAGAAGGCAATCCTAAAGCAATGCTTATTGTTGAGTTTGCAATGGAATCGAAAGAAGCTATATTAAAAGCTGCTGAAAATCTTGAAAAAGATATGAGAGCAGCCGGATATGGTTATCATTTTCCAATTGTTTTTGGTGATGATGTCAAAAAAGTTTGGAATTTAAGAAAGGCTGGTTTAGGAGTATTATCAAATATTCCCGGAGATGCAAAACCTGTTCCTGTAATAGAGGATACAGCCGTAAACCCACAATTTTTACCTGAATATATTGACGAATTTCAAGCAATACTTGATAAGTATAAGTTGAATTGTGTGTACTATGCACACATTGCTACAGGCGAATTGCATTTACGTCCTGTGTTGAACTTAAAAGACCCTAAAGATGTGGAATTATTCCATACTGTGGCATTGGAAACAGCACAGTTGGTAAAGAAATATAAAGGTTCTTTGAGTGGCGAACATGGCGATGGCAGGTTAAGAGGAGAGTTTATACCCTTAATGATTGGTGAGAAGAACTATAAAATTATTCAACAAATAAAAGAAACTTGGGATCCACAGCATATTTTTAATCCCGGTAAAATTGTGGATACTCCTCCCATGAATACTTTCTTACGTTTTGAATCTGTTAAGAAAGAACGGGAAATAGAAACGATTTTTGATTTTTCAAAAGATGAGGGAATCTTGCGTGCGGCCGAAAAATGCAATGGTTCGGGCGATTGTCGTAAATCGGAAATTATTGGAGGTACAATGTGTCCGAGTTTTATGGCTACACGAGATGAAAACGCTACCACACGTTCCAGAGCCAATATATTGCGTGAATTTCTTACCCGTTCTGATAAAGAAAATCCTTTCGATCACAAAGAAATTTATGAAGTATTCGATTTATGTTTGTCATGTAAAGCTTGTAAATCAGAATGTCCATCGAGTGTGGATGTGGCAAAACTAAAAGCTGAGTTTTTGCAGCATTATTACGATGCCAATGGCATTCCTTTGAGAACACGTGCTATTGCTTATATTTCACGCATCAATGCATTGGGATCAATAGCAACTCCTGTTACTAATTTCTTTATGAGTAATGTGTTTACTTCAGGTATTGCTAAAGCTGTATTGGGTTTTTCAACAAAGCGTAGCATTCCTTTATTGTCGAAAATTACACTTAGGAAATGGGCTGCAAACAATAAATTAACGGGAAATTATCCAAACGGTAAAGTATATTTATTTGCCGATGAATTTACCAATTTTAATGAATCAAATATTGGTATAAAAGCCATTCGTTTACTCGCCAAGTTAGGTTATGAAGTTGTTATTCCCAAGCATTTGGAAAGCGGAAGAACTTATCTTTCTAAAGGGTTGGTAAGAACTGCAAAAAAGATTGCCATACAAAATACAATTTATTTAAAAGATATTATTTCGGAAACAACGCCACTTATTGGAATAGAACCTTCGGCAATACTTAGTTTTAGAGATGAATATCCTGAATTGGTTGGAAAAGATTTGTTGCAGGATGCATTAAAATTGGCATGTAATACATTGATGTTCGATGAATTTTTTATGCGTGAGGTTGAGAAAGGGAAAATAGCTAAGGAAAGCTTTTGTAAAGTGGCAAAACAAATTAAACTGCACGGACATTGTCAGCAAAAATCAATAGCTTCTACTTTGCCTACCAAAAAGATGTTGGCTTTTCCCGAAAATTATACAGTAGATGAAATTCCATCGGGTTGTTGTGGTATGGCAGGTTCGTTTGGCTACGAAAAAGAACATTATGATATTTCAATGAAGGTAGGAGAACTGGTTTTGTTTCCTGCAATAAGAGAAACGAAGAAAGATGTAATTTTAGCTGCATTAGGCACCAGTTGTCGCTGCCAAATAAAGGATGGAACTGGACGCGAAGCATTGCACCCTGTAGAAATTATGTTTGACGCATTAGAAAAATAGGAATTGCTATTTTTATTGCGGCTTGATTTGATGGTTATTGGTGTAAAGGTTTTATGAATTGTTTCTGATTCTACTGCATTTTGGGGTGCAAGACTGATATTTTGTATTTAGGTTCTTTGGTTTTGACTGAAAATTAGGATAATTTGCCCTGAAGTAATTATAATTACGTTTGAAAATGCTATAATTTGGTTGTAAATTATTGTTTTTAATCGTGAAATTGCAATAATACAGCTTGATATTGGAATAATTAAGTGTGCAAAAGGAATAATTTGCTTGATATTGGAATAATTAAGCCTGCAAACGGAATAATCAAGCTGATATTGGAATAATTAAGTGTGTAAACGCAATAATTAAGCTGATATTGGAATAATTAAGCATGCAAATGGAATAATTAAAGACTGACCTCACCTAAATCCTCTTCAAAGGTGAGGACTTAGCGAAGATTTCTTCTCAAACTTTTTTCTTGATAAAAAAGTTTGCAAAAATTCAAAAATTCAAATAATTTACTTTAAAACTACGCTTTTTAAAATTCCCCGCAATCCAAGCCAGCCCGAAATAAGCAATAAGGCATTGCATTTGCATTAGTTTGTCGGGCTTCGTGGATTGCTTAGCTATAGGCTATCGCTATTTTAAAAAGCTTGTTTTGATACGTAAATTGTTTGAGGTCGGAGGGGTGCTTAGTAGTGAATTGTTTGGTTTTGAGATTTTGTAAGGGTTGATTTTAGCTTTTTATTAATTTTAAGTAGCGGAAAATAATAAATGAACTTAGGGCGTAGCGGGTCGCTACGCTAAACAGGGTACTCATTATTAGTTTTAGTGAAATAAATTATAAAAATTGGTGTAAATGATTGAAAAAGATTTATAAATTTGTAAAGTTTTGTATAATATTGTAAGATATTTCATTTTAAACGACGCTTTAATTTTTAATACTTATGGCAAAAAAAAATGACCTAACACAAGCCAGCAAACTGATAAAAGAATGCCTTGAAACCAAAAATCCTTTTCTGGAGCTGGGTAATTGTGGAATTACTGATTTAAGTGAATTACCAGAGCTTTTTAAATGCACCCATCTGGGAAACTTAGAGAACGAAAACTAAACGATAATAGATTATTTAATAAAAGTGTTTAATATTACGTTTTTTTAGAATATTAATTAAAGTTAAACATAAGAATGAACATAAATAAAGAACCATGGTATAAAAAGGTTTGGATAAAAATTACTGGAGTAGCACTAATACTAGGATTAATTGTGGATATTTTTAATTTCCATATGATAATTGAAAGTAAAATAAATAATTACTTTAAAAGTAAAGACAGTACATCCCTGTCCGAAAATAGTGGTATGAGATACGAACTAAAAATAGATACACTCGAAGAGACAAAAATTAAGAATAAAAGTATTGAACTTTTAGGGAGAGATATTATTGAAGCGTTTAAGAACAATGATATTGAGAAATTTTTGGATTGCTACCCAAAACAAACAGATTTTAACGATGAATTGGACACAACAAATTCTAGACTCAAACCTTTTTTTAAAGGAATTAAAAAAAAATTAATAGAATTAACCAAATACAATGGTAAGTTGATGGATAATTTTTCAATTATTAGACAAAAAGCATTTCGAGATGGAATTAATTTGGCAGATATAGAATATAAGAGTATTGATACTGTCCTAATAACAAAAACAGACAATTTTTATAATTTTTATCCTAACAATTATCAATTAGATGAATATACAATATATTTTGTTAGAGTTAACTTTTTTGAAAATGAACGAAAGTGTTTTATTAATTTAGGTTATTGTTATTTATCTCCGAGAGGATATATATTATTGACTACACCAAAATTTGTCAATCAAACAAAAATTGGAAAATTTGAAATAAATCACTCGGTGGATAATTTGAAAAAAATAACAACTATGACAAAAATGTATATAGGATATAAATAAAACTATTGCCTACACGCTGTATCGTTAGTTGTCGGTGCAGTAGTTATCGAGATGTACAGTTCTTATCAAAATTAGTTGTAACTAGATAGGAACGTGCTTTAAAATCGGTAACAAAAAAATACCGTCAATCCTTCGTTATTAATAAAAACCTACAAAACACCAGATGCTGATACGAAACCAAAACTTGCAAAAGAGTTAATTTAATACCGATGCTCACAAAAAATGAGTAAATTTGTAAAATAAAAAAAAGGAACAACAAGTATGGAAATAGATAAATCCTTAAAGGACAATAAAGCTGAATTGCTATCTTACTTTAGAGATAGAGCAAGTGAATATCTAACTGAAATCAAACAGAAATTTGCAGAAACACAAGCCGACAAAAGAGCAAGAGCAATCAATGATTGCCTAAACGAAACAAAAGCTAAATTAATAACGACCATACTACAACAGGCAGAGAAAGACAAATGGACACATCAAGAAAAATTAGAGTGTTTACTTATGATTACATATTGCAACATTGTAGTAATGATTGAAAGTAGGAACTCTGTTAGATTATATGAATATATGGATTTTTCAAGAAGAGTTGGTGAATTATGGGATCCTTTTTGCAAACTATGTTTTTATTATCCAGTAAACGATGTTTCTCTTTTTGTTCCTCCCTTATTTTCAGAAGTCAAGAAAAAACTTTCAGATGAAATTGTTGATTACATCAACACCCTAAGCATTACACCTGAACAAAAAGAAGAACTAAAAAAATATTATGAGAAAGTGTGGAGTTTAGTTACTTCAGGTGAAATACAGTTAGAACTTGATTTGCACTTTGTTTCTAAAGGACAGAAATATGTTGTTGATTTCAAAAGCGGATTTGGCTCAAATGAAAAGGGAAATACAAATCGTTTGTTACTTGTTGCTAGTATTTATAAGAACCTTTCAGAAAGTTATAAGTGCTTATTGTTTGTTCGTGCCGAAGAAAACAACAGCTATTTTAATATTCTAAAAAAATCTGGTATTTGGGAAGCATATTGTGGCAGCGAAGCATATACAAAAATAAAAGAGTATTCTGGCTATGATTTAAAAAGTTGGATTGGGAAGAATATGGATTGGGCAAATGATTTTAAAGCAGAAACCATTGCACATTTTGAAGAACAAACACTATTACAATATTTGCGTTGGTAATGTTAAAAGAAGCAAGAAAATATCAGGCATTTTATACGAAATCAATTCCTATTATTGATTATATGGTTAGCAAATTAATGCTAACACAAAACGACAAAATATTCGAACCTTGCGGAGGAGATGGCGTTTTTATTGAAGCAATACTTGCTTTAAATGAATTTGCAAACATTGATGTTTGTGAGTTAAACGACACTGCTTATCAAACATTACAAAATAAGTTTAAAGATTATTCAAATGTACATATTCGCCAATGCGACACATTACTTGATAGTGATTTAATTTTCAATTCAGGTTTTGGTGGTGTTTATGATAAAATAATAGCTAATCCTCCCTATGGTGCTTGGCAAGATTTAGAAAAAAGAGCTATCCTTAAAAAGATTTACCATAACCTTTATGCAAAAGAAACTTATACTTTATTTCTTTTTCGCTGCATAGAATTATTAAAAGAAGATGGTATTTTATCTTTTATAATTCCTGATACTTTTCTCAACCTTCATATGCATAAAGCTATCAGGCAATATATACTTACACACACACAAATATTAGAATTAGTATTATTCCCTTCCTCATTCTTTCCGGGTGTAAATTTTGGTTATGCAAACCTTTCAATAATTACGCTTCAAAAAAACGAAAGCAAAATAGAATGTTTAAACAATCAATTTAAAGTTCTAAACTCATTCTCTAATGTTGAACAACTTTCTAAAATTTATGAAACAGAATTAAAAGTATTTTCTTTTAGTCAAAAAGAAATATTAGCAAATCCAGATTATGCTTTTTTAATAGCAGACAACATAAAAATTACAGAAGCAATAAATAGTTCAAAATTTAAAGTTGGTGATATTGCAAATTGTGTAACAGGTTTTTATTCGGGTGATGACAAAACATTCTTGCAAGTAAATAGCCAAGATTTGAAGAATGGGAAAAACTATGATTTGGTTGATGAGAATTGCGTGAATAGAGATTATCAAAATATCCCTACAATTCTTGACGGTATCCAAGGCAAAAAACATTTTCTTCCCATTGTTAAAGGAGGTAATATAAAATATCTGAAACCTGAAGGTTGGTTTATGAATTGGAGTAAAGAAGCAGTTAATCATTACAAAACAGATAAAAAAGCAAGATTTCAAAATCCTCAATACTATTTTAAATTTGGAGTTGGTATTCCTATGATTAGTTCATCAAGCATTACAGCTTCACTAATTGAGAATAAACTTTTTGACCAGTCAATAGTTGGTATTTTCCCTAAAGAAATATCATTTACATATTACTTACTCGCTTTTTTTAATTCACCAACCTGTAACAAATTAATCAGGACAATAAACCCTTCGGCAAACAATCCAGCAAACTACATCAAAAAAATTCCATTTGTATTACCGACGAATGAGCAAAAAGTATTTATTGACACAAGAATTCAAACTATTTTGGACGAAATAAAAGAAAGAGGACAGTACAACGAAACTCTTGAAAAAGAATTAAACCAATTCATTGAAGCTATATACGGGTTTTAGTGTATTGACACTGAAACGAAAAAAGAGCAACTGCTTATAAATCTTTCAATCGTTGTGCAGAGCCATAAAATTTAACAAATAGAAGAAAAATTAAAATTTTAACAAAAAAACTATTGTTATTTCATTCACAATAAAAATATTTTTATAATTTTGGGGCATAAACAATTTAAAAAAAATTATTATGCCTACAAAAAAATTCTCGTGTAAAATTGAAGAATTACCTTCGGTAGCTGAATGGTGTAGTTCTTTATTAAAAAACAAACAAGCCGAATTTAAAGATTATTTGCCCGATTTTGGCGACCCTTATCCCGAAAAGCTCAATGCTAAAATTGTTGTAGTAAGAGATTTGATTACAACCAAATTGTTTTTGGGCGAAGTTTCGGTTATTACAAAAAAACTTTATGATAATATGGATGCTGCCCGCCCGTGGCTGCTAAAACTGGAAGGCTATATTGAAAGAGCCGAAGATACGTTGGAAACTCCTGCAAAAAACTTTGATATTAAAGGGGTTCGCAACAGCATCAGAGGCAGAGATTCGGAAGGATTGGGCAAAAACTTAATTTCTTTGCTTCAGATTGTTGATAAGAATACTGCTCAATTGGTTGCCAAAGGTATGAAACCCGAATTGGTGACTGCCTTAAATACTATAATGGTTAACAATGCAAAATTTGAAAAGGAACAGAACGAAAAAATGCTGGTAAAAGAGAAAGCCGTTAAGGATAATATGGATATACTTAATGATTTGTGGAAAGATTGCCAAAATATAATGGATGCCGGTAAGCGTATTAATAAATTCAGCGATCCCGAAATGGTAAAGAATTTTACGATGGCTCATATTAAGAAAGTTATAAATCATACATCTAAAGGCAATGCTGATAAAAAAGATGAGGGAAGCAATGTGTAATTTGAGGTGAAAATATATCAAAAAAAAAGCTGTCGTTTTGACAGCTTTTTTTTGAAGCATAAAGCCAGTCAGAATATTATTTATCTGACTGGCTTTATGCTTAATATTCTATTTCAAAAAGAGGCAGTTTCGTTTTAAGATAGCTTCTTTTTATATTTAGATAATGCATTATTTTGCGTAACTAATAGCTCTGGTTTCCCTAATAACCGTTATTTTTATTTGTCCGGGATAAGTCATCTCGTTTTGAATTTTGTGAGATAAATCAAATGATAATTGGTTAGCTTCTGCATCCGAAATTTTATCAGCACCTACAATTACACGCAACTCTCTACCAGCTTGTATTGCATAAGTTTTAATAACACCAGGGTAGGAGAGAGCCAATTCTTCCAGATTATTCAATCTATTAATATAAGCATCTACAACCTCTCTGCGAGCACCGGGGCGAGCACCTGAAATGGCATCGCAAACTTGAACAATTGGAGCAATTAAAGATTCCATTTCTACTTCATCGTGGTGCGAACCGATTGCATTACAAATTTCAGGTTTTTCTTTAAACTTTTCAGCCAATTTCATACCTAATATTGCATGTGGTAAATCAGGTTCATTATCGGGTACTTTTCCTATATCGTGTAATAAACCGGCACGTTTTGCTATTTTAGGGTTTAAACCAAGTTCTGCAGCCATAGTTGCACATAAATTAGCAACTTCTTTTGAGTGTTGCAATAAGTTTTGCCCATAAGATGAACGGTATTTCATTTTACCAACCAAACGAATTAATTCATGGTGCATATTTAAAATGCCAAGATCAATAGTTGTGCGTTTCCCTATTTCAATAATTTCCTGCTCAATTTGCTTCTTAACTTTTACTACAACTTCCTCAATACGAGCTGGGTGAATTCTACCATCTGTAACTAATTTGTGCAATGATAATCTGGCAATCTCTCTTCTTACTGGATCAAATCCTGAAATAATAATAGCATCAGGCGAATCGTCAATAATAATTTCAACACCGGTTGCAGCTTCTAAAGCTCTGATATTTCTTCCTTCACGTCCGATAATTCTACCTTTAATTTCATCGTTTTCAATATTAAAAACTGAAACTGAGTTTTCAATAGCATGTTCTACAGCAGTACGCTGTAATGTTTCTATTACAATCTTTTTAGCTTCAAGATTAGCTGTAATTTTAGCTTCATCTACAACGTCTTTTATCAAGTTTATTGCCTCATTTTTTGCTTCATCCTGAAGTGCTTCAATTATCTGAATTTTTGCTTCTTCAGCAGATAGACCTGCAATAGCTTGAAGTTTTTCTATCTGACTTTTATGTAACTTATCAAGATCACCTTGTTTTTTATTGATAATTTCCAATTGATTATTTAAGTTCTCACGAACAGCAGTTAATTCATTTTGTTTACGTTGAATTTCTTCAATTTTTTGAGACAACGTATTTTCTTTCTGTTTAATACGATTTTCACTTTTCTGAATATTGCTATTCTTTTCCAGAATAATACTTTCGTGTTCAGATTTAAGTTGTAGAAATCTTTCTTTTGCTTGAAGCATTTTTTCTTTTTTGATAACTTCAGCTTTTTCTTCGGCCTCTCTTATAATAAGTTGGCTCTTTTTATCAGCATATTTTCTTAAAACAGTAGAAGCTAAAATAGCCCCTAATGCCAATGAAAATAATGCAACGATAATAGTAAGTGTTAAACTCATAGTAGTTTTATTATTAGTTAATATATAATTAATGAGTACTAAAAATAAAAAAACCCGCAATCAATTCGATAGAGTTTTGTAAACCCCTAAATGAAATTTATAGAGTTGCCAGAAGCATCGAATGTCCACTGTCTCTTATTAGGAGAACCCAACGAATTGGGCTGAGGCCTACTCTGAACTTCAGTAAGCGTAATACTCTAGTTAATATAATGTTGAGTTTACAAACTGTAAGTGAATAATTGCGGGTATATCTTACGATAAGTGTATGATTTTTTCAAAGAACGTAATCTATTAAAAGCTAGATATATTTTTATTTAAAACATTGTCTATTTCACTTAGTTTCATTACTAATTCGTTATCATTGAAAGAAAGTTGTTCTTCAAATTTTAACGAACTTGTTGTATATTGTAATGCAACCAATGCCAACAAATCTTGTTTATCCTTAAAAGCATAATTTTGAGCATATTCCATTAACTTTTCGGATAATAATTTGGTTGCTCTTCTAAAAATCTCTTCTTCATCTTTTTCTATTGTTAGCTTGTATTGTCTGTCAGCTATCCTTACTGTTATCGAGATTTCTTCCATTAAGTTTAATATTCAAAAATATCTATTTATTTAAAAGACCTATACACTTTTCAACCTCCCGCAGTATTTCGTTGATTTTTATTTTTTGATCAAACGAATTTGTACTACTTTCCAGCGATTTTGCAATTTTTAGTACCTTGTACTTTTCTTCTGATTTATTTATTATTATTTTTTGATTTTCAATTAAATTGCTTAATTCTTCTTTTGTTTTTAATAATTGAGCGTTTTCAATTTTAAGTTGATTGTTTTGTTCAATTAGTTTACGTAATTTAAACTCAATTCCTGATACTAAAATACTTAAATCTTGCATAAAAAAGAAAACTTTCCACAAAAATTGTTTTACAAATATACAATCTATTTTTTAATTCTACAATAATTTATTAACAAAGTATAAAATATAGATTATGAAAAGCTTATCTTATTGTTTTTCTTTATCTTCCTTTTTTATTTTCTTTTATTTTATTCTTATTTGAAAGTGTAAATTTATAAGGCAAATTATATTGAACCCTAACATTTTTCCCTCTTTGTTTGGCAGGAATCCATTTGGGCATAAGTTTTGTAACTCTCACAGCTTCCTCATCGCAGCCACCACCAATGCCTCGCAAAATCTTTATATTACTAACACTTCCATCCTCTTCAATAACAAAGGTGATAAAAACGGTGCCTTCTATCCCTACTTCTCTAGCATGTTTAGGATAAACCAGATTTTTAACCAAAAAATCCATTCGCGCTTTATCTCCTCCTGGAAAAGATGGAGGATTTTCTACTACCATTAATACTGAGCTATTGGTATCAGTAACATTGTTGGAATTAACTTGCGAAAAAGTTTGATTATTAAAGCAGTATAAAATAACAAAAGCTAAAATTGAAAATATTTGTATGTTTTTTTTCATTTTTTTTTAATTTCTGCGGTAAAAGTAATATTTTTACAACAAATATATGTGTATGACCGAAGAATTTTTACATTATCTCTGGAAATTTAAGTTGTTAAAAGGAGAATTGCTACTTTCTAATGGCGATAAGATCGAAATCATTCACCAAGGAACTCATAATACAGATGCTGGTCCCGATTTCTTTAACGCAAAACTTAAAATTGGCGATACCGTTTGGGCTGGGAATGTGGAAATTCATATCAAAGCATCTGATTGGTATTTACATCAGCATCAAAATGATATGGCTTATGATACTATTATTTTGCATGTAGTGTATCAAAATGATGTTGATGTGATGCGAAAGAATAACGAAATTATTCCACAACTTGAAATTAAAAATGCGTTTGATACTAACTTATTCTCAAAATATCAGGATTTTATATCTAATAAGAATTGGATTCCTTGTGAAAAGATTTTTAAAAATACCAATCAGTTTATACTGAAAATTTGGCTCGAACGCTTGTTGATAGAACGTATTGAGCGTAAAACATTAGAAATTAAGGCTAAATTTATATCAAATAACAATAATTTTGAAGAAAGTTTTTATCAGATATTAGCTAAAAATTTTGGTTTTAAACTCAATGCACTTCCTTTTGAATTATTAGCCAATTCATTGCCAATTAATATTTTGGCAAAGCATAAAAATAGTGATTTTCAGTTATCGGCTCTTTTTTTTGGTCAGGCTGGTTTGCTGAATGAAGGATTTAAAGATGCTTATCCACAAAGTTTATATGCTGAATATGAGTTTTTAAAAAAGAAATATCATTTAACTCCTATAGCGGGTCATTTATGGAAGTTCTTACGTTTACGACCCTCTAATTTTCCAACTATACGTATTGCTCAGTTTGCCAATTTAATTTATCAATCAAAACATTTATTCTCAAAAATTATTGAAGCTGATGATATTCAAACTATTTATCAACTTTTTCAGGTTTCAGCTTCTTCCTATTTCGATAATCATTATTCTTTTAATGAATCTATTGTACCAATTAAACCTAAAGTTATTGGAAAGTCAACTATTGATTTATTAATTATCAATACTATTGTTCCGATGTTGTTTTTCTATGCTTCCGAAAAAGATGACAAGGTTTATCAGGAACGTGGATTGCGTTTTTTAGAACAAATAAAACCTGAGTATAATAGTATTATTAAAAAATGGATAAGTATCAGTTTTACAGTTGAGAGTGCTTTTCAATCACAAGCTTTACTTGAACTAAAAAATAATTATTGCAACCACAAAAAATGCTTACAATGTAGCGTTGGAAACGACTTGTTGAAAAAAATATAACTATCATATAGATATTTATACTTTTTCATTCTACCCTTTATTTTGTGATTGTCCAAATTTACATACTTTAATACACAATCCGCAACTATGTTTTCTGCCTATCGTGGTTTTAAAATTAAGTCTGTATTCATTGCACTTATATACATCTATCATTTTATCTCTTTCAACACCATTTTGCCATCCATGATTTTTTATTGCATTGCAAGGACAAATAATAACACAGTTTTGACAGCTACCGCATTTATTGTTGTTTATGGGTTTGGCATTTGCAAAGTTTGCATTGGTTAAAGTTGTAAAAAGCTTAACCCTTGGACCGTATTGAGGAGTTATAAGTAAAGAAGATTTTCCTAACCAACCCAATCCGGCTCTTGTAGCTGCTGTTTTCTGCGGAAATTGACAGAAATTTTCTAACTGTTTGTTACTTTCTATCGGACTTGGTATTCCTATACTTTTAAATTGATATCCCCATGCCTGCATAGAACTCTCAGTAAGTTCAATTAATTTCATTATCGGTTCATTCAACGAATATAAGTGCTTGTGAAATAATTCTTCGTTTATATCCAACGTATTTACAATATCGTAATCATAATGAACAGCCACTGAAATAGCGGTAGGTAATCCATGCGTTAAATCTGCACTAATTTCGGATACATCACCAAATCCCACCAATGAAGCACCATTTGCCTTGAGCAAACTTACTAATTCTGCTTGTTGTTTATCGGGTTCGCACATTTTTATTGTTGGATTACGTATATACGCATCTATCGCAACCAATGCTATACTTCCTTAGATTGTATAAGCTTGATAGATGTCATATTAGGACTTTTTCTTATATGATTTTTAATATAAGCCTGCCAGCTTATACCTGTTTAGAATGGTAAGGTTTTTTATTCTTTTTTATTCTTATCTTCTTTAAGCATTTTTTTATGTCCTTCTTTCAACTCTTTCTTAACATCAGAAAGCTGCTTTTCTAATGGTAAATTTTCTGGATTTTTACCAACATTCTTCTGAATAATTTCGCGAACTTCTCTCCCCACTTGAAAGTGTGTTTGTTCTAAATTTGATTGACCAGTAATACTTTTATTTTTTATTCTTTCTTCTGCCTGTGTAACTCTAAATAAATTTGCTGCCAATTCAGTCCTACCCATATAATCCATGAGTTTCCCTTTTTTTACACCACGTTTTTTTTCTAATTGCCATGAAGGCATATTGTACATTCCAATATATCCCGCATTTTGAAATTTTGCGAAATCTTCTATTCCAAATTGTTTTACAACCGAAGCTAAAGACTTGTTCCCCTCAGTCAACTCCTCTCTAATTAACATTCTTTCAATTTGGTCGCTATTTTGAATGTAAAGCTCAAACTTTCTTGTTTGTTGAGCAAAATAAACTTGAGCCTCAGCAACTTCAACCTTCTTTGGGTCTCCATTCATTACTGTTATATAACAAGCAAACCTTGACAATTTAAAATCTTGTATTTTTTGTCCATCTATCTCTCTTTGAATAGCGATTATGTTTTCATAATGAGGAATATTTAAAGATACGAAAGCTTTAGTTGCTCTATCTAAAACTTTCTGAAAAGATTTCATGTCTTTATAGCCAAGCATTAACATTAGGTCTGATGCCCACCAATATGTTGTTCCATTTTCATTTTTAAAGTCTTCAAATGATAATGATTTGTTACTTGTATTTTGTATTTCGGTCATCTCAGGTAAATATTAAATGTAATAAAAATGCAAATTTAATCAAAATAAATTCATCAGTTCAATTATATTTTTTAGAATTAAGTATAGTAATAATAATTTTCTATTTTTAAATTAGTTATTAAAAAAAGTTTTATAATGGTAATTGTAGGAATAAACTACAAAATTAAATTGCTTTATTTTCGTTGTAAAGAAGAAATTTCAGTTGCCTATAATCCGTTTATACATACCCTCATCTTTTTACCTTTTTATCTTGTAAAAGCTTGATAGATATCCTGTTTATTTCTTTTTTGTCATTTTATAAAACTGTTGCAGTGCTTGTTTTCTTTCAGGAGGCAGCTTATTCCATTTAATACCTTTTATTGCACCATCTAAACCATATAGTAAACACAAACATGCACCTGGATCTATTGTTTGAAGTCGAATAAATGCTCCTTCGCTTCCTATCGATACTAATTTATCAAAAGAATCAATGCCTGCTTGAATTAATTTGGTTTCAGTATCTTTACCAATATTTATGCAGTTTGATAAATCACTTGCCATTTTTTTATGCTGTTTTGTCGTAAATATCTAATGCTGTTGGAAGGCAACTTGCAACACCTTTTAGTCCGCATACCGAAAGGGTTATTAAAATTGTATCACGGATTTCTTCTCTGCTTGCTCCAAGTTTTTTTGCCATTTGAACATGATAATATATTGCCGTTACATCTCCCATGGCTGATTTTATCCCGATGTAAACCAATTGTTTTGTTTTGGAGTCTAAGCCGGTTGTGCTTTTTAAAGCTTCAATCAAACCATCGAAAGCTTTTGCAACTTCCGGTGCTTCTTTTTGAAAAATGTCAAGTGGATTCATACTTATTATTTTTTGTTTTTAATACTATCTTTTTACCTCGATAAACAATTACTAAGTTAAAATTGAGAATACCAATACTTAAAACAAACTATATTTGCATTTTTGATAAAATCACTTATTGTAGTTTTATAAGTTGCATTTATATTCTCAAGTTCCAAATAGAAAAATGATGATTCATCACCTCTACCTGAACTACTTAATCTCAATATTCTATTATTTTTTGTTCTTAAATTTTCAACTTCATTTATACCAAAGAAAATATAATAGCCGTTCCATGAATCTATTGAACCTGACTCATTTTTTATTTTTTGAATATTAGTTTCATATATAATATTTTCGTAAGGTATTGGATAAAATCCAATTTGCATTAAAACATTACCATTTAAGATTCCATTTTTTAAAAAGCTTGTTATTAAACAGCTATCATTGTATATTACTCTTATGCTATCAGATTGGCAATAATTAAATTCTTTTTGTTGACTTGAATCAAATGGAATAATAATTATTTTTCCTAAAACAACTTGATGTTTTTTTAAAATAACATTGCAGTCATTTTTGTCTGGTGGTTTCCAATAATCTTTAATTTGAGAAAATGTACTAAACCAAAGAGTACTTAATACTATTATTAGAAGTTTTTTCATGTAGAACTTGTTTACATCTTTATAACCGTAATCTAATGCATTTTTTCCTCCACAAAAATACTTTTTTTTATTAAAACAAAACAATCAGGTTGGAGAAACCTGACTGTTTTATTATTATTACTTAAATTTTTCTATTCCACCTGCAATATCTCTACTTCGCCACTTGCGGTGGTGTTGGGATTGACAAATATAAGGAAGCGGTTTGCAGGTGCTCCCAAATCGATGCCGCTAACTTCTACTTCTTCGCCAGGAACAAGTTCGCGTGGAGCGGTTTTGGGTAATTCGGTAGCTGTAGCGGCTCCGTAATATTGCAGACTAAAGCTGCTGCGACTCATAATTAAATATTTGCTTGTTTCGCTTATACTGAAACCTGATTCTTTGGAAGTAGCAGGCAATATACTTACGATTAAGGATTCTTCTTCTTCGGTATCTTTATCGTGCGAACGCAACAACGCCATATCGAAGAAATCTTCTACTTCTAAGGGGTCGTCGATAAAATGAACGGTTAGCATCAGCATATTACAATAGAGTGTTTTTCCCATTTTGTCGTAGGCATGGTCTAATTCGGTGGTGGTAGAATTTGCTACGGAGAGTTTTTCGTTTTTGCTGCCATAATAGGCTTGGAGTGTTTGCAGATGTGCATTTACTTCGTCTTTAATGCTGTCGAGTTCGGGATTTGCGAGTACATTATTATAAAATCCCGTAAATTTCTGCACAATTTGTTCTTGTGTGCCCTTGAGTATAAAGCTTTTTCCGTTGGGGAAAAGCATAATGTATTCGGGTGTGCCTTCTTTATATGTGCCCTGAATAACGATATCCCATTCTTTGAGTTTGATGCGTAAAGATTTCAGGTAATTGTAAAAACTGAGTACAGTTCCTTTTTTGATGGCTTTGGTTGATACCAGCCCGCCCAATAAGTTGTGGTAAGCTGTGTAGATAGGTGCCGTTTTCAGAAACAATTCCTTGATAAACGGATTGGTGTTTTGGTTGGCTTTAAGCGCTTCGTAATTGGTGGTTGAATGCTTTGCCATTCTTTTGTGATTTCTTACTGTCAATGTTAAAAAACAATTGATAAATAAGCGAAACATCTTTTTTTTCATTTTTTAATTGTTTTAAAAAGTTAAACATTTTAATTAACATTATTTATAAGCTTATTGTACACATAACCAAACGGCCTATTTTTTTATGAATACAACTCATTAACGTTTGAAAATTATAAATATTTTGTAAAAAATGATAAATATCAATATTTTTTTTAGTAAATAGGAAAGATTGCGAAAATACAAATACTTTTATTGAAGGTATAGGAAATAAAAAAACATTCGTGTTGAGGATAACGTCACTATATTTTCTCATAGTGGTCTTAACTTCACGCCAAGGTTTTAACGAGATCACGATATGCTCTTAACCTGACGCCAAGGTCTTAACGAGTTCTCGATATGGTCTCAACTTCACGCCAAGATCTTAACGAGTTCTCGATATGGTCTTAACCTGACGCCAAGGTCTTAATGAGTTCTCGATATGGTTTAAACCTGACGCCAAGGTCTTAATGAGTTCTCGATATAAGCTCAACTTGAAGTTGGGTAAAGGATGTGGGTTGGTGAAAGTATTAATTCAATGTCTAACATATAACGAGCAATATATAAAGCGTCTGCTTAAGTCCTCTCCTCTGGAGAGGATTTAGATGAGGTGCTAATTGATCACCGTAAGGCTTCCTTTGTAGTCTTTTACTTTTCCGCTTCTGAGGCTTTTGGCGGTGAGCAGGTAATAGTACACACCATCAGCACAGCCGTGGCAATTGTAATCGTTGGTGTAGTGGGCGGTTTGATAGATAAGCGTGCCCCAGCGGTTGTATATTTGTAGGCTTATATCGTACTTATCGGCATTGCCTATCCGGAAATTATCGTTGACATTATCGTTATTTGGGGTTATAAAATTGGGAATAGTTAAAGGTGGGTTGCAGTAAGTATCATCTTCCGCAGCTATTACGATGGTATCTGTTGAGGTTATATCATAATCGGCTACATAAGCATTTACCCAATAAGTGCCGGGCTGTTTTACCTCGTAAGTGGCAGCATGGCTGCCATCTTGCCAGGTATAAGTAGCATTGGGCAGGGTAGCATTGAGCAGCATGGTTTCGTTTCCACAAAACTTGGTATCTTCGCCTAAGTTGATTTCAAAACTGCATTCGCACACCGAAACATCATCTATATAATAGTAAGGAGATATAACTCCATAAGAAACTTCTAAATAATTTGTATGAATATTATCTCTAAAATTCCCAATAACTAAATACTTCTCATTGCCAGATGCTATAAAGCTTCCATTCACTTTTACCCAATTAACAGTATCCATTATTATACCATTATGGTACTCTATTTGTGGATTCAGCGAAAATAATCCACCAGCATTATAAACTGTATCAAATGTAAAAGATGTATCGACCGAAAAATACATACCGACATTTTCAACAGCACCTTTGCTGTAATTAAATAATGATGTATAGAATTCACCACAATATCTTTTTTGTTTTCTTAGGCTATCGTTAAGCATACCTAATAAATATTCTCTATAATTGTGACCAGTCCATGATCCATACATTAATATTGCAGTTTCCCCATCACCTGTTCTTGGATATTGATATGATAGGTATGTTTGAATATTTATAGCTGTACTACATTTATGAAGAAAATCAGAAGACCCCCCCCCCCCAAAACAATCAGACCATGGATAAGCATAATTTATTTGTGTGAAATTATCAGGACATTGGGTGTATTGCTCAAAGCCTGAGTTAATAACCAAATTTCCTGATAATATTCTTTGGGCATTGCTTTTGTACGCAATGCTTAATAATAATATTAGACATAGTATCCTGTTTTTAGTTATCATTTTGTTTATTATGCTTGTCATACAAAACGGAGTGAGGTTAAACAGATTCCTCACTCCGTTCGGAATGACAAAAATACAATTATTTAATTACAGTAAACTTTGCTTTAAAGGTTTCTGTATTCGTTTTAACGGTCATAAAATAAATACCATTATTTAGTTTAGCAGTATTTAACTGATGTTGTGTTTCGGTTTTACTCACATTTTCAGTAAGCACACATACACCGGCATAGTTATATACATTAATTGTAAATCCACCCTCAATAGCATTGTTGAAAGAAAGTGTCAAATTATCAACAACAGGATTGGGGAAAACAGTTAGCATTTCATCTGTTTTTGTTTTACCGGGACCTTTTGCAAATTGTACATTCGGGTTGT
>Ga0247840_10001351_pt1 | contig 48385 bp, 42 predicted proteins | sample LaCruzMarch2015__FD_192404 | JGI IMG/M metagenome (GOLD analysis project Ga0247840, IMG submission 192404) | Freshwater microbial communities from meromictic Lake La Cruz, Castile-La Mancha, Spain - LaCruzMarch2015_17m | ecosystem: Environmental > Aquatic > Freshwater > Lake | place: Spain... | reverse complement strand
AGTTTTTTCAACAAATACTAAAAATAATATGTAAATTTGTCTTACTTTTTCAGCACAGATTTAAATGGGTTCAAATTTGTGCATGAAGTAATCAAAAAAATGGATTTTTAGAACCCACCTTTAATATTTGTTTAAATACAGAAATTGAAAAGAATACAATAGTTGAGGTTTATGATATATTAGGAAAATTAATTGTTAGTCAGGTATCTACAAATGAAGCTGTAATTAAAGTTAATATTGAAGATTTTAAAAAAGGAGTTTATTATATTGCAGTTATGCAAAAAGATAAAAGGATTTTGACAAAAAAGCTTATTATAAAATAAGTAAAGATAGAATTTTAAAAAGCGGTTTCGAAACCGCTTTTTTATTACAAAAGAGTTTGATTTATATAATTATTTCAGTTAATCTAAATTTATTGAATTATCTGATAAAATAATCTTTGGCACATTCTTTGTAAAATAGAAACAAAAAATAAACATATTGTAACTATCAAAAAAATATATATTTTTGCATTTAATTAAAAAGAAAATAAATTAATTATTAATACATAAAATTTTATGAAAAACACGTTAAAAATCGGTTTAGTTTTAATGGCTATTTTTGTAGGTATTACTTCTTCAAGTTTTGCACAAAAAAAAGCAAAAACTTTTAAAGGAACGATTAATTATGAAATGAAATATAGTGGAGATGGATTAGAGCCTGCTCAGATTGCTCAAATGCCCAAAGAAAGTAGTATTAAAATATATGAAAATCTAACATTAACAGAACAAGGTCCTGCAACAATTATTACGAATGGTGATCTTAAAAAAGTTTCTGTTTTGATGAATTTATCTGCTTATGGATTGAAAAAATATTTAATAGTTAGAAAACAAGAAGAAATTGAAAAAGAAAATAAAGGTACTATTATAAAATACCTTGATGAAACTAAAGATATTTTAGGTTATAAAGCTAAAAAAGCAGAAATTACATCTGCGCCTAAAGAAGATGAAGAAGATGCTGGTACTGCAAAAATTACAGTTTTTTATACTGAAGAATTGGGGTCTGAATTAGTAAATTATGGAAATGAAATGTTTCATGGTTTAAATGGTGTAGCTTTAGAATATGAAGTAGTTACTCCAAAAATTACAATTAAAGGTGTAGCCAAAACAGTTGAAAAGGGAAAAGTTAAAGAAACAGATTTTCTTATTCCTTCAGATTACGTAGAAACTACTATGGAAGCATTTCAGGAAGAAGTGAAAGCTTTACAAGGTGGTGGTGACGAATAGTTTTTATATCTAAAGATAGTTAAAGCCTTTTTATTTTCAGATAAAGAGGCTTTTTTTATGATATTTTTTAATACAACAGTTTTTTTCAGTTTTTTTATTTAATTTTGTATCTCATTGCAAAATAGCTTCCAATACATGTCAAACTCCAATAATATCAGCAAAAAGAATGTTTTTAAGAATAAATTAGAAGTTGAACCTTTAAAAGCGAAAAATAAAAAAGAAACGTCAAAAACTTTCGAAGGATGGAGTAATTTATTTTTAAATGAAAAAACACATAAGGTTTTAGGCGTTTTTTTAGTGCTTTTTTCACTTTTTCTAGCTTTTTCTTTTGTTTCATTCTACTTTACTTGGTGGATGGATTTCGATAAAGTTTCCAATACTTCACTGAAAGACATATTGTTTGACAATACATTAGAAACTAATAATTTATCCGGAAGATTAGGTGCTGCATTATCCCATATATTTATAAAAAAATGGTTTGGTGTATCGTCTTTTATTTTTATTTTCTTGTTTTTTCTAACTGGGCTAAAACTACTAAAAATTAATTTAATAAAGTTATCATTAGCTTTTAAATATTCCTTTTTCCTATTGATTTTTTGTTCTGTTGGATTTGGTTACTTTTTTAAAAGTGATAACTCTGCAATATTAGGTGGCGTATTTGGATATGAATTAAGTGCTTGGCTTGAAGGTTTGTTAGGGAAATTGGGTGCAGGTATTTTTCTTATTTTTGTTGCAACTTCATTTGTAATTATTGTTTTTAATACTTCTTTTCATTTGCCAAATTTTGAGAAAAAAGAAAAGGAAATAGAAGCAGAAAATGATTTAAAAACTTCTGGAAATACTTTTAAAGAGGCTGAAAATGATCAAGAAAAAGCAATAGAAGATGATAATTATGAGGAGCCTGGGAGCTTAGATTTTGAAGTAATTAGTAAGCCAATAAACTCATCTAAACCTAAAACAGTTATAGATACGAAAGATAATGTATTATTTACTGTTGAAACACCTGAGGAAACAATCATTGAGATTGATGAGGATGAAGATGATGAAAATGAGGAAGATAGTAATAATGAAATGGTTTTAGAGCACAAAACTATTGATAGTGAATACGATCCTCGCTTAGATTTAAGTGATTATCAATTTCCTACGTTAGATTTAATGGCAGATTATAACGAAAATCCTACCACAGTTCAACATGACGAATTAATTTCGAACAAAAATAAAATTATTGAAACGTTACGAAATTATTCAATAGAAATTATTCAGATTAAGGCTACTATTGGGCCTACTGTTACGCTTTATGAAATTGTACCTGCTCCAGGTGTTAGAATATCTAAGATTAAAAATTTAGAAGATGATATAGCATTAAGTTTATCTGCTCTTGGTATTCGTATTATTGCGCCGATTCCTGGAAAAGGAACTATTGGTATTGAAGTTCCCAATAAAAATCCTCAAATTGTTTCAATGAAAACTATGTTGAGCAGTGAAAAGTTTCAAAATTCAAAAATGGAATTGCCCATTGCAATTGGAAAAACGATTGCCAACGAACCTTTTATTGCTGATTTGGCGAAAATGCCTCACTTATTAATGGCTGGAGCCACTGGACAGGGGAAATCTGTGGGATTAAATGCAATAATTGCTTCATTGTTATACAAAAAGCATCCAGCGGAAATTAAATTTGTGATGGTTGACCCCAAAAAAGTAGAATTATCGTTATTCAATAAAATTGAACGACATTTTTTGGCTAAATTACCCGATTCTGAAGAAGCTATTATTACTGATACTCGCAAGGTGGTTCGTACGCTAAATTCATTGACAATAGAGATGGATCAGCGATATGATTTATTAAAAGATGCACAGGTAAAAAATATAAAAGAATACAATACCAAGTTTAATGCACGCAGATTGAATCCCAATGATGGACATCGCTTTTTACCTTATATTATACTTGTAGTTGATGAATTCGCTGATTTAATGATGACTGCTGGTAAAGAAGTAGAAACTCCTATTACCCGTTTGGCTCAATTAGCAAGAGCTATTGGAATACATCTTATAATTGCTACTCAACGTCCTTCGGTAAATATAATCACAGGAACTATCAAAGCAAATTTTCCAGCCCGTGTGGCTTTTAGGGTTATTTCTAAAATTGACTCACGTACCATTTTGGATACAGGTGGAGCTGATCAATTAGTTGGGCGTGGTGATATGCTACTTTCTACAGGTAACGAATTGATACGTTTGCAATGTGCTTTTATTGACACACCAGAAATTGAAAGTATTGTTGATTTTATTGGTTCACAACGAGGTTATACTTCGCCTTTCAACCTACCTGAATATCTTGATGAAAATAGCGAGCCCAATAAAGATTTTGATCCATCGCAAAAAGATGAATTATTTGAAGATGCAGCTCGTATTATCGTTGCACATCAGCATGGATCTACCTCATTGTTGCAACGCAAACTAAAATTAGGATATAACCGTGCAGGTCGTATCATTGACCAATTGGAAGCAGCAGGAATAGTAGGACCTTTTGAAGGAAGTAAAGCACGTGAAGTAAAATATAAAGATGAAATAGCTTTGGAACAATATTTGAGAGATAATAGATAAAAATTACTTGGAGTGTCTTTAAAACTTGGAGTACTAAAAATAAAAAAATAATAAATTAATACATGAAGAAATTAAGTTTTGTGAGCTTGTTCATATTGGTTTTATTTATGAACCAATCTATGTCGCAAGTTGTGGATGAAAAAGCAAATTCAATATTGGATAGGGTTTCAGTTAAAATGAAATCATATACCTCTATGAAAATAGAGTTTACCTATACCATAGATAATAAAGCAGAAAAAATACATCAAAGCAAAACAGGTGTTGTTTCTATAAAAGGCGATAAATATTCGTTAATGATACAAAAACAAAGAATCATCTCAGATGGGAAAACTGTTTGGACTTATATTCCTGATGCCAATGAAGTGCAGATTAACAATGTAAATACAAAAGATGACGAAGCTCTAAATCCTGCAAAATTATTAGCTACATATAGTAAAAATTATCGTGCAAAACTTGTTAAAGAAGTAAATCAAGGTGGTGTGATGTCACAGATTGTTGATTTAGTACCTATTAAAGGCAAAGCTTTTTTTAAAGTACGACTTATGATTGATAAAACGAAGTTACAAGTGCTAAGCACCGAAATTTACAATAAAAACGGCAGTACTTATGCCTACAAAGTAAACAAATTTACCCCTAATTCAAAAGTATTGGATACTGAATTTAGCTTTAAAGCATCTGATTTTCCGGGTGTAGAAATTAATGATATGAGGTAGGATTTTGTTAAACTTGAAGCAGAAATTGAACCCGACATGGGTTAATAATTCTATAAGTTAGCAATAGCTATGAAAAAGTACAATATTAATATTCATTCAAATAGAATTGCAATTATATCCTTAATAATTCTTTTCCCTTTATCTCTTTTTATTGTTGATTTAATAACTATTGGCGTTAACTTTACATTACATATTATTGTGTTTTTTGGGTTAATTTTAGGTGCTGGTTATCTGGCAACATATTTATCAAAAGCAAAAATCAGAATAGAGCTAACAGAAGAAAGTTTCAAACACATTTGGGTAAAAAGGTTTATTTTTAGTAAAGAACCTGATATTAAATTAGATTGGAATGAAATTGATAATTATTTTTTTGAAAATGACAGAGGTTTTGATAGTTTTCAATTGACTTTAAACGAAAATAAAAGATACAAAATCACTAGATATAATCACTTTCCTCAACATGATGATTTTTATAAATTTGGCATTCAATTTCCTAAATTTATTAATAAAGTAAATACAACCGAGAATAAAAGTATTAAAATTGGAAAAACAATCTTTGAAGAGCCTTTATTTAAATTATTTATGTTTTTAGCTACTATTGGAGCTATTTTTGTAATATTTTATAACTTATTAAATGAGGATAATAATACAAAATGGTCATCAATAGGCGTAATAGTGTCAGGTATAATGTTTTACTGGATGCAAGTAATTAGATATAGAAAAAAAAGCAAAGTTAAATTCCTACTTATTCTTATCCAAAAACTTATAATCTTCCATTTTGTAAATGTTTACAAAAGTGTTTTCATAACCATTGTTTTCGCCAGTACGTTTAAAAACATAGCGCGTTTGAAGGGTGTGAGCATTTACCTTGGAGAGTTGGTCAGGAAAATCTTCACCATAATTCATCAGAGCTGTAAGGAAATAAAGAGCTACATCATGCCCAGTAAAAGCCATTTCGTTGGGTTCTGCTTTGTATCTTTCGCGGAATTTAAGAATAAATGCTTTGGTATCGGCTTCTTCGTAATCCACAAAATTGGGCTCGAAAAAATGTGTGTTGAGCTTTAAGAAATATTCTGTTTCAATTTTATCAAAGTTTTTCCATTGCAGAGGCGCAATGAGCATAATTTCTTGATCCTTAATACTATTTAATTTGCTAATGTAGCTTGTAACAAATAGTTCACTTTCAATGAGAGTAATCAAAATATTGTTTCTGTTTAGCGAAAGTTTGCTTTGTAATCCAGCAAATCCAACTTGACTGTAAATTATTTCTTTTACAGAACCTTCGCTTGTATGCTTTTCTTTATATACTTCGTTGATTGCTGTTTTGAATATTTCGGCATGTTTCTTTTCTATATCTTTATTATTATGAACCAATAAAATATTGGCATTAGGAAAGCTGTCAACCAAATACTTTGCTACATTTTCAACCTGATTTTGATAAGCTGGTATCAATTTGAAAGCATAAGGATTGCCATCTAATATATTTCTTCTTTCTGAGAATGGATTGATGATAGGAATTTTCTTTGTTTTTGCATAATCGGCAACAACTTTATATGTTTTGTAGAAAAAGGGTCCAATAATAAGATCCATTTTCGATAAATCATTCTTTTTTAGAAAATTTGCAGCCAATAGGGTATCGTCAGGGATATCGTAAGTATATATTTTTATATTCAACCCTTGCTGTGCCAAAGTATCAGCTACTTGCATAAAACCTTCGTAAAACTGAATAAAAGTAAATGATTTAAAATCAGCAGCAGTTTGATTGTTTATTTGTATGTTTTCAGGAATAATATCTTCCATATTTTTTAAATACAGAGGGATAAGAATCGCTACATTATATGTTTTTTTCTTATTTTGTTTAATATGTTTTGGCTCATCAGATTTTGCTTTGTCTTCGATCAGTTTTTCAACCGATTTTACTTCCTCAACTTTACTTTCTACTTTAATTGTTTTTTCTACAGGCTTTGTTTCCTTTTGTATGAGTTTAGGCTCTTCCTGTTTCAATTCAACTTTCTTTTTTATAGGAATTCTAATAACTTGATCTACCTTTAATCCGTCTTTTAATTCAGGATTGACTTTTAAAATATCTTCTTCATCTACATTATATTTGCGAGAAATTCCATACAATGTTTCTTTACTTAATACAGTATGTGTTTTAAAAAGAGTATCATTTTTAGTTAAATCTTCTTTTAAATCGATTTTACAAGGAATTTGGATGATTTGCCCGAGTTTTAAATGCAAATTGTTAGTATCGGCTTCTAATACTTTAATATCAATTTGATAAACTTTAGAAATTGAATAAAGCGTATGTCCTTTTTCTACAGTGTGAAGGTAAAATTTTTTACCATTTACTATTTCAATTTTATCTGATTTAACTATAGTTTTTTCTTCCTGACAATAAGCCACTCCAAAGAAAAAAATGAATAAAACGAAACTTAAAATTTGCTTTTTCATGATTGTTGGTTTTTTACTGTTAACCTGCCAACAGAATGCAGGGACACAAAGTAAATTACAGCTATTTTATTAACTCAAATTACTCCAATTACTACCTTCATTTACTCCCATTCAATGGTTGCTGGTGGTTTAGAACTTATATCGTAAACTACTCTATTCACACCTTTAACTCTATTAATGATTTCGTTAGAAACTTTTGCTAAAAATTCATATGGCAAATGCGACCAATCGGCAGTCATTCCATCTGTTGAACTTACCGCTCGCAAAGCTACCACGTTTTCGTAAGTTCTTTCATCTCCCATTACACCAACCGATTGAACGGGTAAAAGCATGGCACCTGCCTGCCATACTTTGGTATATAAATCATAGGCTTTTAATTCTTCGATGAAAATATAATCAACTTCCTGTAATATTCTTACTTTTTCGGGTGTAATTTCACTCAAAATTCTGATACCCAAACCAGGACCCGGAAATGGATGACGGTTTAACAGCTCATCTTTTAATCCTAAAGAATGTCCAACTCTTCTCACTTCATCTTTAAATAAAGTATTTAAAGGTTCTACAATTTTTAGCTTCATATAATCAGGCAAACCACCCACATTGTGATGCGATTTGATGGTAGCAGAAGGTCCGTTTACAGATATTGATTCTATTACATCAGGATAAATAGTACCTTGTGCCAACCATTTTACATCTTCAATTTTATGGGCTTCTATGTCAAAAACCTCAATAAAAGTTTTACCTATTGCTTTACGCTTAGCCTCAGGTTCGCTCAAACCTTTTAAAGCAGTATAGAATAATTGTTTTGCATCAACACCTTTTACATTTAACCCCATATCTTGGTAAGAGTTGATTACAGTTTCAAATTCGTTTTTGCGAAGTAAGCCGTTATCAACAAAAATACAATGCAAATTTTTGCCAATTGCCTTGTGAAGTAAAATAGCTGCAACTGATGAATCAACTCCACCCGATAATCCAAGCACTACTTTATCGTTACCTAATTTTTGCTTTAAATCGTTAATAGTTGCTTCAACAAAAGAATCGGGAGTCCATGATTGTTGACATTTACAAATATCGACTACAAAGTTCTTTAATAAGATCATACCTTCAGTTGAATGATATACTTCGGGATGAAACTGTATGCCATAAGTTGCTTCATTTTGAATTTTGAATCCTCCATATTTAACATTGGAAGTGCTGGCAATGATTTCAAAATTTTGAGGAACGCTCAAAATAGTATCGCCATGCGACATCCATACCTGGGAGCCATCGTTCATGCCTTTCATTAATTCATCTTCGTGTTTGATAAAAGAAAGATTTGCTCTACCGTATTCGCGGATAGTGGAAGGTGATACCTCTCCACCATTGGCATGCGATAGAAATTGAGCTCCATAACACACAGCCAATAAAGGTAATTTGCCTTTGATTGCTGATAAATCAGGGTAAGGAGCATTTTTGTCACGAACAGAAAAAGGACTTCCTGATAAAATTACGCCTTTGATATCAGCTGTTATTTCAGGAATTTTATTAAACGGATGAATTTCGCAATACACGTTTAATTCCCTTACCCTGCGGGCAATCAATTGTGTATATTGCGAGCCAAAATCAAGTATAAGAATGGTTTGGTGCATTGGGTTTGTATTTTTTTGTATTTACAGAAAACAATTTTTTTATTTTTTTAATATTGTTAATTTTTTATTTTGTTATTCCGATTTTTTTTTGTCATGCTGACGAAGGAAGCATCTCGTTTAATATGGTATTCTTAATTTTATGAGATTCCTCGCTATTGCTCGGAATGACAAAGTAAACTTTATCGTAAATTTAATAAATTATATACATTTTACAAATGTTTCCTAGTATAGGTTATTTATTTAACTCAATATTCAATTCACTTACATTTTCTCGACTATCTTCTGCCATAATTTTCAATAAATTACTCCCTTTCAGCATTCTTCCATCTATAGTGTAAGTAAATAAGTTATTTTTTCCATCAAATTCCATCAAAATCCATTTTTCGTTAAGCATTGCTTTGTATTTTGTGATTCCAGATAGATTATCAGTAATCTTAATTTCTAATATTTTTAGTTTGCTGATATTTGTTTTATCTTTGAAATTCAGTGGTTTTATAGTTGGTTCAGTGGTGTCAATTAACACGGCAAATTTACCAAAATTATTGATATTTGTTTTAATAAATCCATTTTCATATTTCCCCCCTTCAGCAACTATGATATTGTCTTCTTTTATGCGAACAATCAGAAGTTTGCTTTGTAAGCTATCAACAACAGTATCGGTTTTAATAGATAGTGAAATGCTTTTGTGCAGAGGTGTATAAAAGTTATGTATCTCATGAAATTTTGAATAATATTTGGATGGGGCAGGGTAGGAGGCGTATTTCATCAAAATATCTTCATACAATGCGTCAGCAGGAAATTTAACTTTTACTTCTTCGGTACAGAAAGTATCGATTTTATTATAGGAAATCAATAAATTGCTGTCAATGATTGGCAAAGGAGATAGAGGTATTTTTTGCATTGAACTGTCTTTTTTTACATAAAAAACCAATTCACTACAATTTCCATTTAAATCTAGTACATTATATCTGAGTTTGTGCACGAGGCTATCTTTTAGTTCTATCCAGCCATTATTGATATGTTTATTGTAAAGACTTAATTTGTTTCCTGGTAAAATTTTTGTTTGTTGGTATTTTATTCCAGTTTTAATAAAATCAGGATAATTGATTAAGCAATTGATATAACGACTTTCGTTGAACGAAAATGTTTCGAGCGTATGTTGATAGTAAAGAGGTGAATCAACATATAATTCTAACTGATAAATTCCTTTCTTTGAAGTGGTATTGCTTATTACATCATAAGTTGCAATACCTAATGAAAATTTTGCAGGAACGAGTAATGTATCGATTGATTTTAATAAAAACAAATGATCTTTTTTCTTTACATCCAATACTTTGTCGTATAAGTTGTCTTCAGTAAAAATTTTTATGGATTGAATAATTGGAAGTAAAGTGTCTTCAACTTTTAGTCCGAAAAGTAAGGGATTGATGGGTTTTTCAGTTTTCTTATCTCTGATTTCGTAATGTAAATGTGGACCTTCGGATCCACCTGTATTTCCGGTTACGGCAATGGTATCGCCTTTTTTAATTCTGATTTTATATTTAGGAATTGCTAAATCTTGTTCAAAACTTTCTTTTTCGTATTGTATCTTTCTTAGATAAGCTGTTATTGCTGGGTTGAATGCTTTAAGGTGTCCGTAAACTGTAACATAACCATTGGGATGGGTAATGTACAACGCATTGCCAAAGCCCCAAGCCGATACTTTTATACGCGAAACATAACCATTGGCAGGTGCATATACAATAAATCCTTCTTTTTCCTGTGTGCGAATATCAACACCCGAATGTAAATGATTGTTTCGTAACTCGCCGAATGTACCCGAAAGATAAAGTGGTATATATAGTGGTGAACTAAAATAGTTAATGGGGTATTGCTTTTGAGCCATTACAATACTTGTTATGCTCAAAAGTATTAAAAAGAGGGAATTATAAAATATTTTTTTATGCATTTTATTTTTAGATATATTAGGTATCTTATTTTATTTTTGGTTTTATTAAAACAAAATACATTACTACCAATACAACTCCCGTGCCTGAAAATACAAACATGAGTGTTGGATTGTAAAAAAATAATAATCCACCGATACTACTTGCAAGCAAAGCAAAAATACTTGCCAAACTTGTATAAAAGCCAATGGCGGTTGCTGTTTCTTCTTTTAAAGAAATATTGCTTATCAATGCTTTGGAAACACCTTCAGTAGAGGCTGCATACAGTCCGTATAGGAAAAAGATTACACCATATTGCCACCATGCAGTAGCAAATCCCATGCTAAGATAAACTATGGCAAATAGTGTAAATCCTATAATCATGGTTTTGCGTAAACCAATTTTATCAGCTAAAATTCCTAACGGTAATGAAGCTAAAGCATATATAAGATTGTAAAAGATATAAACCCCTATCATTTGCGTATCGCTCATGCCATTGGCTTTGAGTGCCAGTAATAAAAAGGCATCGGAGCTATTGAAAAAGGTAAAAGCAAGCAAACCTATTACTAAATATTTATATGCTTTGATTGATTTTTTCCAGTAGCTTAAATAATCGAAGAAGCCTACCTTTAATTTATTATCAGCCATAAGCTTTACTTTTTTCTTCTCTTTAATAAAAAAAGTAAGTGCAATAGAACATAAACCCGGTGCAAAGGCAATTAGGAATAAAAATTTATATTGTTGAGGATAAAAGTAAAGATAGATTAACGCTAAAAAAGGGCCTATTGAAGCACCTAAGGTATCAAATGCACGATGAAATCCAAAAACTTTGCCTTTGTGTTCTGCTGTAGTTTCATCGCTAAGCATGGCATCTCTGGCACTGGTGCGGATTCCTTTTCCGAGTTTATCGGTTGAACGGGCGGCAAATATCCACAATGGAAAAGTAAATATAATCATCATGGGTTTCGAAATTGCACTGAGCATATAACCAAATTGCACAAAAGGCAAACGCCTTCCTGTTTTGTCGGACAAATTGCCGAAATACCCCTTGCTTAATCCTGCAGTAGCTTCGGCTAAGCCTTCGAGTATGCCTATCAGCAATACCGAAAAACCAATTGAACCCAAATATACCGGCATAATAGGGTATAGCATTTCGCTGGCGATGTCGTTGAAAAAACTCACAAACGAAACCAGTAAAATGGTTCGGGTAATTATTTTTTGTTTGTTCATTGAGTTGTGCAAAAGGTATTAAATAATTATTTCATCTTCGCTCAAAATAGTTTAAAAATTGAGTCTGCAAATTTACACTTAGCGAAGTTGAAGTGTTATTTTAATAATAACACATATTTACAAAGTTAGAAAAATAGAAGTTTGTATGGAATAATTTATTGAATAGTAAATAACAAAATGCTGTTGATAAAACAGTAGAAATGTTTTTTTATTTTACAATTAACTCGTGAAACATAAAAAAAGTTCTTTAGCCCTACCCCAACGATATGGTTAGCATAAAAGAAAGTCCTTTAGCCTTACCCCAACGATATGGGTAGCATAAAAGGAAGTCCTTTAGCCCTACCCCAACGATATGGGTAGTATAAAAGGAAGTCCTTTAGCCTTACCCCAACAATATGGGTAGCATAAAAGGAACTCCTTTTGCCTTACCCAAATGAAATGGGTTGCATGAAAGGAAGTCCTTTTGCCTTACCCCGATGAAATGGGTAATATAAAAGGAAGTCTTTTAGCCATACTTGTGAACAAAAAGCACCTATTCTGTTCTATTTTAATGCGATATCTTATAAATTCAACTCATTGGCATAAAAAAAGTGATAGTCTCACTTTGAGCGAAACTATCACTAAAATATCTTTTAATAGGTAGAAATTATTTATTATTCAGATTCATCATTACACCTTGTCCGTTACCCATCATGTAATTTGGTAATTTTCCATCCCATTTATTAATCCATTCGAGTTCGATGATTTTAGGGTTTTGTGCAATGGAAGTTCCTTTAATCTGTAAAGATTTTGCTTCACCTTCGGCTTGTTGTATTGCAATATCTTTGTTGATTGATGCTTGTTTCAGTTGTTCTTCTTTTTGACGGGTAACTTCTACCAATCTCAATACTTCCTGTTCGGCTAATTTTTTTGCATTGATGGCTGTTTCGTATTCGGGATTATAAAAAACTTCACGCATATCAACTTGTTCGATGATTAGTTTGTATCCTTTTACTTCATCCCTCATTTTTTTGATAATATGATCCTGTATTTGTTGTCTTTTGGTTGAATAGGCTTCAATAGGAGTATATTCACTCACGGTTAAAGCCATGGCTGATTTTAATTTCGGACGAATTACGTTTTCTTCAAGCCAAAGGTATCTTCCTGAATCTCCTCCATCATTTTCGGAAATATTGGCATAAATCCAACTTGCTTCATTGGCAATAATTCTCCAGCTTACCGAAACATCAAACCCCATTTTAATACCATCTTTTGTTGGAGCCCAAATTGCATCTGCGTCGGGTTTGTTGCCTTCTTTTGATGAATGGGCACAGGTATAAACCCAAACCGTTTTATCCATAGTGTAAACACTATTCCAGGGCATTACAATATGCCAACCGGTATGCAGTTCTTCATCATTTACACCTCTGGGAGTTACTACAACTCCTGCATCCTGAGCACCAATACGAACAATAATCATAGTAATAAAAAACATAAATCCGCCTATACTCAAAGCAAGAATGTGGAATGGCAATTTAAATCTATTTAATACTACATTGCTTTTATTAGATGACTTGTTAACAAATGAAATAATTAATCCAATTATTCCATAAAGTAAAATAAGGAACGATAAAATTTTTAAAAGTGCCATTTTTTATTTGTTTAAATTGTTTAATAAAATAGTTGATTATGTGTAAGTAATAATAAATTTCAATTGACAAATTTAGAATATAAATTTCATTTAAAATTATAAATATAAATAATTTTTTATTTTTTATTTAAATGCACGGGTATTCATTTATAATTTTACAAAAAACACTACTTTTGTTGAAAATTTTAAAACAATAAAAAGATGAAATTTGGTGTAGTTATTTTCCCTGGTTCCAATTGCGACCATGATATGATATATGTTTTGAAAAAAATAATGAATCAAGAAGTGGTTGAACTTTGGCATAAAAATACTGATCTTCAGGGCTGCGATTTTATAGTACTTCCTGGTGGATTTTCTTATGGGGATTACTTAAGAAGTGGTGCTATTGCTCGTTTTTCTCCAATTATGGAAAAAGTAATTGAATTTGCCAATAAAGGTGGTTATGTGATGGGAATTTGCAATGGATTTCAGATACTTGTTGAAGCAAAATTATTACTAGGTACGCTTACTGCTAATAAAAATCACCAGTTTATATGTAAAAACACATACATCGTTCCACACGAATCTAATGCTGCTATAACAAAATATCTTAACAAAAATGAAGCTCTCAAAATACCTATTGCACATGGCGAAGGAAGGTATTATGCAGACCATGAAACCATAAAAAAATTACAAGCCAATAATCAGATATTATTTAGTTATTGCGACGCAGAAGGAAAAATTACACCAGAAGCTAACCCCAATGGCTCTACATCTAATATAGCTGGTATTTGTAACGAAGGTCGCAATGTGTTTGGAATGATGCCGCACCCTGAAAGAGCTGCAGATCCTGTATTAGGCAATATAGATGGGAAAATGATTTTCGACTCTATTATCAAAACGCTTGAGTAATTAATATGTTGCAGCCATACTACACGCTTGATTTAGTAGAAGCTGGCTGTGACGAAGCTGGAAGAGGTTGTTTAGCTGGACCTGTATTTGCGGCAGCAGTTATTTTGCCTAAAAGCTTTTATAATGAAACACTAAACGACTCAAAAAAGCTAACCTTAAAGCAACGTAAAATCTTAAGACCTATTATTGAGAAAGAAGCGTTGGCTTATGCAGTTGCCAAAATTGATAATCACGAAATTGATAAGATTAATATTCTAAATGCTTCTTTTAAAGCTATGCAATTAGCAGTAATTCAACTTTCAATAAAACCAGAATTGCTTTTGATTGACGGAAATCGTTTTAAAAATACAGTGAATATTCCTCATAAATGCTTTATTGAAGGTGATGGTATTTATATGTCAATTGCCGCAGCTTCTGTACTTGCAAAAACTTATCGCGACGATTTTATGGAAAAATTAGATAAGGAACATCCAGTTTATGGATGGAAAAATAATAAAGGTTATCCTACCAAATTTCACAAAGCAGCTATTATATTACATGGATGTACACAATATCATCGAATGACTTTTGCTCCTTGTATGCCTTTACTTTTTTAAATCAAAGCTAAGAAGCATCATAAATATAATTCTCAATTTCTTCATTATAACCTTTTGTAAGCATCTTAATTAGTGGATTGTTTACATTATATTTAACATCAATAATAGAAGATATTGCTAAAACTTTAGGGGAAGTTCCTGAAATAAAGGCTGCATCATATTTGTCAATATCATTCTGATGAACACATTCTTCAATAATATTAATTTTATACAATTGAGCAATTTTTAGTATAAATTTTCGAGTAATACCAGGTAATACCATCCTTATTGGAGCTGTAATTAATGTATTATCTTTTATAAAAAAAACATTTGACTTACTACCTTCTGTAATCAAGCCATTTTTGTTTACTAAAAGTAATTCATAAATTTTTTCTTTAAGAATAATTTCATTTGTAGTATTACGAAATGAATCATCAATTATTTTCGCATTTGGGGTTTTTCGTTCAGCAGAATGTAAAGCTACTTTTACACCATGTCTATATTGAACTTCATTGGGATAACTATGTTTAATGAAATAGAACAAAAATGACAAATTGCTATTTTTATTATAATGAAATAATATCTTTACATTTCCATTTAAAGATTGGTTTTCAATAGAAAGATGTTTAATTGAATTCATAATTTCAGAGGTAGTTATTCCGATATTAAAGCCCGCAATATTTGCAGAATAATATAAGCGCATCAAATGATCTTCCAAAAATAAAGGAATACCGTTTACTACTCTAATTATTTCATATACAATATTACCATCATCAAAAGTATTGAAGTTAATATCACTTTTTTCTATTAACTGACTATTGTATATAACAACATTTTGAAATATTTCCGTTTTCATATTATATAATTTTAATTTACACATTTAAATACTTTATCTCTACGATACGACCAAAACATTAAGCTTATTGCAATTAACAATGCTCCAACTGCTAACATAAAAGTAGAAAAAAAACCAAACAATTCGTATATTATTACCCCTGAAGTAGGTGCAAAAACTGCTCGTAAGCCTGTAAGCGAAAGATGAACAGATTGATAATCACCTGCTTCGCTGTTTTGGCAAAAATATGCAGAACCTATACTCCACAACAGAGACATTGTAGCTGCAAAGATACTCTGAAAAATTAAATAAGGTATCATTGTATAGTATAATTTTATACCAAATATTTCTATGTTTTGAGGAAAAAAGTCGGTAAGAGCTAATGATAGTATAAACAACATAATGGATGAAAATGTAATAATAGCAAACTTTCTGGGGTCTATTTTGTCAATTAATTTGCTAAAAAAAGGCAGCAATGCAATGGCAATAATATTATAAATATTTTTATAAAATGCTACACTCGAATAGTTCAAATGTAGTGCTTTATCAAAATAAATGGTAATAACAGTTACTGAAATCATAAATGCAAATCCATAAATCATAAACCCAACCTCAAAATGCATGTAAGGTTTGTTGTTTTTTAAAATATTTAGCATTTTTAGAAAAGACTTCTTTACTGATTTAAAAAAGGTTTCTTTAGTAGATGTAAGTATTTCTTCTTTAAAATCAATCATCGAAAGTAAATATACCGATAGAACTCCCATTATTGCTACAATAGGAAATACATAAGTAAAAGCATAATTGTCTATATCGAGAAGAATTCCATATAACAACGTAACAATAAGCATTACAACTTTATTTAATGCAGTTGCATACCCGTATAAACGACCAAAATGTTCATTTCGATAAGCGTTTTTTAAAAAGTAATTAATGTTAGGGTAAATAATAGGCATGCCCGCATAATACACAAAAAAGATTGCTAAAAATAAAATATGGAAAAAAGGTTCGGCTGCAATACCCTGACTACTTCGTGGGAAAAAAAGCAAAAGTATCAATGGTAGGCGAGTAAATAAAGCAGTGTAACGCAATAATTTCTTTTTATCTTTGAATCTTTTCAGGATTTCATTTAAAAAAATCAAAAAAACATATAAAATTAAACCGAATTGAAACAATAATCCCAATTGATAATTATTCCCTTTTAAGCTTTTGATAAATACAAATTCATTTAAAGCTAAAATTCCCACTATAAAACCTTCGATTAAAGAATACCATACATGCAAACGAAGTGTCTTTTTTTCTAACTCGTTTAAATTGAGCTTTAAAAAATTCATTAAAATATTATTATTTAGTTTGCAAAGGTAATAAAAGGAATGAGACTAAGTTCTAACTATAAATTGAGTTTTTCCAAAATCTTCTCCTTTCAATACATTTCTATGATTGATTAAATTTTAATAATTACAAAAACTGATACTTGATTTATATTTCAAATCTATATTTATGCTAACTTTGCAAAAAATAAATACTTATGGTAGAAATCGGGAAATATACAGAACTTGAAATAGAAAAAATTATTCAACAAGGAGCTTACCTTTTAACTGGTGATGAAACGGCAAGTATTTTATTACCAACAAAATATATTCCTGAAGGTGTAGATGTAGGCGATAAAGTAAAAGTATTTATTTACCGAGATTCAGAGGATAAAATTATTGCTACTACAGAAATTCCTTATGCAATTGTGGGCGAATGCGCCTATTTAAAGGTAAAATCTCAAACAAATTTTGGAGCTTTTCTTGATTGGGGTTTAATGAAAGATTTGTTAGTGCCATTTCGAGAACAAAATGAAGAAATGAAAACTGGAGAATCTTACCTTGTTAGACTATATCTTGATGAAAGTAGCGACCGAATAGTTGCAACCCAACATATTAATAAATTTTTACGTGATAATGAAATTACAATTCAACCAAATGATGAGGTTGATATATTGGTGTGTGAACCTGTTTTACTTGGGGTCAAAGTAATAGTAAATCAAAAATATTGGGGAATGCTATTTAAAAACCAATTATTTTGCGAAGTTGAACCTGGACAAAAAATGAAAGCTTGGGTAAAACAAATCAGAGAAGATGGGAAAATTGATGTAAGTATTCAGCAACCAGGATTTAAAGAAGTATTATCTGCTGAAGAAAAAATTGTAAATTTGTTGCAGCAAAACGAAGGCTATTGCGAATTAAACGACAACAGTAGTCCTGATGAAATATATATAGAATTACAAATTAGTAAAAAAGTATTTAAAAAAGCAATCGGCAAACTTTTCCGTGAAAAGCGAATTATGATTGAAGAAAATGGAATACGATTGATGTAATTATTAATATGATTTATGTTTTTAACCTATAATCTAAATAAAAAATACGTATTGTATTAACAAAAAGTTCATCAATTTTATGATTTGTAATTATCATGTACAATAATACTATTCTAAATATAATACTTGTGAGTAGTAACAAAGTATATTGCAATTTTTTATGTCATGGTTGTAACAAAAGGAATACTTATTCCACTATAATGTTATACGTTCTTTTGTCTTCAATTTCTTTGAGCCATGGTCTTTTATAGACAAAAATCAACCGATAAGTTCCCTTTTTCAATCCCTGAAATTCCCATGTAAAAACATCAGTACCACCTTTTAATTGTATATGATTTTTTTCATTCCAGGACGTAATACCAATTAATTTAAATTGGGTAGAATCGTACAGATTATTCATTATCCATGTGTATCCACAAGAAGGGCAAGTCCGAAAGTCAAGTTTGAAATTTTCGTTTAATTTAATAATTTTAGTAATGGTGGAGTCATGTTTCAAAGAATCTTGTGCATATAAATTGTGAAACATAAATATAAAGAAAATAATTGCCAGAATTGAAATTGCTTTTTTAGTCATCGTTGTTGGTTTTATCAATAATGTTTAAGCCATTGTTTTGAGCTTTTTTTACGTTTCATTTTTGAATTCAAATTATTAAATTCATCATCTATTATTTTTTTTCGATTTCTAATACTAATATAACATCCAATAATTAAGCCCATTCCAAGGACAATTGGTAAAGAGCCATTTGTAACTGCGGGCATTTGAGTCTTTAAATTTATTCCCATAATAGGTTCTATAAATATTATTCTAAACATTCCATAAGTTAATAAGGCTATTCCCGCTATTAACCCTAATAGAAGCCTTTTGATTAGTTTCTTTTTATAAATATCTTTATTAATCATTTATTTATTAATTATATTTAAAATGTGTTTCAATTTTCCCCACAAAAATACAACTTATTCTTACATCAAAAAAAATCCCCTAACTTTCCGAAACTATTCTTATTTTTGCATTCAAACCAGTCAGGTTTTTAAAACCTGACTGGTTTAACGAATTTTATTATAATATTATAAAGAACAATGCAGATATCTCCTAAGTACAATCCTCAGGAAACCGAAAATAAGTGGTATGCACACTGGATGGAAAAAGGGTATTTCCATTCCAAACCTAACGAAAAACCACCCTATACCATTGTTATACCTCCACCAAATGTTACGGGTGTATTGCACATGGGTCATATGCTCAACAACACCATACAAGATGTTATCATACGCCGTGCCCGCATGAAAGGCTTCAATGCCTGCTGGGTACCCGGCACCGATCATGCTTCCATTGCTACCGAAGCCAAAGTAGTTGCCAAACTTCGCGACGAAGGCATACAAAAAGCCGATCTCAGTCGTGAAGAATTCCTGCAACATGCCTGGGAATGGAAAGAAAAACACGGAGGCATCATACTCGAACAGTTAAAGAAACTGGGAGCCAGCTGCGACTGGAATCGTACTAAATTTACCATGGACGAAGATATGTACGAATCCGTTATACAGGTTTTTGTTGATTTGTACAGCAAAGGATTGATTTATCGCGGTGTTCGTATGGTAAACTGGGATCCCAAGGCATTAACCGCCGTTTCTGATGAAGAAGTTATCTACAAGGAAGTAAATTCAAAATTATACTACTTAAAATATTTTATCGAAGGCAGCAATGATTTTATAACCATTGCTACAACACGTCCCGAAACCATTTTGGGTGATACTGCTGTTTGCGTTCATCCCGAAGACGAACGTTATGCTTACCTGAAAGGTAAAAAAGTAATGGTTCCGCTAATCAATCGTGCTGTTCCTGTAATTTTCGACGAATATGTAGATCGCGAATTTGGTACAGGTTGTTTGAAAATTACTCCAGCTCACGATATCAACGACTACAATCTGGGTAATAAATATAAGTTGGAAACCATTGATATTTTCAACGATAACGGAACATTAAACGAAAAAGCTCAGCTTTATGTTGGCGAAGATCGTTTTGCAGTTCGTAAGAAAATAAGCAAAGAGCTCGAAGAAAAAGGACATCTTGCCAAGATTGAAGAATATGCCAATAAAGTGGGCTATTCCGAAAGAACAGATGAAGTTATAGAACCCAAGCTATCAATGCAATGGTTTATGCGCATGGGCGAAATGGCAAAACCGGCTTTGGATGTGGTGATGAACGACGATATTAAATTTCATCCGGTAAAATTCAAAAATACCTATCGCCATTGGATGGAAAACGTTAAGGATTGGTGTATTTCCCGTCAATTGTGGTGGGGGCAACGTATTCCGTCATGGTATCTGCCCAACCGCGAAATCGTAGTTGCAATGAATGCCGAAGATGCATTGAAAACTGCTCAGGAAAAATTCCCTGAGTTAAACCTAACAGCTGCTGATTTAATTCAGGACGAAGATGTATTGGATACCTGGTTTTCATCATGGTTGTGGCCCATATCAGTTTTCGATGGCATCCGCAATCCCGATAATAAAGACATCAAATACTATTATCCAACCAAAGATTTGATTACTGCACCCGAAATTCTGTTTTTCTGGGTTGCCCGTATGATAATGGCTGGTCTGGAATACCGTAAAGAAATTCCTTTCAAGAATGTATATCTTACCGGAATAGTTCGCGATAAATTGGGCAGAAAAATGTCGAAATCATTGGGCAATTCTCCCGATCCTATCATGCTTATGGAAAAATACGGAGCTGATGGCGTAAGGGTAGGGATGTTGCTTACATCACCTGCCGGCAACGATTTGCCTTTCGACGAAAGTTTGTGCGAACAGGGACGTAATTTCAATAACAAAATCTGGAATGCTTTACGTCTGGTTACAGGCTGGGAAGTTGATGCAACTCTACCTCAACCGGATTATACCAAAGTTGCCATTGAATGGTTTAATGCTAAATTAAACGAAACTTTATTACAGATAGAAGACCATTACGAAAAATACCGTTTAAGCGATGCTTTAATGACAGCATATAAATTGGTTTGGGATGATTTCTGTTCATGGTATTTGGAAATGATAAAGCCTGCATATCAGCACCCTATTGACAAAGCTACTTATAAAGCTACTATTGCTATTTTTGATAAACTGATGAAAGTTTTACATCCATTTATGCCTTTTATTACTGAAGAAATATGGCATTTATTGGACGAAAAGAATGAAGGCAAGAGCATTATGGTTGCAGAAATGCCTGAAGCAACAACGATACATCAGGAAATACTGCAACAGTTCAATTTTGCACTGGAAATAATTATTGCCATACGTACTTTCCGTAAGGACAAAAATATACTAAACAAGGAAAGTATTTCGTTGTATATCCGCAAAAATAACAACGAAAGTATTGATACAACATTTGACAGTCTGGTTGCAAAACTATGCAATATCGACAATATAGAGTATATTTCTGAAAAGATGGAAAATGCACAGTCGTTTATTGTAAAAACTACAGAATGTTATATCCCACTTTCGCAAAACATTGATGTAGAAGCAGAACATACAAAATTACAAACTGAATTGGAATATGCCAATAAATTTCTGAATTCGGTTAAGCAGAAGCTAAGCAACGAACGTTTTGTGAGCAGTGCACCGGCTCAGGTTGTTGAGCTTGAAAAGAAAAAACAATTAGACGCCGAACAAAAAATAAAAGTGTTGGAAGAACAAATAAAAAAACTTAAATAAATGTAAACGCGGATGACGCGGATACCTATAGGTAAACGCTGATTAAACTGATTTTATGGAGTTATTGCATAAAGAATTAACAGATAGTATAATTAAAGTTTTTTATGATGTTTATAATGAACTTGGATATGGATCTCTTGAAAAAGTATACCAAAACTCAATGTATCTTGAATTAAAAGAAAGAGGTTTTAATGTTGAAGCTAATAAACAAATAAAAGTTTATTATAAAGGCTTAGAAGTTGGCTTAAATTATGCTGATTTATTAGTTGAAAACAAGGTAATTCTAGAGTTAAAAACATCAAATGCAATAATTGATGAATATGAAAATCAGATAATTAATTATCTTAAAGGTACCAATATTGAAGTTGGACTTTTACTTAACTTTGGAGTAAAACCTGAATTTAAAAGGAAAGTGTTTAATAATTCAAGAAAAAATCTGCGATAATCTGCGTTTACAGAATGTATCAGCGTTATCAGCGTTTTAAATTTTTAAAATAAAATTGAGAGTAATTACAAAATAAATAAATACAAAAATAAAAACCATGAAACAATATCAAAAAATAAACAATGTATTGGGTTGGTTCACATTCTTGATTGCATCAGCAGTGTATCTGATGACAGCAGAACCAACAGCCAGTTGGTGGGATTGTGGCGAATATATAGCAACAGCATTTAAATTACAAGTTGGTCACCCACCAGGAGCACCAACATTTCAATTATTCGGTAGGATATTTACCCTGTTTGCAGGCAGTGATGTTACCAAAGTAGCTTACATGGTAAATGCAATGTCAGCAATTGCAAGTGGATTCTGTATTTTATTTCTGTTTTGGTCCATTACTTTACTTGGAAAGAAGATAATGGTAAAAGATGGCGAAATGACTACACCAAAGATGATTGCCATTTTTGGAAGTGGTTTTGTAGGCGCTTTAGCTTATACATTTTCCGATTCTTTCTGGTTTTCTGCAGTTGAAGGTGAAGTTTATGCCATGTCCTCATTTTTTACAGCTTTGGTATTTTGGGTAATCCTTAAATGGGAAAGTGTTTCTCACGAAAAACATTCTTTCCGCTGGATAGTATTGATTTCTTTCTTAATTGGTACCTCAATTGGAGTTCACTTACTCAACTTGTTGGCTATTCCTGCTATTGTATTTGTATATTATTTTAAAAATTTCAAAACTACAAGAAAAGGGAATATCATTTCTTTCTTAATTGCATTTGTAATGTTAGCAACTATTTTATGGGGTATTGTGCCATATATAGTTGATTTAGCAGGGAAATTTGAGTTGCTTTTTATTAATGGAATAGGATTGCCATTTAACTCAGGAACAATAATCTATTTTGTTTTACTTTTAGCAGGTATTATTATAGGTATTAGATATACTACCCGCAAAAAGAAAGTGGTTTTAAATACAATTTTTGTTGCATTAGTTTTTATATTAGTAGGTTATTCCTCATTTTTTATTCTTGTTATTCGTGCTAATGCTGACACACCTATCAATGAAAATAATCCAAAAGATGCAATAGGTTTGTTATCATACTTAAATCGTGAACAATATGGTGAAAATCCTTTAGTTTATGGTCAATATTTTACAGCTCGCCCTTCTGGTTCTAAAGAGGGTTCTACAAGGTATGTAAAAGGAAAAGATAAATATGACGTTGCAGGTACAAATTTTAGTTATACTTACGATAGTAAAGATTGTACCATTTTCCCTCGTATGTACAGCAATGATAATAGCCGCCAACACCCTGCTATGTATAAGGTTTGGACAGGTATTCGTAGTGATCGTACACCCACTTTTGGCGAAAATATTAAATTTTTCTTCAAATATCAATTAGGACACATGTATTTTCGTTACTTTATGTGGAATTTTGCAGGCAGACAAAACGATATACAAGGGCATGGATATGATACCAGTGGAAATAAAGAAATTACAAATGGCAATTGGATCAGTGGTATTAAATTTATTGATGCTATGCGATTAGGAAATCAAGATAAATTGTCAGATTTCTATAAAAACAACAAAGCTCGTAATACATTTTATTTCCTTCCATTAATACTTGGATTAGTAGGAATGTATTACCATTATAAAAAGAATGCCAAAGATATGTTTGTAGTATTTCTTTTATTCTTTTTCACTGGTTTAGCAATTGCAATTTACTTAAATATGCCACCAATGCAACCTCGTGAACGTGATTATGCTTTTGCAGGTTCATTTTATGCTTTTGCTATTTGGATTGGACTGGGAGTAATGGCTATTTTTGATTTTATGCAGAAACGCAAAATGCCAGCAATGGCAAGTGTAATAATTGCTACAATTTTATCATTAGTTGCAGTTCCTTATGTTATGGCAAAAGAAGGTTGGGACGATCACGATCGTTCTAATAAATATGCTGCCCGCGATTTTGCTATTAATCACTTAAATTCATGTGCTCCCAATGCTATTTTGGTTACCAATGGCGATAACGATACTTTCCCATTATGGTATGCTCAAGAAGTAGAAGGCGTTAGAACAGATGTAAGAATTGTAAATTTCACCCTTGCCTCCGGTGCTTGGTATGTTGAACAATTGTTTACAAAAATGTATAAATCGCCTCCTTTACCTTTTACTTTACCAGTTGAAAAATACAAACAAGGAACCAACGATTATATTCCTGTTAGCGAAAGCAATTTGAATGAATTTGTTGATTTAAAACAAGTAATTGACTTTGTAAATAGCGATAGTCCTGATGCAAAAGCAACCATGCAAAGTGGTGAAATCAGTAGCTATGTGCCTACCAATAAAATAAAGTTGGCAATAGATTCAGCTTACTTAATAAGTAAAGGTATTGTTCCAAAAGATAAAGCAGATAAATTATACCCTTCATTAGAATGGACCATTGGAAAAGGTGGTTTGTATAAAAATGAAACTATGATGCTCGATTTTATGGCAACCAATAAATGGGAACGTCCTTTATATTTTGTTAATCCTTCTTCAATTAATAGCATTGCTAATATTTCTGATTATTGTCAGATGGAAGGAATCGTTTATCGTTTATTACCTTATGCTTCGTCTAATCGTGCCGAAGGATTCAGTGGAGTATCTACTGATGTTACCTATGATTTATTGATGAACAAAAGTAAATGGGGTAATCTTAACCAAGCAAATGTATATGTAGATCCCGAAAGTACGCGTAGCTGTCAGGTAGCACGTAGTCAATTTGCACGATTGGCTCAGGCACTTGTAATCGAAAATAAAAAAGATTCGGCTGTTAAAGTTCTAGATAAAGCCAATGAGTTTTTCCCAAATAACAAAATACCTTTTGATATGTATATGATTTCGCATATACAATTATATTATCAGGCAGATGCTATAGAAAAAGGAAATAAAATGGCTGAAATCATTATTAATAAATGTAAAAATGACTTGGAATACTACGATTCAGTAGAAGCCGAATATCGCAGAAGCCTTACACAAGATCGTGCACAAGCCATTTATGCCATTAAAAGTATTGCACAAATCTGCAATATGTATAAGCAAAATGCATTGATTAAAAAAGCTGAAGAAATAATGAAGACACATCCAGAAATGTAATCAATGTTCTTACATTGAATCTTCAGCGAATAAAAAATAATGTATATTATTGAAAATAACCCTGTCAAGGCTTTAAACTCTGACAGGGTTATTGTTTTTATTCCGGTATGCATGCTTTAATTGAAACGCGGATGACGCTAATCCCTTCGGGAAACGCAGATAAAAGCTGATTTTAATAATAAGTAAACCAAATCATTTTGAAAAATCCGTTTAATCAGCGTTTACGGAACGTATCTGCGAAATCAGCGTACAAAATTTTATTCATTTTCTGATTTTTTTATATTTTATAAACTAATTTCGTTTATTTTTGTTGATTATTTATATCAATAAGCAAATATATTTTTACACTAAATATGATTTATATCAATTAAACAAAATAAATTTCAAAATAAATAAAAACGTAATTGTCTATAATAAAAGTAGTTTTGTAATTTCAAGCATTTTAAAATAAATATTTTTCTGTTTTATTTAATTTTTTTTGTTTTATTTGTAGTTTTAATGGTTTTTTATATTATATTTGTAAAAAATTTCTACTACAAAATATTTTAAAATAAGTCATAATAATAGGTGTAGATTAAAAAATTATGATTTTTTTATTTTTTTTGTGGAATTAATGTTTTTTATGCTATATTTGTAAAAAAATTTATACGAAAAAAATCTATTAACAAAAACAATAAATATGAGAGAAAGAAATCTGACTTTTTAAACCCAATGTATTGGGAATGTGCACATGCACAATATTTATTAATTTGAATTTTATACTTAAAAATTTTATATAAACAAACAAATAATTAATAATTAATCTATAACAAATATGAAAAAATTATTCACACTTATTCTAATTGCATTGCTGGCATTGCCAACAATGAATGTTTTGGGACAACCAGGAATGCCAACAAAAGAGAAAAAATTGTATCTTACCGTTTTTCTTCAGGGGCTTTACAATGGGGTTGATATGAATAAAGCAATATCTGATCCTTCAGTTCCTGATTATCAATGGCCTGGTACTATTGTTGATACTATTACTGTAGAATTACATGATGCTGCTGATTATGCTAATATAGTATATACAGCTTATGGTGTAAATCTTAATCAGGATGGAACCACTAATACAGGTATTAAAACTTATGTTAGTATTCCAAGCTCTTATAATGGAGACTATTATATTACAGTAAAAACACGTAATCATGTGGAAACTACCACTGCTGCTTCTGTTCTTTTTAATATGGCTTCAATTACCTATGATTTTTCATCTGCAGCAACTCAAGCTTTTGGTGACAATCAAGCTTTAATTGCTCCTGGTGTTTATGGTATTTATTTGGGAGATGTTAACCAAGATGGAAATGTTTTGGGCGACGATTTTAATTTTGTTTTTTCAGCTACTAAAGATGGAGTTACAGGATATTCTATTTATGATATAAATGGAGATGGAAATGTTTTGGGTGATGATTTTAATTTAGTCTTTTCTGCTACGAAAAATGGTATTGCTAAAATAGTTCCTTAATTTTAAAAAATATATATAATTACAAATTTAAAAAAAAAAATATGAAAAAGTTTATTATTACAGTTTTAATATTGGTTTCTTTTGTTAGCGCTAATTATGCACAGAAACAGTATAACATGGAACTCAAAAATGTTGTCCAATTGAATGAATGTACTTTTAGGTTTGATGTATATCTAACAAATACAGCAACTGATCCTGTTGCAAATCCTATTGCTATTGTTGGTATTACATATCAAATTAGCTATAATGCAGCTTTAAAGAATGGAGGAAATTTTAACTCTACTCATTGTACATATATAGCTGGTACAACACAGTTAGAATCACCAAATGCTTTGGCAACAGCAGCTGTATTTCCAAATGTACCTGCTTCTGCTAATTTTACAAGTGTTGCAGCAGGTTTACAATGGGTAATGGGTACATGTAATGATGGTGACGTTATTACTTATTTAGATCATAATACTCCAATCAGAATAGGTACTTTTCAAGTAATACTTAGAACAACTTCATCATCTTCTATCTCTAAAAACTTTGCCAGTGTAAATCCTAATTTTCAGTTGATTTATGCTACAAATCAAGTTCAAGATAATGATGCTACACTTACAGATGTAAGTGATGCACAGGACGGTGGTTATATGAAATATGTTCGTACAGGATATGCATTTTCAACTTTAACTAACAGAACAGTTACCAGTCCTTCTACACAAAAAGATTTCTTTGGATATTGTTTTACAGGTTCTGGTAATTATTCAAATAATGTACTATGGAATAATGCTGTTGGTGCAACTGGCACAGGCTATCGCGTAGCTCCATCACTAGCAACTGATAATGTTCAAATTGGTGCTTTAACTACTGTTACTAATCCAGCAGCTGTTGTTGGTACCTGTACGTTTGATGCAATTAAAACAATTAAAGATTTAACCATTAAATCTTCTTCAACTTTAACCATGAATGCAGGAAAACAATTTACTGTTAATGGCACTTTATATAAAGAAAATGCAGGACCTGCAGCGATAACTCTTAAATCTGATGCTACAGCAACCGCTTCATTATTAAATAATACAGCTGGTATTACTGCAACTATCGAACGTTACATTCCTGCTTGGACAACCAACGAAGGTTACCATTTATTATCTTCACCAGTTAGTGGACAGGCAATTGCACCTAATTTTGTAACTACTCCAGCAACTGATTACGATTTTTACTTATACAATCCAGCTGCAACACCTAATGTTTGGCAAAATTTCAAAGCTGGTAATTTTGCAATCACAAATGGTGGTTCTGATTTTGTAGTAGGTAGAGGTTACTTAACATCTTATGCTGCTGCTGCAACTCACAATTTTGTTGGTGCAATGAATGTTGGCAATATTGCTCCAACTTTAGCACCAGCTGCAGGTTTTAATTTAGTTGGAAATCCTTATGCTTGTGCTATTCAAGGGAATATGTCAACTTTTAGCCCAACAGGTATGAATGCAAGTGTTTGGGTATTAGATGGTGCTTCTAATAGTTACAGATCATGGAACGGAACAACTGGTACTTTAGGTTTTACTGGTGAAATTCCTGCAATGCAAGGTTTCTTTGTTCAAGCTACTTCAGCAGGAGCTTCTTTTACTATTCCTGCTTCTGCAAAAATGCACAGTGCAAGTAATTTTTACAAAACTACTTTAGACAATCATTTAGAATTAAAAGTACAATCACCTAACAATACATTTGATGCTACTGTTATTTATTTTAAAGATGAAAACAGCAATGATGTTGATAGTTATGATGCTATGTTAATGCCTTCTGCAAATCCATTAAATACTCAAATTTATTCTTATATTAATAGTGATAAATATTGTATTGATGCATTGGCTACTTATTCAGGTCCTTATACTGTAAATGTTGGTTTCGAACCAAAAGTTGATGGTAACTTTACAATTACAGCTGATGATGTTCAAAGCTTTAACGCTAATTCTACCATTACTTTAATAGATTTAGCAACAGGTGCTACTCAAAACTTACGCACTAACCCTACTTATACATTTGCTGCAACTACAGCTCAAGCTATTAATCGTTTTAAAGTTGTATTTGACCTTGTTGTAGGTATCAATGATATGAATGCAGTTGCAAACATTGTTTACAGTTTTGATAATAGCATTTATATTAAAACAACTGAAAAAGTTAAATCTGTTAGCGTATTTAATATGTTAGGACAAGAAGTTGAAAACATTCAACAACCAACATCTAATGTATTAACATTAAACCAAGCAACTGGATATTATACAGTACGTGTAATTACCGAAGCTAATGTTTATTCACAAAAAGTTTATATTAAATAATAAATTAAAAGCAGAATTATGAAAAAGTCAATAATAAAAATCTCTATCATAGCTTGTTTAATGCTTTTACCAATGCTTACATCTCAAATGTTTGCACAAGCACCTCCAGCACCACCAACTAATTCAGGTGGGTCTGCTAATCATGGGTCCCTTAGTGATCAACCAGATCCTAATGGAGCACCTTTAGATGGCGGTTTAAGCATCCTATTATTAATGGGAGCTGCTTATGGTGGTAAAAAAATTCAAGCAATTAGAAAAAAATAAATAGTTTTCTAACTGAGAAATTCTGATTTTAAATTTATATAAATCAGTAATAAATAAAAAAGTCCCATTTCGATGGGACTTTTTTTTTATTCTCTATGTTAATCTCTCTAAAATGCTTAATTTTGGCAAATAAAAAAATAAGTAGTAAAAAGTTATTTAAGTTCTCTTTTAAATTTTAGAAATTATATTATAAAAATTTAGAATACGGATAAAACGGATATGTTCCGTAAACGCGGATATTCGCGAATTTTATGTATGTATTTTTTTTTGTTGTTTATAATCCGTTTAAATCAGTGTTTCCCTTTAGGGATTCGCGTTATCCGCGTTTAAAAAATAAATCAGAAAATTCAATACTTTAGGTTATTAAATGTAACATTAAATTATTCTAATTAATTAAATCATGCGAATTAAAAATCATATACCTAATTTTATTACCTTATTAAATTTATTTTGTGGTTGTTTAGCTATTGTTGCCGCTTTTAAAACTGATTTAATTATTGCTTCTTTTTTAGTTTTTGCTGGAGCAATTTTTGATTATTTAGATGGTACTGCAGCTCGTTTGTTAAAAGCCAAATCTGAAATAGGTAAAGAGTTAGATTCTTTAGCTGATGTAGTTACTTTTGGTGTTGTTCCTTCAATAATTGCTTTTCAGTTACTAAATATCTATTCAAAAGATTATCCATTTTTTCATAACAATAACTTTTTATTGTTTTTCCCATTTTTAATTGCTTTATTTTCTGCAATTCGCTTGGCAAAATTTAATATTGACGACAGACAAACCATTTCATTTCTTGGATTACCTACGCCTGCAAATGCAATATTTTGGGCTTCAGTTCCCATAATTATATATTTTCAAAATTCTACAAGTTTTGAATCTCTTGATTTTTTCAATGTTTTTTTAGCTAATGTATTTAAAAACCCCTATTTTATACTTTCTTTTTCTCTAATAATGTCAGTATTATTGGTAATAGAACTTCCTCTTTTTTCACTTAAATTCATTGATTTTAAATGGAAAAATAATAAAATCAGATTTGTTTTTTTAGCAAGCTGTCTGCTTTTGCTTTTATTACTAAGTATAAATGCATTGCCACTTATTATTATGATATATATCGTTTTTTCAATAATACATAATTATTTCTTGTAAATTATAAATCACAAAATAAATACAAATACTATGAATTTTAGAGCCGAAATTGATGTTATGCCATTAAAAGCATTATTAGATCCACAAGGGAAAGCCGTTACATCAAGTATGAAAAATTTAGGTTTACCTACAATTACCAATGTTCGTATTGGTAAGCACATTTCAATGGAAGTAGAAGCAGAAAATAAAGAAATAGCCGGTAAAATGGTAGGAAAAGCGTGCAAGGATTTACTTCATAATCCAATTATGGAAGGATATGAATTTCATATAATTGAAATATAATTATTATTATTCCTAAACTAGTATGTTCATCTGATGACTATTAGGTATGATAGTTCATCAATGATTATTAGGTATTTACAGTTGTTCAAAAGGGTTTAAGGTTAATATAATTAATTTCTTTTCTTTTGACTTAACAGTTATTTAACTACATATATTACAATCATATATGAGCTTATGTAAATGTTTTATTAATTTTGCTTCAAAATCATATAACTATGAGTAATTACACAAAAATTTTTCAAAAAAGTATCTATAGTATTTTTTTACTATTGTTTTTATTTTCAATAAATGGATTTTCACAAATAAAAAGTCCTGTTAAATGGTCTTATTCAGTTAATCAATTGAATACGGAAACTGCTGAACTTATTATTACAGCTAAGATTGATAAAGGTTGGCATCTGTATTCACAATACATGGAAGAAGGAGGTCCGATAGTTACCAGTTTTAAATTTAATAAATCAAAAGCTTATAAACTTGATGGTAAAACCTCTGAGCCAAAGCCAAATGCAGAGTTTGATGATATGTTTAAAATGACTGTAAAATATTTTAATACACAAGCTATTTTTAAGCAAAAGATTAAAATATTGAGCGATAAAGTTTTTACTGTTAATGGTAGTTTCGAGTATATGGTATGTAATGATGGTAGTTGTATTCCCTTTCAAGATAATGTTTTTGAATTCAAGATAAAAGGAAATCCAAATGCTAAGGAAATTACTACAGTAAATGATACTGCATCAATTGCTTCTTTATCTAATAAAGATAATAAAGACATTTATACTAATCAATCTAATTTAGATACTGCAAAAATTTTAATTAATAAAGAAACTAATAATCCGTTGAAAGTAAATAGTAAGCCATTGTATATGATTTTTTTATTTGCATTTATTGCAGGTTTACTTACCTTAATCACCCCCTGTGTATTTCCAATGATTCCAATGACCATTAGTTTTTTTATGAAAGGAAATAAAACACGTAAAAAAGGACTGCAACAAGCTTATTTTTTCGGTTTTTCAATTTTGATGATTTTTGGAGGCTTGGGACTATTACTTACATTGTTATTGGGTAAAGATGCCATGTATATTATCAGTACACATTGGCTGCCAAATCTTATTTTCTTCTTTATTTTTATGGTTTTTGCCTTGTCTTTTTTTGGTATGTTTGAATTAACTTTGCCAAGTTCATTGATTAATAAATCTGATCAAAATGCAGATAAAGGTGGATATTTAGGGACTTTTTTTGTTGCCTTTACTACTGTTTTGGTTTCATTTTCGTGTACAGGTCCTATATTGGGTGCCGCTTTAATTGAGCTTTCTTCAGGATCAAACAATAGCATGGTATTCTTTATTTCAATGATGGGCTTTGCTTTAGGATTTGCAATACCTTTTACTCTTTTGGCAATGTTTCCTTCTGTTTTAAACAGATTAAAATCGGGAAGTTGGTTGAATACAGTTAAAATTGTATTTGGGTTTTTAGAAATTGCTTTAGGTTTGAAATTTCTATCTATGGCTGATTTAGGAGCTAACTGGGGGCTTTTAGATCGTGAAACATTCCTTTCGTTATGGATAGTTGTTTTTGCTCTCTTAGGCTTTTATTTGTTAGGCAAATTAAAATTCAAAGGTGATAATGAATTAGAGAAAATAAGTGTTCAGCGATTAATGCTTTCAATCGTTACTTTTTCATTCGTAATTTATATGATTCCAGGATTGTGGGGAGCACCTTTAAAAGTATTATCAGGCTATGTGCCACCATTAACTACTCAAGATTTTGATATAAATAAACTTATTGTAGAAAATGGAGGAAAAACATCGCACGTAAGCGATTTGGGAGAACGTAAATACACTGATATTCTCCATTTACCAACAGGTTTTGAAGGATTCTTTGATTTGAATGAAGCAAAAGCGTATGCAAAAAAAGTGAATAAACCAATATTTGTTGATTTTACTGGAAAAACATGTGCCAATTGTCGTGAAATGGAAGCAAATGTTTGGAATGCACCGGAGGTTAAAAAAATACTAACTGAAAATTATGTAATTGTTGCTTTATATGCAGATGCAAATTTTATTGAATTAGCAGAAAATGAATGGGTAACAACAAAAGAAGGTAAGGTAATCAAAAGATTAGGTTCTAAAAACCTGAATTATCAAATTACTCGTTTTAATATGAATGCACAGCCTTATTATGTTTTAATGGATTGGAATGAAAATGTATTGACCAAAGAGAACAAAGCGTATGATAAAACCGTTGATAACTTTGTAAAATTTCTAAATGAAGGTTTGGAAGTGTTCAAAAAACAAGGGAAGTGAGTCTATTAAGTTTATAAAGTTGAAAGTAAACAGTTTTTAGTAAACTTTTGTTGATGAATATTGTTTATTCTTAAAAATTACAATACAATGTTCAAATTAATAATACCTGCAATATTGCTTATTGCATTGGCATTTGCAGGAATTGCTATCAAAATGTTTTTTATCAAAGGAGCTCAGTTTAAAAAAACTTGTAGTTCAGTAGATACTGGTAATGGTGAAAAAATCGGTTGTTCATGTACAAGCAATACTCACGAAACTTGTGATAATTATGAAAAACATCATGGCTAATTTGGGATTTCTTCCAAAAAAGATTTTAAACCTTCTGTCGTATAAGTTTTTAAATTTCCATTTTCATCTGAATAAATAAAATAAGCTTGAATTTCCTTTTTTTTCTGAAGGAATTCCTTTGATTTTTCAAGTCCCAATACCATAAATGCAGTAGCATATCCATCTGCTTTCCAACATTCGTCAGCTAAAACGGATGCACTTAACAATGTATGTTTTACCGGATAGCCAGTTTTTGGATCAATAGTATGTGAATATCTAATTCCATTTTCTTCAAAATACTTTCTGTAATTTCCAGAAGTAGCTAAAGCCATATTTGTTAGTTTAACTTTTGCTTCCAATATGCTTGCATCTTCTGCATTTTTTGCTGGTTTTTCAATACCAACAGTCCATGGATTTCCGTCTTCTTTTTTTCCTTTTCCTAATACTTCTCCACCAATATCAATTAAATAATTGAAAATCCCTTTTGATTCTAAAAATTTGGCTAAAATATCACCCGAATATCCTTGAGCTATTGCATTGTAATCTAAAAGAGTATTAGGATTTTTCTTTATAATTTTGCCATTTATAAGCATTACTGTCTTATAACCAATGTATTGTAATAAACTATCCACCTTATTCTTATCGAGTTTGCTGCGGCTTGTAAATCCAAATCCCCAAGCATTTACAACTTGCCCAACAGTTACATCAAAAGCTCCTTCGGTTTCTTCAGAAATATTCATAGATTTTTTAAAAATATCCATGAAATATTCGTCTAATACTACAGTTGAATCATTTCTATTTACTCTTGAAATAATTGAGGTTGGTTTCCATAATGATGCACATTGGTCAAAAGCATTTAATATTGAATCAATTTGAATTTGATAATTTGTAGCTGATTTATCATAATAAGTTATAGTGTAATAAGTTCCTTGTGCTTCGCCATTAAATTTAACTAATTGTGATTTTTCCTTTTGTTTACAAGCTAATAATGTAAACAATATGAACAGAGTAATTGTAATTTTTTGCATATCATTTATTTTTTTGCAAATTAAACATATTTAAGTGTATAAATAAAATTCTAATATGGTTTTTAACTGTGAATGATTAATTTATTTTGAATATTTTTGCAAAATAAATACTTACTATGAATAATGAACCATTTTTAAAGAATTTTTCTACTATATTAAAGCTAATGTCTTTAGTTGTTATTATAATTATTAGCATCTTTATATTCAATTTATTAGGAATAGTAATCTCTTTACCCTTTTGGGGAACTGAAGCTATGATGGCATTTACAGGTAATATTAGTTTAAAAATAAACGAAAATATAAACTTCTATAAATACTTGCAAATTGTAAATCAAATAGGAATGTTTATCATTCCATCAATTCTATTTGCCTTTTTGGTAAAAGGACGTATTTCAGCATATTTAAAAATTAATCGTATACCCGATTTATTTACTTTATTAGCTGGAGTTTTAGTAATTATCGTTTCTATGCCTTTTGTAAACTACTTAGTTAGTTTAAATGAGTCATTGCATTTACCTTCAGCTTTATCAGAAATCGAAGATTGGATGCGTAAATCAGAAGATAGTGCTGAGATTTTCACGAATGCCTTTTTGAAAGGAACAAGTATTAGCGGATTTTTATTAAATATAGTTATGATTGCGATACTTCCCGCAATTGGTGAGGAGTTTCTATTTAGAGGTGTATTACAAAAACAGTTTAAAGATTTGTTAGGCAATGTACATATTGCAATTTTTGTTTCTGCATTCTTATTTAGTGCAATGCATTTGCAATTTTTTGGTTTTTTCCCTCGAATGGTGTTGGGATTGTTATTAGGGTATATGTTTTATTTTAGTAATAACTTATGGGTTCCAATTATTGGACATTTTTTTAACAATGCTTTTGCTGTAACAGTTTCATTTTTAAATAACAAAAAAATAATTCAAACCGACATTGACACTATGGGAAATGCTGGTGATAATTATTTTTTAATTATAGTCAGTTTAATTTTGACTTTAATCTTATTAATAATTATTTTAAAGATAGAAGAGAAGAGCAAAAAAAAGGAGGAAAATAAAATTCCCTCCTCTTTATAATATAACATGAAAAAGAATTAATTATTCTTTTTCCCTCTACGTGTAGCATAAGTAATTTTAAAAGCTCCAATTTCTCTAAGCTCTTGCTTTATATCAGTAAGAATACCCATTTTTACTTCACCATCAGCTTTAAGAGTTGTGCTTAGCAAAGGGCGGTCCACTTCGTTTCTGGCAGCTCTTTCTTTTTCTATAAATTCTTTAATGTCTGAAACTTCTGCAAATTGATCATTTAATTGAATACGAGGCTCAGTTCCATACATTGCAGTTTTCATTGGTTGTCCAATATATATACTACTTGCTAAAGCTTTTTTCTCAAGTTTCTGAATTTCTGTAGCTTGAGGTGGTAAAACACGTACAAATAGGGTAGCTTCTCGCATATTGGTAATAACCATAAAGAAAAATAAAAACATAAAGATTATATCGGACATTGACCCTGTATTAATTGCAGGAACTTCTTTTTTCCCTTTCTTTTTAAACCTTGCCATTATTTTTGTCCTCCTATGTTTTTAGGTTCAGCTTCAGAAATACTAACTGGTATTGCTTTTTGAATTGCTTCTTTTTTCGCATCACTTTTCAGGTCTTCAAATTTTTTACCAAATTTTTCTTTTGAAAGTTGATCGCGAAGCTCATTTACAGCTGCAGTTAATTCGTTTTGAACTTGTATATACATTTCATAAGACGTACCCCTGTCATTTTGTAATGAGATTACTCCTTTTGAAACTTCAATATTTCCTAACAAATCTATATATTTAATTATTTTTTCAGGTAAATTAGGGTCACTTGCTGGATTTGAAAGAAATTCAATTGTTTTTGCTTTAATTGTAGAAATATCTCCAATACTACCATTAACCATTAATTGGTCATTGGCATTCACTAAAACTGTAAAAATATTACGTTTTTTGATTTCGGGAGGGGTAACTGTTTTATCAATAGGAGGAGGTAACTTTCTTGATATACCCATATCTGTATTGATAGAAGAAGTCAATAGGAAGAAGGTAAGTAGCAAGAAAGAAATATCTGCCATTGATCCTGAATTTATTTCCGGAATTTTTCGTGCCATAAATAAAATTTATTTCAACATTTTTGAAATTGCAGCGTAAATTAAACTTATTACAACTGCGAAAAACATAAAATAAGTAAAAATAAGTCCACTTCCAATAATCTTAGAAAGGCCTATATCGGTTTCGGTTTTTTCGAAAAGTGCCAAATTGACATCTGTTGATGAAGAGAACAGATAAGACACTAAAAACAAGCCGACAAAACTCCCAATTCCTATAAGTGATGTTTTAGATTTACCAATACTAGCAATCATAAATTTAGTGGAAAAGAAGAGCAATGTAAGCACTGCAGCAGCTATTAATAAATACATTATTATTAGCCCAATATTAATTAACAGATCCATAATAATTATGTATTAAAATTATTTTTTATGACTATCTTTTACAAGGATATCCATGAAAGAAATTGTAGCATCTTCCATTGTATTTACTAAGCTTTCAATTTTTGTTACTAGGTAATTGAAAAACACTTGTAAAACAATAGCTACGATTAAACCAAATACGGTTGTTAAAAGTGCAACTTTCATACCACCAGCAACAACGGTTGGAGAAATATCACCTGCTTTTTCGATAGCATCAAAAGCAAAAACCATCCCAACAACTGTTCCTAAGAAACCAAGCATAGGACCTAAAGCGATAAATAAGCCTATCCATGACAAATTTTTCTCTAAACGAGCCATCAACACGCCACCATAAGCAACGATAGATTTCTCAACGATATCCATGCCTTCTTCAGATCTTTCCAAACCTTGATAGAAAATACTAGCCAAAGGTCCTCTGGTATTTTTGCATACTTCTTTTGCAGCAGAAACGCCACCTGTAGCTAAAGCAGCCTCAACACTGTTTAATAATTTTTCACTATTGGTAGTTGCTAAATTTAAATAGATTATTCTCTCAACTACGAAAGCAAGACCTAAGATAAATACTAATAAGATAGGAGCCATCCAAACAGCACCACCTTCAATAAACTTTTCCTTCAATACTTGATGGAAAGATTTGTTTTCTTCAGCTGCTGCAGCCATCTCTGTGCTGGCTGCTGTATCAGCTACAGCAACTGTTGTAGTAGAATCTGCTGCTTGAGTTGTTGTATCCGTTTTTTGTTCGGTTTTGGTATCTGCTTTTTTCTCGCCTTGAGCAAATACAACATTTGAGATTCCGAAAGTTAGCATTCCTGCTACTGTGAATAAAGCAATTAATTTTTTCATTTTACTTTTAATTGATTTTTAATTGATTTTAATTACTAAATTGATATTTAATTATTTATTGTTATTTCTGATATTGCGGAGAGGGTGGGATTCGAACCCACGATACGCTTTTGGCGTATACACACTTTCCAGGCGTGCGCCTTCGACCACTCGGCCACCTATCCTTTCATTTTAAAATTAATGAACAGATATCTTCCCACTATTTTAAACTGTATAATCATCTTTATTCTAAAAAGAAATTTTAATTATATCAGTCGGCTAAATTACAAAAAAAAAATACTTTACAAATAAAAAAATAAAAAATATGTTTTCTTTTTAGCGTAAATTTTTCATATTTATTGTGTGAGCTAATATTTAATTTGTTAACTCGCCTCTTAATGAAATTTGCAAGTATTTTTTTAATTCATCTTTTGATAAATTTCTACCTAGTAAAAACATTAGTTTTGCTATCGCTGATTCTGTTGTAATATCGTATCCACCTATTACCCCAATTCTTCCTAAATCAACACTGGTTTCGTATTTTCCAATTTCAACACTTCCTGATTTGCATTGTGTAACATTTAATATAACAATGTCATTTTTTATGGCTTCTTCAAGTGCTTTGATGAACCATTTATTTGTGGGTGCGTTGCCTGAACCATAAGTTTCCATAACAACAGCTTTTAAACCATGAATAGAAAGTATACTTTTTACAACATTTTCTGAAATGCCTGGAAATAATTTTAATATTGCAACATTTTGATCTAAAGCATAATGAACTTTTAGTTTTTTGAAATTAGGTTTCAAAATCAAATGATTTTTATATTTAATATGAACTCCAACTTTTGCTAAGGTAGGGTAGTTTCCTGAAACGAAAGCTTCAAAATTTTCCGCATTAAATTTATTAGTACGATTACCTCTAAATAATTTATTCTCAAAACAAATACATACTTCAGGAACGATAGGCGTATCTTCAATTTTAGCGGCTGCTATTTCAATAGAATTGATTATATTATCACGTCCATCAGTTCTAACCACACCTAAAGGTATTTGAGAGCCAGTTAAAATGACTGGTTTGTTTAAATTCTCTAACATGAAACTCAGAACAGATGCCGTAAAGGACATGGTATCTGTACCATGCAAAACTACAAAACCATCATAACTTTCATAATTTTCTTCAATTACACCTGCTAATTTTATCCAAAAATCGGGATTCATATTTGAAGAATCTATCAAAGGTTCAAAGCTATAAGAATCAATTTTGTAATTAAAGTTTTTCAAAACAGGAATTGATTGGTACAACAAATCCATATTTATTGGATGTAAAGCTCCTGTAACTGGATCTTTTATCATGCCAATAGTACCTCCAGTGTAAATTACCAAAATGGATGTTTTGCCTTCCATGTAATTGATTTAAAGAATTAAAAATTAATAGTGATTATGATTTCTTTTATATTATTCAACTGTTTTAAAATTAAAGAGATCTAATGCATTTTTTGTAGTAATTCTTGCTACTTCTTCAATGGAAATTTCTTTAGATTCTGCTATTTTTTGAGCAATTAAAGTCAAATATGAACTTTCATTTCTCAAACCTCGATGAGGAGAGGGCGTTAAATATGGAGCATCTGATTCGAGAATGATATTTTCTAAACTAATATGATCAATTACTTTATCTAAACCTGAATTTTTAAAAGTTACAACCCCTCCAATTCCTAATAGAAAGCCCATTTCAATAATATCAAGGGCTTGTTGATAAGTGCCTCCAAAACAATGGAAAACACCTCTTAAATTATCATCCTTTACTTCTTGTACAATGTCAATGGCTTCTTCAAAAGAGCTTCGGGTGTGAATGGCAATTGGTAAATTAAATTCTTTTGCTAATTCTAATTGATAACGAAGAACAAACTCTTGTTCTTTATGAAAAGATTTATCCCAATGCAAATCAATACCAATTTCTCCAATTCCATAGTACTTGTTGGTTAACAATTCCTGTCTCATGATGAGGAGTTCTTGCATATAATTTCCTTTAACAGAAGTAGGATGAAGACCAATCATTGGAAACATTCGTTCTGGGTAAAGCTTGCATAGTGCATTCATTTTGTTGATAGTAGAGCTGTCAATGTTGGGGAGTAAAAAATATTCAACATTATTCTGTAAAGCCCTATTTACAACTTCTTGAATATCATCTTTGTAATCGTCAAGATAAAGATGTGTATGTGTGTCTATTAGTACCATGATGCAAAAATAGATTAAATTTTATTCTAATTATTTATAATTTTGTAAAAAAAATAAAATTTTGAAGATTTTAATTCTTAGATTTAGTTCAATTGGAGATATTATACTCACAACCCCAATTGTTAGATGCCTTAAGATACAGTTACCCAATGCTGAAATTCATTATCTTACAAAAACTGCATTTTCAAGCTTGCTGACAAATAACTTATATATCGATAGGGTTCATAGTTATGATAAAAATCTAAATGAAATTATTCATATTCTTAAGAAAGAGAATTTTGATTATGTTATTGATTTACATAATAATATAAGAACTGCGATTGTAAAATTTCGATTGTTAAAACCAAGTTTTACTTTTAATAAACTCAATTTTAAAAAATGGCTTATAGTAAATTTGAAAATCAATTTACTTCCAGCTATTCATGTTGTTGATAGATATTTTAAAACTTTAGAAAAATTAAATGTTACCAATGATAATCAAGGTATTGATTTTTTTATTTCAGAAGATGAACAAGTGAATATTAATTTATTACCTGTTAATTTTCATCATGGTTTTGTTACAATAGTAATAGGAGGGAAGCATATTACCAAGCAACTACCTAATAAAATGCTTATAGATATTTGTAAAAAAACTAAAATTCCTATTGTATTATTAGGGGGAAAAGAAGATTGTGAAAAGGCTGAAAATATCAGAAAATCTGCTGAAAATCATAATGTTTTTAATGCTTGTGGTATTTTTAGCATTCAACAGTCAGCATCTATTATTGAACAATCCTTAAAAGTTATAACACCTGATACAGGCTTAATGCACATTGCCTCAGCTTTTAAAAAAGAAATTATTTCAGTTTGGGGTAATACCATTCCTGAATTTGGAATGTACCCTTATTTACCCGAAAATGAAAAATACAAATCTGAAATACTGCAAGTGATTGGATTAAAATGTCGTCCTTGTAGTAAAATTGGATTCAAAAAATGTCCTAAAAAGCATTTTAATTGTATGAATAAAATAGATACCAATCAACTACTAAAACATTTACAAAATGACTAAAAACGCTGAAGCTTTTGAACGTTTAATTGAGATAATGGATACCTTAAGAGCCAATTGCCCATGGGATAAGAAACAAACTTTCGAAAGTTTACGATATTTAACCATTGAAGAAATGTATGAATTATCGGATGCAATTATGGATAATGATTTGGATGAAATTCGCAAAGAACTGGGTGATTTGATGTTGCATATTGTTTTTTATGCAAAAATTGGACAGGAAAAAGGAGCTTTTGATATAAAAGATGTATTAAATGGAATTTCCGATAAATTAATTAATCGTCACCCTCATATTTATGGTGATGTAAAAGTAAATAATGCGGAAGATGTAAAAAATAATTGGGAAAAAATCAAACTTGCTGAAGGACGAAAGTCAGTATTAGAAGGCGTCCCCAATGCACTTCCTGCTATGGTAAAAGCATACAGAATTCAAGAAAAAGTTAGAGGTGTTGGTTTTGATTGGGAAGAAACGCATCAGGTTTGGGATAAAGTAATGGAAGAAATTAATGAATTCAAAGAAGAAGTAGAAACTAATGCTCCAAAGGATAAGATAGAGGATGAGTTTGGGGATATATTGTTTGCCCTGATTAACTATGCACGTTTTATTGATATTAATCCTGAAGATGCATTGGAAAAAACCAACAGAAAATTCATCAAACGTTTCAAATATCTCGAAGAAAAAGCTTTTGAAAAAGGAAAAAGCCTACACGATATGACATTAGCTGAAATGGATGTGTATTGGAACGAAGCAAAGAAAGAGGAATAAGTAAGTTAAATTAGTAAAACTTTTTCGGTATTTAAAAATGAAATGTCCTCGAGAAAATATTGACCACAAACTGAAAATGATATTTTGTTCTTTTCATGTGGTAATTAAATCTATATATAAAAGCAACACATGAAAATACTAAAACTTTCTTTCCTTTTACTTATTTCAAGCTATTCATTTTGTCAGGAAAGTAAATTTGGTTTTTTGTTAAACAATGGTATTGTAACTTGTTACGATAATAACGAAAACATTAATTATGCTATTTCATTTAAAGGCGATACTGTTTTTGAAGTTGAAGATATACAAAATGTTTTTGTAATTGACTCATTTATAATTCAGCCTAAATCTAATCCAATTCCTGATAAAATGATCAATTTTCAGTATGATCCGGTTCTTGAGTCGAAATTATTGTTGTATTTTAAAGATTTGGAATTTGAGTATCAAAAAAAGCAATTATTCAAAAAAAAGATAAAATGTGAGTACGAATTCTTCAACAATAAATTTTCAAAGAAATTTTTACTATGGTATTATAAATTGCCTGTAGAAAAAAATAAAGATAATGGTAAAACTTTTGATATAGAATCAATTTTATCTGAAGAAAAAAACGTTGAATATCAGATATATTTTTTATTTACAACAAATAAATATGTTACAATGATTAATATTCCTTTATTTGCTGGTGAAAATCTTAATTATAAAATTGAAAAGATTAAAACAGAAATCGCTAATTCAGTAAGAAATTATGCGGCTAATATTAATCTAAATGCACTAAGTTCTCAAATTAAAAATCAGATTTTAAAAAAGCCTTTTATTATTAATGATACTAACTTAAAAATTCAATTTACAATCCCTTTCTGGTTGAATATTTTGAAGAACAACAGATATGATTTATTTGCTGTATTTCCTGACATCTATAATGTCTCAAATTCATTACTAATGACTTTTTTTGAAAAATCAAAATTTGATTCTTTTTCTGCTTTTGAAAACAAAATGATTAAAAACGAAAATGTAAAAAGTTATGAGAAAATTAGTAGTTCAAACGATAAAATGACTCGATACAAAACAGTATATATAACGAAAGGTAATGAGTTTTCCTGTCAATATATTTTCATTAATCTTTCTAATCATTTTGGTGTTATTAATTTTACTGCGACAAAAAATACATATGATAAAAATATTGAAAAATTAAACGAATTTGTTGATGGTATCATTATTAAGTAAAAAGTTTATAAAAATGAATGAGTTATTGATTTCAAGTGTATTGTTTATTTAAAACCAATAAAATCAGAAATATGATTACAATTAAAAGATTTATTTTCAACGGATTTCAGGTAAATACCTATGTCTTATTCGACGAAACCAAAGACTGTATCATCATTGATGCAGCCAACTACGATAGCAGTGAAGATGCTGCATTGTCAGGTTTTATTGAAAAAGAAAATTTAAAACCCATTGCTCAAATATACACACACTGTCATATCGACCATGTGTTGGGAAGTGCTTATGTCGAAAAAAAATATCACATTGGCATGAGCATACATCCCGATAGCAAAGGATTCTTAAAAACTGCAATTGCTCAAGGTGCAATGTATGGTTTTGATTTAAAATCAACAGCACAAATAGCTAAGCTTGCCGAAGAAGGAGATAAAATTACTTTTGGAAATTCAGAATTAGAAGTCGTTTATACACCGGGTCATGCTGATGGAAGTATTTGTTTGGTAAACCATGCACAGCAATTTGTAATTTCCGGCGATGTGCTTTTTCATGAAAGCATAGGACGAACTGATTTGCCAACAGGTGATTTTGACATTTTAAAACACAATATAATAAACAAACTTTTTTCATTATCAGATGTTTATACAGTATATCCTGGTCATGGTCCCGAAACAAGCATTGGGCACGAAAGGATAAACAATCCGTTTTTATAAACAAATATCTTTTAAAAAATGAAAAAGAATGTTGGATCTACTGATAAAATTATCAGGTTATTAATTGCTGCTGTAATTGCAATTTTAATATTAACAGGTTTTCTTTCAAATATATTTGCAATTATTTTTGGAATAATTGCTGCAGCAATGATAATCACATCATTTATTAGCTTCTGTGGTCTGTATGCTGTTTTTGGTTGGAATACTTGTGCTACAACTGAAAAAAAATAATTATCTTTTCTTTTTAAAGAATGTGCTGATAAGCTCGGCACATTCTTTTTCCATTATACCACCTTTTATTAAAGTTTTTGGATGTATAATATTGGTATTATAAATAGAAAATCCTCGTTTTTCATCTTTTGCACCATAAACAATCTTTCCTATTTGTGCCCAGAATGAAGCTCCGGAACACATTATACAAGGCTCTAATGTAACATATAAGGTGCAATCTTTTAAATATTTACCTCCCAAATAATTGGCAGCAGCAGTAAAAGCTTGCATTTCGGCATGAGCAGTAACATCATTCAATCTTTCAGTTAAATTATGTGCTTTAGCAATAACTCTATCATTAGCAACTATTACTGCACCAATTGGAACTTCATTTTCATCAAAAGCCATTCTGGCTTCTTTTAATGCTTCCCGCATAAAATAGCTGTCGTCGAATTCAATAATTGCCATGAATAAATTTTGTTGATAAAATTACACAGATTTTTTAATAAAAAAACAACATTACAGAAAAAAGTTATAGCTTTGCCTGTTAAAAAAAATTTACTAATCTAATTTTAAAAAAATGACAGAACAAATTAAAGCATCCTTACGAGATTCTACAACTGCAAGATGGATTGCATTAGCATTGATTTCATCAACTATGTTTTTTGCTTATTTCTTCGTAGATGTGGTTGCCCCACTACAAACAGATTTAGAAAAGATTTACAAATGGACTCCTGAAGTATTTGGGATGCTGGGTGGTTCTGAATTTTTTCTTAATGTTTTTGCGTTCTTTTTAATATTCTCAGGAATTATTCTTGATAAAATGGGAATTCGTTTCACACTTATCACTGCGGGTATAACCATGGTTTTAGGTGCTGGATTAAAATTCTATGCACTTACTGATGCTTTTGCAGTTTCTGCATTTGCAACTTGGCTTAATTCATTTATAACATGGATTCCTGCATCTGCAAAACTTGCTTTTGTTGGTTTTTCTATTTTTGGAGTTGGTGTTGAAATGGCTGGTATCACTGTTTCAAAAACCATTGTAAAATGGTTTAGAGGTAAAGAAATGGCTTTAGCGATGGGTCTAGAAATGGCAGTTGCACGTTTAGGCGTTTTTGCAGTATTTCGCTTAACTCCAATTTTTGCTGAAAATGGTGGCCCATCTAATTCAGTTTTCATGGGACTTGCATTTTTATGTATAGGGTTTATAACATTCTTTGTATATACATTCCTTGATAAAAAACTTGATAAACAAACAGGAGAAGGTTTGGAAGTATCGCCAGAAGATGAGTTCAAATTAAGTGATATTGGGAAAATATTTTCAAACCCAGGCTTTTTAGCTATTGCTGGTCTTTGCGTTTTATTTTATTCTGCAATTTTCCCTTTTCAAAAATTTGCTACCGATATGCTTGCATCTAAATTAAATATTGAAATGAAAGAAGCTGCAGCCTATTTTTCATATTTCCCGATTGGAGCAATGGTATTAACTCCATTTATTGGTTATTTCCTTGATATAAAAGGAAAAGGTGCTACTTTAATGCTTTATGGTGCAATTTTATTGACCATTTCCCATTTAATCTTTGCTTTAGTACCTGCAGAAATATTTAATGTTCCAATTGCAATTGGAACTATCGTGATATTAGGTACTGCTTTCTCGTTAGTTCCAGCATCAATGTGGCCTTCATTGCCTAAAATTATAGAAGATAGATATTTAGGTTCTGCTTATGGTGCAATTTTCTGGATTCAAAATATTGGATTATTGGCTGTACCAATGTTAATTGGTTATGCATTATCAGCTTCAAATCCCGGTGTTTCAGAACAAATAGCTGCTGGAGTAGAGGGTGCAAAATATAACTACACCGTACCCGAATTTATATTTGCAGGTTTTGGAGTTGCAGCAATTATCCTAAGTATCGTACTTAGAGTTGTTGACAAAAAGAAAGGTTATGGCTTAGACATACCTAATAAAAAGAAATAATTATAATTAAATTTACAAAAGCTCTTTAGATTTCTAAGGAGCTTTTTTTATGTACTTTAATCTTGAATATATCGAAAAATCTTTCTACTTTTGCCGAATTAAAGAACTAATTATCAATCATACAAAACAACATAATAATATGTCAATCACGAAATTGGACCAAATGTTAGAAGTCCTGAAAAGTAAACAAAAAAAACGTTTAGTTGCAGCTTTTGCAAATGATTCACACACTATTGGAGCTATAAATGGTGCTGTAAATCATGGCATAGTTGATGCAACTTTAGTTGGAGATAAAGATGTAATTGCTCAAATTTGCAAAGATGAAAATATTGATATCAGTAAATTTAAAATTGTACACGAAGCTGACGAAATGAAAGCAACAACTTTGGCAGTTAAACTTATCAATGATGGCGAAGGTAATATGTTGATGAAAGGTACTGTTACTACAGATAAATATATGCGTGCTATTTTAAACAAAGAAACTGGGTTAATGAATCCAGGTGCTATCCTTACTCATATTGCAGTACTTGAGAATTCTGCTTATCATAAATTATTGGTTTGTAGTGATGTTGCTATAATTCCAGCACCAGATTTCAAGCAAAAATTAACCATGTGTAATTATTTAATTAGTACAGCAAAAGCTTTAGGTATTGCTAAACCAAAAGTTGCAGTAATTGCAGCTACTGAGCAAGTGTCTTATAGTATGCCTGCTTGTGTTGATGGCGCAATACTTGCTAAAATGAGTGATAGAGGTCAGATAAAAGATGGTATAATTGATGGTCCTTTAGCTCTGGATGTTGCAATTGACAAAGAAAGTGCTGAAATTAAAAAATTAAAAAGCGAAGTTGCTGGTGATGCCGATTGCTTATTATTTCCAAGTATTGAAGCTGGTAATGTTTTTTACAAAACTCATACCAAACTTTGTGGTGGCGAATTAGGTGCATTTGTAGCTGGTGCGAGAGTTCCCGCAATTTTATCTTCAAGAGGTGATAGTGAGTTAACTAAGTTGTATTCTATTGCATTGGCAGCTTTAACTGCTAAATAAATTTTCAAATAATATACAGTTATGCTGATAATTAAATTTTGATTTATTTATCAGCATAACTTTTTATAGAACCATAAAAATAAATAACCATGAATAGAATTCTTGCGATAAATCCAGGTTCAACTTCTACAAAAATTGCTGTTTTTGAAGGATCTAAACAAATATTTCTTAAAAACATAAAACATAGTTCTGAGGAAATCACTAAATTTGATAAAATAACTGATCAATATGAGTTTAGGAAGAATATTATTTTAGACGAACTAAAAAATGCGAGTATCGAGATAGATTCTCTTCAGGTTATAGTAGGTCGTGGTGGTTTGGTAAAACCAATTCCCTCTGGTGTTTATGAAGTAAACGAAGCCTTAATAGCCGATTTAAAAGTGGGCGTTTTGGGTCAGCATGCAAGTAATTTGGGAGGACTTATTGCCAACGATATTGCCAAATCAATTTCTGGTGCTCGGGCATTTATTGCAGATCCTGTGGTAGTGGATGAATTTCATGATTTAGCAAGAATTTCTGGGCACCCTTTATTTGAAAGACAAAGTATTTTTCATGCTTTAAATCAAAAGGCAATTGCTCGTACTTATGCAAAATCGCAAAATAGAAAATATGAAGATATTAACCTTATTGTTGCACATTTAGGAGGTGGAATAAGTGTTGGAGCTCATCAAAAAGGCAAAGTAATTGATGTAAATCAAGCATTAGATGGTGAAGGTCCTTTCTCACCTGAAAGAAGTGGGACTTTACCCGCTGGAGCTTTGGTTAAACTTTGCTTTAACAAAAAATATTCGTTTGTAGAAATATTAAGAATGATTACTGGTCAAGGTGGATATGTAGCTTATTTAGGAACCAACGATGCTTATGAAGTTGAAAAAGCAGCTCAAGCTGGAGATGCTAAGGCTCAATTAATACAAGATGCAATGGCTTATCAAGTGGCAAAAGAAATTGGCGCTATGTCAACGGTATTAATGGGTAAAGTGGATGCCATTTTACTTACAGGAGGAATTGCTTACGGTAAACCAATTGTAGATGCAATTGTCAAAAGAGTTGCTCATTTAGCTACTGTTCAAGTTTATCCAGGTGAAGATGAAATGCAAGCTCTTGCTATGAATGGATTAATGGTTATTAATAATGAAGTAGAAGTTAAAATATATATATAATTACATTTAAAAATATTTTAAAGGCTGATAATCTATTTGTTATCAGCCTTTTTTTATTTTTAATAAAATTTGGTATAATGGACAAAATTAATGGTTTTTTTTAGACGATGTACTCTAATAGACATTTTTAATGGTTTTTATTTTCAAACATTTTCAAAGCATATTGAATTTTTATAGTTCTTTGTATTATCTGTATAA
>Ga0247840_10001349_pt1 | contig 48424 bp, 61 predicted proteins | sample LaCruzMarch2015__FD_192404 | JGI IMG/M metagenome (GOLD analysis project Ga0247840, IMG submission 192404) | Freshwater microbial communities from meromictic Lake La Cruz, Castile-La Mancha, Spain - LaCruzMarch2015_17m | ecosystem: Environmental > Aquatic > Freshwater > Lake | place: Spain... | reverse complement strand
CCGATAATTGGATTACCATCTTTTTGATAATTATAATCATCAATTAAATATCCATAATTATTTGATATATATTTATCAAAACCATCAAATTGATTAAACCAATAATTTGAATGAGTTTGCCAATCGTTATAAAATTTTTCCATTTACACGAATAATCATTATTATATTATGTTTAAATAGAATAATGGACGATAAATTACAAATTCTTTTAGGAAATGTAAATCAAATAATAGTAGATTTAGTGATAGATGATATTCGCGAGATTGATATAGAAATTGAAAAATATGATTTAAAGAAGGGAGTAAATAAGGCAGTAATAACAAAAGAATTAAAGAAACGATATGATAAACTTATGAAAATGACTGTTAGTATTCTTGCAGAAGTTCAAGTAAAGAATTATAATAAGATTGTTGAATTAGTCAAAGTATTATATTTCTATATAAATGATAATTATTTTATATCAACACAAGGAACTTTTAAAAATTTTGAAAATTATAAAAAGATCAATAATTCTATTATAAAGAAATTGAAATTTTTATTATTTAACTTGCGAAATTTTAAAGATAATAAAGATATTACGAATGTTTATAGTCCATTTCCTACAAATTTCTTAAATGACTTCTTTAAAGTCGAAGATCAAGCATTAACAATCGAATCAAATGAATTAGGAGATTTTAAAACTAATGATGAGAAATTTAATGAATTATATATGAATTTTAAACAATTAAATAAATATATTACAATGATTTCATCTTTATTATCAGATGTTAAAATAAAACAATTATTGGTAGAATTTTTAGCATCAAATCCATTAAAAAAGAAGTTTCCTTTAATTCTTGAAAAGATTGTTAAATTACTTGAGAATTCCAAGAAACCGAAAATAAAAGAAATAATTGCGAGAATTGTTGCTATTAATATCATGAAGAAAATCAAAGATTTCTTTATATATATCGAAAAAAGAAAGATACAGTTTTTAGAAATGTATGAAAAAGATATATTAAATAAGTTTTATTATATATCTTTAAAAAAGAAAGAGATTTAAGGAGAATAGACTTCATCAACTAAGCCATTTTTAATACAATCTCTGAGATTCCAAATGACATCTTTTTTAAGAATTGTTTCAATTTCATTTTTATCAATATTTGTTTTTTGTGTATAAATTCTTGAAATGTGTTTCATCAATTTCTTTAAATTTGAATATTCTTCATCTACTTCTGACATCTTACCCCACATACCACCTCGTAATTCATGAATTAGCATATAAGCATTTTTATTCATAAATCTTTTTTCACCTGCAAGTGAAATAAGAGTTCCAGCTGACGCAACAAAACCATCAATTACTGTATAAACAGGTAATGAAAGATTTTTAATACAATCAATAATTGATAATGCTGAATAAATAAGTCCTCCATCTGTTGTTAAATGAAGATAAATAGGTTCTGTTTTAATACCTAATGAAACACTCAAAGTCTTTATTTTACTCTCAACTGCTCGTAATTCCTTATTTAGCTCAAAAGCACTATATGTGGTGATATCATTATTAAAATAGATATGATTGAAATCTGAATAAAGCGTATTACTATTATTTTTAGAGATAATGATTGGTATTTTAGTAATATTATTATCACTGGTGCTTTCATCACTGTCGCTATTATCATTAGTTGCTTCTCTTTTTCTTTTATTAGTTTTTTTTGAAGAACCCCAATAAGTTTTTCTTAGCATTTTTATTTTATTTGTTTATTTGTTTATTTGTTTATATGTCTTATCATAGATTTTTATTTATATTTATTTTTTATTTAATATATAAGATTCATAATAGAAACAGATGAACGGGATGGGATCTGTTGATGCAATGTTAGGAATTTTAAATAATGCGAATCAAACATCTACTTTAATTGATTCACAACGAAATATTTCAGATACTCTTCGAGCTGCTTCTGAGAGAAATTTAAACGCTTTAATGCAAAGTCTTTCGAGTGAAAATCAAAGAAGCGAACATTTAGCAAATATGAATAATGCGTTTATAACTCAAAATCTCGCTAATATTGGTTCTACTCTTAAAGATTCAATTCAAGGAACTGCTGCAACTCAATTATCATCAACTGAAAGAAATGGTGCTGCTGCTGTTGGTGCTGTTGATCGTGTAGGTTCTATTTTAAGTCATTCATTAGAAAGAATCGGATCTGATAATATTAATGCAACTGATCGTAACGGAGCTGCTAATTTATTAACTTCTGAAAGAATTGGTAATAATTTAGCATCTCTTTTAAATCAAAATAATAGTTTATTAAATACTAGTATCAAAGACTCTGGAATAATTACTGAACGTAATTTTGGTGAAACTCGTCTTTTTAATTCAACTCAAAATCAAAATTTAGAAAGACGCATTGGTGATTATCATTTACAAACTGAACGCAATTTTCATAATATGAATAATGATTTACTCAAAGTTGAAAATAGTTTAGGTCGTTTAGCTGATAATCATCATAATGCTAATATGATCGAATTATTAAAAGTTCATGCCGCTTTAGATAAAAGTATTGATCGTAGCGAAATGAATTTAAGCAAACAAGCCGCTGATAATTATGCAAATGTTCAAATAGAAGCTGCTAAAAATCGTCTTGGATTAGAACAAAAGATTTCTGATATTGGTAATGATATCAAAATATCAATCATCAAAGATAATAATGAAACTCGTAATCTTATCAATGGATATAATAATGATAATATTCGTAATGATTTACAAACCGAACGTGTAATTCATGCCCTCCATCATCATCATCCACATCATCATCGTTATCATCACGATGACGACTATCACCACGGAAGACATCATCACTACTATCCGCCTTTTTTTCCCTATATGGGACCGATTCAAGGCGGTGGCGGTGGCGGAGGTGGAGGTGGAGGTGGAGGTGGCTCTGATCCGCAGGTGGTTGCCGTGCAGACAGTCCCGTCCCCGTAATATGTGCCACCCGCAGCCGCACACGCCGATGCGGTCAGGATCGAGCACGCCCCATTGATACAGCACGCTCCAGTTTCCGGCGGCGGAGGCGGTGGGGGCGGGCAATCCTCCAATTCGTTCGGGATCGTCGTCCAGTCGGCGGCCCGAAACTCCTCCGCGCTCCAGTCCGCGGACTCGACCACGCGGGACTCGGTCGGGGTGACCAGCCACGCGATGCCGCGCCAATAGATGATCCATTTCCCGGACCAACCCGCCCGGCGGACATGGACTCCCTCTTTGGCGAGCGCCCGGGCTTCCGGCCACGTCATGTTCGAGCGGGCGATCATTGGATGTAGAACGGCGCGGGCGGCGGGGCGATGACCCCGTCGCCGAAGGTTTCATTTCCGGCCCAAGGCGGCGCGGGCGGAAGCTCCTCCTGGGTGGGAGTGAGCGCGTCGCACTGGAGCCCCGGAGGCTGGGTCGTCCAGTCGCCCGCGCGGAAGTCGTCGGGCCCGAAGTCTTCGGCCTCTGCCACGCGGCTCGATCCGGTCGATGTCACCCAGACCAACCCGCGCTTGAACACGATCCATTTGTCGGCCCACGCCGCCCGGCGCACCGGGGTTCCGGCGTAGGCGAATCTGCGCGCTTTCCACCAGTCGAGGTTCCACATGGCGTCACCCGTTTTCGCTGATCAGATCCCGCTCGACGGTGATCCAGAATGTCCGCGACGTGCGTCGCAGTTGGGCGGGGCCGACGCCTGCCCAGTTCGCGTCCTCGATCCATTCGAGTTCCGCCAGCGCGTTGAAGACCGTCCCGTAATCCTCCTCGTAGTTGGAAAGAGCGGAGGCGAGCGCGTCGCCCTTGAAGCTGACCGGGATCACGTAATACGCCCCACTTCCGCTCCCGAACTTCTTGAAATCCACATCCGAGGTCGCCCCTCCGCCGATCACGACGATGTTCTCCGGTTCGAGTTCTTTCAGGCCGAGCTTGAGGCTCACGACGTTGAGGTCGATGTAGGACCCGGCTTTCTGGAAACGGACCACAAGCAGGTAATCGTCGTTTTCCTTTGCGTAGAGAACGGCTTGGGCGGTGGTAGAAGAAGATGATCCTGACGAGGAGGTCGAGGTTCCGACCACCGTTCCGCTGCGAAGATCGACCGTGAGATCGGCGGCCGAATTGGCGAGGATCGCGCTCTCCTCGATGCCGATGGTCAGGACCAGCGGGCTGGAGGTGCCGCTCGCGTTGGTTGCCGTAAGGCTCGCCTGGAAGATGCCCGGCACCGTGCCCGCGCCGGAAATCTTGCCCGTGGTGGCGTTGACGCTCATGCCGGGAGGCAGACCGGTGCATGCCCACGAGGTGGGCGCGTTTGATGCGTAGGGCTGGTATTCCCAGTAGAGCCACTGGCGGTAGCCAAGGATTGAGGTGGTGGGGTCAATGACGGGTGCGGGCATGGCGATGGATGTCAGGCGACCTGGGCTTTGGCGTCCTTGAGTTCGAGGAAGACCGTGCCCTTCGCGCCCTTGACCGAGTTCTCGGTGTCAAAGGCGATGAGCCGGGTGCGGAGGGCGAAACTTGCCGAGGGCGGGATGACGGCGGCGGCGGTCCAGTTGCCGTAGGTCATCTTGTCCGCATGCAGGTCGCCGTTAATGTCTCGGCGCACCGACGCCCCGAACCGGTGGGTAATTTTCAGGCCCGAGAGGATGATCCGTTGGGAGAGGAGCGGGTTAGCCACCCACGTCACGTTTTCCAGGTTCTCGCCCGTGGGCGACGGTGTGCTTTGTCCGGGCGCACTGCCCACGTCGATCCGCAGGAGGTATTGGGCGCGGGTTGTCGAGTTGAAGAGGCGCAGGGCCAGCTTGAATTCGAGCGTGAACTTCGCTCCCGCCCGGAGCATCTGGTCGTTGATGTGGAGCATGAATAGCTCCTTCTCGAAATCGAGGGGGTAGAATGAATTCGTGGTCCCGTCGCGCACGAGCCGATACCAGACCCGCCCGTCGCTCCCCGCGAATCCGCCAGCTTCGAGATATCCGCCGCGCCGCCCGAGCCCGCCGGGAACGAGGAGAGGTGAACCGCTGTCGTTGCGATACACCATGCCGTCGCCTGTGGAAGCGGACGGGAGCGGGACGGTGATCGGTTCGATGGTCGCGTCGTGGATAGCGGGCAGCAGCCCGGCGGGTTTCGGCAATTTGCTCGCGTCCTTTTCAGCCGCGGCCGCATCGGCCCCGTCGGCCAGTTTTCCGGGGAACAACTCCATCCGGTCGGGGATTTCGATTTCGAGGGAATCCCCCGCTGAACCGGTTTGCGCCGCCGGGTTGACCGCTGGCAGAAGGTCCTCGATGGCCGTGATCCGAAGACCCAGCGCAAGCAGCGCATCCCCCAGCCCGTCAACCTGCCCGATGGAATGGTGGTGGTCCTGAAATGCCGACTTCGGCCCGGCGGCGGTGACCGTGATGGCGTAGGCGTTCGCCGCAGGCGGCGGCAGTTCATCTGGGAACGAGATTTCCGCTTCGTTGTCGGATGGGAACGTGACCGAGAACTCCAAGGGGAGAAGCAGCCGGGCGGTGCCGCCGTTCTCACGGATCGAGACATGGAGGGCGCTGGTTCCCAGCATGTGGTCGAGGTGGATGATGCGGCTCGTCCCATCGCCGATCACGCCGAGGTAATGTTGCTGGCCCGTGATGATCTGGTCGGGCGTCCAGGGGATGTAATCTTTCGGCTGCGGTGGTCGGAGCCAGTCGATCTGTGGCACGCTCGCCAGTTCCTCCCAGATTTGCTCCCGGCTGACGGTGACCGGCGCGGAGAAGAGCGTGACGATCCGGCCCGCGACTCCCGGATCATCGAGGTCTGCCGGGTCGTCCACCAGCGCTGCCTCGACCTCGTACTGGAAGGTGGCCGAAGCCTGACCGCGCAGGGCGGAGGCGAGTTCGGCGGTTTTCAGGTCGAGTGTAAAGGTGATGTCGCCTTCGCGGAACGTGTGGACCGACACCGTCATGAGCGGCCACGGGGCGGCTTCGAGCGGCCCGGTGAACTCGATGTAGGCGTTGTTCACCTCCGGGTTCGTGACCAGAAACCGTGTCGCCCCGTCGGTCCACATGGCGTTGATGGCTTCGGCGATTTGCTCGGGTCCGTCCTCGATCCCGATCAGGCGCGAGCTGCGGTAGTCGAACTGGAGGTAGTAGGTGCCGCTGAAATCCTGCGGGACGGAGAGCGCCTGGACCTCGTTCGTGTTGATCGAGCTTCCCTCCACCCTCGGGGCACCGGCGCGGATGCGTCGCACGGACGGTGCCTCCGGCAACACCCGCGCATGGCTGCCGGTGAAGGCCAGCGGAGATTGGATGAGCCGCAGCTCGTGCCACCACCGCCCGTTGTCCTCGAACGCCCGGACCCGGACGAAAGATCGCGGCAGCAGCCGGTTGGTTCCCGCTGAGAGCGGCACGGGACCGGCATCGGCGAACCGCAGGAGCCAGCATCCGGGCTCGGCGGAGGGCAGTGCTTCGAGAAGCGGGTGGGATGTGCTTTCCGGCAAGGTGGCGAGGGCCAGTCGGAGCGCGTCGGCGGTCGCGTCGAACGGGATGGCGGCACTCTCGTTCGCCGGATCGAACCGGAGCGTGAAGGTTCCGCCCGCTGGCGGAGCGAGCACCGGCCCGACCGAGGCGCGAAGCGTGCGAAGGTTGAGCTTTTGCTCGACCAGCGCGTTGTTCGCGTCGCGGTCGTAGGCCCGCAGAGCGAAGGTCGCCGCGTCACCCAAGGTGAGCTGGGGCATGGAGAACGTCCCGCCGTCCCGCGTGATCAGGGTGCGGCGGGAAAGATCGACGTGAAGAAGAAAGGTGCTCATTGCGCCGACGTCGGCGCGGTGTCAATGGGCGGCGGGTCGTTCTGGAGCCCGTAAGTCCACGGATCGAACGCCACTACGCGGAACGGGAAGGGCGGATTAAGCGGCGGCGGTTTGTTTTCCTCCGCTTTCTTTCGCTCCCGTTCCTGCCGGTTTTCTTTCGGGTCGAGGCCGCTCATGCCGTCCAATACTCCCCCTTGAATGTGGTGGCGTTGAGGAACGCATGAATCTGGTTGTAGGCGTCGTTCACCGGGGCAAGCAGGGCCGCGAAGATCGCGTCCGCCAATCCGCCGATGAGCCCGGTCCGCAGCGTGATCGGGTCGGGCGGTTTTGTCGGGATCTCCCGCCTCGGCGCGTGGGCGAGGTTCCAGAACACGTCGTATTGCGGGTAGGCAATCCATGTGCCATCCGGCTCGGCTTCCTCGCCGCCTTCCGGGTTCGGCGGCGACACCATCCAGAGCGTGGCGATCTTGATCTCGTCGGTCTGCGGCTCGACGGCGGTGCCCATCAGCCGGTCCATCGCGGTCGGTTCTTTGGGCGGTTCCCATTTTGCGACGGCGACCAACCGGTGCTTCGAGTCCACCGAGCGGGCGTAGCTGTCGTTGAACGTGGTCGAGATCGAGACCGTTTGGAACTCGGAGAACGGGTCGTGGATTTGAACGCTCTGGTTGGTGGCGACTCGGGGCGTCACGAGCACGATGTCGCAGGCCCGCAGTTCCCGGGTGCGCTCCTCTTCCGACTGCGGGTCGTAGGGCGCGGATTGGCTGCTCCCCGGGTCCGCCGGGCGAACCCCGAGGGCCTCGAAGAACTTTGGATAACCTTCGGCGGGCAGGGAAAAGAGATCACCCGCGAGCGACGCCCCCATCCCGAGGCTCGCGAGCGGGTTCCGCCAGCCCGGTGTCAGATACGGCCGGTCGGGGTCGGTGAGCCCCACGTCCTTCTGCTCGCCGTCGCGCTGGGTGGCAATCGTGGCGTCGAGGCCATTCACAAACCCCGGACGCACGAACACCCGCCATTGCTCCTCCTGCCAGCGGGCGGAGAGTTTCCAAGGATGCTCGAAGCCGCCGGTCGGGTCGGCGGATACGAGCGACCCCGAGGGCGTGCTTAGGACGGCCACTCCGTTGCCGCCGCGTGGACGGGCGGACCGCACCCGCGAATAGAGCCGGTTCCATGATTGCGCCGGTATCCTGACCATGTTCATGTGGCCCAGAAGAAGTGGCGGGCCGCTTTGCCGCCTTCGCGCACGTCGGCCCGGTGTTGCAGGTTGAAGTGGGCGATCTGGAATAGAGTCATCGCCCCGCCGCCCGCGTCGCGAATCATGGCAAGCGGGTGCAGCCCCTTGAGCGAATCGGCGGATTTGAGGTCGGCCACCTGCACGATGGTCGCCTCGGTCACATCCCATTTCTCGCTGTCGCAAGTCACCTCGACCGCGATCCATCCTCGGCCTTCCTCGTCGAACTCGGGCTCGCGGATTTCGAGCTTCGGTTGAGGTTTGCCGTTTGCCGGATCGCCGCCGATGGGCACGCCCTTGATCTTTGGCTCGACGCCATCGACCAGCCCCCTGCCCACGGTGGCGGTGTCCCCGCTCAGGCTCACCTTGAAAGGGTGGCTCCACGGTTTCCAAACCGAACAGGAAATCAGCGTGCCGTCGGGTGTATGGCGCAAACGGACACCGTCCCCCGCAAGGATACGGCAGGACCGCGCGGCGGCGGCGAGCTTGTTCCAGAGCGCGGCGGTGATCGGTTGTCCGGGTTTGACGAAGAGCGAGAGGTCCATCAGAGCCCGCCTCCCCCGTCGCCACCGCTTTCGAGCTGCCCGCCCGAATAGACGTCCTTGTTCCAGCCGTTGGGCCCGGAGAGCATCCATTCCTCGGTCACCTCGACCGAGTTGCCCCGCCGCCGGATCTTCGGGGCGAGCTTGAGCCAGTTGCGTTTGCCGCCCGTGGACGGGAGGTTAAATTGTCCGACGCCGGGCGGTCGTTCGACGATGCTGCCGATCCCACGGAGCACCCCGCTCGGGATGGTGCGCGAGGCGTAGGTCTTGCGGTAGATCGCGCCGACGGCCAGGTAGCTTTCCACCCCGTAGAGCGGGTTGGTCTTGGCTTTGGATTTTTTGCCAAGGGCGCTGCCGCTCTCCGAGGCTTCCGGCGCGGATTTCGGGAAGGCCCGCTCCACGTCATCCCATCCGTATTTCGCCGCGATGGCGTCGAAGTTCGGATGGCTCTCGATGGGGTCTTCGCTCATCGAGACGTCGAACTCGAAGGTGGTCTGATCGTCCTGCGCTTCGGACTCTAGCCCCTCGAAGTGGAGCGTGACCTCGTATCCGCCCTCCTCGCTCTGCTTGAAGTTTCGCGAGACCAGCGGGATGCCGATGCCCAGACTGACGGTCGCCCGGAGGGCTTCGGCAAGCGTGGCGACCCACATCGGCACATCTACCGAGACGATCCCGTTGCGGTCCACCGAACCGCCGGTCCCGAGAAGCTGCAATGGTTCGGCGCTCATGAGAATACCGCCCCCGCCGGTTGGGGTGATGGGCCGATCTTGCCCCGGATGTCGCGCAGAAGCCCGCGCACGTCTCCGAGCAGGCTGTTCGTGCGCTTCTGTTCGAGCCGCGCCGGATCGACGGCACCCGCGAGCCCGCCGCCCCCGATCCGTTGGAGGTGTGAAACCTTGTCCTTGCCGGTGGACTGGAGAAGTTGATCGCCCACGGCATTGACCTGTTGGACGGGGGCCTCTGCGAGGGACTTCTCGGAAACCGTCTGAACCCGCTCCATCACCTTGCCCATGAGCGCGTCGAGTTCGCCGCTCATGGCGTCCGTGTCGAACACGCTCGCGCCTTGGCCGAATCCTTCCTTGGCCGCGCTCACCACGTTGGCCATCTCTTCCATCATGCGCCCCTTGATCTGGTCGAAAATCGGACCGAGCTGGGTGGCGGAGGTTTCCGCGCTGGCCGCTGCCCCTTCGCGCATGGTCCGCGCCTGCCCTGCCACGGCATCCGCCGCCGAACCGATCTTGCCGCCGATGCCGGGCACGTTGCGCAGTGCCCCGAGAATGGATGCGACACCATCGAGCATAAGCGCGATGAAACCTTGGGCGGCAGCGATCAGCGCGTTGCCCAAGCCCTTCCAGAAATCCCCCGTGGTGACGATCTGGAACATGAGCACCGCGTTCTTGACCGCCTCGGAAAGAAGCTGCCCGAGCACTCGCCCGAGCGACGTGAAGATGCCGAGCGTGAAATTGGCGGCGTTGGCCATCGCGATCTTTGCGCTCTGAAAAAGGATGTCGCCGATGGAACCGTCCGCGAACGCCTGGATGAGGAACGCCACCACGTCGCCGATCTGCTGGCCCCATGACGAGAAATCCATCGTTGCCATTCGGTCGAGCAGTGGCTTCAAGACCGGCGCGACCTTGTCGGCCACGCCGACGAAGAACCCCTGCACCTTGGTGCCGACAAGGTTGAGCTTGTCGCCCACGTCATCAAAAAGCGCCGCGTCGCGCTGGAGGATTTCCGCCTGGCCACCGAGTTGTTCCGCAGCCTCACCAAAGTTGCCGCCCGAAAACACACTCAGGAGTTCGACGCCCGATTTGCCGAAGATGGAGGTCGAGGCCGCAACCCGGTCGAGCGGACTCTGAAGCCCGGCAATGGCGCTGCCGAGCAGGTGAAATTGCTCCGACGGGGTCTTCGCCTTCAGTTCATCCATGCTGATCCCCATCTTCTGGATCAGGTCCGCGCCTTTCCCCGCAGCGAGCGACTTCTGCATCTTGCCAATCGCCGGGCCGACGTCCTCGGCACTCTTGCCCGCATTGGCGAATTCCTGCCGGAGGATGGCAAGATCGCCGACCGCGATGCCAGTCCGGGCACTCAGGTCATTGAGTTCGCCGCCAAGATCGAACGCTTTCTTGACCTGATCGAACTGCGCACCAATCACCTGCCCCGCCGCCTGGAGGGACTTGAAGGCCACGAACAACCCGGCCACGCCCTTCTGAAGGCGCAGCATCGATCCCTGAATCTTGAGAAGGGCCGCGTCGAGTTTCCCCGAGTCAGCCTCAAAGACAGCTTTGGCGGATGCGGACATTCACGCCCGCCGCCGTGTCAATGCAGCTACTTGTCCCCGCCTTGCAGATTCCTTTCTTCAAGAGGTGTTCGACCTCATTTTCTCTGGCAGAAGCGGACTATTTGAAGAACGATGGCCAAGGAAGACATCTTTCTGGCCATGTCCATCTCTCCCAACGTCGAATCTTTTCAATGCGATCCCCGTATGGCGACTGCCGTGGCGAGCGCCATTGAGGAAAGCATCGCCGCAGCATCAGTCTGTGAGGCCCGTGTGAATCAGTCTCTTGCCATTTTCGACATGGTTTTGGGCGATCCCGACTCCGGGGATGTCACTCCCGAAGCCGTTGTGCTCCTTCGCAATGCGCTCGATTGGGCCAGGTCCGAGGCTGCGAGTTTGTTTGATCGTCAACGGGAAGTGCTGGGAACAGTCAACATTGTGCTATTCGGAAGGACTAGTGCAGGAAAGAGCAGCCTGATTGAGTCTCTCAGCCACGGGACTGGCACTGCGATCTCAGATGGCCCGTGCGATTTCACCGTCGATGTGACGCCGAGGATTTGGCATGGAGTGCGGTTCATGGACACACCGGGCATCTGCGGCTGGGGCCGTTCGATGAACCGCGAAGAACTGGAGGCCCGCGCTCGCCGTGCGGCGGAAGTCGCCGACATCGTGGTGCTGTGTTTCGACGACTCCAGCCAGTTGCAATCCGAGTTCGACAAGGTTGCCGCATGGGTGAAGGAGTTCGGAAAACCGGTGATCGCGGTGTTGAACATCAAGAGTTCCCCGAACTGGCGTTGGCCAGGCAGGGTCGGGCTTGGCAGCCGCAGGAGGGAACTCACACAAAGAGTGCGGGAGCACGCATCGCACATCACCTCCGAGCTTGCAGCCATCGGTATTCATGATGCGCCAGTCATCGCTATCGCCGCACAACGTGCGGTGTATGCCCGCACCGATGACAACTATGCGGGGCCGATCCCAGAACAATGCGCCACTTTGCGCGAAATGCTCGGCCGCAGCGAGTTGCTGCGGCAGTCGAACTTGGAAGTTTTCGAGGAAATCGTGATCGAGGCGCTCACCAGTCATGCGGTGGAAATCCGGCTCGCAATGCTGCACGCGCAGGTTCGCGCGCTGCTGGAAAGGTTGTTGGATCAGTTGCGCCAAGCTGGTGCGGCTGCAAAAACAGCGGCGGACGCGCTTGATGCATCTATTAAGAGCATCCTTGAAATCGTAGGCTACCCGGCAGAGGGAAGCGAACGTCGCGCTGCACTCGCTGCCTCTCACACGGCGGAAGACCCGCTCACGGCTGCCGAGCAGGCGCGGGGGGACGCTTACACGATGAGCACCGAGGGTCGTGCGGCGCGCTACACCAGACAGCGCTGCGGTTCCGAGTTCGGCACGCTGCGTTCGAGATCCATCGCTGCCGCGAACCGCGAGATAAACGACGGATTCGACCGTCGCACCGAACTCGACCCAGAGTCTTTTGCGCGTCGGGTTTATGACAATCGGCAGATAGAAGCGACAGCAAGAGCGGTATTGACCGAAGGCGCGGCGCATTTGCAGAGGGAGCTGAAGCTGGCTCTGGCCGATGCAAAGCTGGATCTGGAGTTCTCGGCATGGCAGACGACCAAAGTTTCGGGGAATGCAGGCCAAGTGACGCGATACTCAGGAGTCGCGACGCGTGTCGCGGCCATGCTAGCCGGAGCAGCCACCTTGCTTGTATTCACCCCCGAGCCTGTAATCTCGAAGGGGGCGGCACTTGTCCTTGGCATCATTGCTGGTGCGTTGGGCTGGTTCGGCGAGTGGCTAACCGGTAAAGCCAAGGATGAACGCGCGAGGGCAAAGGCCAATGCATTTGCGGAAGCCACCCGTGCCGTCAACGGAACTTACGACCAAATCGCAGAACAGATTGACTCAAGTATGGCGATGTTGGTGCTTGAGGCGAGCAAGGAAGCCCTTCCCTGTCCTCTTAGAGATGCCACAAGTCTCTGGAAACTCACGGCGGGGGTTTCAGAGGCGCAGGAACGCCTTGCCGGTATCATCGACCAGCTACCGGCTCCCGAGAACGCCCAGCGCCTTTTGGATGGATCTGCCCGCCGGATCGCCGAACGGCGGGGCGTGGTGCATGTGGATCGTATCCTGCTTGGCGAAGACTGGGTCACAGACCCCACCGGTCTGAGAGCGGACACAGGGTCTGCTGAGCCACATCGAACACGAGCCAATGATGCGGATGTCTTCGAGCGATTGTTTTCCGGTTTTCAGCGGTTCGTTTTTCAATTCACCGGCAAAGTTCACCGCGGAGCCGGATCTCGGTGGCTGGCCGAGACTGAACTGGCGCTGTCCACGGAGGAAATGGCTACCGCGGCGATTGAAGAGTTGCGGCAAATCCTCTTGGCAAACAAGCCGCGATACCACTTGCTTGGTGATTACAGCACGGGCAAAACAACTTTCATCAAACGTCTGCTCATGGATGCGGGGCTGCCCCTGCCGGGCACGCTCGAAGTCCGGGCCGACCCCGCCACGGATAGCATCCACCCTTACGAATGGGAAGACGCTTTGCTGGTCGATTGCCCAGGCCTGCAGTCGGGCAGAGACGAACACGCGTCGGCGGCGCTCGATTCGGTGCCGGACGCCAGCGTGCTCATCTGCCTTTTTCAGCCGAGCCTGCTTGTCGGCGCTACGGACGCGCTTGAGCAAGTTCTAAAGGGAGATCCGGAAAAGGGACTAGCCGCGAAGTTCGACCGCACCATTTTCGTCATCCATCGCTCGGATCAACTTGGCCCCGACCCGGAATTGGTTCCAAAGCATTACGTGCATGTCTGCAATCGCAAAAGGCTGGAGCTGCAGCAGGCACTCGGCAGCAAAGGGATCAACGTTGAAATATCGCGCATCGTCTGCATGGCTGCCGACCCGCGCGGCATGGTGGGCAACCGCCGCGATGCCAACTCCGCCGAATTCGATCCTTTCCGTCGATGGGATGGCTTCAAAGAATTCCACAGCGCCATTCGCGCCATCCACGTCCAATCTGCTGCTACCGGCATCGACTACTCGCTGTTAGAAGGTGGTTTGGCACGGCTCGGGCGTATTGCTGCTAAGATGCAGGTCGAATCTGAAGATATGGAACGCCAAGAGGAGGTCTTCGCGAGCCGGCACCGCGTCTTTAGAGACATCATTGCAAGCGGCGAATTGCTCGAAGGCGACCTCAAGGATCAGGCACGGAAGCTGGTCGAAGATTACGCCCAAGGTCTTCGTTCGATGGAGACACACAGCGATGAAGAACTGCGAGCCAAAGTTGCCGCGTTGGCGAAGTGGTGGGACCAGCCCAGCTTCAAAGCTAAAGCCGAGCATTGGCAGGCCGCGTCGCAACAAATGATTGAAAAATGGTGGGTCGAGAGCAGTGAACGATTGAATCGCTCGCTGAGTTCGCCCCGCTTCAAAGCTGCCGTTGCGAGCGCTTCCGAAAGCCTTGACCAATCGCCCTATGCGCCAGGCAAACCGGGACCTGTTAGACGGGTGCTCGACCTTGTGGCGGCACCATTAAAAGGTGCAACCCGCGATGTGGTTTATCAGGCTGGCAAATCAATTGGGCAGAACTTCAAGCCTTGGGGTGCCGTGAAATTGGCGAGAAACCTCAGCCGAGTTGGTGTTGCGCTTGGGGCTGCGCTGACACTCTGGGATGCGGTGAGACTCTTCAATTTTTTCAAAGAGGAGAAGCGGTCGGAGCAACGCGAGAAGGAATTGGATAACTTCATCAACAAGACGACAGACCAAGTCTTCATCTCGATCACGCAAAGCGGAGACGAATCGGAAGGCCCGCTCGAGGCACTCGCGTTGCTCCGACAGGAGCTTCAAGCTGCCGGGCAAGCATTAGCCTCGGAGCGTGACTCCATCAATGAAAGCCTCAAGCGCATCCAAGCTCGTCACCACCGCGTTCGCAAATGCATGACTGCGGCGTGGGATGCGCTCGGTCAACCCGTTCAGTCGCAATGAAAAACAAAATCACGGCATGGAATGAAAAGGCTTGGCACGTCCTCGAACAACTGCCTAACGAGATTGCCGCGCCGATTCGCGCACGTTGGGATGGACTTGCCCGACGGGAAGAGCTTGTCGTGACGCTCTTCGGCCCTTACGACACGGGCAAAAGCTCGCTCCTGAAGCGTCTGCTCCTCGATGCCTCGCTTCCTGTGCCGGACTGGCTGACGATCAGCGCGCTACGTGAGACATTCGAGGTCAAGGAAGCCGAAGCGTGTGGCGTAGTCATCCGGGATACACCCGGCGTTTCGGGTGGAAATGCCATCCACGAAGCAGCTACGGATGATGCTCTGCTCATCACGGATGCGATAGTAGTCATGCTGCCGCCCCAGCTCGTGACCGGCGATACCGCCGCTCTGGAAGCCATTACGGGCGTGCTGGACGGTTCCCGCTACCACTGTGCTCCAGAGCAGGCTTTCGCGCCGGGCAGCCTGCTTGTTGTCCTTGCCCGCATGGATGGGGCGGGTGCCATGCCCGACATTGACCTTGCCGGCTACGAGTCTTTGGTGAAACGGAAACGCGCTGAGCTGAACAGCTTCTTGTCCCGGGCAAAGGTTTCCGAATCGCGACTCTCCATTCATGCCATTGTCGCCGACTGGTCGGGCATGGTAGGTGCCTCGGCGAGCGTTTCCGCAGCCGACTACGACGGCAGCCGTGCTTGGGATGGGATCGCGGCCCTCTCGGCTGATCTGCAATCCCTCGCGGCACGCCGGGACGAACTGCGTTTGTGGAGTGAACAACGGTTCTTGCGGGCGCACTTTGGGCGAGTTCGACAGTCGCTTGGACTCCATGCACGAGAAACCCAGCTCGCACTTGAGAGCGCGGCAAACGAGGTTGAGGCAATTGCACTGCAGAACTCGCGGCTCAACGCCTTGCTCGGGAATGCCAAAGGGAACCTGGAACATCGCGTCGCTGATGAGGTTCAGGCAATCAGCCAGCGGGGCGATACAAGCCCCGACGCGGTGAAGCACATGCTCAGCGAACGGATTCAGAGCTCACTTCGGCGGTGGTGGGATGCGCAGGATTCGGCTTTGCAGATACTCGTGGAAGAAATCGACGCGGAAATTCAGAAACGCCATGCCCGGCCCGATTGGCAGGCGATGGCCGACATCATCGAAGGCATTGACCCGTCACCGGACGTGCGCAATGGAGAAGCCGAAAGCGAATCTGCCGCGCGGCGGCGTGCGGAGGTTCTTCGCACAGCACAAGTGCTGAGAAAAGCCTATGCGGAGATCACTCCAGTCCTTCTCGACATGCCGCTAGGCCAAGCGCGGGAGGAACTGGGTAGACTCAGGCAAGCGGGTTCATTCCAAGAATATGCGAAACAGTCCACGCGGCGGAAACGTGCTTTCCACGACCCTTCACACGCGGACAAGGCTAAAACCATGCTAAGGGTCGAGGCAGCCGTCACTGTTGCCATCCCGATCATTGTGGAGATCGCCGGTATAGTGGGCGAGCACCAAGCCGAGGCGCGGGCTGCTGAACAGCGCATTGCTAGGCGCGCTGAACTTCAAGCAAAAATCGACAGCGCTGCCGAATCCATCGTAGAGGAAACTTGGCGTCAATGGCACAACGAAGGCATGGCGTCCGTCATGGTTGATGCTTTGGTGGCAGCGCACTCCAGCGCCTCTCAACGCGCCAAGTATCTCGAACACCAGATTGAAGAAGCAAACCTTGCCATCGAGAAAATTTGCGCGGTCTTGAAGTAACATTTCCGTCCGGTCAAGGATGGCCTCACTTCCACCCGGCTCTGCGGATTCCTTTCTTCAGGAGGTGTTCGGCCTGGCGCTTCATCGCGTTCGCCTGGAGGTTGATCGCGCTCTGAATCCTCCGGTTGAATCCCTTCACGTTGCCGACGAAACCGACCTCGTTGGCGATGGTGATGCGGAAGAGCGATCCGCCCCGTGTGATCCCGACGGACCCGCGTCCTGTGCCGTGCCGCGAAACCCATGCCGGAAGTCGCACGCCCAGCTTGATCGCTGCCTCGTTCCACCCGGCAGCGAGCCATCCGACTTCCTTGAGCAACCGCCGCTGGAGCGCGAGGAGTTCGGATTTGCCGACGCGGTAAGGACGCTTCAATGCGCCGGGATTGACCCGACCCGTGCGCTTGTCGCGAAACCGGCGGTGCAGTTCCTCCGGGGATGCCGCCGCTGACCGTGCGTCGCGGTCTTTCTTCTTTGAAACAGCCACCATGATCCGGGCGAGATCGCTCTTGATGGCCTGATCGCCCTGTTGCTTCGCCTTCGATCCGCTCACGCCCTTCGAGGCGGGCGGAGTGATGGCGACGACGCGCTTCACGAATCCTTTGGCAGCGTCTTCGACCAACTCGGCACGGGTCTTCTGGACATGGGGTCGCAGATCTTTGATCGCCTTCTCCAGCCGGCGCATGTCGAATTTGAACTTCACGTTCATTGCCAGTTGGAGATGAGTGCGTCCCATTGGGAGCGGGCTGGTGGCGAAGGAGCCACGAGCCAGTGACGGCCTTCAATAAACACCGCCGCTTGCTGGTAGAGCAGAAGCTCGGCGAGCGGGAGTTCCCAGAGGATGAAGTCGCGGTGCCAGCCAGTCTCGCGTGCCAGTTGAAAGACAAACAGCGCGAGCCAGGCTGGCGTCAGGAGTTTGGGGGCGGGCTATCCTCTCGACCACCTGCGGATTGCTCGCGGGGCACGGTCTCGAACTGCGCGGCCCCCACCTGATCGATCCCGGCGGCAAGTTGCTCGACGGCCTGCGCCATCGCGCCGACCGGCAGGTTCAATTCGAAGTCGAGGAGGTATTGATCCTCGAACGCCCCCCGGTCCTCCCGCGCCAGCTTCGCCGCTTTCTTCACGGTTTCGATGGGGGCGGACTGGATAAACAGGAACGCGGTGATCTGCCGCTGTTTCTCCTCGTCGGTGAGCACGGCTTTATCGTCGGCGCTGCCGAGGATCATGGTCAGCCCGAGTTTCCGGCAAAGGGTGAGCGTTCCGGCGGAAAACGGGCGAAGCTTCAATGGGCCTGCCTCCGGTGCGGGGTCAATATACACGTCGATCTGCTTTTCGGTTCGCTCAGAAGTGGTGTTTTTTTCGTTCATGCGTCGAGTTCGGAAAGGAGTTGTTCCCGGCGTTCGGGGGTCGCGTCGAATGGGATCAGGGCGATCCGTTTGCCTTTGCGGATGAGCGCGAGCGGGGCCTGCGCGGCAGCCGTCTGTGCGATCCGGGCGCGGTTCTCGAATGCCTGCTTGATGTAGGCGAACGGGTGCTCCGGGTTCGATTTGACGAAGCCCTCGTCGCCCCACGCTTTGAGCATGGCCTGAGTCTCGAATCGGCCGCAAACGCTCGCCGGTTTGAGCACCCACGTCACGACCCGCTGCTCGCGACCGTCGATCATCTCGCGGGTTTCCTGATACGGGCAGTCGGCATCGAGTGGAATGCCAAGCGCGGTCAGAGCCGCGACCATTGCCGGAATGAGGGATGTGGCAGGATTGGCGTCCACGTCCCGGATGATGATGAGTTTGTCGCCTCGTTGCATGGGATCAGATTGCCGTGGCGCTCGGGTAGTTCTTGAACGTGTATTCCCAGCCGTCGAAGTCGTCGTTGGACTCGGACTTCTTCAGTTCGGGAATGACGGTCACGCCGCCGGTGATGCCGCTCACGCCGGGATCGCCGACGCCGGGCACGACAGAAAGTGTGCCGTGACCTTTCACCGATCCCTCGGTCATCGAGCGGTATGTGTGGACGCGGGCGATTTCGCCATTGCTTCCGGCAAGCTCTTTGACCTGCACGGATTGCGTAGTTTCCACGCTGTCGATGAGTGCCCCGGCGTGGCGGGTGATTCCAAATGTGACGTCGCTGGCTGGCATGGCTATCCGGGACGCGGTGTCAATTTGCCGGGACGCGGCATCCCACCTTCAGCGTGATCGTTGTGAGGAATTTCTCATCGCTCACTTCCTGCCCGGACCCCGTCGCCGCGTATCCGAGAACCTGGACGGCATCCCCTGCATTGAGTGCGGCGAGCATGGCGCTCTTGGAGGCAAGCAATTCGCGGATGCGCGCGACGATGGCGACGTGCTCCTGTGGCCGCGCGTCGTGGGCGTGCGTCTCGACCCGGATTTCCACATCGCAGCGGAAGACTTCCGCCGATCCGGCAAGCGATTCCGACCGCGCTACGACGGTAATCGCTGGGAGCTTGTGGGTCTCGTCATCCAGGCCGGTGAAGAATCCGAATCCGCCGAGTTGATGGTCGGCCTTGAGCGCGGCGCAAAACGCCAATTCGAGCGAGTGGTCGATCATGGCGTCAGTCCTCCGGCGAAACGACGAGGACCACCATCGGGTAGCGCGGATGGTCGGTGATACGGGTGATCCGGTATCGGGCGTCCTCGAATCCGATGATCTCCCCGAGCTTCGGTCGAGCGTCCCCAAGAGCGGACCGCATGATCTTGACCGTGAAATCGCCCGTGCCCGTGAATCCTCCGATGCCGAGGTCTTCGCCGATGGCCGGGTCGGAAACCAGAGCCGGGTAGGTTCGCCCGTTCCAAGTCACAGGCTCCCCGATCTCCGCAAGTATTTCGGCCACATCGGCGGCCATTTCGTCCTGAATCGACATGCCCGGCGGACCGTGTCAACGTCCCGCAGTCGTGGATGCATTCACAGAAATCAGCGAGTTCGTTCGGTTGGCCCGCAAGAGGCATCCGAAGATCCGCGCCCACTGGGAGGACGACTTGGAATGGCGGGATCGCGGGATGGCCGCGCTCAAAGAAGGAAAAACCGGCCTGGCAGAAAACACGTTTCAGAAGCTCGTCCTTTCACAACCCGGCCATTGCGATGGATATGAGGGCTGGGCACGCGTTTGTTTTGCCGCCGAGAGATTTCAAGCGGCGCGAATTCTGATGGATCACGCCTATTCGCTCGCGAAGGAATCCTGCGAACGGGGCGACACCGATCCAAGGATACTGGAGCGAATGGATGATTTCCGCCGGGAGATAGCTGCCGCGCTGCCGGGATAAGAACAAACCCCCGCACCGTTTCCGATGCGGGGGTTGTCGGCGGGCCGGGAGGGCAAAATCAGAAATACTCCCCCGCCACGAGATTGATCCGACAAGCGGCGGTGCCGTCGAGTTCGACCAGCACCGGGCCTTCGAGAGCGGCAAATACCGTCGGGGCGTTCGCCTCCTTGGTCGCCGCGCCAACCGGGATTTGGCCTTTCGCCGCCATCAGGTGGACGGTGTCGCCGGGGGCGAGCGCGAGCCCGAGGTTGGCTTTGAGGGTGATGGTTTTCGCCACGGCGTCCACGGCATCGACCACGCCCCGGATCGCCTGGCCGGTGGCCTTGCTCAGAAGAACAACCACGTCGTTCTGCGCCGCTCCCGCGTAAGGCGCGGCACCGATCACTTTCTGGTTGGACGCGCTGGCGGCGAGCACGCCTGCCGTCTCGGATGCGGAGCGGAAAGTGAGCAGCGAGGCCGCTTTGTCGGAGGTCGCGCTGATGTATTGGACGCGGACCCGGTCCCGCCCTCCAGCGGGGATGACTGCGTGGCTGAGAGTCGTTCCGGCGTCGCCGGTTTTTGCGAATGGAATCATGGTGTGGTTGTCGGTTTGAGGTTACGAGGCGTTGCCTTTGACGATCCGCTTCAGGCCGTTCTTGATGGCGACCTTGAAACCGTAGAGGCACTCCACGGTCACGAAGATGCGGTTGCTGCTGGTCTCGGTGTAGCGGAGGTAACCGAAGGTGAGTCCGGTATCCGGATCGGTCACCGCGCCCGCCTCGTCGTAGTCGGCCACCGGCTGCAAGTAGCGCATGGCCACCGCGAGGCAGCTCGGGTGCGCGGCGAACCCGACCAGCTTCTCGTTGTTCTCCGGCAGGATCGAGGTTTCGTAAACGTCGAACCCGGCCAGACGGCGGATGAGTCCTTCGACCACGCTGGGTTGCGCGATTGGCGTCACGAAGCTCTTGGCCACGATGTCGTCACCGAGCAAATTGGTGAAGTAGGCCCCGTCGAGCACAAGCGCACGGTCGCCCACAGGCATCTTGGCTCCCGCGCAGGCTTCGCGGACCCCGAGCACCTTTTTGTAATCGAACGCGGTGGACGCGAGCGCCGGGATGGCCGGCGCGCCGTAGTTCTCCTGGGTGACCTCCGAGAAGATGTCTTGGAGCACGTCCTGCGCGAGCTGTTTGACGGCGCTGGCCACGAGCGCCTCGAGCACGTTGAGCGCCGTCTCGGCCGCCTCGCGGGCGGTGACGTGGACGGTCTTGAACTTGTGCCGGTTGAGCGTGACCGGAGCGACGTCGATGGTCGAATCGGCATTCGCCGTGTAGCTCCCGGCAAAGTCGCTCGCGGCGGAAGGTGCTCCGACGATTGGCACCCGAACCGTATCGAGCTTGTCGGCGGGCTCCGGCGAGAAGTTGGACGAGAACGCCCGCATGGGCAGGAGCGTCGCCATGAACGGCTGGAGAGCCGCTTGGGCGACCTTGATGTCTTTGGCGTTGGTGAGTGTGTTGGGCATAGCGTGTTACTGGTTGGCGGTGCTGGAGAGGATCTGGGCCTGCTGCTGGGCGGTGAGGGACCGCCAGAAAAGGGTTTGTTCTTTCGGGTCGCAGATCGCCCTGAACCGGGCGACGAGGTCTTCGGTCTGACGGTCGCCCTTGGGCGTGACCGGGGCTGGAGCGTGCGTCCCGGTGGAAGCGACAATTTCGACGGCGCGTTTCGAGGCGCGGGTCTCGATGTCCTGCTCGCGGGCTTCGAGGTCTTTGTTGCGTGTGGTGAGCGTCGCGAGCTGTGCCTCGCTCTCCGCCTTCTGGCCGGTGAGCGATTCGATGCTCTGGCGGGCACCGATCAGATCGGCTTCGAGCCGCTCGCGCCCGGCCTTCGCCTCGGCGAGTTCGGCGTTCAGCGATTCCGCCTTGGTCGCGGCTTCGGAAAGGAGCGCTTCGCGGGCCTGCGCGTCGGCTTCGAGCTTTGTGACTTTGGCCGCTGCATCGTCGGTGCGGGTTTGGAGGTCGGCCTTGGCGGCATCGAGCGCTGCGGCGTGCGCGGTTTCCATCTGCGCGATTTGCAGCCGCGCCTCTTCGAGTTCCTGGTCGAGGGTTTTCATCTCGCCCCCAGTTCCCGTGTCAACCGCACGGGCTGACGGAGCGGCGCTCCGAACGTGCAGCGAACGCAACCGCCCGAGCACTTCGTCCCGGTTTTTGGCCATCCCCGCGAGGTTGAACCGCATCGCTTTCCTGGCGGAAAACGTCTGGCCTTCCATCGCTTCCGCCGGGATCTTCCGCCCTCGCGCGAGCACCGCCGCATGAAAGTCGGCGGCGATTTCCTCGACATCGGACTGGAGCCACTCCCTCTGGTCGTCGGTGAGCGGCACGCCGGGCGTTCCCGCGCTCTTGTATTTTCCTGCGGCGAACACCTCGACCTTGATTCCCTCGCTGCGCATCGCCTCGCTCGAGTCGATCACCGGAAGGATCACGCCAATGGAGCCGACCCGTGCGCTCGGCGTGGCGTAGATGGCATCGCACTGGGATGCGATCCAATAAGCGGCGCTGCACATCTGGCCCGCGCTGAACGCATAGACGTATTTCAGTCTCGAAAGGTCGGCCACGGCCTGGGCCAACTCGGGCGTGCCGTTCACGCTCCCGCCGGGGCTGTCGATGTCGAGCAGGACCGCCGAGACATCGGGGCGTTCTCCCGCCTCGGCAACCGCTGCGATGAGTTCATCGGTATCCGTCGCACCGAACAGGATCTGCGCAATAAGACCGGGTTTGCGGATGATCGGGCCGCTGATCGCGATCACCCCGATGCCATCCTCGATGCCCAGAAGCGGAGATTCCGCCTCGGGCGCGATCCGTGCCGGTGCCGCGTCCAAGAACGAGCGGGACGCAGCCACCATCGCGGCGTGTGCCTCCGGTGTGATGAGCCAGGGTTGTTTGAGAAAAAGGACTTCGGCGGGTTTCACAAACCCGTGCGCGATGTCAATCAACCGCCCTGTCGGACGCCACCGGAGGAGGGCGCGTCTTCCGATTCACCAACGACAGGCGTGGCATTGGTCCCGCCGCCCGGCCGCCAGAGCATTTCGAGCGGGATGCTGTATTCGGCGGCGAGATCGAGGATGCGTCGGGCGTTCTGCGCCCTGATCCGCATCTCCTCCTCGAAATCCATACCCTGTTCCGCGAAGTGTTCGCTCAGCGTCTTGAGTCCCATCTCCACGTCTGCCCGGTTCTGCTGGGCTTCGCGGCCCGCATCGACCGTGATCCGGCGTGGGGTCGTCGCGCTCACCCGGTGCCAGTTCTTCACGAACGGCAGCGCGCCGGTCCGGATTGCATCGGCGATCACGAAGGCCCAGACCGGGCGGATGAACCGCTGGATCAGGATGAGTTGGCGGAATGAAAATCGGCGGTCTGCCTTGGCCACCACGAGCCGCACCCCCGCGCCTCCGATCTTTGAGGAGTCGGCAGCGAACTCGAACGGCAACACGCCGAGCGCGGAATCGCGGCGGAGATGTTCGAGGAACCCGGTGAACGTCGGGCTGGGACGATTGGACTGGAAGCTGTCGAGCGATTCGTCGGGCTTTAGTGCTACGAGCTTGCCGCCGACGATCCTCTGGAGCGCCGCCGGGTCGCTGGCTTCCTGACCGCCCGCCGTTCCCGAGCCGAGTGAGAAATCCCCGTCGCCATCCGCCTCGCCCCGCGCGGTCTTGAGCACGCGGGCCACGTCGGCGTTGTCCTTCACCGCATGTTTCTCCAGTGCAAGCAATTCGATCTCGTCGAGGATGTGATTGATCGAATGCTGGATCGTGGCCGGGTTGCGCACGGCGGAAACCGATTCCGGCTCGAACACATGCAGGACGCCAGAGGCCAACAGATCGCGGTGCGTGCCGTCGTCGAGGAGCAAACGGTAAAAAACGGGCGCTCCCACCGCGTCGAGCCCGATGCCGTCCACGGTTTCGGCGCCTCCGGCCTCGTCGCCAATCCTGTGCGCCTCGATCAACTGGAGCGCCGGACGACCGAGCGGGTCTCGGGTTTTATGGATGAAGTATTCGCCATCCACGTCGATCCCGCGGCAAACAAGGCTCTGGCATTCCTCGAACGAGAACCGGCCCGTGACCTCGCATCGCGCCGACCAGTTGGCGAAATGTTCCTCGGCGGCACGGTTCCATTCCTGATCGGGCGATTGGGCCTGCGGCTTGATCCCGTCGCCGGTCGAGTAGATCGCCATGTTGCCGACCAGCTCGCGGACGAACCCCGAGTTCTTTTGCAGGTAACGGGAGCGACGGACAAGCTCCGAGCGGATGCCGGGCGTCAGATCGAGCTTCGCGTCGCGCGGGGCCGAGCCAGGAACGCGACCGCGCCGGGGCGACGGGTTGGCCGATTCGTAGGGGCCGAACCAGGCGCTGGGCAAGAGCCTGCTGATAGTGGCAAGAAACCGGTTCATTTCGGGAGGTAGCCGGTGACGCCGGAAACGGCGGTGGTCCGTCGCGGCCCGAAGGTCGCCGGATCGAGGACGCGCAGCGCGTGGGCGCATTCTTCAAGCACGTCCTGCACTTGCATGGGGAATTGTTTCGTGACGGACGACCCGCTGTCGCCCCACGACATCACGGTCTTGCCATCCATGAGCATCTGCTTCGCCTTTGCCTGGATGGCGAGCACCTCGGCGACGGTGAATCCGGTGGTGAATAGTCCGCAGGCCATGACACGGTTACTCTGTTTCCAGCCAGCGGGGATCGAACGGGCGATTCATGGCGCGATCTATTTGGTATGCGGTCCACGCGTCCCGGACGGACGCGCATCCCGAACAGGAGAGGACGAGAACGGCAAGCAGCAGGCGGATCATGCCTCCGCGCACCATGTCAATCGGAGGACCCGCACCCGGGTTCGAACCGGATGCGGGCAGCTTTACTCCGTGGGCGTGGGCGGGGCGTCCGGCGCGGGGACCGCGTCCGGGACGATGTCGTCGAGCTGCTTGGCGCTCGCTTCGATGGCCGCGAGGGCCGTCTCAGCTTGCGCGGGCAGTTCGACGTCCGCCAGTGCTTCACGGAGGTTCCCGATCTCGGTCACGATTTCAGCCGACGCTTTCTTGAGCGTCGCATCCACCGCTTCGAGCCGGGAGGCGATTTCGGCGAGTTTAGCCATGATCGTTTCCTCCAGTTGTTGGATTTGGGAGATGACCGTCTCCCTCTGCGGTTTCCGCCACCTGGCGAGAAAATGGAACATCGAGAACATTGGTTCAGGCTGCGGCGGTGAAGTCGCGCAATGCCGTGTTGCGGTTGAGCCAGCCTTTGAGGAACTTCGCTTTTCGGCCCTTGGCGATATTCCGGTAGAACGTGGCGCGGCGCGCGACTAGCTTGGCGGCGAGCGCTTCCGCGTCCGTCTCGCCTGCGGCTTTGAGCGTCACCGGGCCGATAAAGCCGTCGGCCTTGACGCCCAGCACCTCCTGCAGCCATTTCGCCGCGCGGGCCTTGCCGTTGTTCACCGCGATGTCGAAGACGACTTCCCCGACCGGGATCGGCAATTCATGAGCGCGGACCGGGAGCCAGTAATCCCGGTGATAGATCGCGGCGGCATCGGCCTTGGTCAGCTTCCGGATGTCCAGATGGGGGTGCGAACGCTGGTCGATGCCGAACTTGGTCAGGCCGCCGGGATCGTCGGGATCGTTCTCCGCGACCGGGTTTCCTTTCCGGTCGAATACCGTTTCCCATTTCAGAACAAAATCGAGCGCGCGACCGAAGCGCGGGCTCTCGATGGATGCCTCGGGCTTCATTTGCGTGGATCTGCGGGTTCCGCCCGCTTCGCTTGGATTTCATCGACCCGCCCGCGAAGTTCACCACGGAGGTCTTCGATCTCCCGGAGCGAAGCCGGGGAGGCTTGCAGGAAGCGAAGGATGAATCGCAACATCGCCCACAACGCGAAGAGCGCAGCGGTGACCTTGCCGCTCACGCTGACCGGCAGCAGGTCGGAGAGTTCGGCGAGAGCGTTGATGGCCGCACCCGCGATGAGGAGAATTTCAACCTTGGAGAATTTCACTTCGCACCGCCTTTCAGCCGGAGGCCGATGAGCACGATCTCGACGATGGCCCGGATGATCTGGGTGCCGATCTCCTTGCGGTTTTCGGGGATCAGGTTGCCGACACGTTCGAGGACGTATTCGAGCTTCTGAGTGCCCGTCATCGAGCCGTCTTTGAACTTCGCCAGCTCGAACCCGGAGACCAGCCGCTCGATGGTGGCCCAGATGTTGCGGAGGGTGGCCATGTCGAGCCGGGCCAAAGCGGCGAACGCGAATTGGAGGATGGTTTTCATTGCTCCCCCGCGAACGTGTCAATTGCGCTGCCGGCCAGCCCTCCGACGACGTCGGTGATCTTCCGCCCGAGATCGAAGATGCTCCAGACGCGGATCGCCTCTTTCGGGCCTGTGGAATTGTCGAGCTTGCGGACGGTCACGGTCGCGCCGCTGGCCGCCGTGAACGTAATCTCGTCAGCGTTCGAGCTGCTCACGAACGCGGTCAGCGGAGGTCCGCCTGATGGATTCGGGCGCTCGATGATGGCCGTGGCGCAGCCGGAGAGGGAGAGAACCGCGAGGAGCGAGAGTGCTTTCACGCCTCCGGCGGCGCGTCAACCGGGCAGGACTCCGGCACCGATTCCCTGCCGACAATTTTGAGCATTGTCGCCGCGGCGGCCTGCATCGCCTCGCAATCGAAGTAATGATTCGGGCGGCTCCCGATCTGCTTCCAATACCAGACACCCTTTTCTTTCACCCGCTGTTCACCCTCCATCTGGGCGAGGTAATCGTCGTCGATGTCGTCGGGAACCTCCCACGTCGCCCCTCGTTCCGGGTCTTGGTTTCGCCGCAACCGGGCGAGCGTGTCCTTGATGTTCAGGTTCGACCAGTAGTGGACGAAACAATGGCGGTTGTGCGCGATCACGACCTTGCGGCGTGGGGAATAGAATCGCTGGATGGAGCGGCCTTCGCGCACGCGGTGAACGAACGTCGCGCGTCGGTCGCCGATCAGCGCGATCCAGCCCCTCCCGGAGCATTCCCGATAAACGTCGTAGGTCGCGTGGCCGGCGTCGAGGAACACGAGGCTCGGGTGAATGCCGAAGCGTTCCTGCAATGCGTCGATGTCGTGCCAGGAGAGGATGCGCTCGTTCCACACCAGCCGGGAGGAGCCGTTTGCGCTCCATGCCCTGATGACGGCAAAGAAATGATCCATCTGCACGTCCACGGTCAGGATCACGAGTTGGGTGGCGACTTCGCCTGGCTCGTAGGGTGCTCCCACGATCCGGCCGCGCGCATCCACCCCGGCGGTGTCTTCCCATGATTCGCCCTTGTGGTAGCCGGAGCGGACGATCTCCAGTTTGTAATCCTCGACGTATTCGCGCCAAGGCAGGCCGAGCCGCTTCTGGTAAAACTGTTGCAGAAGCGATGCATCCCCTTTGCGGGCGGCGTGCTTGGCCCGGAGATAGAGTTCGGCGAGCTTGCCCCAGCTCATGGCGCAGAGGGCATTCCAGTGAAATCCGACCGATTCCTTCGCGGCTTTCGGGTTCATCGGAACAAACTTCCCGGTGGCATTGAGTTCCCGTCGGGTTCGGTCGGAATCCTCGAAGTAATGGTTGCAGGACTCGCACCGGAGAGCGGCAGTGCGGTTCACCTCCGCAAAATCCCATTCCCCATGTTCATCCCGGGCAGACTTGCTCCACTCGACGCATTCCCATTTGAACGGCTGGCGATGCCCGCACTTCGGACAGGTGAACGTCCACTCCCGCTGGTCGGTGGTAAGGAATTTCCGATGCGTGTCGTCGTCCTCCTCGCCGCCCTGGCTCATGAACACGCACTTGCCCAGCCAGCCGAACGCCGTGACGCGGGCCTCGGCCTCGGCCATGTGCCCGACCGGCCAGCGCCATGTTTCGTCGCCGATGAGCCAGCGGATTGAGCGCCGCTGGAGGTTGGTTTTGTTGTGCGCCCCGAGAATCCAGAGCGTCATCCCGTTGGCGAAATGGATCGTGTGGTTCCGGCGCTTGTGCCGGTTCACGCCGGTCGGCAGCAACCGCCGCACCGGCTCGCATTCCTCGAAGAGTTTCTGGAGCCGGGATTCCGACTGGTCTTTGGCATCCTCGTCCGTCTGGTCGAGCCACAGGGTCGGCCCCGGCAGATTGGCGATGATGTAGGAGAGCGTGATCTCCGGGGCCATCGTCTTCGCGGACTGGACGCTGGCGATGATCGACACCAGGCGGATTTTCGGGTCGATGACCGCTTCCATGACCTCGCGGATTTGCGGGGAGTTGGCGATGCGGAACCGGCCCGGCGTCGGCGAATACGGGATCGAGGTGATGTGATCCTCCGCCCATTGCCAAACGGGGCGGCGGTCGGGCGGCTGCCATGCGTCGCGCCAGATGTCCCGCAGAACTTTCATGATTGGTGAAGCGCACGAAGCACCTCGTCGATGGCCTTGCGGCACTCCGCTTGGATGCCGGTTGCATCGAGGCCGGAGAGCACGGGCGGCAATTCATTTTCAAATTTGGCCCGGAGGATCGCCGTTGCCTGAGCGACCAGCCCGATCCACTCGGAGCGGACATCCTCGACCCGGATGTAATCGCCCTTCTTGATCGCGACCTTGATCTCCCTCTCCTCGACCTCCGCCAGGAGTTTTCGCGCCTTGAGCGCCTCCTCGTTGTGCGGGGCGGGCTTGGTCGTGCCCTTGAATCCGCGCACCCGGACGAACTCCCGCCAGTCGGCCACGGACCACAGTCCGTTGGAAGCGGCTTTCGGCGCGCCGTCGAGCTTCTGCCATGAGTTGAGGGTCCGCCGGGTGACGCCCAGCAGGGAAGCTAGTTCGACGAGGTTTTTCGCGTAGGCGGTGCTGTCGGTGCTGCCGGCGGCGCGCGCTTCGATCCGTGCCCGCTCGGCCACGGTCAGCGGTTTTCCCGCCGCGACCTTCTTCACGATGTTCTGAAAGTCGGCGTCGAGGATCTTGCCCGCGAGTTCGGCGGAGATTTCCGGCTGGTCCATGCCGGAAGGCTGGCGTCAACGTGCTACGCCTTCACCGCGACCCATCCAGAAAAATTCAGGTAGCGCCAGAAGCAGTCCACTTCCGAGAAGCCGCACTGGTGGAGAAGTTGCTCGTTCCATGCGGCCGTGACCGGCACGAGGACACCTTCGAGCGACATGCGTTTGCGGTCGATTTCCTCCTGGCTGTAGCCGTTGTCCCGCTTCATGCCGTAGTAGAGATCGACCAGCATGGCATCGAGGTCGGCGCTCGCTCCGAGAACCTTTTCCACGAGGATCAGCGCACCACCGGGGATCAGCGAGTTGAACGCTTCCCGGACGATCTTGAGCCTGTATTCGATGGGAGTGAACTGGAGCGTGAGCACCGAGAGGATCACGCTGGCGCGTTCCGGCGGAAACTGGTGCCGGAGATCCATCTCGCGGATGGAGACCACGCCGCAGTCGATGTATCCTTGGAAGCGTTTCCGTGCGGCATCGAGCATTGGTTGGCTGACTTCCACACCGACGAACCGGTTGTATGCGCCATACTTGCTGATGAGCGGATCGAGCGCATCGCCGCGCGAGCAGCCGAGATCCACGATGGCGGTCTTTTCCTTGGCGAAGCAGGTCGCGATCTCGAACACCGCCTTCCGCATCACGTCATACTGCGGAATCGAACGCCGGAGCATTTCGTCGAAGACATCGGTGACTTCGGCATCGAACTGCCATTTGCCTTCGGGGAGGACGTGGTCGCGATTGTCGGATTGGCTGGTGGACGTTGCTTCGGGCTCCATGCCCGATGCGGGGTGTCAACGCCTCAAGCGCCCAGATCGAGCCCGACCTGCGGCAAATCGGTTGGCAAGTGCTTGAACTGCCGCCGGTGATCCTTCAGAGCCCTTCCCGTTTTGTTCACCCAGACCGACGGGATTCCCAAGCAGGCATACACGTCGCGCGTCTTCGGGTTGCTCTCGATGGCGTAGTAGTCGCCGCGTCCATACTTCGGGAAGATCAGGTCGATCAGGATGTGCCGCTTGATGGCCGGGGGCGTCCGGGTCACGCCGTCGTCAAAATAGGCATCCATCGGCTGCCAGCCGGTGAGTTCCGCGATCCGGGCCATCGTCGGCTCCTTCCACCGGTCGGGCCGGGCGGTGATCAGGATGACCCGGTGCGGTCGGAGCATTTCCACCAACCACTGCCGGTAAATCTCCGTCTTCATCCGTTTGGCCATCGGCTCCGGTCGCGTCCCGTGCGGGGCGGAGTTGCCGACCAGCGTAAAATTGAGATCGAGCAGATAGATCACAAGGCCACCCCCAGTCGTTTCCCGAAGGCGGCTTTTGCCTCGTCGGCGAGCCCCATCCGCGTGCCGTCCGGGTATGGGAGATCGAACTCGAACTCGATGGCTTCACGGAGCTGGGCGACATCGACCGCCCTTGCGCTGGCGCAGATGGCGGTGACGTTATTGCTCATTTCCGCTACTTTGACAGAGCGGAAGAGGCCGATAAAGAGCGCATAGAACTCTTTTTCCGTGTGATACTTCTGGACCTTCGGTTTGTCCTGAAAATCGCCCAACCGGATGCCCGGTTCGTAGTCGAGGCGGAAACAGATGTTCCCGGCATTGGACTCGTTCATGAACGCCTTCCCCTGAACCTGCCGCCACCCGGTTTCCGTTGCGCTCGATGCGCAGGCATAGACCTTGGTGAACGGGCGGCAGAGCGAGGCGCAGATCGTGGCGATCTTCTCCCGGTCTCCGGCGAACGGAACGGAGTTGAGCACGGAGCTGACGAAAATGGCGGTCCAATCCTTGCCCGCCGCGACCTCGGCCAAGAATGCGCGGGTCAGTTCGATGCTCTCGGCTTTGTTGATCTCGCTCCCGCCGGCCAGCCGGTAGGGCTCGAACGGCGTGCAGTCGATCCCGGCCTGCCGGAGCAGGAAGGTTTCGGTAAGATGGCCGGCGCCGAAGTCCAGGGCACTCGTGCCATGTTCCTTGATCCATGCAGCGCGCTGGCGCGGATTGTTGATGTCGAAGGTGTGGCAGGTCTTCGATCCGTGGACGGCGAAGATGAACCCGTTGCCGAGTTCGTCCCGGACCCGGCGTGCCCGCCGGAACGAGTTGTAGCGCAGGAGATCGGCGTAACGGGTCTGCACATCGAAATCCATCGAGAGCAAATTCATCATGGCCCGGGCGAACTCCGCTTCCGCCTCCGTGACATAGACGACAGGCGCGGATTCAACGCCCTTCTCCGCAAGCATTTCCAGTCGACCGATGCCGTTGATGACCATGCCATCCTCTCGCGCGATGATCGGCATCACAATCCCGGCCCGGTAAAGTGTGGCCGCGACGTTGCGGGCGTATTGCACCCACCGTCCGGCATTGATCCGGCAGAGATCCTTCACTTCGACCTCTGCGGGGTGAAGGCATCGCAGGAACTCCGGGGAATCGACCACCTTGTCCGGGATCGCGACGGCAAGGGATTCGATGTCGAGGGATTCGAGTTCTCTTGTGACCTTGCCGGGCGTCGAGTGGAAATCGAAGTCGTTGGTCGCCCGGTTGAAGACGATGTTGAGAGCCTTGCGCTGGTTCAGCGGCATTGCCTTGGTGCGGAACACCGGGATTTTCGTCGCGCCCATGCGCGTTGCCACGAGATGGCGCTGGTGGCCGGATAGGATCTCGCCATCGGCATCGGCGAAGATCGGAGCAAGGAACCCGAGCTTCCGTAGGGAAAGCTCGATCACATCGAGCCGCTTCGGGTCCGCCGAGCGCGGGTTGTAGGTGGACGGGGAAACGGCGTCGAGGGATTCGAGCGTGATCTTCATAGAGCAAGCCTTTCCCGGATGGCTTTCACGACGCTGGCCTTGTCGAATCCGGCCTCCTGCTTGATGCCGTCCGCCCAGGCAATGAACGCCTCCTGCGTGACGGTGAATCGGTAAAGGCCGATGGCGATGGTCACGTCACCCTTTTCGAGTTCCTCGTCGTGCTTGCCGCCGTCGTCCTTCGGGCCGTCGTTTTTCGGATTGAGCAACGCTTCGAGATCGACCGGTTCGAACCCGGCGAGCAGGGTGTCGAAGTTTTCCCGCTTCCACGAGTCGGCGATCTTTTCGAGTTCGTTGAGGTCGAGCGTCGAGAGTTCGGCCAGGCGGTTGTCGGCAACGAGGACCGCCAACTCCTGATTCTCGTCGGCGAAGTCCTGAAAATCGACCGGCACGATTTGGATGCCCAGGTGCTTCGCGGCCATCAGCCGCCCGTGCCCGGCGACGATGAACCCGGAGAGTTTGGAAACCGTGATCGGATGCCTCCAGCCGAAGTGCTGGATGTTCTTGGCCAGGAGCTCGATCTGGCGCTGCGGGTGCGTGTTCGGGTTGCGCGGGTTGGGATTGATTTCCTCGACCGGAACCAACTTCTCGAAGCTGCACCAGACTTCGACCCCGCTGGCGAGTGACCGCGCTTTGGGTGTTACCCCTTCATTAGATTCTTTGCGTGCCATCGCCCAGCGGCAAGCTGTCAACAATCCCCTCGATAGTGGGCAGCATCGGAACGATCTGCCGCCAGTTCTCCGGACTGCACCATCCGGCTTTAAACCAGCACCAGTCGCCGGCGACTTCCTTCCAGACAACGGCCACCCGGACTTGGCGGCGAATGCCGCTCTCCCGGCAGCGGAACTCGGCCCGCGCGATACGCCCCTTTGTGTCGAAGGTCAGGCGGTGAAGTCGTGTGCTCATCCGATCATCCCTCTGTCCTTTTCGGCACAATCCATCAGCGCGATGGCAAGCAGCCGACCGTCGTAGCCCTCCCGCTCCGCTTCGGCCATGACCTCCGCAGGAAACAGTCCGAACCGGACCCCCTGCCGTGCGTTGCGATCCATCGCCTGCCAGAGCGCAGCGGCCTTTGCTGCCACCTGTTCGGATGACTCGTTCATGCCGACCTCCCGGCATCAAGCCAGTTTTCCAAGTCAGCCAGCGCGGCCCGGACGCAGCCGCCGCTGCCGACCGCGATCTGGGCGGCGATCTTGGAGTCGATCTCCCATTTGGATGAAAGGAACCTGGCGATTTCGTCGGTGTCGGGTGCCCGGAGTTTGATCGCCTGGAACCGGGTCTGAAAGCGCTCGGTGAGCAGGTCGAGTTGCAGGTTGCTCGTGCCGATGAACGCCCGGCCCGCTGGCAGCTTGTCGAGGTAGGTCAGAAGCAAGTCCTGAGCGTCCCGCGAGCAGCGGTCCAGTTCGTTCACGATCCGCACCGAGAAATCCCCGAACAGGCTGCCGTAGGCGAGTCCGCCCATCCATGCCTTCACGGTTTCAATCCCGACAAGCTTTCCGTTGAAGTCCTCGATCCCGAACGGGCTGCCGGCCAACTCGGCGGCGAGCATTTCCGCGATGCTTGTCTTCCCGACTCCCGGCGGGCCGTAGAGTAAGACCTTGATCGGATGCCGTCCGTTGTTTTTTGTCGCCCGCGCCTTCGCCAGCAATGATGCGGCGACTTCGCCAGCGTGACCGATCAGGTCGCCGGGGCCGGTCGGACGCCACGCCAGCGGCGATGGCATGGGAGGCTTCGGTTTGCGTCGGAGTGTCCTCATAGAATGCCCGCCTCCTTGAAGCTGAAATATCCGGGCCGGTGATCGCCCGGCGTCCCGACGATCACATGATCGAGCAATCCCACCTGCAGGATGCTCGACGCCTCCGCCAGTCGCCGGGTGAGCCTGGTGTCGGCCTCCGACGGGGATGGGTCTCCCGATGGATGGTTGTGCATCACGATGATGGCGTAAGCCCCGGTGGCCACCGCCGGGCGGAAAATCTCGCGCGGATGGGCGGTGCATTCGTTCATCGTGCCGATGCTCACCATCGTGTGGCCGACCGCGACGTAGCGGGTGTTGAGATGAATCGCCACCAGCATCTCCTTCTCCGGGTCGTGCCAAGGGGTCTTCGTGATTTTCTCCCGCCAGTAGGTGAGTGCTTCACCTGGCGCATCCACCTTGAGCGAGCCGGGGCATTCGTTGAGCCGCTGGACCCGAACCTCATAGGTCGAGAACTTGTAGCGCGTGCTCATGGCCGTGCCTCCAGCCGACTGGCGAGTTCGGCGACCGCGATGGCTCCCTTGCGATAGACGGTCACCGCGATCAGTTCCACTCCCCGCCAAACGGCCCAGTAGCGGTTGTATCGACCGATGCGGATCATGGCCGGACCTCCTCGAGGGCGAGATGGCCGGGGCCGTTGCCTTCCGGGTCACAGTCCACCCACACGTTCATCCGCTTCTTCCCCCGCCGGAGCGTCAGCCCGAAGGACTCGCCGTCCTCCGTGTGGCAGACGCCCTCGACGGTGAAGCCGACGAGCCGCTTGGCCTGTTCGATTTCGGCTTCGACTGCGGTCATTTCCAACCCTCCCGGCGGATCCTCGCCTTCACGGTGTTGACCGAGAGACCGAACTCCCCGGCTGTCTTGCTCGGGCTATGGCAGTCGCGGTAGAACCGCTTCACCGCCTTCCAGTCGGTCGAGCCGTTGGTCTTCGGGCCGTCATCCAACTGATGTTCCTCGACCGGGTGTTGGTTCTGCCGCTCGAAGGCGTCGAACCGGACGACCTTCTCAGGTTTCGCTTCGACGGATTTCACCGGGGCGGCGGCTGCCGCGCTGGTCGAGATCGCTTCGCCTTTCATGATCGCCTCCACGATCTCGCGGATCAGTGGCACCGGGATCTCCGTGATTGTGAAAACCGTGCCGTTGAGGCCGGTCCGCCCGATCTGCTCCTTGAGGAATTTCATGGCCGCCCCGCGGGTCCGGCCCTGAAATCTGCCCTCGAAGAGCGTTTCGCCCTTTTCCTCACAGACGATGTAGTAGAGCTTGTCCATATTAGTTGCCCTCCTTGTCGATGGTGATGGCCAGCTTCTCGGTATCACCGGCAAACCATTTCTGGACGTAGATGGTGCCGATGACCGGCGGTTTTCCGGGAGGGACTTCCTCCTCGAACCGCACGGTGTTCTTTGTGTCCCGCAATTTGCGGAACACGATGGTTGTCTTTTCGCTCATGGCGTTTTGTTCTCCAATGCTGGCTGGTTTTGATGGACCGCGCCGGTCGCCAGCGGGGCCGGTCCGGTCGTGGTGAAATCGTCGTTGAAGAAGACCGCGAGGCAGGGGGTGCCGCAGACCCAGCTTTCCTCCACCATCCAGTTGCCGGGCGGCAACGGGCACTCCCTGTTCGGCATGAATTCGCCGATCCCGGCCCACTCGCCTCCGGCCCGAGCGCTGAGGCTCCGGCCACTGGTGATGTTGTAGGCGGTGTAGCGGGCGTCCTCGGCGGTGTAGAACTTCGCCCGAGCTTCGAGGTGGAAGAACCGGCGACGGTGCCTCGCCTTCCACTGTTGAATGTGATTACGAATCGGTCCCGGCAGCGGAGCCATCGCGTATTTAGAGATAGCCAGTTTCATCGCGCGTCCCCCCAGCGGATTTTCGCGCCGTCATCGAGGAGATGCTCGATGAACTCGTCGAGTGTCCATGCCCCCCGGCAGAACACCCCGGAGGTTTGCTCTTGCCGGAATATCCGGCGCTTCCATTCCCCGCCGGGGATGCGAAAGGCGATCTCGGCGGTGTTTCTGTCGGGCTTCTGTCTGGCTATCCCCTTCATGTCCAGACTCTGCCTAAGTGCCAAGGCACGTCTATAGCTAAGTGGAGGCGATGAAAAAAAGTGTAATGCCTCCTAACTTGGCACGCTAATTCAGGCAAACAGGCACTATGCCAAGTGCCCGATCTATCATACTTGGCACAATAATAGAGTGCCGCAATCGGGCTATGTTGGCATGTAAGTTGTGAGTCAGGCACTATGCCAACTTAGCGTCTATCGCACTTTTTTTATCCGAGGCCACTTAGCCATAGACGCACCATTGGCACCGGGCAGAGTTTGAATGTGAAGACACCAAACTCCACCGACAAACCAACACCGGCAGACGCTTTCCGCCGGTTGAACGACGAGATCAACAGCCTCATCCTGGCACTGGAGAAAATCGAACTCCTGCTCGCCACTGCCGGCCACCGGGATGTCCCGCAATACCTTGAGGCATTCATGACCGCGCAAGCTGCACTCCGCCGGGCGAAGGGAGGTGTGGCATGAATCACGACGCCATTCTCGACAAAGTCCGCAAACTCCTGCGCCTGGCGGACCAATCACGCGGGGCCACCGAACACGAGGCGAAGGTCGCGCTGGCCAAGGCCCACGAGATCATGACCCGCCACAACATCGACTCCGCCATGCTCCGCATGGAACGCGAAGCGGCGGGAGGCGGTTCCGGGTTCACGGTCAACAGCAGCAAGGTCGAACTTCCAAAGACTCTTAATCCCGCTGACCTGCTGATCCTCTCCCTGCTCCAGAGCCATTTCAATGTCCGGGTCATCCTGCTCCACGGCCACAAACAAACCCCGGTGGACATCATCGGGACGCCGACCGAAGTCGAATACGCGGTATTCGTGTTCCACTTCCTGCGGGAAACTTTCTTCCGCTGTTGGAACGAGTTCAAGAAAACCACCATCAACCCCGACCGCAAATCCTACTACCGGGGGTTGCACGACGGACTGAAGGCAGAACTCAACGCCGCCAAACGCCGGGCCGAGGAATCCTACTCCGTCGACCAGCGCGGCAAATACGAGCTGATGATCGTGGACGCCAAGGCGGTGATCGACCGCCATGTCGCTGAGAAATACGGGAAGCTCCGCAACCGCCGGTCACAGAACCGCCGGTCAATTCCGAGAGCTACGTCGCCGGGAAAGCCAAGGGCGCGACGATCCGCATCAACCGCCCGCTGGCCAACGCATGACCACTTTCGCCCCGGTCATGACGGTCGGGGCGCTGAACCAAACAAACCGAAAGGACAAACCATGAACACGACAGAGAAGAAAACAGACACCACCCCGGCGGCGGCGAAGCCGACCGGGATCAAGAAACTCAACCTCGGCGGCATCACCCAAAAGTCGGAGAAGTCCGGCAAGGATTACCCGGTGCTGCCCGACCCGGACGGCGAAGTCGCCAAGCTGGTCGAGTCGATCACCGAACACAGCCGGCAGGTCGAGGCGCTCGAGGGGGCGCTGAACGTCGAGAAGGCGGAGCTGACCTCGATGGCCAAGCAGTTCTACTTCGACAACAGCCGGGGCAAGACGGCCATCCCGTCGAGCGTGAGCGCCAGGGCAGGATCGACCGAGGTGCTGGTGACGTTCCAGAACCGTTACAAGGGCACAAACGATGACGAGGCAATCAGCCGGATCGCCGGTGATGCCGCCGCCCAATACTTCCGCCAGTCGTTCGAACTGCGGATCAACGGGGACGAGATCCCGGAGGCGGAGGCCGAAGCCTTGATCGGCGAATTGCAGGAACTGTTCGCCCGCCACAACGCCAGCACCGCCCTGAGCGCAAAAGCGATCATCAAACCGACCAAGGAGTTCCACACCGCCCGGCACACGGCATTCGACCAGGACACGAACCTCGAACTGGACCGGATCGTCCCGGTGATCGCGATGGTGAAGACCAAGCTCGGAAAGGGGGGCGAATGATCCAGACATTCGGCGCCACCACCGTCCGGGTAGTCCGGACACCGCAAGGCGAACGCTTCGCGGAGATTCGGCCCAAGAAGGGGAACCCCTATCAGGTGCCCGCCGAACTGCTGCCCCTGGCGGCGGGCAAGGATGCATGGATGCGGGACATCCGGCTCCGATGCACGGGCTGCGGTCAGCCACATAGGGCCGCCGAGTTGGGATCGGGACTCTACTGTCCGACTTGCATCGAGGAAGCGGAACGCGAGAACGCGGAACTCGACGGGAGGGCCGAGCCATGACGGCGGTCCACCCGATCACGTTCCCGGCACGTCCGCTCAACGGTGGGAGGCTGGAACTGGCACCTGCCAAGCGGGGCGAGTGGGCGGTCGAACCGAAGCTCAATGGCTGGCGGGTGTTGGTTCACGCCCCGACCATGACGGCATTCACCCGGCACGGTGAACCACTGTCGATTGCCAGGGAGTTCGCGAGCGCCATCGACCGTCTCCACGGCATTTGGACCCGAGATCCGGTGTTGGAGTGGATCGACTGCGAGGGGTTGGAACGGCGGCATGGTATCGGACGCGGTGCGCTCGTGGTGCTGGATGCCGTGATGCCCGGCAGCTATCGGGATCGGCGAGACCGGCTGCGCGCCACCATCGGTGAACCACTGCCAATCGACGCCCAGCCGCCGCCGGATTCCGTGACGCTCGTGCCGTCGTTCCCAGTGAGCGATGCCGCAGCGGTCTATGCCCAACTCCGGGAGTTGAACCAACTCTGGCGAGCGCCATTCTACGAAGGGGTCGTGATGAAGCGCGCTGACAGCACATATCCAATCCAGAACCGTTCGGCGACCGAGGAGTTCGCCGGATGGATGAAACATCGGTTCCTGAACTGACCATGAGCGCCAACCATCCGAATCGCTTTCCGCCCAAGTTCCATCCCGGCAAGGTCTATGCCTCACGCGGGGCGATGGCGCTCGGAGTTGATCTCACCCCGTTCCTCGACCGGCACGTCCGGGCCGATTGGGGCGACGAACTCGACTTCAACGACATCCTCGCCAACGAGCAGGCACTTGAAACGGGCGACCGGCTCTTGAGCAAGTATCGCGTCCAGCCCGGCGTTTCAATCTACATCCTCACGGAATGGGACAGGTCGGCAACCACCGTTTTGCTCCCCGAGGAATACTGAACCAGGAGAGCGATAATCCGCTCGATCCACTCGGCATCCAACTGCCGCTCGGTCAGGCGGATCACCCGCCAACCGGAGAGCGCCGCCTCCAGATACTTCTCCGCATCCTTTGCGTAGCCGCAGCCCCGCGAGTGCCGCCCTCCGGCCCGCATAAAGATGCCGCCCTCGACTTCAATCAGCGTTTTGGATGGCAAATGCGCGAAGTCGGCCCGCCATTTCCGATCCGGGTGGAACCGGTATTCCCGCTCCAGCGGCGGGCCGTCGAGGCACCGCCAGAGGAACAGAAACTTCGATTCGAGCTTGGACGCCACGCCCGAAGGGCGGTGTCAAGGCTTCCGCTTGTAGTTCAGGAACGCGATGTTCGGGGTTTCCTTCCGCAGGCTGGCGTATTCGAGTTCCAGCTTCACCGTGCCGATCACTTTGCCGGCGGTGTTGGCGAGTTCGCCCACCTGGACCACCCGCTTCGGGTCCTGGCGCAGCATGGTGTAGGCTTCAAGCAACGACTGTCTCAACGCTTCGATGTTTTCTGGAGTTTGCATAATCTTTTCAGAAACAGGTTTGCCCGGTAGAGTTGAACCAGCGGCTCGGGCAGTTCCGATGGTTTGAGAGTTGTTCGATAGTTCGTGAGCAATGACCGCGCATACCACATCGGGATGTCTTTGCGGCGCTCGCGGGCGTAACTGTTGATCTTGGCCTGCATCCTTTTCCTGTAGGCCTGCTGTCGTGCCTTGTATCGCGGGTCTTCGCGCCGACACTGGACGCACTTTTCCCTGAAAGCGGCGTCGTTCCCACAAAGACAGATATTCCTCTGCTTTCTCGGCGGCGGATTCGCCGCCCGTTGTGCCCTGGCATATTCTCTCGCGCGTTCGATATTCTTCCGATACCACTCCGCGCGGCGGGCATTCTGCCGGGCTTTCGTCTTTTGGTAGTTCCTCTTGGATGCCGCTTTGTTGCACTCACGGCAGTAGCCGCCACCCCACGGCGCAATCGGATTTCCGCAGGCACAAGACCGCGAGGTTGAATCTTGGGATTTCACGCATTTCCCACCTGATTATCGTCAATTCCCTCTGTGAGCTGCCCGCGATAGGTGGGAAGCACCAAAACAAACTGGTCTTGCAACTTGAACGGTCGTCGCGACATCCCTGCCTTGGGCGGCGGGCGGAATAGATTCCTTCACTTGGCGAGTTCCTCGTAGATGTCCACGACCGGGCGCAGGTCGCGGCGCATGGCTTCCTTCTTCTCACGGCTGGCCTCGGCGATGTATCCGGCGTCGATGAATCGGCGATGGAGTCCGCAGATCCGGTTCACCCAGACGTTGAATGTCTCGATGGGCTTGTCGTTCGGATCGGGTACAAGTTCTTTCGGGGTGAGAACCCGCCCGGCTTCGATGGAACGTGCGAGGCGGCGTTTTCCCATCTTGTGCTTCTCGGCGAGCTTGAGCCACTTGTCCTGCGCCGACTCTTCGAGTTTGGCGACCACCTTGTGGTGTTCGAAAAACAAATGTCGCCGGCGACATTTGATCGGAACGCTGCGGCAGACCCACGCGGCACGGGCAAGCGTTTCGATTTCAAGGCCGGTGATTTCCTTGGCGCGCTCATACCGCTCTTCGATCTCCTCCGGCCTGCCTTGTGCTCCCGGACTGCGACGATCTCCACCGCGCTTCCCGCCCCCAAGCTCCTCCTCCCCATGAATCAACCAGTCGCCCACCATGAACATTGCTGCCTTCGAAACCCGACCAATTCTGCGGCCAAGGGCCGTCCATTCCTCGTCGGTCAATCGGTCGTGAAACTGAAGTCCGACTTCGGTGACCGTGACCTTGTCGTTATTGATCGTGAGTTCGTCGTTGGTGATGGCGAGTTCGTTCATTGGTTTGTTGTCTGGTTGATCTTGATCTGGGCTTGGCGGTAGGAATCCCGGGCGGTCACGGCCCGCATCGAGCGGGAAGGCGGCAGGTTCAGTTGCCGGGCGATGTCAATGCACCGCTTGCTGACCGCCGCGCGCGTCACGCCGTGCCGCCGGGCGATGGAGGTCATGCTGTCGCCGAGGAAGCTCGCGCCGCTGACGACCGCGAAGCATTCGAGGGTCAGCTTGGCATTCTTTTGGTTGAGCAGTTCGCCCAGCATCCGCCGCAGGGCATCCCACAGGGTCTCGGAGTCGAACGGCCCGGATCCCTCCGGCAGTGCCTCCGGCTCAATCTGCCCGATGATGTCCGGTTCCTCGCTGGCCAGCGGTGAATCCGCGAGGTCGCGGTCCGACATGCCGGTGCCGTGGTAGCTGGTGTCGGGTTCTTCGATCCCGAGCCGTCGCAATGCCTCCCGGTCCGCAGGGGACATCCCCTCCACCCACTTCCGGTAGGTCTCGGCGTGTTGGGCATCCCGGACGATCTGCCGTCTGGTGTAGTCTCCTCCGTCCTTCATGGAAGACCTCCGGCGACCGTTGAAACATGTGCGCTGTAGCCTTCAGGCGCTCCAGCGCGCGCGAACTCCGATTTATCGGTTCGCGCTGTATTTCTACGAAATACTGCAAGGATTGCTGCAAGGTAGCTTGCTGCAAGGTGCGACCTGTCTAGCAAGGTTACGAATCTGGCAAGCAAGGTTCGGCTTGCAGCAAGCTTGCTAGACATCCTTGCAGGGAAGGAAATCGCGTCAGCCGACATGGTTTCGCCCCCTCCACAGGCGGGTTGCGCGGTCGAAAAAGATCGGCCCGCGCTTCATCACCGACATGCACTTGTAGATGCGCAACGCCTCCGCGATGGCACAGTCCCCCTCGATGGCCGCCACCTGTTCCCGAATGAATTCCAGCACGGCAGACTTGGCGGGATCGCGGTCGTGCTTGAGCGGCGGCATGGCCTCCAGCAACGCCCCATAACGTTCTGCAGAACTTCCCATCTTGTAGGTCGCCTTCGATGTCTTGGGGGCGTTCTTGGGACCGCGCAGGCGTCCCGGATCGGCGGCATCGTCCCGGTGGAACTGCACGCCCTGCCAGCGGACGACGAACGGCTCGACCTGCGGTAGAGCCCGCAGCGTGAGATCGACGACATAGGCGTCTTTCTCCTCGTGCGGCGTCATGGTCAGAATGACGTCGGGATCGCGCGCGAACACGCCCGAGCCACCAATCCGGTCGATGGCATCTTTGCCCGACTGGTTGCCCTTGGAATAGTGCGCGCCGAATACCACGGCCGCGCCGGACTGGACGGCGAGCTGCTCGATCTCGTTGCAGAGCGAGGCGATGTCCCCCGCCTTGTTCTCATCCCGCTTCCCGAGCCCCTTGTAAACGGGATCGAGAACGATCAGCGCGTAGTGGCATTCCTTGATCCGGGAGAGGATCTTCGGGATGAGCACCGAGAAATCCGTGGCGTAGCCGCGCAGGTTCCAAAGATCGCACCCGGAGAAATCAGTGATGCCCTTCGCCGCTGCAATGGCCCCCAGGCGATGCTGGAAGGCAAATTCCGGCAGCTCGAAGTTGATGTAGAGCACCCGCCCCCGCTGGGTCGTGATCCCCCACCACAGGCAGCCCGTGCTCACGGACAGGGTCATGTCGATCAGCGTCCACGATTTGCGGGACTTGCTCGCGCCGCCCACGATCATCTTGCAGCCCTGATGCAGGACGCCCTTGATGAGCTGCGGCGGTTCGGGGCGGACCACGCCCATGAACTCGGCCGCAGAAACAATCTTCGGGAGACCGTCCGGCGAGTTGGCGTTTTCCCATTCCGCCCAGGACGGAGCGCCGATGTTGACCGCGAGAAGCTGCTGCCGCCGTTTCTCGCCATCGACGGTGCGCCAGCCGTCCGGGCAACGCGATAGCCGGGACGGGTTCTTGTTCTGTTTGTCGAAGCTCAGGCCCTCGAACCAGTCCCAGATGATGTCCACCCGGCGGCGATATTCGCCGGCGTCCGGCGCATCGACGCGCACCCAGGCATGGATCGATTTGTTGCCGGAGTCGATCACGGCGGAGACCGGCAGCCCGCTCGAAACGATGGAGCCATACTGCACATCCTTCGGGATCCGCTCGCCCTTGTCGTTGCGGTCGAACTCGACCAGCACATGCCGGAACGCGGTGACATCGTCGTTCTTCGCCCCGCCCTCACGCATCGGATTGAGCCGGATGAACAGGCCGAGCTTCGTCGAGAAACACCGCTCGATCCCGCCCTTCGTCTCGACCCGCTTGCGCCACTCGGGCACTGACAACGTGACCCCTCGTTTCGGGACGATGTTCCCCTCATCGTCCTCGGTCGCGGGTGCGAGGGAAACGAACTCGCCGGGCCGGAAGCAAGTGTCGAGGAGGCGCAGGAATCCATTCGGCAATGGCTCCGGCATCGGCCTCGGCTCGGGGATGAACTTCGGGCTGCGCTCCCCGGGTGTGCGTTGAACTGGCGGGAACGCCGGACGCGGTGGCGTGGGCGCGACTCCGGGTTGGACCGGCTGACGCGGCGCGTGGCCGAATGCCGAACGGATCGCCGTTCGCGCCTCTGCTTCGCCCAGGCCATCTGCGACTGCCCGCACGATCAATTGCGCCTCGGTATCGGCAACGGCAATCCCGGCATCGCGGAACTGGCACGCCGCATCGAATAGCTCGGCATTGCGCGTCCCTTCGGGCGCACCGTGTTCGAGGTAATCGAGGGTGCGCTTGGGCAGAGCGGGCCGCAGCCCGACGGATCGGTATCGCATCGCCATGCCGTGATTCCCGTTACGCGGTCGCCCGACCGAATTTCTCCGAGAGGAATGCCGAGGCCTCCTCGAACGTCGCCAGCTCCGGATGCGGGTGGCCCATCTTCTGCAACCAGCGGACCTGCTTTGCGGTGGCCAGCCCGAGGTCGCGCCGGAGGAACAGCTTGTCGATGATGGCCGACGCCTGCCCCTTGCAACGGATGCTCGCGGGATCGATGCCCCATCGGGCAAGGATGTCGCCTTGTTTTGGCGAGACCGGATCGCCGTGCCAGCCCATCGTCGGAACGAAATCCGCGAGGTCCGGGTCGGCAATCCCGACCGCGAACTCCATCGCGTCGAAGATCCGACTGCTGCGCTTGGCGTTGAGCCGGAGCCGTTCCTGCAACCGCCGGGTCCGATCCGCGACGACCTCCGCCTGGGCTTCTTCGAGGTCGCCCTCGCCGCCGAGCGCCTCGGTGATCTCGTCGGCCTCTTCCGCATCCTGGGCGATGAGATGGGCCGGTTTGACGAGGCTGTGTTCCTCGGTCAGCCAGAGGAAATCCAGCACGAGGAGGTGATCTTTGCCAGGCCAGATGCGGGTCCCGCGCCCGATGATCTGCGAGTAGAGCCCCCGCACCTTCGTCGGACGCAGGCAGACCACGCAGTCGATGCTCGGTTCATCGTAACCCTCGGTGAGCAACATCGCGTTGCTGACCAGCGTCGTTTCGCCGCGGCTGAACCGGGCCAGACACGCGGCGCGTTCACTGCTCTGCCCATCAACATGCTCGGCGGCGATCCCGCGCTCCCGGCACATCGCCGCAAACTGTTGCGAGAGCCGGATCAGCGGCAGAAAGACGAGCGTCTTCCTGTGCCGGTTCTCGACAATGACCTCCGCGATCCGGGCGAGATACGGCTCGATGGCGTGCCCGAGATCGTCCGCGTTGTAGTCGCCCGCCGTGGTCCGCACGCCCCGCAGGTCGAGCGAGAGCGGCACGGTCTTCACCCGGATCGGCGACAGCCAGTTCTGCTTGATCAGATCGAGCAACGTCACCTCGTAGGCGATGTTCTGGTAGTAGCGCCCGAGGTTCTTTTTGTCCCCGCGATCCGGTGTCGCAGTCACACCCAGCACGAACGCGTTCTCGTCGAAATACCTCAGCGTGTTGAGGTAGCTGTCGGCCAGCGTGTGATGCGCCTCATCGACAACGAGCAACCCGAAGTGATCCCGCGGCCACCGTGCCCGGCGCTTTTCCCGCATGAGCGTTTGCACGCTGGCCACGACGACCGGTGCATCAAGGCTCGCGTGCTGGTCCGCCATTTCGACTTCCGCGACAAGGCCGGTCGCCTTCGCGATCTTGTCCACGGCCTGCTGGATCAGTTCTTCGCGGTGCGCGAGCACGAGGGTCCGGCGTGGTTGGTAATGCTGGGCGAGCGAGGCAAACAGGATTGTCTTGCCGGCGCCGGTCGGCTTCACCGCGAGTTGCCGGTCGTATTCCGTGAACCCGCGCGTGATCGCCTCCTGCGCCTGGATCTGGTAGGGGCGCAGCGCGATTCGGTTGTCAGAAAGGTTCGTTCTCATCGCGCCCTCCTTTCGCGTTCTCGCTTCCCTGGGCGGCAGGCTGGGACACCATCCAGGCGGCGACCTTGTTGCGTTTGCGCCCGTTGTATTCCTCGACGACGAGTCGGGCCCGGCCCGTGCGTCCGATCAGATCGTCGCACTCGATGTTCACTTCCTCGTCGGGAACGACCGTCTCGCCGGTCGCGGCGCGGAATGCGTCGATTTTCCAAAACGCATTCTGCGTGAAGACGAGGTTGTCGAAGCAGATCGCGCCGGATGGCTCGATCTTGAGCTTCAGTTCGATGAGGTCGTTGCCCTGTTTCGAGACCGATTCCTCGGCGTTCAGGATTTCGACGGTGTAATCTCCCGCCGGGACAAAGTCGGGGCGGGATGTCGGTTCGGATGATTTGTATGTTGGCATGGTTTTATTCCTTGGTTGGTTTGGTTTGGCGCAGCGAGAGGGTCGCTTTGCCGTGTTTCACGAGTTCTTCGGGGAAGGCTTTGTCGCGGGGCATCTTCTGCTCCCATATCTCCCGGAACTTCTTGGCCCCGAGATTCCCGTAGGCGGCGAGGATCACCCCGAAGCCGAGCGTCTGGATGTGGTGGCCAACCGTGACGTGATCGACGAACTCCGGCCCGCGCCGGGTGACGAGTTTCCAGCCCGGAATTTCGACGCCGGCCTGCAGGCGCTCCTTGGCGGCGGTTTCCGCCTGCTCGCGGAAATCATCGAGGACCGAGCACGCGGCGAGGAACCGCCCGAGCTTCGTGTTATCAGCAAGGACCGCCGCGAAATCGAATCCGGACACCGCTGCGGCGACCGCACTTTCCGCGATGGCGAGGCGCGCTTCGCAGGTCTGGGTCTTTGCGCACCATCCGCAGTAGTCGCACGGAGTCGGACGCTTCGCGGGATCGCGGAACTTCGCCACGACATCGCCGACGATCTTTCGAGCCTCCTCGAACGTGAACCGGTGGGTGACGACTTCCTTCTGGTCGCAGAAGAGCAGGTGCGCGGTCCACTCGGACGCGAAATGCTGCTCCATCAAACCGAGCGCATAGGCCGCCATCTGCTCGCGGTAGTTCCGCTTTTGGCCGGTCTTCAGGTCGGCATGGGCGAGCTTGTCCGGGATGAGCGCGTCGGCGGTGCCGCCGTTCTCGAATCCGGGGATCGCAACCCGGCAATCCTGTTCGCAGGTGATGACCTCATTGCCGCCCGCGAGTGCCTTGACGGTGACAACCGCCCACTCCACCGCATCGAGGTCGGCCTCGGTCGGTTGGTAGAACATCTCGGCTTGGTCAGGCGTGCCGGCCATCCGGCTCCGGAAGAGCGAATCGAGTGCGGAGCCGCGCTCCGCTGCTGGTCCGGGGTTCGGGTCCGACTCGTAGCAGGCGCATTCCGCCAGCTTCGGGAGATTGGAAGGTCGCAGGCTCATTTCGCACCTCCCGCCTTGAACTTCGCGACCGACTGCATGAACTGCTCCGGTTGCGCCAGCACACGGGCTGTGTAATCCGCTGGGATGTCCGCCCAGGTGCCATCCGCTTTGATCTGATTGCGGGAGACGAGGAACGCCCGGACATCATCCTCGCGCCCGGAGAACAACTCGGTGAGCTGGTCGGCGGTGGATTTCTCGGGCCCTGCCGCTGGTTTCGCGGGTGGGGGCGTCACCCCGAACACGCGGGCGATAGCGTCGAAGGAGAACGGCAGTTTCTCCTCCAGTCCGTGCCGGTTCTTGGCGTCGTAAGCCGCAGCGTGCGTGGTGAAGAGCACCCGCTCGCGCCCGCCGACTCCGCGTTTCCTGCCGCTCTCGGACTCCGCGACTTTGGTGACGTAGTTCGCGAACAGAATCAGGTCCGCCCATTCCTTGAGCAGCGGTCCGACCTGCTTGCTGAGCTTCAGCTCGTAGCGGTCGTAGCTGCCGGCTTGGTCGGGGGATTCAAACTTCCGCACGGTCGAATGCGCGAGCAGGACGACGTGCATCCCGCGCCGTATCAGCCCATCGAGCGACGCGAGGAATTTCGCGAACTCCTCGGCCAACAGCGTGTAGCCTTTGCCGTAGCCGAAGTCCTCGATCGATTCCTTGTTCGCCTTCCGGCAAATGTGCTCGGCGAGGCGTTTCTCCAGCCAGTCTGCCGTGTCGATGACCAGCGTCTTGACGCTGTGCTCGCCGGACGCTAGTTGCGCGATGGCGGCGGTGATGTCGTCCCAGGTCGAGACCTCGGGGAATCGCACGACATCGAGGTGATGCGTGCCGCCCTCGGTATCGAGAAAGACGGGTTCGGGGAATTGGCTAGCGAGCGTCGATTTGCCGACGCCCTCCGGCCCGTAGATGACCGCTTTTTGCGGTCGGGTGAGTTTGCCCCGCTGAAGCGCGAGGACGGAATTACTTTGCATTTTGGAGCCTCCGGTTTGGGTTGCTGCCCCCGGAGCCGTTGGGCTCCACGAGCGCGAGGTCCTCCATGAGATGCGGCCACCAGAACCGCACCTTGCGGTTGCCCGCGATCCGGATGAACCGGACGCGCCCTTTGCGGCGCATCCAGCGCACGGCATCGACGGTCGTGCCCAGTCGCTTGGCGACATCCTCCTCGGTGAGAAGGTGGGTCAGGTCCCGTCGGGTTGCGGTTGGTGGCGTGCTCATGGTCCTCACAAATCCATGTGTGACACGTCACAAACCGCCTCCGATCCGGTGTGACAGAACTGCGCTAGGACTGGCGCATCCATCTGCTCACAAGTGGGTTGCGGTTACTCATGACCTCGCGAGCCGACCCCGAAAAGCGGTGTGACAACCGTCACACCGGCCACGGATTGCCCGCCCCGCCCGTCGGCTGGCGGTGAAAAACGGCGAGAAACGGCGTTGACTTTTACGGGCATGTAAGCACACTTGCCAACATGTCTGAAAAAACGCTGGGTCAGCACCTCAAAGAACTCCGACTTGCGAAGGGGCTCTCTCTCCGGGATCTGGGAGGGAAGGTCAGTGTCACCGCCCCGCACCTGAGCGACATCGAGCAGGGTAATCGTCAACCCTCTGAAGAACTCCTTGCCCGTATCGCCGAAGCGCTCGAAACCCAACTCGAAGAAATCCTCCGCTACTCGAAACGTCCGCCTGCGAAGCAGATGGAAGAATTGATCGAGCAGGATTCCCAATACGGACTTGCGTTCAGAAAGTTCGTGGACGCCGTCCGCGAAAAAGGCATTTCGCCCGAGAAAATCCACGACATCACCAAGAAACTACCGCCCAAGAAACCATGAGTTCCGCCGCATCCGGGGCGGGACCATTTCCGCGCCGCATCTTCATTCCCGACCAACGCATCGAACGCCTCTCCCGCGAGACGCTCGAATCCGTCGGCTTGCTCCCGGAGTCTCCCCAACCGATCCGCATCGACCGCTTTATCTACCTCCAGTTCGGATTCGAGGAGGAGTATGCCGAATTGCCCGCGCACATCATGGGCTGCGCGAAGTTCACCAAGCGCGGCCTCTGCCGGATCATGGTCAATCGCGATTTGGCCGAGGTGCCGGACGCCGTCAGTCATCGCCGCGTTCGATCCACGCTGGCGCATGAGGCCGGGCACGGTCTTCTCCACAACGACCTCTTCATCGAGAAGCTGACGCAGGAAGACTGCGGCCAGCTTTTTGGCGGCGAGGCGGAAGCCTGCGACAGCGTCACGAAAGAGGGCTTCGCCTGCCGCGCCGAGGTCGGCATCCACGAGGTTCGCCCGTTCGAATGGTGGGAATACCAGGCGAACC
>Ga0247840_10001346_pt1 | contig 48524 bp, 48 predicted proteins | sample LaCruzMarch2015__FD_192404 | JGI IMG/M metagenome (GOLD analysis project Ga0247840, IMG submission 192404) | Freshwater microbial communities from meromictic Lake La Cruz, Castile-La Mancha, Spain - LaCruzMarch2015_17m | ecosystem: Environmental > Aquatic > Freshwater > Lake | place: Spain... | reverse complement strand
CGGCCGGGTCGAACCGCACCAGACGCGGACAACCCGCCACCCCCTGCAGGCGTTCAAGGATGCGTTGCTCGTTACGCAGGGCGGCCAGGGAAGCGCCGTCATCGAGCGCCTGTTTGACCACTAGCGCAGACCCATCGACCGGGTCGGTGGTGCGATACTCGCGAAACGCCTGGCCAACGCGCAATACGGTCATCGTCGGGGCTCCACTCGATCGGCATGGGTCAGGCGCCGCGGCTGGACGCTGCTATTGGAACGCATCCCCGGGCACGCGTACCCAGCCTTCCATCAGCACCCGGGCACTGCGACTCATGATGGCCTTGGTCACGACCCATTCGCCGTCGACCTGGTTGGCCTCAGCGCCGACCCGCAAGGTCCCCGAGGGATGGCCGAAGCGAACCGCGGTGCGCGCACCGCCGCCGGCGGCGAGGTTCACGAGCGTGCCCGGGATCGCCGCCGCGGTGCCGATGGCAACCGCGGCCGTGCCCATCATGGCGTGATGCAGCTTACCCATGGAGAGTGCGCGCACGAGCACGTCGATGTCGGCGACCGCGACCTGTTTACCGCTGGATGAAACATAGGCCGCCGGCTTGGCGACAAAGGCGACCTTGGGGGTGTGCTGGCGTTTGGCGGCCTCGTCGATGTGCTTGATGAGGCCCATACGCACGGCGCCATAGGCACGAATGGTCTCGAACATGGCCAGGGCCTTGGCATCGCCGTTGATGGCGTCCTGCAGCTCGGTGCCCGTATAGCCGATGGCATCCGCATTCACGAAGATGGTCGGGATGCCCGCATTGATCATGGTGACCGTCAGTGTGCCGACCCCGGGGACCTCGAGCGTATCCACCAGGTTGCCGGTGGGGAACATGGCGCCCCCCGCGCCCTCTTCCTCGGCCGCCGGGTCCATGAATTCGAGCTGCACCTCCGCGGCGGGAAAGGTCACGCCGTCGAGCTCGAAATCACCCGTTTCCTGCACCGCGCCATCGGTGATGGGGACATGGGCGATGATGGTCTTGCCGATGTTCGCCTGCCAGATGCGCACGACCGCCACGCCGTTGTGCGGGATGCGCTCGGCATCGACCAACCCGGCGCTGATGGCGAAAGAGCCGACCGCGGCGGAGAGATTACCGCAGTTGCCGCTCCAGTCGACAAAGGCCTTGTCGATGGACACCTGGCCGAACAGGTAATCGCAGTCGTGATCGGGCTTACTGCTCTTGGACAGGATGACCGTCTTACTGGTGCTGGAGGTCGCCCCGCCCATGCCGTCGATCTGTTTACCGTAGGGGTCGGGGCTGCCGATCACCCGCAGCAATAGCGCATCACGCGCCGCGCCCGGCACCTGCGCGCTTGGGGGGAGGTCCTGCAGGCGGAAGAACACGCCTTTACTGGTGCCGCCGCGCATATAGGTGGCGGGAATCTTGATCTGGGGTACGTAAGACATAGGAGTGTTTTCCGGGGCGTGGCTGAGGCGATGTCAGGAGGACCTGGCGCTAAAGGAGCGGGGCGTCGCGCTCCTTATGGGATAGTACCGCGAAGCGCAGAGCCCGACACCATTCGAGACTATCCGTGAGCTTGAGAAATAGACAGGATTAACAGGATTTCTCAGGATTTACAGGATGCGTTGTTGCTGCGCGTCGCACCCGATTTATCCTGTTAATCCTGTCCAATTTCTTGGGCCTTGCTCAATCGCCGAACTGGTATCGGAACTTCCGCTTCGTGTTACTAGGCCGCTTTTGACGACTCGAGGAAGTCCTGCGCGAAGCGCTGCAATACCCCGCCGGCGTCGTAGATCAAGACCTCTTCGGCGGTATCCAGACGACAGGTCACCGGCACCTCCACACGCTCGCCGTTCTTGCGGTTGATCACCAGGGTCAGGTCGGCACGCGGCTTGCGCTCGCCGATCACATCGAAGGTCTCGGTGCCGTCGATACCTAAGGTCTTGCGGTTCACGCCCGGCTTGAATTCCAGCGGCAGCACGCCCATGCCGACCAGATTGGTCCGATGGATTCGCTCGAACCCTTCAGCCGCGATGGCCTCCACCCCGGCCAACCGCACGCCCTTGGCCGCCCAGTCACGCGAAGACCCCTGACCATAGTCGGCACCCGCGATGATAATCAGCGGCTGCTTGCGCTCCATATAGGTCTCGATGGCCTCCCACATCCGGGTGACCTTGCCGTCCGGCTCGATCCGGGCGAGCGATCCCTTCTTGACCTGCCCGTCGACCACGGCCATCTCGTTCACCAACTGCGGGTTGGCGAAGGTCGCGCGCTGGGCGGTCAGATGATCCCCGCGGTGGGTGGCATATGAATTGAAGTCCTCTTCCGGCAGGCCCATCTTCGCCAGATACTCACCGGAGGCGCTGTTCGCCATGATGGCATTGGACGGCGACAAATGGTCGGTGGTGATGTTGTCCGGCAGGACGGCCAGCGCACGCATGCCTTTGAGGGTGCGTACCCCCGCCAGCGCCCCTTCCCAGTACGGCGGACGGCGGATGTAGGTGGACATCGGACGCCAGTCGTACAGCGGGGTGACCTTGACGCCATCGTCCTGCGCGACGGCGAACATCGGGATATATATTTGGCGGAACTGTTCCGGCTTCACGCTGGCGGCGACGATGGCGTCGATCTCTTCATCGGACGGCCAGATGTCCTTCAAGGTGATCGGCTTACCGGCGGCGTCCACCCCGAGCGCGTCCTTCTCGATATCGAAGCGGATGGTACCGGCAATGGCGTAGGCCACCACCAGGGGCGGCGAGGCCAGGAAGGCCTGCTTGGCATAGGGGTGGATACGGCCGTCGAAATTGCGGTTACCGGACAAGACGGCTGTGGTGTAAAGGTCGCGGTCGATGATCTCCTGCTGGATCGCCGGATCCAGGGCACCGGACATGCCGTTGCAGGTGGTGCAGGCATAGCCGACGATGCCGAAGCCAAGCTTCTCCAGTTCGGTCAGCAGTCCGGCCTCTTCCAGATACAGCTTGGCCACCTTGGAGCCCGGGGCAAAGGAGGACTTGACCCAGGGCTTGCGCACCAGACCGAGCTGATTGGCCTTGCGCGCCAGCAGGGCGGCAGCCACCACGTTGCGCGGATTGCTGGTGTTGGTGCAACTCGTGATCGCCGCGATGATCACGGCGCCATCCGGCATCTCGCCCTTCTTCTCTTCCCATGCACCCGCGATGCCGCGCGCGGCCAGGTCGGACGTCGGCAGACGCCGGTGCGGATTCGAGGGGCCGGCCATGTTGCGCACCACGGACGACAGATCGAACTCCAGTACCCGCGGGTATACGGCGTCGACCAGACTGTCGGCCCACAGACCGGCAGTCTTGGCGTAGTTCTCGACCAGCGCGACCTGCTCCGGCTCACGACCGGTCAGCTTGAGATAGTCGATGGTCTGCCGGTCGATATAAAAGAGGCCGGCAGTGGCGCCGAATTCCGGCGTCATGTTGGAGATGGTGGCACGGTCACCGATGGTCAGGTCCGCGGCACCTTCACCGAAGAACTCGAGATAGGCACCCACCACCCGCTCCTTGCGCAGGAACTCGGTCAGGGCCAGCACGATGTCGGTGGCGGTGATGCCCGGCTGGCGCCGGCCGGTCAGCTTGACACCGATGATGTCGGGCAGGCGCATCATGGATGCGCGGCCCAGCATCACGGTCTCCGCCTCCAGCCCGCCGACGCCGACCGCGATCACCCCCAGGGCATCGACATGCGGGGTGTGGCTGTCGGTACCGACACAGGTATCCGGGAAGGCCACGCCGTCGCGGACCTGGATCACCGGCGACATCTTCTCCAGGTTGATCTGGTGCATGATGCCGTTGCCGGCCGGTATCACATCGACGTTCTTGAACGCCTTCTTGGTCCAATTGATGAAGTCGAAGCGGTCCTCATTGCGCCGGTCCTCGATAGCGCGATTCTTGGCGAAGGCGTCCGGATCGAAACCGCCACACTCCACGGCCAGCGAATGATCGACGATCAATTGGGTCGGCACGACCGGGTTCACCTGGGCGGGATCGCCGCCCATCCCGGCAATGGCGTCGCGCAGGCCGGCGAGGTCCACCAGTGCGGTCTGGCCCAGGATGTCATGGCACACGACCCGGGCCGGGAACCAGGGGAAATCCAACTCCTGCTTACGCTCGATGAGCTGTGTCAGCGAATCGGTCAGCGTGTCCGGGTCGCAGCGGCGCACCAGGTTTTCGGCCAGCACGCGCGAGGTATACGGCAGCCCGGCGTAGGCGCCGGGCTTGATCGCATCGACCGCGGCACGCGCGTCGAAGTAACTCAGGTCGGTGCCGGGCAGGGGTTTGCGGTTGGTGGTATTCATGGGGCTACACTTCTTGGGCGTTAGGTGCGTCGCGATGGACGGTGAGAATAGGATCATTGCGGTGTCGGCACGCCACGAGGGCCTCGCGCCGGTGCGCAAGTTTCAAAAAGTTAAACCTCCCGATTTTAGCCACATGCAGGGAGTCGGGCAAGGGCCGCCGGCCGCGGCGCAGGCGCCGAGCGTAGGATGGGCAGAGCGAGAGCGATGCCCATCATCCAAGAATCGCGCCGTCGGATGGGCATCGCTGCGCTCTGCCCATCCTACAAATGTCGCCGACCACGTTACCTGGATCGCACTCTGGCCGCGGCGCACGCTCAGGGGATCAGCCTGCGACACCCGGCGAGACCGGCTGCCGGGCCGGCGGGACGGACTGCCGCAGCCTGTACCTTGCCCAAACCGCGAACAATGACTACCATGCTATTAATGTAAGCATTCCCGAGGGCTCGCCCATGGCGGCGATCACGATCCGGAATCTCGACGACCCACTCAAGGCCCGCCTGCGGATCAGCGCGGCACAACGCGGCAGTTCGATGGTGGAAGAGGCGCGGCGGATCCTGCGCGAGGCCTTGGCAGCACCCGCCGCCGAGACGGATCTCGGGACCCGCCTGCACCAGCGCGTCCTGGAGGTGCCGAGCTTGCGCCCCCGGCCCGCTCCCAGCCACGCGCAGCCCCTGCATTCGGCGACGACGAGCCGAGATCCTGCTCGACACCAACGTCGTCTGCGAGTCAGTGTCGACGCGGCCGGTGCGCCTCGAGATGCCCTGAAGGCAATCGATACCTGTCGAAGAACTTGTTTTTTAATAATTACTTAGCGGCCCACCACGCGCATTCTCAAGTAATCGCAAAGGTCACGATACTCAAATAGACCACGGCGCAGATTCGTGAATAACTCCGCCCTGTCGTTCTGACTCAGGAGCAGGAGCATCAGGTCAAACATCTGGGCATCCTGCTCGGCATCGAGCCATGCCCAACCGCTTTCGGTCAACGCGAGCATTTGGCTTTCGGCAACGCGCATGAGCCATCCGTGGCGCGCCTCGACATCAGTCCAGAAACGCCCGCAGAGCCCGCTCTGCCAGTCATCCCAGAGCGGCCTCAGTGCCGCACCAAACTCATCGAGAATCAACGTTTGCGCCGGCGAGAGCTGAGCACCGGACTGATGGCGGACAAAAGACTCACCGTCACCGCTCTCCTCTTCACCTTCCGCGTCCTCGCTGAGGTGTGCCACCTGGGCGCCAAGGTCGCGGAGTTTCTGAACGAGCGTTGCCGTTTCGCGCTCGATCGTCTCGCGACAGGCGTCGCCATGCGCGGGAAACCGCTCGTGCAGGCGTGCGACAACCGCCGCCACGCCTAAGCGATACCGACAGTTGCGCGCACTCGCCCCCATGATATCCAGCATGGCGTTGCCCAATTGCGAGTAAACACTGTCCGGAGTGGTCGCAGGTCGGTCCAGCCGATCGAGGCCAGCGAGTCGGTCCGGATCCAGCGTGATACCGGTTGCGACCAGAGCCGAGGCCAATGGCTCTGGGGCCAACTGCGGGCCAACTGGCCGGCAACAGACCGCATCGATCAGCCCGTCGAGATCGCCAATGGCGTTGAGCCACTGCCTGAAGCAGCGGAGAACACCCAGCGTGATTCGTCCCTCATGCTGGCCCACCTGTGCGGCGAGCCAATCCAACAGCGTCTCCCGCGCGACGTGTCGTTGCAGCACCCGGATGTGCTCCTCCGGGTTGGTACCCGCGCAGACATAACGGTCCATCGACTCCAGGCAAGGCGTCGCGCCGATCAGGGCCGCGTAGAGTCGATCGGCATCGACCAGCAAGGGAATCGGCGCACGGATTCCGCATTGCTCCTCAAGGGTGCGCAGGGCGTCCAGGCATTGGTCCCGATTGATGTCACCGCTGACCAGCGCGCAGTCGGGAAAACGCCCCTCGGCGAGGATCGCGACGCCCAAGACTGCCAGGTGGTAAGGATGACCCTGGGTCTTTTCGGAGAACACGGTCACACCTTGGTCGCCCTTGAGCACCGCGCGCAACAGATCGCGCGGTGCCGTGGATGGGTGGCGCGTCCGGTAGTGGCCGAGGTCCTCGTAGAGACAAAAGCTCTCCCCGTGCGTCATGGATGCCAGGTCGCCGGAGACGCGAAGATGTCGTTGGGCCGGGTCTTGTGGTTCATGCTCAAGCTGGCGGGAATAAACCAGCCGCATCCCCCCCTTGACCCGCTCCCGGCGCAGCCCGACCAAACCGTCCGGGTGGCCGATCAGAAAGTCCCGTGCCTGACGATAAAAGTCCTTCCAGGCAGCCGGGTCGATCCCTGCGGGATCGATACTCAGGCGAACATGAACCCCCATCGAAGCATCTCCTGCGGTTTGAATGCGTGGCTTTCCCGCTGAAAAATATTAGGTTGCGCCAATCACCCCCGCGCCGCGGCCGGGATCGACACCGCTCGGCCAGCCCTCGCAGGCCGGAGAAATCCTCATAACGAGTATATCATAAACATTTCGTTTGTTGTTGTCAAGCACGGACTGCCTACACTGCACGTCCATGACAGCCATGGCCAAAGTCGAGGCGGAGATCCGTGCGCGGGGCGAATCCTTGTCCGCGTTTGCGGTCCGCATCGGCGTGCGCAGTCAGGACCTCAATAACTGGAAGAAGCGAGGGATTCCCAGAACCAGACAAAGATTAGTCGCGGACGCCCTTGGCTGGACCCTGGACGACCTCCTCGTCGATGACGCTACGGGGTCGTTCAGGTTGCCCGATGCACCTAGGCACGCGTCCGCGATAGTGATCGCGGAACCCGTCATCGGCGACCAGGCGTCTGCCGCAATCCCAGAAGCGCTTAGCCATTCCAGTGTCCCAAGCGACTTGCCAACCGATCGTTCGGTGTTGATTCCCAGACGGCGGATCCTGCTGTCCGCGGGTAGCCGCGAGCTGGTGCTCGCGGCGGAGACACCCCCACTGGTCGTTGACCCCGACTGGCTCCGCCGGATAGGACTGAGCGCGGAGCACGCGGCTGTCCTTTACGCCCAGGGAGACAGCATGGCGCCGTTGATCCGTGAGGGCGATGTGCTGCTCGTTGATCTCAGCGACCGGGCGCTCCACGACGGGCGCATCTTTGCCATTCGCTACGCCCATGAGCTAAGGGTACGCCGCCTCTTTCGCCGCTATGATGGATGGCTCATCTTGCGCACCGAAAATCGGCAGCGGTATCCGGATGAGACAGTCCCGCCATTGGATCATAACGTACACATCGAAATAATCGGTCGGGTCCTTTGGCGTGGCGGCCAGATTTGAGTCCAACAGCACCTCCACGCCAGGGAGACAGCCAGCCGCCAAGACTTACCCGCGCCCCTCTGGGAGCGGCGCCCACAGCGAACGGCCCCCAGCGGGTGCACTGCGGCTGAAAGGTTTTCGGGAAATCAGCTAAGGCGATTTTCCGAAAACCTTATACCAAAGGAGCCGGGGCGTCCCGCCCCGGATAGCGAACCCCCCGGGGCGGGACGCCCCGGCTCCTGTGGTAGCGTCTTTCCTCGAAATCACCTAAGTCCGACAGGCTGCCAGGGCCGTCCTTGTCCCCACCCCTAAATCGACCTAGACTTCCACCATGCGCCACGCCATCGACCCCAAGATCGACTGTGTCTTCAAGGCCCTCCTAGGCACCGAGGCCAACCGCGCCCTGCTGATTCATTTCCTGAACGCCATCCTCGGCCCCGAGTTGCCCCGCCCGATCACCTGGGTCGAGATCCTGAACCCCTACAACGAACGCGAGTTCCTCACCGACAAACTCAGTATCGCTACCGGCTGCGCGACGACCAGGGCCGCGGCTTCATCGACCATGGCGGGATCTACCTCCTGGAGTTGAACAAGTTCACCGCCGATCAGGTCGAAACCGAGGAGCAGCGCTGGCTCAAGTTCTTCAAGGACGGTGAGCACCTGGATGCCGACCAACCCCCCGAGTGGATGCAGACCGCAGAAATGAGGCAAGCCATGAGTACCCTGAAGGCCTTCTCCGAGAAAGAGCACGCCTACGACCGCTACCGGAACCGGCAGGATTTCCTGCGCCAGCAGGGCGCCATTGAAGGCCGCCTGCGGGAGGCCGAAACCGCGCTCGAAGAGCAAAGTGCCGCGCTGGAGGCTGGGCGGCAGGCGCTGGAGGCCGAGCGGCAGGCGAAAGAGGCCGAGCGGCAGGCAAAAGAGGTTGCGCTGCAAGCGAATGAGGCCGCCCTTGCCGAGATCGATCGCCTCAAAGCCCTGCTACAAGGCCAGGCCCATCCAACGGACTCCTGACGCCCGGCAGTGCGTCGTGCGCCATTGATGACTCCAGGTGGCGCCGGGGCGTCCCGCCCGGACACCTACGCGACCGGGGCCTTGATCATAACGCTGGCCATGCACCCGCGCGGCAACCCGTCGCGGCCGGGGGGCCGCTCCTACCGGCGTAGGAGCGGGCCCCCGGCCGCGACGGATATCACCCTCGAGGTGGCCGGAATAATGGTCAAGGCCGCGACCGGGTACGCCCCGCTCCCCTGGTACCAGATGTTAACGAAATCCACAAAGTCCGACAGGCTGCTAGGGCGAACCTTGTCCCCACCCCCAAACCGACCTCGACTCCCCCATGCGCCACGCCATCGACCCCAAGATCGATTGTGTCTTCAAGGCCCTCCTGGGCACCGAGCAAGAAGTCGAAACGGAGGAGCAACGCTGGCTCAAGTTCTTCAAAGACGGTGAGTCCCTGGATGCAGACCAGCTCCCCGCCTGGATGCAAACCACTGAAATAAGGCAGAATGTACTGGGGCGGGACGGGGCATTCGCCCCGTCCCCAACGTTTATTCCGTCGCCGAACGCTGATACGGGTCGGCCGGTCCGGGGAAAACGTTTCGGACGGGGCGAATGCCCCGTCCGGCATTGGAATAGCGCACAGCCTGTAGCCGCAACTGCAACCCCAAAAGAACGATCAGCGCCACGATCAAGAAAAACCAGTTTCTCGGTAACTTATTCATCAGTCGATCCCTAGTGCGATGGCGAGGCACAGTCCGGAAGGCCTGTGCCGACCCCGGAAGATTGGGTTTCGATCATAACCCGGATAGGACACCAGAGGGAGTCGCAGCGAGGCCCCGTTCTACACATAACGGCTTTGCGCGCAATGAGGTCCTGTGCCGCTGAGGGGCGCACCAGCGATCAAGGGGTCTGATCCACCGGGCGCGACCTTGGGCAACCCAAGGCCGCGAGGGCCGAACCTGCAAAGCCGTTCACAGATCCTGCAATCGCCCCGCTAGGCCACATCCGCGGACTGGCGCCCGGCTCCCCTGGCGCCCCGCTGCAGGCACCCGAATCACTCCAATCGCGTCAATAAGTGACAATTTTTGTCACCTTTTGCCGCGTCTGATCGGGGGTTCCGAGGCCGCCGGACCAGTCGACCGGGCACCGACCCGCGGTGGGCGTTAACCAATCTTTACATCACAACCGCTTAGCGGGACGGTCGCGGCCGGCTCCCCGCCCCCGGACACTGGCCCGGAACATGCTTCGGGAGAACCGGGAGACAGTGAGAACGCGGCTGCACGGCGACCGCGACAGACTCCCGGCTCAGCCGGTTCCAACCCTCAACTTCGAGAACAGTCATGAAAAAATTCCAGCAAGGCTTCACCTTGATAGAACTTATGATCGTCGTCGCGATCATCGGTATCTTGGCGGCCATCGCCATTCCTGCTTACCAGGACTTCACTACCCGTGCCCGCATTTCTGAGGGCCTCTCGCTGACCAGCGCGGCCAAGGCCGGTGTAGCCGAGTTCTACCAAAGCACGACCCGGTTACCGGGGTCAAACGGCTCCGTCGGTCTGCCAAGCTCCACGAGCATCAATGGCACAGGCGTGGCAAGCGTAAGTGTTGGCAGCAACGGCGTCATTACCGTTACCTATAGATCAACTGTTGCTAGTGGCGGCACTCTCCTTTTGACTCCCGACACTACTAGCAGCGGGTCTATTTCTTGGCGGTGTTCGTCTGCGATCCCGGATGGCCAGCTCCCGCAGAACTGCCGCTGATCAACGAGGATTTCAGTCAAAGGAAGGGGCCAATTGGCCCCCTTCTTTTTGCTTATATTTTCTATCCACATGCCATTAATTTACAGCCTTGTCGGCATACCATTTTTTCTTTTCGTCGCCACGCTGGCCGTCTTCTGGCCTGGTATCCACGGCGACCTCTTTTTCGACAGCATCCCAAATATCGCTGCCAACCAGGCGATCCAGATCACCGATCTGCGCCCGGCGTCGCTCTTGGCCGCCGCCGTCTCCTTCAGCCAGGGTCCCTTCGGCCGCCCAGTACCGATGCTGAGCTTCGCCCTGGATTGGTATCTCGCGGGCGCGAATCCAACCTGGTTCAAGCTGGTCAACCTGCTCATCCATGCCGTCAACACCGTCCTCGTGTTCTTCCTGGTGCGGCGCCTCTTACGTCTGCACCGCCGACTCGATGAACGGGACGCGGACGACAGCCAAGCCCAGACGGTCGCGCTTCTCGCGGCATTACTGTGGGCCATCGCCCCCATCCACGGCTTCACCGTGGTCTATGTGGTACAGCGCATGGTGCTCCTGGGCGGGCTCTTTACCCTGGTCGCACTCCATGCCTGGCTCAGCCTCCGGGAAGCCGCCGGGCGCGGCGCGACCGCCCGCATGGTTGGCTTTGCCGGGCTCTTGGGCGGCGCCGCCCTGCTCGCCCTGGCCTGTAAGGAAACGGCCGTCCTGATCCCCTTCTATATCGCGGTCACCGAGGTCTTTCTGTTCCAGTTCCGGGGGCTCGGCCGGCTGCGGCGGCCCATCATCGCCGCCATCTGGCTCGCCGTACTGACGCCCATCCTCGCGCTGGCCTATACCGTCTGGTCGAACCCCGAGGGTATCCATGCGGGCTATGCACTGCGCCCCTTCACGGCGGAAGAGCGGATGCTGACCCAGGCGCGGGTGTTGGTGATGTACCTGCGCAACATCATCATCCCGGACTACGGCCAACTCCATTTCTTTTTCGACAATCTGCCCATCTCACACTCGCTCACTGAACCGATCACCACCGGCCTCAGTATCGCCTTTCTGAGCGCGCTCGCCGCCGCCGGGCTGCTCTTGCGCCGCCGTCTGCCGTTATTCGGTTTCGCGATCTGGTGGTTTCTGGCGGGTCAGGCCCTGGAGTCCAGTTTCTGGTCCCTGGAACTGGTCTTCTGGCATCGCAACTACCTCCCGGCACTCGGCCCACTGGTCGCCATCGCCGCCGGTCTGGTCTGGCTGACCCGGCAGTCCGGGCTGGCGCGCGTCGCGGGGATCGGCGGGATGGTGTTGCTGCTCGCGCTGTCCGGCATCCAGAGTTGGATGATCGCCGCGGACTGGGGCGACCGGGTCAGCATCGCGCGGGCCGAGGTCATCAAGAATCCCGGGTCCGCCCGGGCCAACCACTATTACGGCCGCACGGCACTCTTGGCCTATGCCAGGGACCGGGACCCCGCACTGCTCGCAGAGGCCCAACGGTCCTTTTCCCGCGCCCTCGACCAGAACCCCCGGACCCTGCTGCCGGCCTACGGCCTGCTGTTCAGCGCGGTCAAGTACCAGTCCGGCCCCGTGACAGGACCGTTGAACGAGGTCAAACGCCGGGCCGGCACCCAGCCGCTCGAGATGAGCGACCTCTCGGCCTTCGACGGCGTCGTGGGCCTGCGCGCGGAGCGCCCCGAGTCGCTCGACCTCTTCGATGTCCTGGAGGTCCTGGACGCCGCGGCCGAAAACCCCGCCCTGGTCCCCGAGCAACGGGCCTTTGCGCTGAGCAAGAAGGCCCAACTCCTGGCGAAGGAGGGCTTCCCGGCCAGTGTCTATCTGCCCGTCCTGCGTCACGCCGTATGTCTGATGTCCTGGTCTCCCGACTATCGATTCCTGCTTTTCCGAACCTTGGTGGAACATGGCGAGATCGATGAGGCGCAGACGCTGCTCAACCCGCCGTTCTCACGGCTCGATCGCATCAAAGAGCCCCGTATCGACCAGTATGAGGCGGCCCTGCGGACACTCACGGAACTGCGCCGCAAGGGGGAGCTCAGTCTCGCCCCGCCCGACCCGACGCCGCCCCCCAACCCCACCCGGTGAGCAAGACTGCCTGACGCGCCGACCTTGCCCGCTGAACCCGCCCGTGCAACACTTCGGGTTAGACCCTCTGTCATCCAATCGGCCTGTGCGCCCCACCGCCATGCCCCGCCCCCTCGCCGGCGTCCGCGTGTGCGCCCCTCCGCCCGGCGGGCTCGGGCGCCGCAGGACGGCTCTTACAAACACCTGTTCTCCCATCCCGAGATGGTCGAGGGCCTGCTGCGCGACTTCGTGCAAGAGGACTGGCTGGCGCTGATCGATTTCACCACGCTGGAGAAGCAGGGCGGCAGCTATGTCACCGACGACCTGCGCGAGCGCGAGGACGACATCATCTGGCGGGTGCGGGTGGCGGGGGAATGGCTCTATGTGTACCTGCTGATCGAATTCCAAAGCCAGATCGACCCCTGGATGGCGGTGCGGGTGATGGTCTACACCGGGCTGCTGTATCAGGACCTGATCAAGAGCGGGGCGGTGGCGGCGGGTCAACAGCTCCCGCCGGTGTTTCCGCTGGTGCTCTACAACAGCAGCGGGCGGTGGACGGCCGCGCGTGACATCGCCGAGTTGATCGTCCCGCTTCCCGGCGCCCTGGCCCGCTATCGGCCCCAGCAACGCTATCATTTGATCGATGAGGGCCGCATTGGGGAGGAAACGCTGGAGCAGGCGACCAGTGTGGCGGCCGAGTTGGTGCGGCTGGAAACCCTAGCCGCCGAGGGCCCTGAGGCGCTCCGCCCGATCCTGAGCCGACTCGGCGCCCGGTTGCAGGGTCCGCGCTACGCCAGCCTGCGCCGGGCGCTGACGGTCTGGTTTGCACGGGTCTTGCTACGGCGCCTGCTGCCGGGCGAGAATCTTCCGGAACTGCATGATTTAGTGGAGGTCGAGACCATGCTGGCCGAACACGTTGAAGAGTGGACGCAAAAGTGGAAGAGAGAAGGCTTACTGGAAGGTAAGCGGGAAGGCAGGCTCGAAGGCAAGCTCGAAGGCAAGCTCGAAGGCAAACGCGAAGGCAAGCGCGAAGGCAAGACCGATGCGCTGAAACGCCTGCTCCGGGTCCGTTTTGGTGAACTGCCCCCTTGGGCCCAGTCACGTATCGACGCCGCGACCCTCGGCCAGTTGGACGCCTGGCTGGACGGCATCTTCCAGGCCGCGACCCTGGATGTCCTGCTCGACGGCCAGCCTCCGGAGCCGCGCCCACCCGCGGGTTGAGCGATGTTATTTCAGCACCCTGGAGAAGCAGGGCGGCAGCTATGTCACCGACGACCTGCGCGAGCGTGAGGACGACATTATCTGGCGGGCGCGGTGGCACGGGCAATTCGCCCCGTCCCCCAACCTTTATTCCGTCGCCGAGCGCTGATATGGGTCGGCCGATCCGCGCAAACGTTTCTGACGGGGCGCATGCCCCGTCCGGCATTGCGGGAAAGGCGATCACAAACACATCGGCGATCAGGAGTGCGCGCTGACCTTCACCTCAATGCCGCAGATCCTGATCGATTTTGACCGCGACATCCAACGCTGGAGGGAAACGCATGGACACACTGATCATTGAAGTCGCGAGCGAGGAAGACATGCTCGCCCAAGCCATCGCCGCCATTGAGCGCAATGAGCCGCAACCGCCACGCTATCTGTTTGATACAGAAGAAGCGCTCCTCGACACCCTCACCCGCAACCGCTTTGCCATCCTCAAGGCGCTGGCGGGTGCCGGCCCCCTTGGCGTCCGTGAACTGGCGCGGCACGTCGGGCGTGATGTGCGCGCGGTCCATGCCGATACCCAGCGACTGACGGCGATCGGTCTGATCGATAAGACCGCGGCGGGCAAGCTGCATTTCCCCTATCAGGCGGTGCGCATTGAGTTTGGTTGGCGCGCGGCGGCATAGGGAGGTCGGGTTGCGGAGCGCGTTCACTCCGAGTGGAGTCCAAGGCTTCAGCCTTGGCGCCCTCCTCCAAGGCTGAAGCCTTGGACTCCAGGGGCTTGAACTGACAGCGGCCACTTGCCCAGCCGCGGCGCCAGGGAACGCGAGACCCGGGCCGGACGGAGCATGCGCCCCGTCCGGAACCTTTTTAAGTCCGCGCGTAACCCCATCGGTCTGGTTTCCCGCTTGGCCCCCAAAGGCGCTGAATTTCAGCATCGCCGCCGTTGCCCGGTGGGCCCGCCCGTGCAACACTGCGGTAACACCCCCAGGTAGCCGAACGGCCGGTGCGCCCAACCGCCATGCCCCGCCCCCCACGCCAGCGTCGCCGTGCGCGCCGGTCCGCCCAGCGGACCCGGGCGCCGCAGGACGGCTCTTACAAACACCTGTTCTCCCATCCCGAGATGGTCGAGGGCCTGCTGCGCGACTTCGTGCAAGAGGACTGGCTGGCGCTGATCGATTTCACCACGCTGGAGAAGCAGGGCGGCAGCTATGTCACCGACGACCTGCGCGAGCGCGAGGACGACATCATCTGGCGGGTACGGGTGGCCGGGGACTGGGTCTACGTCTACCTGCTGATCGAATTCCAAAGCCAGATCGACCCCTGGATGGCGGTGCGGGTAATGGTCTACACCGGGCTGCTGTATCAGGACCTGATCAAGAGCGGGGCCGTAGCGCCGGGGCAACAGCTCCCGCCGGTGTTTCCGCTGGTGCTCTACAATGGCACTGGACGCTGGACGGCGGCGCGGGATATCGCCGAGCTGATCGTCCCGCTGCCCGGCGCCCTGGCGCGCTATCGGCCCCAGCAACGCTATCATTTGATCGATGAGGGCCGCATCGGGGAAGAAACGCTTGCGCAAGCGACCAGTGTGACCGCCGAGTTGGTGCGGCTGGAAACCCTGGCCGCCGAGGGCCCGGCGGCGCTCCGCCCGATCCTGAGCCGACTTGGCGCCCGGTTACAGGGCCCCCGCTACGCGAGCCTACGCCGGGCACTGACAGTCTGGTTCGCGCGGGTCTTGCTGCGGCGGCTGCTCCCGGGCGAGAATCTTCCGGAACTGCATGATTTAGTGGAGGTCGAGACCATGCTGGCCGAACACGTTGAAGAGTGGACGCAGAAGTGGAAGAGAGAAGGCTTGCGGGAAGGCTTGCGGGAAGGCGAGCGGAAAGGCAAGCAGGAAGGCAAGTTGGAAGGCGAGCGGACGGGGAAGCTCGAAGGCAAGGCCGATGCGCTGAAACGCCTGCTCCGGGTCCGTTTTGGTGATCTGCCGCCTTGGGCGCAGGCCCGTATCGACGCGGCGACCCTCGGCCAGTTGGACGCCTGGCTGGACGGCATCTTCCAGGCCGCGACCCTGGATGTCCTGCTCGACGACCAGCCGCCGGCGCCGCGCCCATCCGCGGTTTGAGCGGTGTTGGCGCGACCTGGCCCTCGTGCCGGACGGGCATTCGCCGCACGCTGGTCGGCGTGTTGCAAGTCCCGGCCTGACAACGCAAGATCTTGGGGGTGAAGCAGCGTCCCGGCGTCTCGTCAGACCACCCGCTGCGGAGCAAACCATGCAATCCTACGAGGGCGATATCGCGGCCCGGGCCAACGAACAGGCGTGGCTGCTGCGCACCAAGCGCCGGGACCGGTTGGACATCGAGCACATCGCCGAGGAGATCGAGGACGTGGGCAAGAGCGAACAGCGTGAGCCGGCAACCCGGATGGCAGTGCTCTTGCTTCACCCTCTGAGATGCAGCCTGGAATTTCGCCTGCCGCGAAGTCTAAGATTCAAAATATGTCTGCACTGTTTGAACCTATGATCGACGCCCCGAAGCCCCGCCTCCTGGTCCTCACCTCGACCTTCCCACGCTGGCGCGACGACCATGAGCCGCCGTTTGTCTATGAGTTGTCCCGGCGCCTGACCGACCACTTCACCATCACCGTGTTGGCCCCGCGGGCGCCTGGCAGTCTGGAGCATGAGTGCATGGACGCCTTGCAGGTCATTCGCTTTCCCTATTTCATTCCGCGCTGGGAGCGCCTGGCGACCCATGGCGGCGGCATACTCAATCGGCTGCGCACCAACCCCTTCAACTATTTGCTGGTGCCGTCCTTCCTCCTCGGCCAATGGTGGGCACTGCACCGCCTGCTGCGGCGACAGGAATTCGACGTGATTCATGCCCATTGGCTGATCCCTCAGGGTCTGACCGCGGTGCTGGCCCGCTGGTCCGCGCGCCGCCCGCGGCCCCTGGTCTGCACCTCCCATGGCGGAGACCTCTTTGCACTGCGGGGTCCGGTGTTCGCTTGGGTGAAGCGGATCGCGATGAACGCCAGCGCCATGGTCAGCGTGGTCAGCACGGCGATGCGCGCGCAAGTGCTGGCCATGGGGATCAGCGCCGAAAAGGTGGCGGTCATCCCCATGGGGGTGGACATGCAGCGGCGTTTCACCCCGGACCCGGGGGTTCAGCGGCAGGCGTACGAGTTGCTGTTTGTCGGCCGCCTGGTGGAAAAAAAGGGCCTGCCGCTCCTGCTACAGGCACTGCCGGCGGTGTTGGCGCGCCATCCACAAACCCGCCTGATCATCGCCGGCGGCGGCCCGTTGGAAGGCAAGATCAGACACCTGTGCGCCGTGGCCGGCATCGGCGGCCAGGTGGAATTTCTCGGCATGGTCGCGCAGTCGGACCTGCCCCCGCTCTATCGCCGCGCCGCCCTGTTCGTCGCGCCCTTCATCGTCGCCGCCGGCGGCGACCAGGAGGGCTTTCCGCTGGTACCCCTCGAGGCCATCGGCTGCGGCTGCCCGATCGTCTGCGGCGAGGTCGCGGCCTTTGGCGAGGTCATCCGCAACGACGTGGAGGCATTGCTGGTTCCCCCGGGCGATCCGATCGCCCTGGCGAACGCCATCATCGCGCTGCTGGACGATCCGCAGCGCCGCCATCGGCTGGCCGCGGCCGCCCGGCAACGCTGCCTGCAGGCATTCGACTGGGAATCGATCGCCGGGCGTTACGAGCGGCTCTTGGTTGACGCCGCGGCAGAGGGGACGGCACCTTGAACGCGCAAGGCCATTGGCGCAGAAACGCAGCCCTGGTGATGCGCGCCGGGCTTGATCATAGGGGCGATAGCCGTCGCGGCCGGGGGGCCGCTCCTACGGCGTAGGAGCGGCCCCCCGGCCGCGACGGGTTGCCGCGAGGGCATATCGCCAGAGTTATGATCAAGGCCCCTTCACCGCCTCGGCAACGATCCCATCCCCCCAATCCCATTGATAAAACAAGCGTTGCAGGATGGCAAACGGGCGATAGGCCGCTTCACTGACCAGCGACAGGGCCTTGTCGGCAACCGGCGGTCTGGTGTAACTGCTCTCCAGACTGCGCTGTTCGAGGCTCTTTTCCGCCTGCTCCGGTATGCTATTCAGCAAACGGTTGGCGAGACGGCGACTGATCGAAGTCAGCGGAAACCCGTAATTGACCAATCGCACGGACTGATAGCCGCTCTGCCCAAGCAAGGCGAAGAGCGCGGCGCGCTCATAGCGTCTGACGTGTCCGACGCGCACGTCCGCAGGGCCATAGTGCCGTTGATGTGCGGGTACGGACACCATGAGCCTGCCGCCCGGTTTGAGATAGCGGCTCCAGTCGGCCAAGACCCGGCGATCGTCGTCAATATGCTCCAACACCTCAAACGCAAGCAGATAATCGCACGACGCCTCGGGGAGGTTGGACAAGGCATCGAGCACCCGGATGCGATCACCATAGGGTTTGAGGTTGTGTCTCAGATGGTCGCGGCTGGCCCGGTCGAGGTCATAGCACAGGCCCCAATGACCGCGGTCGAGAAACAGCCTGGTCATATAGCCAATCCCGGCGCCGACCTCAAGGAATGACCCCGCCGGCCACCCCTCGATCAGATCGAGCACGCAGCTTTGGCGTAGCGCAAGTTTCGGAGAACGTTTGGCCATAGTCTTGACTACAATGTTGGTGCAGCGGCGCGCTGCGGCCTTGATCCTAACTCCGGCCACGCACCTTCGCGGCAATCCGTCGCGGCCTGGGGGCCGCTCCTACGGCGTAGGAGCGGCCCCCGGCCGCGACGGCTATCACCCTCGAAGTGGCCGGAATAATGATGGAGGCCCACGCAGGATTGCCGCTCAGAATTCGGGCGCGGCCCGCGGCCGGGCAGCGGGTATCTGCTCCGCCATGAAGGCGGCAAGCCTGACCGATTGTTGCGTCCAACTTGGAATGGGGAGCGGCGGCAATAGCGGCTCGGTCAATTGTCGTCGAATCCCGCGATCGAGTTCCCCGGGGACCGCGCCATCGTAGAGACATGCGGGATAATCGGCCAGGGTCCGCGCCAGGGCACCGACCCGTGCGGTCAGCAACGGGGTGCCGCAGGCCATGATCTCATAAGCCTTTTGCGGGAAGGCATAGCGCCCGAAGGCGGTGTCGAGCATGGGAATCAGGGCCAGGTCGATGGCGCTGAAGAAGTATGGCATCTCGGCGTGGGGGATGCGGCCGAGATAGAGCACACGCGGATGCCGCGGCGGCGGCATACGGCGGTCGAGATCACCGGCCAGTACCAGATAGAGGGTTGGATCATCCGCGCTGAGACGCAAGAAGCTCTCGTAGACCAGATCGACGCCGCGGCTGCGCGCGAGACTGCCGGAGACGCCCACCAACCGGCCCTGGGCGGGGAGACCGAGCCGGGCACGCACGGCCTGGCGGTCACGCGCAAAGAAGCGCTCCGGGTCGATGGTGCTCTCCAGCGTGATAACGGGTACACCGGGCGCCAGGGTGCGCACGTATTCCGCCAGCAGGTCGCTGACGGCGGCAATGCCGCTCGCTCCGCACAATGCCCGCCGGTAGAGAGACAGCAAGCCCGGGATGCGGGTCAGGCCGAAGCTCTCAAAATTATCATAAAGATCTATATAATAGGGCAACCCCAGCCGCCTGGCGAAATGCTGCGTCAGCACCGCATGGGGCGCATCGGACCCGCCGAGCAGGACGTCCGGGCGGAAGGCGCGCAGTTGCGCAAGCGCTGAGCGCCAGTACCCTGGGAGACCACCGACCCAGCCCGGACCGGCGTTATATCCCTGCCACACCAAGGACCCAGGCCCCGAGATCGGGTCCACCCGGCGCTCCGGTTGGGCGTGGCGATAGCTCAGGCACAGGGCCAGCACGGCGTGACCGTCCTGCGCCAGACCCAACGGGAGCTCATAAAGCCGCGCGTAGCGGTCCGTGATCACGTCGTTGCCCATGTAGCGGCGCTTCCAGAGGACGGCGATACGCATCGTCGTTGAGGGACCTCGCATGGCGGTCAGGGGCGCTTTAAGGCGGGGGCCAGAGTCGGCCGGTGCGCCCGGCCAGACCGTCGCGAATTCCTTTCACATAGGCCCGCGACTGGGCCAGGCGGTTCGGCTGCAGGATCAGGGTAAGGAGCCAACGCAGCAGCGTACCAGGCAGGGCCTCGGTCCACAAACGCACTCCAAAGTAGCGGCGGGCGATGATGAGACGATTGCGCACGTCGTAATAGCGGCGCCACGGAGCGAGCCGCAGTACACAGACGACGCGAGCACCGATCCGCAGACAGAGACGGGGAACGGGAGGATGGCGAATGACCGCGGCGGGGACCACAAAAACGGCTCCCCCGCGCGCCCGGGCGCGGGCACAGAACTCGGCGTCGTCCCCGCTCAGGAAGAATTCCGCGTCCGGGAGGCCAATGCGCTCGATCAGGTCGCGATGGACCAAGAGACCAAGAAAGGGGACATTTGCCGTCGGCACCGGCAGCCACGGCAGGTCCGCGTTCCGCAGCGCGGTCTGACCCGGTGAACCGCCATCAAGGGGTTGAACCGGCCAGACCAACTCGCCCGCGTCCCCCTCGTCGGCCAGCACGGCGGCGCCATAAATCGCGTCGGGCCGTGGGCCCACAGCCAACAGCGCGGCTAGCGCATCGGCGTCGGGGCAGGCATCATCGTCCATGACCCAGACCCACTGGGCGCCGCGGGCGAGGGCGCGTGCCATCCCAGCGTGAAAGCCCCCGGCGCCGCCGCTGTTGTCGGGCAGGCGCAGAAAGTCGATGCGCGGGTCCGCGGCGAACGGTCCCTCCTGGAACAGCGTTGGCGTCGCGTCCGCGGAGGCATTGTCGACCACCACGACAAGGCCGGGCGGCCGGGTCTGACCAAGAACTGCCCCGACACAGCGTTGGAGCAACTGCATCCGGTTGCGCGTCACCACGACGACGGCGATCATCCCAACCTGCGAACTCAAAACCTTCCTCCCAACGATTGCCATGGTCGGTATGGTACCCCAGGCGAACGGCACGAGGGCCGCACGCCGCCCGGCAGGATCCAAGTGCTGATTGCAGAGGCCCCGACATTCCCCAGCTTCTCGGTACAACCAATGTCGCAGATCAACCACCGCTTCATCATCATCGGCGCCGGACCGACCGGGCTCGGCGCCGCCTTGCGGCTGCTGGAACTCGGTGAGCCTGACTTTCTGCTGATCGAGGCGACGGCCACCGTCGGCGGTCTCGCCGGCTCGGTCGTCGATGAGCGGGGCTTCACCTGGGACCTGGGCGGACACGTACAGTTCTCGCACTACCAGAAGTTCGACGAGTATATGGCCTTGGCCCTCGGCGAAGATGGCTGGATCTCCCACCAGCGCGAGAGTTGGGTCTGGATCCGCGGGCGCTTCGTCCCCTATCCCTTTCAGTACAACCTGCATCGCCTGCCCAAGGAGGAGCTGTGGCGCTGCGTGCAGGGGTTGCTGGAGGTCGCCCGGGCGCCCGGCGGAACGCCCGCGGACTTCGAGGACTGGATTTTACGCACCTTCGGCCGCGGGATCGCGGAGGTCTTCCTGTTACCCTACAACTTCAAGGTCTGGGCCTATCCCCCGGCCGCGATGAATGCCCGGTGGGTCGGAGAGCGGGTCGCCGTCCCCGATCTCCAGACCGTCCTCAAGGGCATCTGTTTGGGCGAAGACAACCTGAGTTGGGGACCCAACAACACCTTCCGGTACCCTCGCACGGGCGGAACAGGGGCCATCTGGACCAAACTGGCCGAGCAGATACCAGCGGACAACAAGACGTTCAGCGACGCGGTCGTCGCGCTTGATGCCCCCAACCGAACGGTGACGACCCAGAGCGGCGCCCGTTTCGGCTACGAGCGCCTGATCAGCACCCTACCGTTGGACCGTCTGGCCGTCCTGGTCGGCGATCCGGCCCTGATCGAACAGACCGGCCGGCTGCTGTACTCCAGCGTCCACGTCGTGGGCATCGGCTTGCGCGGCCAGCCGCCTGAGGCCCTGCGCACCAAGTGCTGGATCTATTTCCCGGAAGACGACTGCCCCTTCTACCGGGTGACCCTGTTCAGCAACTACAGCCCCCACAACACCCCCGAGCCGGGTGCAACTTGGTCCTTGCTCGCCGAAGTATCGGAAAGCCCGCAGAAACAGGTCGATAGTACACAGGTCGTCGAGGAGGTGATCCGCGGCTTGCACGCCACGCGCCTGATCAGCCCGGACGCCGACATCCTGACCCGCTGGCATCGGCGTCTGGAGCATGGCTACCCGACCCCCTCTCGCGAGCGCGACGCCATTCTCGAACAGACCCTTCCCGCCTTGGAGGCACTCCAACTATACTCGAGAGGCCGCTTCGGTGGCTGGCGCTACGAGGTCAGTAACCAGGACCACTCAATGATGCAGGGTGTGGAAGTAGTCGAACGACTGTTGAACGGCCGCCAGGAACTGACCCTGAACCAGCCGGAACTGGTGAACGGGCGCTACAATCAGAACCCATATCCGGAGTGGCGTTAACCAGTGCCTGTCCTTTCCCTTACCGGGGATGGGCCTTAATCTTGGTTCTGGCCCGCCGAGTTTGTGACACGGGAACGTATCGACATCACCTCAAGTTGCGACGCTAATTGACTACGTAACAGTTCGTGTGCATCGGAGGAATAAACATGACGACCGAGTCCCTAAAGGAGACCTTCAGATCGAACTGGATCTCATCATCAAGAACCGTCTCCTGGTCATCTGTAAACTGAAATCATTCATCGACAACGCCGGAATATACAGCTTTGAGCGCAAGGCGCGCTTCTACGAGCAACGCCACCAACGTCAGGCGACCCGGCTCATCGTCATTTCACCGATGATCGACGCCCGGGCCCGTCCGGTCGCCGAGCGACTGGGGAGCGAAACCCATGGCGACTCGACAGACATGGAGGTTCTCTGACACCGGTCATCCGGGCGCTTCCGCACGTCGACTGCGGCGTCGGGGTTCGCCGGGGTGTGATGGATAGCCAGCTTCGGGAACCTGATTGCGCTATTATCAAGGAAAATTTCCAGGTGCTGGCCTTGTGCGATCAGAAAAATGGTCTGCGGTGACTGCGTGCGCAACGTGCACGCAGACATGCCCGTGCATAAACCGCTGTGCAGACCAGGATTCTGGCCAGCGAAGTGACGGCACGGAATTCTGGAGATCCGCCCGTTCGATATCGGGACAGTCGTGCGCAAACTGGAATGCCGCTTGCCTTATCTTTCTGCGGAGGCCGAACGATGATTGAACAACTGCCACCCCCACCGCCGGGAAAAACGGGCTGGCCCTGGACGGAACAGTCGCCAAGATTACCGCAGCGGATGCCGGACGGTTCGGAGTGGCCACGTATCAGCGTCGTGACCCCATCCTATAATCAAGGGCGGTTTATTGAAGAAACGATTCGTTCTGTTTTATTACAAAACTATCCGAATACTGAATATATCATTATGGATGGCGGCAGCACTGATGAGTCAGTGGAGATCATCACGAAATATACACCATGGCTGACATCATGGGTTAGCGAAAAGGATAGCGGACAATCACAAGCGATTAATAATGGGTTTTCCGGGTCGACGGGCGACATCTTGTGCTGGATCAATTCCGACGATTTCTTTCTAAAGTCATGCTTTGAATTTGTTGCAGAGCACTTAAGCAAAGAAAATCCTTCTTGGCTGATCGGTTCCTCTGAAATTCTCGATCTCAAGAAAGGCAGATATATCCGCACCACAAGCAAAGTTGATCTTGGCACATTTATTTTCTGGATCAATAGGTGGGTTCCACAACAATCTATCTTTTGGAACCGAAATCTATGGAACCACATTCCTAATGGATTAAATGAAAATTTGCATTACGTTATGGACGTAGATTTGTTTTATCGGATGTTTCAAACCACCCCTCCGATAATTACTGACCAATCACTGGCCGTTTACAGATACCATGATAACGCCAAGACGATTTCCGGCCGAACAAATTCTGATACCGAGTTAAGCCAGTGGTACCTGGATCTCTTCCAATCCAATCAAAACAGCAAAGAAGTGTTGATAGAATTTTTTACAATGCTGATCCATGAGTTGACAAGACTGAACCGGGCGCAGTCCAATCTCGACAGACTAAGCAGACACCCTCTTGGGAAACTGGTTCGCTTATGGCGGCGGCTCGTGAATCCCCGATTAGATATTTTTGACTGAAGAAACCTTATATCGGCCATGCCGCTTTCGCGAGAAAAACCCGAGTTAATTTACATGAGTAGAACCATTTATATCGATCACACCGATACTGTGTTTTTTCAAATAAACACGGGTATACAGCGAGTTCAAAGAAATATTTTATCAAATGCTCTACTGGCTCAGGAACGGCTAAATATCAAAGTGCGATCGATCATGCTGCTGGGGGATAACTTCTTTGACACGACGGGCGCCGACTACCTATCCAGCGTAATATTGCATTTATTCAGACCAAGCCGATTTCGCCTGTTGGCAATTTCAATACTGCCCCACTTCAAGGATGCCATAAACTTATACTGGAAGGGCCCATACAAGGCACTGCTTGTATTACCGCTGCTAGCCGTTATCACTCCGGTTTCCATCTTGTCTATGGCTTATTTTTTGATGGGGGGGCTAACAAAAGTTACTTTCAAGAAAAGCGATATTTACTTTATTCCAGACGCGTCTTGGTGGAGCGAAGATTTTGATTTTAAGAAAGTTATTGCAATGAAAAAGCAAGGATGTGCTTTTGTGGTTCTGATACACGACATATTTCCAATTACTCATAGCTCAATTCGCGCAGAAAACCTAAATAAATTTCCCCAAAATTTCAAACACGTTTGTAACTATGCTGATTTATTAGTTATGAACTCTGCTTATACAATGGCAGAGGTTAGCTCATATCTTCAGGAATCGGGATCACGAAGAAGCGACCTAAGATTAACTTCTTTTAGACCTGGATGTGATATTGGGCTCGCATCAAGAAATAGAAACGTCAGACCGAACTTAAAGAAGATTTTTTCAAAAGCCCCACCTTACATTAGTGTTGGCACAATCGAGCCACGAAAGAATTATCAATTTCTTTTAGACGTTTTTGATAACCTATGGTCGAAAACCAATTACGATGTATCAATATGCATTATTGGAAAGTATGGCTGGAAAAGCGAGCAAACAGTCGACCGCATAAAATCACATCCGAAATACAACGTTAATTTATTTTGGTTTGATGATCTATCTGATTACGAACTCATATTCTGCTACAAAGAATCGAAAGCACTTCTCTATCCGTCGTTAGCGGAAGGCTTTGGGCTTCCGTTAATAGAGGCCATCAATTATAGATGCAAAGTCATGGCGAGTGATATACCCATATTTCACGAAATCGGTGGGACAATATGTGACTATTTTTCGTTAGACTCAACTGAGGAACTTTATAGACTAATATTGGATTTTGAGAATACGGAACAATCTCCGATCGTAAAGTCGCTCGATTTTCGGTACCCTAACTGGCGGGAAAGCACAGAGGAACTTCTTAAACTTATTTTGAAAAACACTGATTCTCCATAACGGCTACGCGATTGCGTTGAGCTCGTCGTGCCACTCAGTGACACGCGTGACTCAGGCAACCCCGCCGCGAGCGTCAACGAGAGGATCGATGAGTCGTGCCGCTGCAATTACATGTGTCGCGTCAATCACTGTTCTTGGGGTTTCTCAGATGCGTATCGCTCTTCTTACTACGTTCTTTCCACCAGAAGACATGTTTGGCATTTCGCGCTACGTTGAAGATCTTGCCGTTGGGCTAACCCAAAACAAGCATAGTGTCACGGTAATAGCCGTCAGCCCGGAATCTAGACCCGTGGAAAAGCGTAACGAGTTTATAATCTACTGGGTGGAAAACAGTAAATCCAGATGGAGTCATCGGCTGGTGTCACTAGCGCTTTTTAGGAATTCTCAAAAAATAAGAAAACTGCTAAACGAATTACACACACTGCAGCCTTTTGACATTGTCGAGTACCCCAATACTGACATTGCGGGACTTTCTGCTCTGACTCAGGGTATTTCAAAGCCGAAGCCTAAATTTGTTATTCGTCTTTCATCACCCAAGGCCATCTTCAAGAAAAGCAGTATCTTACCTCGCGTAACTGAACTGCTCGAAAAATGGCAAGCAAATTTATCAGATGCATTAATTGGAAACACACATGAAAACCTCACACTTTGTGAAAAGCTTTATAACATACCGCCGCACTTGCCTAGAACGGTCATCCTTCATGGTCTAAATTTAAATACAAACAACCGCTTTGTTAATCCGGGACCAGCTATTGATAACGATTCTGAATCGTATGTTTTTTTTATAGGCCGCATGGAGCACCGTAAAGGGTTCGACATTCTGGCTAACGCTTGGACAAAAGTTCTAGCCCAAATCCCAAGCGCCAGATTACTGGTTGCGGGCGAAGATATGGCATGCGAGCATGGACCGTCATTCTTTGACTGGGCGACGCAGAATATGACGCTTGCATCCAAAGCAACCCTCAAATATTTAGGCCCAATTTCTGCAATGCAACGTGAACGCCTTTACGCAAGATGCGATTTCTGCGTAATGCCTTCACGCTACGAGTCATTTGGCTTAGTACCGCTGGAAGTCATGAAATACGCAAAGCCAGTAATAAGTTGTCAAGTTGGCGGTATTCCTGAGGTAATCAAACATGGAACAACAGGCTTGCTGGTTCCGCCAGAAGACCCCGCATCGCTTGCCGATGCTATTGTCTTCTTGCTCAGGAACAAGAAACTGAGGGAAGAACTAGGTGAAGCAGCTCAAAAAGACCTAGAAACCAACTTTAGTATTGAAAGAATGGTTTCTGAAACAGAAAACTTTTACTTGAGCCTGTGTTCTTGAACATTAACAAGATCGTTCAGTGATCTAATACCGGCTCACGCTACTACGAGGCCGCTGGTCCGCACAGCGGACCCTACGGATAGCGGCCTTGCCGTATGGTTCGCTGTCCGGTCCGATCTCCGCTGGCCGTAACCCCACTGCCTAACCCCCGCCATCACGGTAGTCGCTCAACCCACCCGGGCTCCGCCGAAACCGCGCGCCACAGAATTTTCTCATAAGCCCGCGCATATCTCGCAACGAGGGCCGACACTGGCCGGAATCGTGTTCAAGGCCGCTGTGAGCCTTGCGTCACAAACAGATACCGCATGGCGACCACCCGAAACGGCTTCGATAATATCATCAGTGGGTTGACCATGAGGGCACGCAGGATCAGGCAGCGCGCGGCGCGCCTGTCGCACCCGCTCAGGCTTTGGCCGGCGGACTCAAGAAGGTCACGGGCCTCCCGACTCTTACCGCCAATGTGCCAAAGTACCCTGGCGAAGCGCGGTGACCCGAGCCACCATAGATCTTGAGAAAAAATCCCACGCACCCTTTGCAGCCAACTACTTGAAGCAAATGAGTCGACGAATGGCAAACCGCTGACCGCCGCAGCATGATCTAAGGCTTCAAGGTAGGGCGTGAAGACAGCAATCATGGCGGGATATGAAAATCCGTAGCATCCCGCGCTCGGCGACATAGCCCTAGGAGACAGCACCTTCAAGGCATGAAAATGGAAAAAGACCAAGGGAAGCCCGTTAACCCGCGTCTCGGTGCCAGCGAACTCCAGACGATACCGGGCAATATTCCAGGGTGCGAGACCAGCGCCGGGATGTTGGAGAACCACAACGCCCGCAAAGCGCACCGGCCAATCGTCCAGGTATTTTTGATCCCCGTATTTGCCGTCCGCGACGTGTGCGTAGCACCACTCATTGCAGCGCTCGCGCCACCATTGCAGACATTCCCGGCCCACGGCGTTGCGGCGAAAGGCCATGATCCCAACATTGAAGATCCCGGAGGTTTCCAACCAACGCGCGTAAGCCGGTGCGTAACGATGGCCGACGATCAGGATCGAACCGTGGGCGAACTCGTCAAAGATCGGTTGGGGATCACTGAAGAAGAAGAGGTCGGCGTCGAGATAGGTGATGATGTCGATGGACTCGTCCTGTCGCAGGACATATAACGGCAGCGATGGCGTACAGGTCCAGTAGTATTCGACGTGCGTGCGGTTGGCGCGGGCGGCGGCAAGTTCGGCGTCGCCCGCCTCGAAGTCCTCGCGGCGGATCAGGCGCATGTCTTCCAGGGCGAGCCCGCTGAGGATAGCGTGGGATTCTTCGTCGAAGCAGAGCGTCCAGAGGACGAATGGGCGCCGACAGTGCGTACGCAACGATTGATAGAGCGCCAGCCCGCGCGTCAGATAGTGGCGATCGAAATAGGTGCAAAAATGGTACGGCTGACACAGGTCCGCCGCCGGGCTTGCAGTCGTCATGGGGATACAGTGGCTTCCTGGATGAGGCATGCGCAGAGGCTCGCAGCAACCCGCGCCACTTGAGCCTCGTCCAGTTCGGGATACATGGGCAAGCTGAGCACGCTCGCCGCGGCCTGCTCGGAATGGCTCAGGTCGCCATGCGCCAAGCGGCCCGCGTAGGCCGGCTGACGATGCACCGGCTGCGGATAATGCACCAGCGTCCCAATGCCGCGGCGCTGGAGACCGGCCTGCAGTCGGTCGCGCGTGGCCGCATGAATGACGAACTGATGATAGACGTGCTCAGCCCCGGAGCGGCAGACCGGCAGGCCAAGGGGTGCCTCGGCCAGTACCGTCCGGTAGGCAGCGGCAATGGCGCGGCGACGCCGGTTGTCCGCATCCAGATGGCGAAGTTTTACTCGCAGCACGGCCGCTTGAAGTTCATCCAGCCTTGAATTGACGCCCGGCACGGCGCTGATATAGCGTTCGCGCCAGCCATACTGGCGTAGCTCGCGCACGCTGCCCGCGATGGCCGCGTCCGCCGTAACGACCGCGCCGCCGTCGCCGAGCGCACCGAGGTTCTTGGTTGGATAGAAGCTGAACGCTGCCGCGTCGCCCCAGGTACCGGCCATCCGACCCGCGAGTCGGGAGCCGTGCGCCTGGGCACAGTCCTCGATCACCCGCAGGTCATGGCGCCGGGCGATGGCGAGAATGGCGGACATGTCTGCCGCTTGTCCGTACAGGTGTACCGGCACGACCGCCGCGGGTCGCACGCCGCGCAGGCGCCCGATAGCGGAGTCCAGCGCGTTCGGATCGAGCGTATAGGTCGCCGGGTCGATGTCGACCAGCACCGCCTCGGCGCCGCAGCGCTCGATGGCGACGACGGTGGCCACTGCCGTGTGCGAAACCGTGAATACCGCATGGCCCGGACCGACGCCGCAGCCGCGCAGGGCCAGTTCCAGCGCATCGGTACCATTGGCTACACCGATCGCGTGCTGCAAGCCTATGTACGCGGCAAACTCGGTCTCGAACGCTGCCACCTCCGGACCTAGGATATACCAGCCGCTATCCACCACGCGCCGCAGGGCCGCGTCGATCTCGACCTGATGGGCAAGGTAGCCGGCCTTCGGATTCGTTTGGGGGATCGGAACGCCACTCGTCACAGATAACGCTCCAGGTGCTCGCGATAATAACGCAGCGTGCGGCCGAGCCCCTCCTCCAGCCCGACGCGCGGCGCCCAACCCAGTTCGGTGCGAATCAGGCCGTAGTCGGCATAATAATCGCCGATATCGATGCGCTTACGGTCGGCGGGAAACTCGCGCGAACTGTAGGTGCCCCCGCCGTGGGCCGCGACCGTCAGTTCCGCTAGCTGGGCGAGACTCACCACCCGATCGCCGCCCAGGTTATAGGCCTTGCCGTTGGCCGTCTCGTCGGTCGCCGCCCGCAACAGCGCGTCGACCACGTCATCCACATAGGTGAAGTCGCGCAGTTGCTCACCACCCCAGACCTCGAACGGCTTGCCCTCCATCAGCAGCCGTACCCAGATGCCGAGAAAGGTCTGGCGCGCGTCCTTGATCCGCATGCTGGGGCCATAGGTGTTGGTCAGGCGTAGCGCGCAGGTGTGGATACCATACACATTGTTGTAAAGAATGTGGTACCACTCCCCCGCCATCTTGTTGATACCGTTCACATCCACCGGGCGCAGCAGGTGCTTTTCATCCACCGGCAGATAGTCCGGCTTGCCATAGATCTGGCGCGTACTGGCAAAGACGACCTTGATGCCCGGGTTGTGCCGCCGGCACGCCTCAAGGATAGAGAGTTGCGCGCCAGCATTGATGTCCAGGTCAGTAAAAGGGTCCTGCATCGAGTCCATGTGACTGGTCTGGCCGGCCAGGTTGAACAGATAGTCCTGCCCCTGCACCAGATATTTCATGCTGTGCGCGTCGCGCACGTCGGAGATGTTGACCCGCACCCGGTCCTCGATGCCGGCAATATTGAACAGGTTGCCGCCATACTCCGGGATCAGGCTATCGACCAGGGTCACCCGCGCGCCCAGTTCCACCAACCGCCGCGCCAGGTTGGCGCCGATGAAGCCGAGGCCGCCGGTGACAAGGATATTACGCCCGGTCCAGCTCATTTCATGTGTCATCTCATTAACCGGTTTATCTTGCTTCATTCGGTAGGGTGGAGAAGGATAGCGCATCCACTATCTGGAATAGGAGCCACATGACCGGCGACGCCGTTCGTTTAGCCCGTCAAGAATCTCAGAGATTTCCGAGACCATACGAAAAGCGATTTCCAGGGTCATGATCAGTTCGCCTGGGTCCAGGCGGTATTCGTGGGTAATCTGGTTGCGCATTTCCCGGATCTCCTGCCAACGCGAAACAGAGGGCAAATACCGATAGCGCTCCAGCAGATTCAGGATATCGATGACCGGCAGCGACTCGACCGGTTCATGCAACACATCCAGCGCAAACCTCCGGAACAGCTGAACGCTGATGACATCTTGCAGCTTGCCAAAACGGTAGGCAAATTGATCCAGCGCGGCGATCAGGGCCGGATCGCGCGTGGCAAAGTGATCCACCGTCAGCGGCCGGGGACAGCGTGCCATCGCTTCCTGCAGCGCGAGGAGGTGAAGATCACATTCACTGATAAGATCACCCAGCGACCTCATATCGGCTCACCCTGGCGTCTCGCTTCATTCTGAATGGAAGAAGGAGCTGCTTTATTCTCCACTACCACATCGATCTTTTGATCGCCCAGGTAACGATGCAACTCCGCACACAGGCGTAATCGTCGGGGCACGGCCTCTTTAGGGGGCCAGTCTCCGGGAATGAAAAGATCAATGTCGCCGCCCCGTGCCGCGTCGTTCAGGCGTGATCCGAACAGCTGGGGTGCCACGCCGAAATGCCGTAACCCTGCTTCGCGGATCACTTTTCTTTGCTCTTCTGTCAAACGCATTTCAGGCTCCTACGCTACCACATATTTACCTCGTACGCTTGCCGGTGAGGGGCTGGGTACCGCTACCCAACCCCCGCATCCGCGGGTCACTTCTGCGCTTCCATGAAAAGCAAATCGGGCTTGATCACGGTCCCATCCGGGCGCGTATCGAGATAGAACCTTTGCCAGTCGGGGATCAGACTGGTCGACGCCCCCTGAGGCACCGGGTCACTGAAACCCGCGGAACGCACCAGCCGCGCCAGCGACCAAGGGTCGTACACCCATTGGTGTACCTCGCCGCCGAGGCGGAACCGGCCGATGTCCAGCGCTCGCAGCCCCTGCTCACCCAACAGGAGCGCCAGCAGGCGGCGCTTCACCGCGGCAGGGAGTCTTCCGATTCGCCGTCCCACGGCGCCGACAAGCCGTCGCGGAACGAAAGGAGACGCCACCGGCTGCGGTTCCGGCGCGGCCCCGCGCCGCAGGCCTGCGACCAGCTCGCGCCCCTCCTCGCCAATCCGCGCATAAACGAAGGCCTCGTTCGGCAGTGGATCCTGCCGCAGCCAGGCAAGCATCTCCCCACCGTTACGTTCACGAACCATCTGATCGAAGAGCTCGAGTATCACCCAATCATAATCCCGCGCCGCGTCATCGTCACCGGCTTGAGCCGCCGCCAATTTCTCGAGATAGAGCCGACAGAGCCGCTCCAGGTCTGGTACGCCGATACGCAGAATGCCGCCGGGTGTCAGGACCCGCCGGCACTCACGCAAGAACGAAAACGCATCTGGTGGGCGGAAATGCTCCAGCACAGCCGCGTGATAGACCACCGCGCAACTCGCATCCGGGAGCGGAATGCCCCGACTCAGATCGACCTGGATGACGCACGGGTCGTGCGACGCGACATCCATGTTGATCCAGTCGGCGTGAAAGCGCCCGCCACAGCCGAGATTCAAATAACGTTTCCCCATGCGCTCAAGTCTCCGCCTGGACACGCGCTTCAGTGTCCGTCGACCCTCGCCGTGCCGCGATCAACCCACGGAAGGACAAGGGAACCGGGCCGCGCAACCGATCCGGACTGTCGAACCAGGCCACCGCGTCCCAATGCAGGCTCAGAATCGCGCGAAAGTGCACATCTGAAAAAATCCAACTCGGATAGCTGGCCGGATAGATCTCAGGCGGAACCTGCTGCACACAGAGCCGGTCGGCAGCCCCGCCCCAGAAGGGGGTGCGGTCGATGATCAGGTCCGCATCGGTTGAGTGCGATAGCTCATCGAGAAGGTCGTAGGGGTGCTCCACATATTGCAGCACGCTGCTCAAGAGGACGACATCGGGACGGGTTTCCGCCAGGCAGGCACACACCGAGGGATAAAAGCGCAGGGTCTCGTCCGCAAATTCGCGCAGGCCAGCCTGGACATACCCAGACTGCTCGACCACGTTCCAGCGCACCGACCGTAACCCGGTGAGGAAGGCTCGATTTTGAAACCAAGTACTGCCCAACGAGCCGCCGAAGTCCAGCACATCGAGCCGACCGCCCCGTTTCGCCGCGACCCAGAGCAATCCCGACAACAGTGGCCAGGAAAATTGAACCTCATCGAAAAGCACGGAATCCCGCTCATAGACCGCCTCGCCGCGCTTAACCTTGAGCAGTGCCGCACGTGTGCGCTCCAGGATGACATCGGCGCCGTAGCCGACGCTGCCAGCCTGGGCGGCGGACCAGGTTGCATAGTTGCCGACGAGGCCCCATAACTTTGCGTCAAGATTGCGACGACATAATGAAAAAACCGCGCACAACCTTCCAACCCACCGCCTGTACTGCACCTCAGGCGCCTTTCTGATTGAGATGCTCAACGACCAGACCGGGGTTCCGATATGTGCGCGCCAGCTCCCTGAAATACTCGCTATCTACGTCTTCCGCCCCAACCGCCCTTGCCACCAAGCACGCTCGGGAAATGCGGTGGCTTCTATCCCTTGAAAACTGCTGTATCAAGTCCCCCAACCGCCCCCGCAACCCTTGTTCGTCGAGAATACTAACCGTCTCTTCTAGCGGCTCAAAAAGAGATGCCCTCAACATCTCCTTGAGACAGGGTATTGTCGGCGCCCACCAAGTTGTGAAGTCTCCGTAAATCCGTTGTTTATCGGGTGGCGTACCATTGAACAACATGAATGAACTGTTTTCGCCAATCACGACCGCAGTCTCAATCAGCAGCAGACCGCCAGTTCGAATCACACTACGTGCTTGTGATAGGGTCAACATCGGATCCCGAAGATGATATAAAAGCCCCAGATGCTGGACAACATCGAAAAGCCGCTCATAAGGTTTTTGCGCCTTCCAATTTTCTTGAAGATATACATCGAGCCGATTCGATAAATCATAGGGTGATACGTTGTAGTAAGGAATAACGTTACTTTGGAGAATTTCCTTACAAAAAAGAAAATTCTTATAGGTATCGAAATAGACGTCCGTAGCGACGACAAGCTCCGCACCGAGCTTCTCTGCTTCAAATGCCCACATACCATCAAAACTCGCGATGTCGAGAACCTTTGCACCTGAATACTGGATAGTACTGCGGGTCATTCTAATCAGATCCCACAATGCATCAAAATCACACCCCGGGGTAATCACGCCCTGTCCGAGGTCGATCTTGTGATACCAGAACTCAAATGCATTAACCCGAGCCGCAAGTTCTTCTGCAATCATTTTCACCAATACCTCGATTCTTGTTAAAAAATAGCGCTAAAGTTACTAGACTATTGGGCTGAACTGGTGCCTTTGAATGTATTAGATAGTCTTCCCTGAGGTTTCCGGCGGCTCCAGGAAAACGCCGAGCCAAGCAGGATGCAGGGGTTTTTCCCTGGGCTTCCAGGAGCTGGCGCAAGTCCCAAGGACTCCAACAGCATGCCGTATGTGATCGGCCCGCTGAGAGGTCGCGGCACCCGCAAAATTCAGCTCTTGAAACACGTCCGCCCACCAAGCTACGCTAGATATTACATGATCGTAGCAGTTTGGCAAGCCCTTGGCCATTTGATACCGTACGCAATCCTTCTGGCTCAAGGTGCTCAAGAAAGCTCCGTCGATTCGTCGGGTTCAACGCAAGACACATCTTTCCACTCTTCATGCAATCAACAAGAATATTGGAATATTCACTTACGCAGCACTCCGCCCACGCCATATCTTGATCGAGTGATGCCGTGCTGAACTGGAGGTTTTCGAGACCCTGCCCAATTACCCAACGCCGGAGCCGATCAAGGCTATGACTACCTTCATGCTCTGCAATTGCCATCGTCGGATGCGCGCGCACGCGAAATCTCAACTCTGGCAGATCCTGCGCGGCAGCGACGAACTCCATCACTACCAGATCAGTATCAGATCGATCGATGAGTGCGCTCCAATCGCCGGCGTGATTCAGCACTAGACAAATATTACGAAATGGCCGGCAGTTGGCTGCATTACGGTAGGACCGCTCCGGCGCTAGGACATGCGCCGGCGGCAATACACTACAGCCGCACTTCTCGAACCATTTGCGATCACAGTGTTCGCGCGATACAATCGTTACCCCGCGATAACTGGCCCCATAGGCTATCGGATAATTCGGTGGATGCAATCCATCCACGAAAACCCTAAGATCGGGAAACCGATCAAGCATCCATGGCGAGAAATGGTGTACGGTAGTCGCGACTCTTGTTTCGCGTATCCGAAACCTGCTTGTGGCTATTTCAACGAGCCGGCACAGAACTTCGATATCGGATTGAAAGGAAAAGCCCCCAAGTGACGACACCCAAGTGTGACAATTTACACCTTCGCGAAAACGTAGCCGGTGAGTGGAGCCACCAATAAAGATATAACACTCATAACCATCCTCGACGATCTCGATCTGAATCGGATTCCGCCTTTGGAAAAAACGCCCCACCAGACGCAAGAGCCGTGCTGACCTAGCCGGTTGAGCGTGGTCGCCCTGCCGCTCCAACGGCGCCGCGTCCCGCCACGCTTCCCGGACGATGCCGATACCGTTAGACGCAAAACACCACTGCCACTTAACCCGTCCAGACAAATTCTGACACGCTAACTCATTACGTAAGTAACGTGACCGAATGAGAAAACAACCGACATCCAAGCGCCGGCCATCTCCTGCCAACTCTGCTACTGCTTGATCGTCGCATCCTTCCATCTCAGCATCGGTAAGCAGAAACGACATCGGTATCCACCAGAGCCGAACCGTTTTCATTGCGAGGCGAAAGCTGGCGAACTCATCAGGAAAAGGCGCATGACTGCTGACGATGACCAGACTTCTGACGCGGAACTCACGTACCAAGTTCGCTACCCGCGAAGGGGCCGCTTCCTGATTCACCACAAACAAGCCATCAACCGCTTGCGGCAGAACCGACATGTCATCAAAATAACTCGAAAATAAGTCTTTCACGCGCCTGTGCCTTCATTTGCCACGCATCATGTCCGTGAATGTCCATATCCTTCTCCGCAATCTCCAACAGGGCCTCCCCTTCAAATCCTCGCTCGCTGCGAAGAATCACAAATTCTTTGATTGCTTCGCGTTCCAGCGCGCGTAAACGAACGACAGGCGGTGGCTTCTCAACCGCGGACAAAATGTCAGAACCGATACAATTAAACCAGCGAGACACGCGACGCGGCGACGGGGACTCGACCACAGTGCTTTCCAATTCCCGTACCCGCTGAAGAAACCATAGCATACTCATTTCATTCATCCAAGATGAAAATGGGTGAATCGGATAACTGCGCAGTTGCATATCTCCAGCCGCTTCATGGGCAAGATGCATGTGGGCGCGCTCCACGTTGGCAATGCTCAACCAAAAACGCTCGCGCTCGATGCCGTCCGGAAGCAAAAAAGAACTTTCACCGTCTCGCCACATGGCGACCGAAGAATACGGGATCAGCGCGCTTTCCCAGAGTGAGCGGTCCAGCAATTGGATGGTCGCGAGGTAGGAGTCAGTGAGACTCCCGACGACCGGAATGCACATCAACTGACCATTCGGGATGCCCTTTACCCAAAACGGCCGATCCGGAAGTAAGCAAATATCCTTCTCTCGAAACCTTTTCCCCATGATCACAGTGGCTTCGACACCCCGCTGGATAAGAAGCGCTGTTTGCCGGTTCGTTTGCATGAACTCCGGCGGCACGTAAATTGGAGCAATGCGTCCAACAAGCTTCTCGGCGGCCCTCCTTCCGAACTCAAGGTTCAAACAAAAGCCCTGCTCGGTACGAAAAAAAGGCAGGTCATGAGAAAATGGTCGCCAAATGATCTGAAATATGTCGGAATATGCTTGAAGCAATGTTAGGGCATCTGGATTAAAGAAACTGATATCGGCAAGGGTTGCACCGGTGAAACCCAAGGAGATTGGCATACCGAAGTCAACATAGAGTCTCAACCAACGAAACAGTCGGGAGTGCTCGCCGCCGTGCAGAATTGACAGCCATGCCCCAGAGTCGAGGCACGATCCGTCGCCATTGAAATTGACGATGTCGTAAAGTAGAGTCACAGTTCAAGTGAAAGATTGATCACTGAATCAATAGTGGGATGAAGAACGCGAAGATTCTCATGGACTGCTTCGCTTACAGGAATACCCGAAGACACCCGATGGTAGAACGCCTTCTTTTCAGGATCGCCTGGCACCATAACATTTTCCACCCCCAACTTCCGCATCATACGAATACGCACGGCCATTTCAGTCAATTGAGACTTAAAATGACCGACACCCCGTATTCTAGAAATATCAAGCGCAATAAAACTGTGACTGATATTTCGCCGCTGCGCAATATTTTCATACATCGGCGCCAAGTCTCTTCCTATAGGGGCACCGGTCAACATTGAGCACAACACTTCGACCATCAAACCTAGGCCGAAGCCTTTGTATGACCCCGAGGGCGCAAGAGAGACCGCGGCATGTGGGTCCGTGACGGGGAGGCCATCTTTATCGAATGCCCATCCCGGGTCGAGCGGGCGGCTTTCGCGGCGATAATTCTTGATTTTGTTCCAAGACACTGCGCTGGTTGCCATATCTAGACACAGAGGGTCTTCGTTATTCATGGGAGCGGCGAAACAGATCGGATTTGTGCCGAAAAAAGACTCAGCCGCATTATGGGCCTTCACCAAAGAATCAGCATTCGTGAAAGCGAATGCTAGAAAGTCGGACCTAGCCGCCCGTAGCGCGAAATAGGCGGCCGAACCGAAATGGCTCGAATTGACAACATTGACCAGTCCAATGCCGGTCTCCGCTGCAACTTTTTGGGCGTAATCCATAGCAAAGGCGCCGGCATGGTGGCCGTATGTCCAATCCGCATCCAAAATCGCTAGCGACTGGCTCGTCGCCGTTATCTTGAGTTTGGGGTCGAGATTGATTCTTCCCGACTGCGCGGCTGCACAATAGTGAGAAAACAGGTTAATGCCATGGGAATCTATACCTCGAAGCGAGGTTTCAATGAGAGAGGCCACCATGTGAGCGGCAGCTACTTCGCTGACTCCACGAGCCTCAAGCTGCCCCAACATCCATGCTCGAAGCCGTTCTGAATCATACCTATATGGCGATAAAGTCATTATAGTTTTCCACTAAGCAGTTGTTGACCGCTTCGACAACACGGGTGGAATTTAGGCAGTCCTGAAATGTCGGTCGCGAACCGATCAGAGAGCGGGCAGTACGCTCCCCATTCAGAATCGCCGAAGCATCACTAAGAAACTGGGCGATGCTTCGATAGCCGTATCCCTGCATCTCAAGGCGGTCGTCTGGGGTCGGAAGGATCTCCGAAAACCAAGGGTTGATATATTGCATCGGCTGGTCATGCAACGTTGCGGCAATGCCCCGATTCCTTTGGTCTAACTCAAGTCGCCCAGCCGAGCCAAGAATCCAGAACCGCTGATCGGACAAAGCAGGCGACTGATTTGAATCGATCCATGAAAGATTGAACTGAGTAAGAAATTCTGTACCGTTCTCGTTCCTTGAAATAAGCCACACATGAACGGAATCCCAGGTTTCGATGCCACGTTCCTTAAGCGCCCCGGATGTTCCACGGCAGCACAGGCGAATTGGCACAGCGTCCGTCAACCATAAGACGAGATCGACGTAATGGACGCCAAGGTACTGGAATATATTCGTGTACTTTACCCATTTTGAAAACACCTCGCAAGGGATCAGCAAACGTTGGCTGTAGTCCACTGAAATGTTGTGCAAACGGCCCAGTTGATGCTCACGGACCATCTTTCGCGCAAAGAGGTTGGACTCATCCCATCGCTTGTGAAATTCGATTGCCCCGTAGACGCTGCGCTGGTAAGCCAGCGCTACGAGAGTTGCGTGCTGTGCAGTCGTCGGCACAAGTGGCTTTACGCAAAGGCAGTGAATACCCAGATCGATAAGCGTGCGGACTTGGTCGAAGTGCAGGTGATCCGGTGTCGAGACGATCGCGACATCGATATTACTTGTTTGCGCGAGTCGCCCGAGACCGGGACCCGTTCCATCGTAGGCGATGTAGTTTACGGCCCGACTCATGCCTAGACTCTTTCGTATCCTTGCGGCAGCCTCCGAGACCACAAGCGCATTTTCCGCCGCGGTCGCACATACGGTAATGCTGTGGCGTTGATCATCGCCTAGCTTTTGCATAGCGGAGGTCAACACCGTTCCCACTCCGGTTCCATGACGCCCAGTGACATACATGCCGCACCCAACGATCAGCAAATTCATAATGCGCCGCGCTGGCTCATGAACCATTCCGCGAAAGCCAGATCCCGCGGCGTGTCGATGTCAAACGCGTCTTCGGCCGACATGATCCAAGGCGCAAGGCGATCACCTGTCATTGATTGCTTTTGCAGGATCGTCGTGGCGCGAGTTACATCGATGACACAATTGTAGAAATACATTACCGGTAGGTCTTGTCTTCTCAGCATAGCGGGCGTTGGATGTCGGTCGCGCATGATCGGCACCAACATACCCTCATGATCAAGTTCAAAAACGCGATAGGGATGCTGTGTGACTTCGGAAACTGACCTCACCGCATCCGCATCGGGCGTGTTGATGAGTCTCGCGACCGCGGCGTCGATCCATCCATCTTCACGATAAGGGGCGGTTGGTCTGAGATGTACGACGATAGCCGGCATTTCGGAGCCGCTATTCTGGATCCAATCGAGGGCATGAACGAAAACGGGATGATCCAGGACATCATCCCCCGAGAGTCCTGCGGGCCGTAGAAATGGTACCTCCGCCCCTGCACGGAGTGCGATCTGCCGAATTTCCTGCGAGTCTGTGGACACCATGATCCGGTCCACGGCGACGGCGCGCTGGGCATGTCGGATGGACCACTCGACAAGGGTAAGCCCATTAATACATTTCAGGTTCTTTCCGGTGATTCCTTTGCTCCCTCCACGCGCAGGAATCAGTGCCAGTGTTGCCATGTTATTCCCCTTCGGCGATAACTCTGATCCAGATACCAAAACGTGTCGTGTGGTCATATTGATTGAAGAAATAGTCTCCCGTCATGCGCCGCAACTCATTGCGAAAGTGACGGGCGAGGGATGATTGTCCCCAAAATAGCCACATCGGGGGTCCGGCGACCCGTAACTTCTTCACTCGGAGGCCAGACGCTTCAAGAAGAGCCACTACTCCGGCTTTTGAAAAAAACCAAAGATGACCTTCTTGATCGGAAAATTGTTCTCGTCGGCTTGGATCGTACTTCGGTACTTCGATGAAAACAATTCGTGCCTGTTTACGCACACGGGCGAGAAAATCTTGAGGTTCAGATAAGTGTTCAAGCACATGGCTCAGACAAACCGCATCCCAGAAGTTCAGGCCGCCATTGTCGAAAATGTCAGATCCAACAGGTTGATGTCCCTTCACTTGGATCTCCTCCAAACAAATCGGATCATAATCACATCCGAAGGTCAGCGCGCCTCGTTGACGCAACGCGTCGAGCAACATACCGTGTCCGCAGCCAAAATCAAGGACTCGCGCGCCCTCCAAATCAAGGTGAGGGATCAGAAAACGGGATTGAGCCAACGCCCGTCGAGTCATAATCTGAAAATAACTATTGGAGACATAACCCTTCCGTTGCGGACTGTAGACATCCCGATAGTACTTTTCCAGTTCAGAAATGCTGGGTACCGTGTCGATAAGTAAGGTTCCGCAACGTGGACACAGCAAAAGTTGGCCTTGATAAAACTGGTCGCGATATCCCGAAGGAATAGTCGGGCTTCCGCAAAAACATGGCCTCGGCTGGAAGACAAGAGGCGATTGAGGTTGATATGGATGCATACTTTAGTTCATTTTCCCAGCTTTTGGCCGAGATAGGTAACGATCCAATTTTCCCGAAAGCCGCCAAAGAGATCGAATGGCGGAACATCTTTGTCACCGAAAAGGCCGCCAGCAATATTCTCTCGACGCCGGCTAAGGTCATAGCCGCAGACGATCGTCTTGAGCCCATTTCTCTTGCTAAATATATACTCCAACGCCTGATCAGAAAAGCGGTAGTAATCATTTGGTACAGGATGAAATCGCCAACTGAAAACAGTGGAACAAAGGAGCAGGCCGCCGGGAACGATAAGTTCAACCATATTTTCAGCGGCTATAAAAGGATCTTGAAAATGCTCCAATGCATTATATGAAAATAGTCCGTCGAATCGTTCAAATACATCTCTAGTCAGGTCGGGAGAACAAATATCACCCCCGCGAAAGTTAACGTTTTCAAAAGACATTGCTCGATCGACAGCGATATCAAGGACGTCAATCTGAAAAATTTCTTTCAATTTCGGATCACAGCCATCAATAATAGACTTAAGAAACGAACCGTCTCCTCCTCCCACGTCTAAGAGTCGTAATCTTTGAGAAGCATTTAGTATCCGCAAACCTTCACGTAATACCGCGAGGTGGTTAAAGACAGTATGATGGTTATAAAAAGGGTTGCCACCTCGTAAACTGAAATAGTTTCTTGTTAGATTTAGGATTTCCTTTACTAATTGGTTCATTTCATGTTCGCCCGTACACAAAGCAGAAACGGTCGGCACTGGTTCCTTTGATTACCACTGTTTCACGATCCCTGAGTTCCAAGTTAATCGCAGATTTATGAGCCCAGATCTAAAAGATGTTCTTTGAATGTTCCCACTTTGCGCGACTTCGAAAGTACACGCGAAATCAACGAATTCAAGTCGTCTTAACGTGGCCGCATCGGCAATACCAACGTTGATGGAATACTTGTCTGGCCGGAAAATCGGAGGAAACTGGAGTCGATATCTGTATCTTCCCGGCTTCAACTTATCCGCAATTGCCCGCTCATGGTCTCTACTATCTGCAAACAAAATATCCAAGCCCTCTGAATTGACCAGAACGAGTCCAAAATAGATGTTTGCGACCACCTCATAAACGGCGACATCGAACTCTATGGTGAATCCTTGAGTGTCGGCGATCACCGATGAAACCACATCTGCGTTATCCTTGACGGACACGGCGACATATTGTACCGGCGTACCGTTCTTACGGGGGAAGGTTGAACTGGGGTTGAGTGCTTGAATCCGGGACAAATAGGAGCTGACGACATTCTTCGCCAACCCGCTTTGATGCACAGTACCGCGGTCCAGCAAGATACCGTGGTCACACAACTGCGTGATTGCGGGCATATTGTGGCTAACGAAGAGTACGGTACGGCCTTGTTTGGCGACGGAACTCATTTTGCCGAGACATTTTTGTTGAAAAGCGACATCACCAACTGCCAGCACCTCATCCACAATCAGGATCTCCGGCTCCAGATGCGCCGCCACTGCAAAGGCCAGACGGACATACATGCCGGAGGAATAGCGTTTGACCGGGGTGTCGAGAAACCTTTCCACCTCGGCAAAGGCGACGATCTCGTCGAACCTGCGCCTAATCTCCGCGCGCGTCATGCCCAGTATCGCGCCATTGAGAAACATGTTCTCGCGCCCGGTCAGTTCGGGATGAAAGCCGGTACCAACCTCCAGCAGGCTGGCGACACGGCCGCGGATAGTGATTCGGCCTTTGGTGGGCTCGGTGATCCGGCTGAGGACCTTGAGCAGGGTGGACTTGCCGGCCCCGTTGCGGCCGATGATGCCGAGGGTCTCCCCGCGCTTGACCTCGAAGGAAACGTCCTTCAGCGCCCAGAACTCCTCCACCTCGTCGCCCTGCACGATGGCCCGCCCCTGGAACATGTCGCGGGTCTTGCGCGCCAGGTTGCGGGCGTTGCGTGCGAGGACGTCGCGTAGTGCAGTATAGCGCTCCGTCTGGGCGGTATTGTGACCGACCAGGTAGGACTTGCTGAGGTTCTCGACGGTGATGGCAGGCATGAGGCAAGGTTGGCCGAGTGAATTCGGGCGGGGTCTATTCCGGTTGGCGCAGGTGGGCGTTAATCGCTGCGACGATCCGGCGCGCATCCGTATGGAGCGCGCTGATCGCATGGAAGACGCCGTAGTAGGCGCGCGACGCAGCATCGCCATTATGCCCCTCCCGGAGCAATAATTCCGAAGCATGGATTTTGGCATCTGCGGCACTGAGCAGTCGCGCAATCGCGGGTGTCACAGTTGTACCGCCTCGCGCGCGATGTTTCGCGCCAGTGGAGAGCCTTGACTGCCGTGCCACTCTGTCTCGGTTCGCAGCAAGGTGGCCACCAAGGCTTCGTAGCGGTCGAGGATCTCCACTTGCAGGTCCAGGATACGCTCACGCATGGCAGGCGTCTTTTCATCGACGATAATCAAGACGTCATAATCGGAGGTCGCGCGCGCGTCGCCACGCGCCCTGGAACCGTACAACCAGAGACCACGGAGGTGGGCCCCGAGGCGGCAACTGAGTTCATCGGCGAGGGTTGTGATGACAGGATCCGGGGGCATAGTCGCAACTCGCGTCGATGGCTCAGTCTGAGACCGAGGGTCTCGGGAGGTCTGTCCCTCGCTGCCAAGCCCGCAACTCATCATGCCGTTTCACCCTCTATTCAAATCAGGTCGGCGAAGCTCTTTTCCATACCGCGGAACTGGCGGATGCCGAGCCACAGGAAGAAGACGATCACGCAACAGCCGAGCAAAAAACCGGGTAAATAGAGAGTTGATTCGCCGCCGAGGATGGCCCAGCGGAAGCCGTCGATGACTCCGACCACGGGATTCAGAGAGTATAGCAGCCGCCACCGATCCGGCACGACCGAGGTACTGAAGCCCACCGGCGACACGTACAGGCCGATCTGGACGATGAAGGGAATAATATACCGGAAATCCCGGTACTTGACATTGAGCGCGGTGATCCAGAGTCCGGGTCCCAGGCTGGCGAGGAAGGCCATCAGGACGAACAGCGGCAGGGTGAGGATCGGCCAGCCGGGCACGAACTGGTACCAGAGCATCAGCCCGACGAGGATGGCGAAGCTTACGAGGAAGTCGACGAACGACACGACCACCGCGGCGGTCGGCACGATGAGCCGGGGAAAGTACACCTTGCTGATCAGATTCGCGTTTCCGATCAGGCTGTTGGATGATTCGGAAAGGGCGGTGGAGAAAAATTGCCAGGGCAGCAGGCCGGCGAAAACCATCAGCGCATAGGGTGCTGCCCCCTCGGTGGGCAACTTGGCGAGTTTGCCGAACACGACGGTGAAGACCAGCATCGTGAGAAAGGGCCGCAACAGCGCCCATGCCAGGCCGATGATGGTTTGTTTGTAGCGCACCGAGATGTCGCGCCAGGCCAGCACGTAGAAGAGCTCGCGGTAACGCCAGAGGTCGCGCCAGTAGTCGCGCTCGGCCAAGCCGGGTTCGATGATCAGGACTTGGGGCTCAGTCATGGTCGAGGGGCACTAGCGATCAGCCAGGACTGAAACAGGTTGGGAGGGTGCCGACGGATAGCCGACGGCAGGCCTGCCTGTTGTGGTTGACGAAAGACCGGCGGGGTCTGCGCACGTAAGTGCGAGGGGTCCATGACCCCGTGGGGCAGGAGGACACCAGCGGCAGTGGAGGCGCGCGATCCGTAGGCTCATTCTTGGTCACGATGTCGGCAAGGTTGGCGCTGCAAGCGCTCCTTCAAGGGCAGAGATGGGCTTCTGCGCTACCACATGGTAGGACAAGGGCATAAAGCCGCTATCGGACAGCAGCTTGTCAAATAGCCAGCCAGTGATATTGATCAGGGGAATCAGGACTGCCCACAAGGGCATCAACAGGAGCGCCGCGGGATGTGTTTCCGTTAACACGATTGCCGACTTGGTCACGGCGATCACGGTCAGTGCAGTCGCGGTTTCAATGTCGCTCCCATGGGAGCCTTCCACCCTGATCCGCAGGTGGTTGCGGATCATAAGGGCGCGCAAACCATGGATTGTCCAGCGACTGTAGTCGTGGGGTGCATCATGCAGCGGGTAAAGGAAAGGCACCTGAATGACCAGCGTGCCGCCTGCCCGCAAGACGCGGACGGCCTCCGCCAACGCCCGCTCGGGATCGGGGATATGCTCCAGGACATCCAATAGCAGCACGGTGTCGGCGACATTGCTCGAAAATGGCAGACATTGCGCATCACCGAAGACGTGAGGCACGCCAGTGTATCCCAGCGCGACGGTTGGCGGATAGTCCAGTGCGAGATACCGTCGGCAGTGCGGCAGGTTCTCCGGCGGCTGGCGATTGCCGCAACCGATGTCGATCACGAAGTCGACCGCGTGGGCGGCGATCTGGTCCCTCGCGCCGCGGCGCGCGCGGGCGACCAGCCATTGCGGGTGGAAGGGCGTCTCAACCAGCGGTGCGAGGCGCCGTTTCAGCCACGAAAACCGGCTCACGGGGTTGCACCCCGCCGGGGCTCGGTGGCGCTGAGCGGCCTGTACATGAGCTGTGTGATCTGCTCCGAAACCAACCCGATCAGGAAGACGACGACGGCCGTGGTGAGCATGAAGACGGTCATCATGGAGAGCCGCAGCGTCAGGCTGTAGGTGTAGACCCAATAGCCGCTGCCAAGCAGGAAGAACAGGACTGAGACCGGCACGAAGAGCTTTAGCGGTGAATATAGGCTACCGATCTTGAAGATAATGAGCAGGAAGCGCGCGCCGTCCTGCAGGGGACGCAGATGACTCCTGCCGCTGCGGCGGCCCGCGGTGATCGGCACATAACTCACGTCATACCCGGCGCGGAAGAAGGCCATGGTGATGGTGGTCGGGTAAGAGAAATGGTTGGGCAGCAGGTAGAGGAATTCCCGGAACCGGTCGGCGCGCACGACCCGGAAACCGGAGGTGAGGTCCTCCACCCGTTGGCCGGTCATGTAGCCGGCGAGGCGGTTATAGAACCGGTTGGCGAGACCGCGTCCGAGGCTGGCCTGGGATCCCGAGCGGCGTGCCCCGACCACCATGTCGAAGCCTTGCCGGTAACGCTCCAGCAGGCGCGGGAGGTCCGCCGGGTCGTGCTGGCCGTCGGCGTCCATGAAGACCAGGGGCTCGCCCCTGGCCGCCCGAGCGCCGGTCTTGATGGCGGCGCCGTTGCCCTTTTGGTAGGGGTGGCGGATGCAGCGTGCGCCTTGGGCGGCGGCGATCTGCGCCGACCCGTCGGTGGAGGCGTCATCCACCACCAGCACCTCCGCCTCCGGGAGGACCTGGCGAATCAGCGGGAGCAGGGCCTGCAGGGCGGCGGCCTCGTTCCGGCACGGGAGGATGATGCTGATCTGGGGGGGCACGGCTGCTTTGAGGTCTTGGGCCTTGGGTGTTGGGTGTTGGGGCCGGGGGCTGAAGATGGTACCGCTCTTGGCGGGACGGAGCTGTTGCTGAGTTTGGCAGGTTTTTGGGTTGCGTGCTGCGCGGCTTTGCTCGGTTTCTTGGAACGGGGGGCTTCATCTGGCGTCAGGCTTCGAGGGGCCTTGATCATCACTGTGGCCACGCGCCCTTGCGGCAGCCCGTCGCGGCCGGGGGGCCGCTCCTACGGCTTAAGAGCGGTCCCCGGCCGCGACGGATATTGCCCTCGAGTTGGCCGGAGGCTTTTTTGTCCGAGGTTGGCATCCTGAGCCGCCGAAACCAGCGCCTGGAGCATGGCTATCCGACCCCTTCACGCGAGCGCGACGCCATTATCGACCAGGCCCTCCCCGCCTTGGAAGAGCGCCATCTATACTCACGAGGCGGCTTTGGTGCCTGGCGCTACGAGGTCAGCAACCAGGATTACTCCATGACGAAGGGTGAGGAAATGATCGAGCGACTGGTAAACGGTCAGCCGGAACGGACCCTGAATCAGCCCGACCTGGTGAACGGGCGCTACAACCGCAGCCCCTATCCGGAGTGGCGTTAAAATATTGTTTCCCCTCCCCTTGTGGAAGACGGCCGGGCCGGGGGTCTGAACGGTCACGTCTCGCGCCAGGCGCCCGATGATGATCGGACCTTGCACCCACCGTATCGATGCCGTATCCTGACCACATGGTCATTCTTGGAATTTTGTCATGCGCAGCGTACAAGTCGTAGAAGCAAAAGCTAAATTTTCTGCCCTTCTGGCGGCGGTCGAAGCCGGCGAAACGGTCGCGATCATGCGCCGTGGCCGGGTCGTCGCGCAGCTTGTCCCGGATTCCCCGCGCATGGCCGCCGACCCATTCAGGCCCCTCTGGGCGGAGCAAGACGACATCGACCTGGTCCTGCCGGCGGATCTGGCGGCCGAACCCGTCGCGCAGATCTAGAATGCGCTACCTGATCGACACCAATACCTTCATCGCCGCCATGAAAGGCGTCGCAGGTGTGCGCGACAAACTCGAGCACATCCCGCTGAGCGACCTGGTGCTTTCTCCCGTGGTGCTTGGCGAGCTCGAACTCGGTATCGAAAAGAGTGCGCACCGCGAAAAGAATGCCGCCCGTTTGGCCGGCGTCGTGGCAAGGATCGAGTTGCTGCCGCTCGATGCCAGGGTTAGCCGGCAGTACGCCACCATCCGCGCCGACTTGGAGCGCAAGGGCACTCCGATCGGCGCCAACGATTACTGGATCGCTGCGCAGGGTCTCGCCTTTGGCGCAGTGGTGGTTACAGACAATGAAGCCGAATTCACCCGCGTTCCGGGTCTGGCGGTCGAGAACTGGCTCCGCGCGGTGCCTTGAGCCGGAATGATCAGGACAACGGCTCCCGAAAACGCAGCAGGAAGAGCCCCGAAGGGGCGCGACATACCAGCCCAGCGCAACGCCCTGGGTGACGCTCGCCGGGTGCATAGTCAGGCCATCTTGGCCTGACACTATCAGGGCTGGAAGCCCTGACTACGCACGCCGCTGGCCGGGATTATGATCAAGGCCGACGCGGCCAGTGGTTCCCAGCCCTGAAAGGGCGTGACATCAGCCCGCATCGATAGCGCCGGATGTTGCGACGCTCCCCACCTGTGCTAACGTTCGTGTGCATCGGAGAAACAACCATGACCACCGAATCCCTAAGAGAAACCTTAAGACGCGAACTGCCCGACTGGTTACGCCAAGACCCCGAGCTTCGCGCATATATTCTTGACCTCACGCGGAAGGAATACGCCAACCGCGAGGAGACCCAAGACCGGTTCTATGAACTGCTGACCGAGTTACGCCGCGACCGCGAAGATCAGAACCGTAAGTGGGATAAAAACCAGGCAGAGATGAGCAAAGAGTTCAAGCAACTCTACGACGCACTCAAAACCCAGGCCACCAAGCAGGAACGCGGCATTGGCGCCCTCGGTTCCCGCTGGGGCCTGCAATCGGAGAAGGCCTTCCGCGACGCCTTAGCGGGGATTCTGGAGCAAAGTTTCGGCGTCGAGGTCATCAATGTCAATGAATACGATGACGAGGGCGTCGTGTTCGGCCGCCCCGATCAGGTCGAACTCGATGTGATCATCAAGAACGGCCTCCTGATCATCTGTGAGCTGAAATCGTCCATCGACAAGGCCGGGATGTACAGCTTCGAGCGTAAGGCGCGCTTCTACGAGCAACGCCACCAACGTCAGGCGAGTCGACTGATCGTCATTTCACCGATGATCGACGCCCGCGCGCGCCCGGTCGCCGAACGCCTGGGGATCGAGACCTATGGGGACTCAATCGACGTCGAGACGCTCTGAGGCCCGCTTGCCCGGCTCCTGCGCGGCCCCTTCGCGTTGGTCGGAACCGCTCCCGACCTGGTTCGCCCTGCTTGTGATCTGGGGCCTGGGCGCCTTGGCCTGGTGGCCGGCCCTGGATGGTCCCTGGCTCTACGATGACGGCCAGTTGCAGGGTCCGATCGCCACCATGCACGCCCAGGGCCTGTCTGCCCTGGCGGGCAACGGCTGGCGCGAGCAATTGATCATGGCCGGCAATGTTCCCGGCCGACCGCTCGCCATGGCGAGCTTCGCCTTGAACGCGCTCGCCGGGACTGACCCGTTCGGCTTCAAAGCGGTGAATCTGGCCCTGCATTTGGCGACCGGGACCCTGGTCTTCCTGTTGATCCGGGTGCTGGCGGGCGCCGCGGCAGGCGAGCGCCGCTCCGACGCCTTTGCGCTGGTCGTCGCGCTGGTGTGGGTGTTGCACCCCCTGCAGGTCAGCACGGTGGCCTATGTGGTGCAGCGTATGACCATTTTGAGCGCGCTGTTCAGCGTCGCGGCACTCGGGCTCTACGCCCGGGTGCGGGTCCGCGAAGTGGCGGGCGGGCCCCCGGCAAGACTGCTGGAACTGGTCTGGCCCCTGCTGGTGCTGCCGCCCCTGGCCTTTCTCTGCAAGGAAAATGGGGCGCTGCTGCCCTTGCTGCTGCTGACCATGGAATTGGTCCTGTTCCG